>Ga0123337_10003741_pt1 | contig 15971 bp, 14 predicted proteins | sample frozenSSSSmetaG_FD_89792 | JGI IMG/M metagenome (GOLD analysis project Ga0123337, IMG submission 89792) | Glacier valley bacterial and archeal communities from Borup Fiord, Nunavut, Canada, to study Microbial Dark Matter (Phase II) -... | ecosystem: Environmental > Aquatic > Freshwater > Ice >... | reverse complement strand
TTCCACCGAAACCTCGCCCTTGAAGCGGCCGTGGACCGAGTCATACTGCAGCATGTAGGCCAGGTACTCGGGCTCGAGCAGGTCGTTGATGGCAACGATCTCGATGTCCGGGAAGTTCTGAATCGCGGCGCGCAACACGTTGCGGCCAATGCGGCCGAAGCCGTTAATACCTAGTTTGAGGGTCATACCAGTAAATGTCTCTTAAATTATTAGTAAAAAGTGTCTCTAGCGCAATGAATATGGGCGCAAGCAGCTATCAATTAAGTAGCAAAGAACAATCTGCAATCACCCGGTCAGGCGCGCACGCTTCGATCGGCTGGCCCATGTTGTAGCCATAGGGCAGCGCCCAGACTTCCACGCCTGCGTTGCGCGCGGTAGCCACATCGATGCTGGAGTCCCCCACAAACAAGGCGCGGTGACGCGGCACATCAAACGCCACCAGGCAGCTTTGTATACCGGCCGGGTCGGGCTTTTTGGTGGGCATGGTGTCGCCGCTGACCACCCGGTCAAACAGCGGCGTCAAGCCGTGGGCGTTCAGCACGGTGTCGGTGTAACGGCCTTCCTTGTTGGTCACCACCGCCAGCTTGACGCCGCGCGCGCGCAGCGCTGTCAGCGCTTCACGCACTTGCGGGTAAAGGTGGCTGCGGGTACCACAGCGGCGCTGGTAGTGCTTGTCGAACTCGGCAGCAATCAGTGCCAGGCTTTCGCTGGCGCGCACTGCAGCGACGTCCGTTTTCCCGCTGTACGCCAACGCCTGAATCAGCAGCTCACGGGTGCCGTGGCCTATCCAGTCGTTCACTTGCTGCTGCGTCACCTCGGTCAGATCGAAGCGACGCAAGGTGTCGTTGACGGCATCGCAGATCTCCGGGGCTGTTTCTATCAGCGTTCCGTCCAGGTCAAACATGACCAAATCAAAGGGCTGGCTCATGGTGTGCAGGTACTCAATTGGTTGATAAAACGATCTGGTCTGGCAAGGGCCGCTCGTGCCGGTGGGCGGCACGGTGCGCCAGGGTGCGCACGGCCTCCACCACGCGCTGGGCGGTGATGCCGAAGTGGGCGTACAAGTCCTTGGCCGGGGCCGATTCGCCAAAGCTGGCGATGCCTACCACCACGCCGGTACGGCCCACGTATTTGCGCCAAAAGTCGGGGTGGGCGGCCTCAATCGCCACCGTGGGCAGCGCCAGCGGCAACACCGACTCCTGGTAAGCCTCGGTCTGGCGGTCAAAAATAGTGGTGCAGGGCATGGACACCACGCGGGTCGCAATGCCCTGCTCCGCCAGCCTGGCCTGCGCTTGCATGGCGAGCTCCAGCTCCGAGCCGGTGGAAACGATGACGGCTTGCGCACCGGGCATATCCGACAGCACGTAGCCGCCCCGGCGGATCGCAGCAACCTGGGCCACCTCGGTCAAACGGGGCAGGTTCTGGCGCGACAGGCACAGCGCGCTGGGGCCGTCCTGGCGCTCTACCGCGCAGGCCCAGGCCACGGCCGTTTCCAGACCATCGGCCGGCCGCCACACGTCCAGACCCGGGATGATGCGCAAGCTGGGAATATGCTCCACGCTTTGATGCGTAGGGCCGTCTTCACCCAGACCAATGCTGTCGTGGGTAAACACATGAATCACACGCAGCTTCATGAGTGCCGCCATGCGGATAGCGTTGCGGCTGTAGTCGCTGAAGGTCAGGAAGGTGCCGCCGTAAGGAATGTAGCCACCGTGCAGCGCTATGCCGTTCATGATGGCCGCCATGCCGAACTCGCGCACGCCGTAGCTCAGGTGGTTACCCCAGTGGTCACGGCCTGCCTTGATGCAGCCCTTGAAATTGGTGAGGTTGGAGCCGGTCAAATCCGCGCTGCCGCCAAAGAATTCGGGCAACAACGGGGCCAGCGCATCGAGCGCATTCTGGCTCGACTTGCGGGTCGCCAAGGCGTCGGGTTTGGCGGCGATGGTGGCCAGCACCTCGGGCAGCTTGCGGGCAAATTCCGGTATCAAATCGCCGGCCATGCGGCGCTCGAACTCGGCCGCCTCCAGCGGGTACAGCGTACGGTAGGCCTCAAAGCGCAGGCGCCAGGCTTTTTCTGCGTGCTGACCGCGCTCCAAGGCATTCCAGGCCGCAGCGATGTCGGCCGGAATTTCAAACGGCGCTGCGGTCCAGCCCAAGGCCTCGCGGGTGGCGGCCACTTCGGTGGCACCCAGAGCAGCACCATGCACGTCGTGCGTCCCGGCTTTGTTGGGCGAGCCCATGCCGATCACGGTTTTGCAGCAGATCAGCGTGGGTTTGCCATTCGGCAAAATGGCCTGGGCTTTTGCGGCGCGAATGGCCGCATCAATGGCGGCGGGATTGTGCCCGTCCACTGCCGCGATGACGTTCCAGCCGTAGGCCTCGAAGCGCTTGGGCGTGTCGTCGGTAAACCAGCCTTCAACGTGACCGTCAATCGAAATGCCGTTGTCGTCGTACAAGCCAATCAGCTTGGACAGGCGCAGCGTGCCGGCCAGTGAACAGGCCTCGTGGCTGATGCCTTCCATCAGGCAGCCGTCGCCCATGAAGGTGTAGGTAAAGTGATCAACGATGGCGTATTCGACGCCGTCTTCTTCGCGGTTGAACTCATCGGCGAGCAGCTTTTCAGCCAGTGCCATGCCCACCGCGTTGGTCAGGCCCTGGCCCAGCGGGCCGGTCGTGGTTTCCACGCCGGGCGTCACGCCGACCTCGGGGTGGCCGGCGGTTTTGCTGTGCAGCTGGCGGAATTTTTTTAGTTCCGACATCGGCAGGTCATAGCCGGTCAGGTGCAGCAGCGCGTAAATCAGCATGGAGCCGTGGCCGTTTGAGAGGACAAAACGGTCGCGGTCGGGCCAGTGCGGGTTGGCTGGGTTGTGGGCCAGGTGGCGGTTCCACAGCACTTCGGCGATGTCGGCCATGCCCATGGGCGCGCCGGGGTGGCCGGATTTGGCTTTCTCAACGGCATCAACTGCGAGCATGCGGATGGCGTTGGCCATCTGGCGGGCAAATTCAGGTGTAGGCGTGTTCATGGTGTAGTCCTTCTGCATGTCAGTTCGCGCCCAGAGCACGCTTGCGGCGCTCCATCATTCGCCACACAAAAGGCGTGAAGATCAGCTGCATGGCGAGTTCCATCTTGCCGCCAGGCACCACGATGGTGTTGGCACGACTCATGAATGACGCATCAATCATGTTGAGCAGGTACTGAAAATCAATGCCCTTGGGCTTGGCAAAGCGGATCACCACCATGCTCTCGTCGGCGCTGGGTACTTCGCGGGCAATGAAGGGGTTGGAGGTGTCCACCATGGGCACGCGCTGAAAATTGACATGCGTGTGCATGAACTGGGGGCAGATGTAGTTCACATAGTCGGGCATGCGCCGCAAAATGGTATCGGTGACCGCCTCAGTGCTGTAGCCGCGCTGCTTTTTGTCGCGGTAGAGTTTTTGAATCCACTCCAGGTTGATGACGGGCACCACGCCCACCAGCAGATCGGGGTGCTGGGCGATGTTGATCTCGGGCGTCACTACGGCGCCGTGCAGGCCTTCGTAAAACAGCAGGTCAGTCTCGGCGGGCACGTCTTCCCAAGGGGTAAAGGTGCCAGGCTCTTGCTTATAGGGGGCGGCTTCTTCGGGGTCGTGCAGGTATTTGCGGCGCTTGCCGACGCCAGTGGTGGCGTAGTCGCGAAACAGGGCTTCAAGTTCGGCGAACAGGTTGTTCTCGGGCCCGAAATGGCTGAAGTTGTTGTTGCCCACCTTTTCAGCCTCTGCGGCCTTGATTTTCATGGCCTTGCGGTCATGACGGTGAAAGCTGTCGCCTTCGATGATGGCGGCGTTCACGCCCTCACGGCGAAAGATGTGCTCAAACGTGCGGGTGACCGAGCTGGTTCCTGCACCGCTGGAGCCGGTGATGGCGATGATGGGGTGGCGTTCAGACATGGGCTTGTCCTCTGGAGTTGAAAATAATAACCAAATAAGCCTCTAGCGCAATACTTATGAGCACTAGACGCTATTAAAAAAATAGCAATCAGCCGGTGAATCAGTCCCTGAACAGACTGCGCTCGGCAAACAGCGGATTGTCCAGCTCCACCTTGGCGGGCTCGGCGTGGTAACGCTCGATGCGCTCAACCTCGTTTTTAGAACCAAACACCAGGCCAATGCGTTGGTGCAGCGACGTGGGTTGCACATTCATCATGGGTTTTTCGCCGGTAGAAGCGCGGCCCCCAGCCTGCTCCATGATCATGCCGACCGGATTGGCCTCGTACAGCAGGCGCAGGCGGCCGGGTTTGCTGGCATCTTTGGTGTCGCGCGGGTACAAAAAAACACCGCCGCGCATCAAGATGCGGTGCGCCTCGGCCACCATGCTGGCAATCCAGCGCATGTTGAAGTCTTTGGCGCGGGGGCCGGTTTTGCCCGCCAGGCACTCGTCCACATAGCGTGTCACAGGCGCTTCCCAGAAGCGGCTGTTGGAGGCGTTAATGGCAAATTCATTCGTATCGGCCGGAATCTGCATCTTCGGGTGCGTCAGCATGAACTCGCCCAGTGTGGGGTCCAGCGTGAAGCCATTGACCCCATCGCCCACTGTGAGCACCAACATGGTCGTGGGGCCGTACAAGGCGTAGCCAGCGGCCACTTGCTTGCTGCCCGGCTGGAAGAAGTCGGTTTCCACCACGTCACGACCACTGTTGATCACGTCTTGCGGCGCCCGCAGAATCGAGAAAATACTGCCCACCGACACGTTCACGTCGATGTTGCTGGAGCCGTCCAGCGGGTCAAACACGATCAGGTATTTGCCCCGGGGGTACTGGCCCGGAATCTGATACGGAAAGTCCATTTCTTCAGACGCCATACCGGCCAGGTTACCGGCCCATTCGGTGCGGCGGATGAACACGTCGTTGCTCAGGACATCGAGCTTTTTCTGGGTTTCGCCCTGCACGTTGACGGAGCCGCCCTCCTCGGCCGCGTAATTCCCCATCACACCGCCGAGTTCGCCAAAGGCCACCGCACGGGCAATCGCTTTGCAGGCAATCGCCACATCCAGGATCAAGGCGTTGAAATCGCCACTGGCATCGGGGAAGCGGCGGCGCTCCTCAATCAGGAATTGGGTCAGGGTGGAACGGTTTGAGAGTGGCATGGCGATTCTTTCAGGGGGTTATTCAGCAGTTCAAAGGGCGGCTTGGCGGCGCAGTTCGCGCATCACCGTGTGGTAGCCGCCGTCCGGGTCCGGGGCGCTGAAGACGGCGCTGCCGGCCACGCAGGTGTCAGCACCGGCGCGCACGATTTCGGCAATGTTGTCGGTTTTGACGCCGCCATCGACTTCCAGCCAGATCGGCTGGCCACCGGCGGCCATGTGCGCGTCAATTTTCTGGCGCACCTGGCGCAGCTTGTTGAGCGTGGACGGGATGAACTTTTGCCCGCCAAAGCCGGGGTTCACGCTCATCAACAGCACGATATCGAGCTTGTCCATCACATGGTCCAGCCACTCCACCGAGGTGGCGGGGTTGAGCACCAGCCCGGCCTTGCAGCCCAGTTCCCGAATCATCGACAGCGTGCGGTCCACATGACGCGAAGCCTCGGGGTGAAAGGTGATGATGTTGGCGCCGGCTTTGGCAAACAGCGGAATCAGCGAGTCGACGGGTTCGACCATCAAATGCACGTCAATCGGAATCTGCACATGCGGGCGAATCGCCTCGCACACCAGCGGCCCGATGGTCAGGTTAGGCACGTAGTGGTTGTCCATCACGTCAAAGTGCACCAGGTCGGCCCCGGCGGCCTCAATGGCGCGAACCTCCTCGCCCAGGCGGGCAAAGTCGGCCGACAAAATGGAAGGGGCAATACGAAGGATTTGGGTCATGACGGTCTTTTGGGCGTGGAAAGAGGAGCAGGGGCGTGAGCATGCCAAGCGTGCAAATTGGCTACGGTGGTGCCCTGCAAACTGGGCAGGATACGCAACGCACCCGTGAAATCGTGTCGGGCCGTAAAGCTGTTGGGTGTGATCAGGGTGGCCAGTCCAGCCCCGCAAGCCGCTTTCAGGCCATTGGCTGAATCTTCAAAAGCCAGGCAGGCGGTGGCGGGAAGCTTCAGGCGCTGCAGGGTTTGCAGGTAGACCTGCGAGTGCGGCTTCTTGACGGGCGCGGTCGAAGCGTCTTCAATCACCGTGAAATATTGCCGCCAGTCGGGCCCAATGGCCGAGCGGAGCAGCGCCATGATGTTGAGGGGCGAGGTGGTGGTGGCGATCGCCAGTTGCAACCCGCTCTGGCTGGCCGACTCAATCAGCCGCAGTACGCCGGGGCGCAGCTGCACCGCACCGCCCTGTACCGCACGCTCGTAGGCCGCGGTTTTTAGCGCATGCAGGCGCTCCACCGTGTCACGCACGCCCGCGCCGTTGATGTCCGTGAGGCCGGGCTGCACCTGGCGCCAGTAGTGCAGGATGCGTTCCTTGCCGCCGGACACGTCCAACAGACGGGTGTACAGCGCCTCGTCCCAGAACCAGTCGCGTCCGACCTCGGAAAAAGCCTGGTTGAACGCCGCGCGGTGCGCGCTTTCGGTGTCGGCCAGCGTGCCATCGACATCAAAAATAAGGGCTTGCAGGGCATTTTCAGACATGGGCTTCTTTCAACGGGTGAATGGCAATGGGTTTATATATCAGTCACAGTGGATATACTTTAAAGCCTTCAACCTATAAACTCTAATCACGTTTTATTAAAATATCATCAGAAAAAACTGATTAATTGGAGCCTGGCCATGCGTCCCTACACCCTCAAGCAGATGCAGACTTTCATTGAAGTGGCGCGCCAGCGCTCGGTCTCCAAGGCGGCTGAGCGCTTGTTTGTGACCCAGCCAGCCGTGTCCATGCAAATTCGCCAGCTGGAAGACGCATTTGGCCTGCCGCTGATCGAGGCCATGGGCCGCAACATCCGGCTGACAAACGCAGGCGAGGCTTTTCTGACGTATGCCAGCGCCGCCATGGGCCATCTCAAGGATCTGGAAGCCCTGATGGCTGAGCATGTGGGCATGAAAAAAGGCCGTATTGACCTGGCCGTGGTCAGCACCGCCAAATACTTCATCCCCATGCTGCTGGTGCGCTTTGGCAAGCAGTTTCCGGGTATCCACATTCAGTTGCGCATAGACAACCGCGAAAACATCCTGGGACTGATGGCCCGCAATGAGGCCGACTTGGTGGTCATGGGCCGCTCTCCCGGCAACCTGGACTGCGAAGCCACGGCCTTTGCCACCAATCCGCTGAGCATCGTGGCAGCGCCCGATCACCCCCTGGTGCGCCGCAAGCATTTGCCGTTTTCGGCCTTGGGTGAACACCGCTTTGTGGTGCGCGAACAGGGTTCCGGCACCCGCGCCGCCATGGAGCGGCTGTTTGCCGAACACCACACGCCCATGGACGTGGTGATGGAAATGCCCAGCAATGAAACCATCAAGCAAGCGGTGATGGCAGGCATGGGGTTAAGCTTTTTATCGATGCGCACAGTGCGCCACGAACTGGCCAGCGGCCACCTTGCGCTGGTGGACATTGAAGGCATGCCGATGATGGGCAACTGGTACATCACCCATCTGCGCCACAAAAAGCTCTCCCCCGCCGCCACGTCGTTCAAGGCCTTCCTGATTGAGCAGGGCGGCCCTTTGATCAACTCCTGGGCGTAAAGAGCACGGCACGCGGTGCAGCCTCAATCCGGTCAGTCGTCATCGCCGAGTTCTGGATCCCAGCCCAGAGTTCGGGCTTTTTTGATGGCAGCATCGTAAATCCGGTGATGCCGCTCAGCCAACTCAGCCGGAAGACGGCTGGGCAAATTCCCATAGGGCTCCCAGGCTTTGGAAACGGCATCCAGCAACACTTGAAAGTCAGCGGCACTGCGTCCAATAAAGGTGTCGTTTTCTGGAAGGATGTCGAACAACCAGGCATCACGGATGGTTCGACCGATCATGGTCATCCCGCCATTTTCTTCATTGTCCAGGCCGATATAGGTTTGCATGCGTAAGCTCAGTATAAAAAAATTGATGGGCAAATGATCGCAGGTTTACGGGCTTACCGCGTCAAGCCGGCATAAAGCAGCGGCAGCTTTTCCGGCAGGCGCTCCACCTGGTCAACCACCATGTAGTTTTGCGCGCCAAAAATACGCGACACATACTGGTCGGCCCGGGGGTCCAGGCTCATGCAGTAGGTCGCGATGCCGCTGCGCCCGGCCTCTTCCACCGCTTTTTTGGTGTCGTGGCGCAGGTACTGCGGGTCGCGCACATCCACGTCGGCCGGTTCGCCGTCGGTGATGACCAGCAGCAGCTTCTTGGCCGAGCGCTGGGCTTTCAATGAGGCTGCGGCGTGGCGGATGGCCGCGCCCATGCGGGTCGAGAGCTGGCCGCTCATGCCCGCCAGCCGCGCCTTGACCAGGTCGTCATATGGCTGCCCGAAGTCCTTGAAGCGCCAGTAGTTCACATCGTGGCGGCCGTCGGAGCAAAAGCCGTGAATGGCAAAGGGGTCGCCAACCTTGGCAATGGCATCGGCCAGCAGCACGCAGGCCTGGCGCGTGAGCTCCAGGACGGTGTGCGCCTGCCCGGCCACGCGGTCATTGGTGGAATGCGACAGATCGAGCAGCACCATCACCGAGATGTCGCGCGTCTTGCGCACGCTGCGCATCATGATGCGCGGGTCGGGTTGCTGCCCCATGCGCATATCGACCAGCGAGGCCAGCGCGGCGTTGATGTCAATTTCGTCACCGTCTTCGAGCTTGCGGATGCGCTGCACGCCTTGTGGCTGCATGGCATCCAGCAAAAATTTCATGCGGGAGATGACGCGTTTGTGCTCGGCCACAATGCTGTCAATCAGGACCAGATCACCGGTTTTGGCACGCCGTTCCTGCACTGTGACCCATGCCGGACGCTCCAGCTGGATCAGGTAATCCCACTCGGCGTAATGGCTGGGCAGCACCAGCGGCTCTTTGCCTTCGGACTCGTTATAGGACACGCCCATGTCTTCGTAGGGGAAAAGTTCGGTACCCAACACCCAGATTTCCTGCGCGTCGTCGCCAGCGTTCTCCACCTCCACCTCATTGGCCAGCTCCATCAGGTTGACGTACTTGCGCACCTGCTGCGGCTCCTGGTAGCCGGCAGCAATCGATTGGCCGAAGTCAAATTCCTCAAAGGCCCAGAAGTAGCGGTTGTCATCGCGGTAAGGCGCGCTCTGAATGTCGGTGCGCGGGTGGTAGGCCAGCCCCACGTCTTTGAACCTGTGGGCCATCGCCACGCCGATGTCCCACGACACGGTATTGTCAAAGGGCTGCGCCAGCACGCCCGGCAGCGCCTGGGCAAACAGGGCGCGCCCCTGCTCGATCCAGGGATGGGCGTCCTGGTAGTCGGGCTCCAGCAGCGCGCGTGCCAGGCGGTTGAGGTAGTCACCGGCAGAGCCTGCTTGCAGCGGCGTCACCTTGTGCAGGCTGCACCAGAGCTGGCACAGCCCCGGAAATTTGGCACAGGCCAGCGCTTCGACCCGCGCATCCTCGATCACCCCAATCACAGCCATCTGCCATGGATTGAGTGCCTCCGCCGAGATCGGCTGGCGGGTATAGACCAGATGCGCAGCGGCATGGGAGGCGGTGGCCCGGTACAACTCGGTGGCGCTGACCGTACCCTGCGGGCCTTCCACCGCATCAAAGGCATCGGGCAGGTGGATCAGATAGTCTTCAATATAGGGTTTGTAGCCCTCGCGCGACTCGAAGTCGCCCGAGGTTGGGCGCATGAAAAAATCGCGGCCCCACAGCGCCCGCAAGTACATGTTGATGCGCCGTTGTACATCGACCAGCAAGGTGCCCTTGCGCTCTTTTTGCAATATGGCCAGCGACTCTTTGGAGTTCAGGCCGAAATACTTGACCTGCTCTACGTAATTGGTGCGGTGTGCGTGCGCACCCCAGTTGACCCAGCGGCGCAGACCACCGAGCGTAAGTTGGCCCAGCAACACATCAAGCTTGTCGAGCATCGGGCGCAGGCCACGTGGCGCCTGGTTGACCAGGGCGCTGACCACCTGCAGGTATTGAAGAAATAGCGTGCCATCGGCCAGCCGGGTAGCGGCCGTTGGCGAGGTCGCCAGCACCAGCTCGATGACCGTGCCCGAGGTCTTGGAAGCCAGCATCAAGGCTGCGGTGACCAACTCGGCCACCACGTCCTCGCCCACCTCTTTGGCGACCTGCGGTGCCGCATCTATCCAGGCATTGACCAGGCTTGGGCCCTTGCCCAGCCCGCGCAGCGCCGATGCGCCCTTGACATAGCTGTCCAGCCCGCGGGCGGAGAACAAGCGGGTGGCATCTGGCCAGGTATGCACCAGCAGCGCGCGTGATTCGGGCTCGAGTTCGTCAAGCCACTCCTGATAATCGTCAAGATGGACGGACATGGCGTCCTCCGTGTTCTATGCGGTAAACCGCGTGATCAGAAGAAGGTGGCGACAGCCGCGTCCAGGGCGTCGCGCATGTCGGGGTCATCGGTAATAGGGCGCACCAGCGCCACGCGGCAGGCCGCCTGCGCCGCCACACCCCGGGCAATCAGGCTGCCCGCGTAAATCAGCATGCGGGTCGAGATGCCCTCGTCCAGTCCGTGGCCCTTCAGGTTGCGGGCGCGCTCGGCAATCGACACCAGCTTACTGGCCACCTCGGCCGACACACCGGTTTCGTGGGCCACGATTTCGGTCTCGATGTCGTGCGCGGGGTAGCTAAAATCGAGCGCGCCAAAGCGCTGCTTGGTGGACTGCTTCAAGTCCTTCATCAGGCTCTGGTAGCCAGGGTTGTAGGAAATAACCACCTGAAAATCAGGGTGCGCCTTGATCAGTTCGCCCTTTTTCTCGAGCGGCAAGATGCGCCGGTTGTCGGTCAGCGGGTGAATCACCACCGTGGTGTCTTGCCGCGCCTCGACCACTTCATCAAGGTAACAAATGGCCCCATGGCGCGCAGCTACAGCCAGCGGGCCGTCTTGCCAGCGCGTGCCGTTGGCGTCGAGCAAAAAGCGCCCCACCAGGTCAGAGGCGGTCATGTCCTCATTACAGGCCACGGTGATCAGCGGCTTTTGCAGCTTCCAGGCCATGTATTCCACAAAGCGCGTCTTGCCGCAGCCGGTGGGGCCTTTGAGCATCATGGGCATTCGCACTGAATAGGCGGCCTCAAACAACTCCACCTCATCCGCAACGGGGAGGTAGTAGGGCTGCAGTGTGACGCGGTAGGGATCGATGATGTCGTTCATGAAAGTCTCCACTCGAAAAATACTATGAACTTGGGCGGTGCTGGGTGCAGGGGTGGTCAACGGGCCGCGCCACACCGCAAGGCGCCTGCAAAGGCAGGCACACCTTGAGGTGTGGCCCCGGCATGGATCACGCCGGGGCCTGGTTGAGAGCAGTTGTTTAGACCGTCTTGCCGCGGTAAATCACCATCGATGCATCTTGCGATTGCGTGAAGTTGTTGTAACCAATCAAGCGGATATGGTTACCCGGGTTCGACTTGTGGCAGGCATCGCATTCAGCGAGGATTTTGTCCACATCAGTTTCGCCGAACATAGGCAATTTCCACATGTACCAGTAGGAGTCCATCAAGTATTGCGGCTCAGTGTGCTCAACCGCCGGGTTCAATCCCTTGCTCACGATGTAGGCCACTTGCTTGCGGATTTCATCCTTGGTCATGGCAGGCAGATAAGAGAAGGTCTCAAATTTGCGGCTGGCCGGGTCACTCAGACGGCTCTTGTAATCCATTACTTCAGACATTTCATTTCCTTTCAGGTTTTAAAGGCCGGAAACCGGGGCAAATTCGCAAAAAAACACCCCGAGATTTCTGTTTACTTGTGGGCAACGTCGAGCTTGTCGACGGTGTCGAATTCGAACTTGATCTCTTTCCATGTTTCCATGGCGATCTTGAGTTCGGGCGAGTGCTTGGCTGCATCCATCAACACGGTTTTTCCTTCTTTCTCAACTTCCACGCCTTCGTTGCGTGCTTTGACGCAGGCTTCAACCGCCACGCGGTTTGCCGCAGCGCCAGCCGCATTGCCCCATGGGTGGCCGAGTGTGCCGCCGCCGAACTGCAGCACGGAGTCATCGCCAAAGATGTTGACCAGCGCAGGCATGTGCCACACGTGAATACCGCCTGAAGCAACTGGGATCACGCCTGGCATAGAACCCCAGTCCTGATCAAAGAAGATGCCGCGTGAGCGGTCTTCCTTGATGAACTTGTCGCGCATGATGTCGATCCAGCCCAGGGTGGCTTCACGGTCGCCCTCGAGCTTGCCCACCACGGTGCCAGAGTGCAGGTGGTCGCCACCCGACAGGCGCAAAACCTTGGTCAACACGCGAAAGTGAATGCCGTGGTGCGGGTTGCGGTCCAGCACAGCGTGCATGGCGCGGTGAATGTGCAGCAACATGCCGTTCTCACGACACCAGTTAGCCAAGCCGGTGTTTGCCGTCAGGCCGCCGGTGAGGTAGTCGTGCATGATGATCGGAGAGCCGATTTCCTTGGCATACTCGGCGCGCTTGTACATTTCTTCCGGTGTCGGTGCGGTCACGTTCAGGTAGTGACCCTTGCGCTCACCAGTTTCGCGCTCAGCTTTGACGATAGCTTCTTGAACGAAGTCAAAACGCTGTTTCCAACGCATAAACGGCTGGCTGTTGACGTTCTCGTCATCTTTTGTGAAGTCCAAACCACCTCGCAGACCTTCATAGCAGGCGCGACCGTAGTTCTTGGCTGACAGGCCCAGCTTGGGCTTGATGGTGCAACCCAGCAATGGACGACCATATTTATTCATCATGTCGCGCTCGACTTGAATCCCGTGGGGCGGGCCACCACAGGTCTTGACGTAAGCGATTGGGAAGCGAATGTCTTCCAGGCGCAGGGCGCGCAATGCTTTAAAGCCGAAAACGTTGCCGACCAAAGATGTCAGTACATTGACAACGGAGCCCTCTTCAAACAGGTCAATAGGGTAAGCCACGAAAGCGTAGAAGCAGGTGTCGTCACCAGGTACGTCTTCAATGCGGTAGGCGCGGCCTTTGTAGTAGTCCAGGTCGGTCAACAAATCGGTCCACACCGTGGTCCAGGTGCCGGTAGACGATTCGGCGGCCACGGCGGCAGCGACTTCCTCGCGGCTCACGCCCGCCTGGGGCGTGATCTTGAAACAGGCCAGAAGGTCGGTCTCGAGCGGGGTGTAGTCCGGGGTCCAGTAAGTCTGGCGGTATTCTTTCACGCCAGCGTTGTAGGCTTTTGCCATGCTGTCTCCTTGTCAGGTGGTAAAAAATCATCACTTGGGTGCTCAAAGCGCGTCAATTTGGGGTGGCTTTGCTCTGAACTGACGTGGATTGTTGCCCTGATATAAGATAAATAAAAGTAAAATGTTTTAACCATAACGATAGATTTTTATAAATCATTTATTTCTTATGCATTTACGCCACGCGACCCTGCACCAATTGCGCATCTTTCTGGCGGTCGCCCGCCACAGCAGCTTTGCCCGGGCCGCCGAGGAGTTGCATTTGTCGCCGCCTACCCTGTCGCTACAGGTGAAACAGCTGGCTGAAACCGTCGGGCAGCCGCTGTTTGAGCAACTGGGTAAAAAAATTTTTCTCACTGCTGCCGGGCGCGCGCTGGCCGATGCTTGCCAGGACATCGAAAGCCGCATGGAACGCCTGTCGCAAGACCTGGCAGCCCTGCGCGGTGTCGAAAAAGGCAGCCTGAAGATCGCCATTTTGACCACTGTGAAATACACCGTCCCCAAGCTGCTGGGGGGATTTTGCGCTGCACACCCGGGCATTGAGGTCGCTATGTTTGTGGGCAATCGCGAAACCCTGCTGCAGCGCTTGGCCAGCAATCAGGACGACCTCTACATCATGGGTCAACCGCCCCAGCAACTGGACGTGGTGACTGAAGACTTCGCGGAAAACCCGCTGGTACTGGTGGCCCCGCCAACGCACCCACTGGTCGGGCAGCCCAGCGTGGCGCCGCAACGCCTGGCGAACGAGCCCTTCATCCTGCGCGAGCCCGGTTCGGGCACGCGGCTCTCCGCCGAACGGTTTTTTGCAGCGCACAGTATCACGCTCAAGAACCGACTGGAGGTCGGAAGCAACGAGGCCATCAAACAAACGGTGGCCGGCGGCTTGGGGCTGGCGGTGCTGTCCGCCACCACCGTGGTGTCAGAGCTGGCTCTCAAGGAACTGGTGCTGCTGGAGGTGCAAGGTTTCCCCTTGATCCGGCACTGGTATGTGGTTTACCCGAAGGGAAAGAAACTCTCGGCGGCTGCCACCGCGTTCAAGGCCTGGTTGTTCGAGCATCGTCCCTCATCGACAGCGCCCACCGCCTGACCAGGCTCAGCCCTTGAAACGGGAAGCGATTGCCGGGGAAGGTAATCGTGGCAAGGCGGGCACCGGGCCTCGGCAAGAAGCGAATGACCTTCCAATGCGGACAGGGCGCTGGCGTCGGCCCGATCGTCGGGCTGCGCATCAATATCAACGCGCCAACACGCGATGCAAAGCCACAAATGCCTGTGTCAGTTTGTGCCCTGGATCCAGATAAATCATGGGCAATGACTGCTCATGGGATTCGCGGATCCTGATGGACGAAGGCAGATAAGGTTGCAGCACCGGCAAGCCTTCCGCAATCAGTTCATTGACCATGCGCTGGGGCAGGTTGGCCCGGGGCTGGAACTGATTGACCACAATGCCTTCGACCACCAGATCGGCGTTGTGGTCAGCCTGGATTTCCTGCACGTTTTGCAGCAGGGTGTAGAGCGCCTTTCGTGAAAAATCATCGCAGTCAAACGGAATCAGGCAGCCGCGCGCGGCAATCAGCGCCGAGCGGGTGTAGAAGTTCAGCGCGGGCGGCGTGTCGATGTAAATGCGGTCGTAGTCCTGGGCCAACTGCGCCAGGGCTTCGCGCAGCTTGTAGAGCTTGTGACGCGATTCGAGCTTGGCCTGCATCTCGTCCAGCGCGGGACTGGAATGCATCAGGTCCAGACCAGGGTGCGGCGTAGCCACGATGAAGTCGTTGGGTGCCACGCTACGCAGGCTGTAGCTGAGCGTGTTTTCAAAAAAACCGGCCACGGTGGGATGGCCTTCAGCGGCCTGGCTGCCCATCAGATACGCACTGGAATTACCCTGCGGGTCCAGGTCGATGACAAGGGTGCGCAGACCCTGGCTGGCGCTGATGGCGGCCAGGTTGCAGGTGATGGTGGACTTGCCCACTCCGCCTTTTTGATTGAAAACGACACGCGGCATGACGAAACTCCTTGGGCTGCCTTCGGGAAAACATGACGGAACAGGCCGCGCAACATTGCTCAGCCCGTCCCGGATGCGTAGATTGTGCCCGTCTTCAATTCATCAAACCACCGGGGAAAATCAGATCGTCCAGTGCAACCGCTCCGCCCGCCTGCCATCGTTTACGTCGTGACAACGATGATGAACCCGGATTTATCTGCCGCATGGAGTTGAACCAGCGACTCAGAAAAAGCCAAAATAATTCAAAGTACCGGCGGCCGGCTCAAACGCCTTACTTCAGCGGTACGGCACCGACCAAGGGGCGCTTTTCCAGTGTCCACTGGTGAAGCGAGCCGTCATACAGCCGGGCCGACTTGTTGCCCAGAATTTCTGAGGCAACAAACCACGGCCCCGAAGACAGGTGACCGCTGTTGCAGTAGGTAATGACCGGCGCAGCGGCATCAATACCCTGGGCGGACATCAGCGCCTTGTAGGTGTTGGGCGCCATGAACTTGGCCGACCCACCCGATGCGTTGAGCATCAGGTCAGACCCGTAGAGCTTGGCCCCTTCCAGGTGCCCATAGGCATAGACATAGTCGCGTTTACCCAGGCCATTGAATTGCCTGGCATCACGCGAATCAATCAACGAAGCGCTTTGATCCTTGATGGCCTTGGCAACATCTTCTGAGGTTGCAAAATACTGCGCACTGCGATCAGCCTTGGCAACCCAGCTGCCTGCGCGGGCGGGCACGGCGGCGGTGCTGTGTTCACGATT
>Ga0123337_10003739_pt1 | contig 15986 bp, 13 predicted proteins | sample frozenSSSSmetaG_FD_89792 | JGI IMG/M metagenome (GOLD analysis project Ga0123337, IMG submission 89792) | Glacier valley bacterial and archeal communities from Borup Fiord, Nunavut, Canada, to study Microbial Dark Matter (Phase II) -... | ecosystem: Environmental > Aquatic > Freshwater > Ice >... | reverse complement strand
GGCTCCGCCTCCCTTACTGGCGGCAGAGCCACCAGGAACTGCATTTCCAGCCAGAGGCTGGAAACGAGGTTTTAAAAGGGTTTTGGCTTAAGTTGACACCAATGAGCAATGCTGTGCCCCTACGACAGATGTGGTTCAAATAGATGAAAACTGCTGTAAACCCATAGGCGCGGTGCGATCCCCAGGGTAGGGGCGCAGAGTTATGCAGAGAATTCGCTACAAATTAATGAAATGCTGTACTTAGCCGTTCAAGTTGGGCTTCAATGGCTGCCAAAAGTTGGTGTTGCTGCCAACCTTGGCTAAGATGGGCGGCTATGCAAGCGGCTCCAGCACCCATGCCTTCTTTGACAAAGCCCTGCTCATAAGCTCTCAGCTGGGGATAACGAGAATCAGCAAAGCTCAGATGAGTTGCTAATAAAGGAGGGGTTCCTCCACTCTGAGTTAAGCTGCCTTTTCCTAAGCTGAGGGCTAAGTCAACTGTAGCGCCAGTAGGATCTTCTGCTACCCAGCGAGTTGTGCCGACAACTACTGCTTCTGGTCGCCATGATAAGGTGTAAGCCTGAGCGATCGCACTCACTAGCGCATAAACCGCCAACATTTGCGTCCCACCAGCTAGCATTACACCACAACTACGACTAGCTGCGATCGCCATCCCAGCTACCACCACTTGCATCGGATCACCCACGCCGGCAACGAGTTGTAAAGGATCAACAGAATTTTGGCTTTGATATTGGAAGTTTATTTCCCCCGGCTCCCTACTCCCCATCATCTTCTCCAGCCCAGCTTGCACTAGTGCCCACTTTTGTGCGTGGTTACAAACAGGGTGGCTACTGTTAACTTTTCCGGCAGCATCTATACCTAAACCAGTTAAGATTGCCAGGGCTGTTGTGGTACCTCCAACGACACACTCACCGAGAATCAGATACCCCTGTTGGATATTGGCAGCAAGGCGTTCTCCCCAAAGTAGCCCTTGTTTAAACAAGTGGTGTACCGTTGTAATTTCCATAGCAGCACCTCCACTTAAACACTTAGCCGGAGCGCCACCCAAATCAATTACTGGCACAGCAGGAGGCTGGGGTAAACCAGCATTAAACAAATGAACTGGTATTTTTAGCGACTCAAAAACAGCGCGAGAAATCAACACAGGCGAAGCCCCAGCCGCTAATGGTGGTAAGGGATATTGGGCTTTATGTTCTGCGCCATAATACAAAAACTCGGCATCGGCACAAGCGGTATATTTTCGATCCTCTGGAGTGCGACCAGCGGCTGAAATTCCTGGAATTAAACCAGTTTCAGTAAATCCTAAAACACAAGCAAATATGGGTAGACAACCACGATACCGTCGTAGCCATTCTTCACCCTGTTCTTTTTGGGTATAAATCCGAATTTGGGCATTGGGCATTGGGTACTTGTACTGAGCGTTCGCGTAGCGTCTCGTAGAGAAGTCGTTGGCGTAGCCTCTCGTAGAGAAGTATTGGGCATTGGGGATGGGGCATTGGGCATTGGGCATTGGGCATTGGGCATTGGTGATTAGTTAGGACTCATGATTTAACGAAAGACTAAAGACTAATGACTATTCCTCATAATCCATGAGGACTTGTACCCAGCGTGGGGGACGGGGAATGGGATTGCCCAGGCGGTCGAAAAGGAACCATGCAGCCAGGTGTACCACAAAAAGGTAGATAAAGTTGTTGAGTAAAATTAGAGCGATCGCTCCCACTTGAATCAAAAACACACTGGGACTCGCCAACAAACTCAAGCTAAAAAATACCCACTCGATGAAGTTAGTTACCTGGGTAATCACATAAATCCACAGGTCTTGACCGGACAAAACAGACACCAACCACAGCTGAAAAAAGACTCCCAAAGTACCCAACAGCGTACCCAAGGTGATAGAAACAATCCAGGGAACACGACGATACCACGCCGCCCCCAAAAGCACGCCCATAAACCCGTAGGGCATGACAAACAGTAAACTGCGAGACGGCCCCATCAGTACCGTCAGCAGTAACCCGCAGGTGAGTGCCGCCATCCATGCCGCACGTTTTCCCCAACGCAAATAAACTAGTGCGATCGGCACCGGAAAAAATATCCGCAAAACTGGCCCCAAGGGAAAGTAGAAATTAATAAACCAAATCAAGCTCGCGGTACTCGCTAAAAATGCCGTTTCTACCATCCTCAAAGGTGCATCAGCCTTGACTTGAGGAGGCATTAACTGCTGTTCTTTGTCTAACCAATGATTGTGGGGAGTTGGAGATTTAGGCGATGGATCTTTCTCCGGCTCATCTGGCAGAGAATCTAAAATACTCATATCTGACAAGTTCTTAAACGATCATTCTTTCCAAGGCTGACAAATCGGGAATACAAACAGTATCTTGATCCCGTTTAATCAAGCCTTTTTTTTCTAGCCTTGTCAACACTCGTGTCACCGTTTCCCGCGCCAGTCCGCTCAAACTACTCAATTCCCGATGAGGTAAATTGGGGATTTCGGTTCCTGTTTGCCCTTTTTTTCCCTGTCCTTCTGCTAAAAATAGCAACGTATCTGCTACCCGTGACTGGCTATCAGATTCCCGCAACCGCAATCGCCGATTTACTTGCCGCAAACGTCGCGCCATTAGTTGCGCTAATCGAACTCCCGCTAAGGGTTCTATCTGAAGCAACTTGACAAAATCCTGAGCAGGCATACTCCCAATTACCGTCGGGGTTAAGGTAATCACATCTGTAGATCGAGGTACTTCATCTAGTGCCGCCATTTCACCAAACAATTCCCCTTTGCCAAGAATATTCAGCGTTACCTCTTTTCCTTCCAGATTGTAGGTGCGAATTTTTACCCATCCGTCCAGAATAAAATACACAGAACCGCCCCAGTCATTTTCCAGCAGAATCACCTGATTGGCTGGGTGAGTGCGGGTGATAAGATGGATCAGGGCTGATTCCACAGCAGCTTCTGGCAACCCTTGAAAAAAGGGAGCCGAGTTGATTATCCAGGGATTAGCCTGTGCTTGCAAGCTATATCGGTCTTCCATTACGACATTTTTATTCAAGCTGCTATATACACACAACAAACAAGAGCGCCATTTTTAGCCTAAGCTATCATTGCACAGCTCCCTTTCAAAGAGAAAACTAAACTATGCTACATAAGAAAACGACAAGAACGTTTTTCTAAACCATCTTTACCTATAAGTTTAAATGGTGTAAAAGTTTTGCAAAAAGTAGTTTATAGCCTGCCGAAGTATTGCTTAGGGGCTAGCTGCACTAGAAACTTGATTAATTTAAGAATATAGGCAAACAACATCAATGATACTAAAGTGTGTAAATTATTGCTCAGGTATTTTAGCAATTTTCCAAAATAGGCAACCAATGAGCTACAAAACTAAGCTTTTTAAACAAACGCTGACTGAAGATTGCCACGACTCCCAGTAATCCATAACATAATGACAGTTACAAGTCCTGGCAGTGGCTTTTGCCACTCAAAACTTCTCCGATGGTCGAGGCTGCGCGAACGTAATTGTAAAGTAATTGTCACATTAGTTGACATAAATTTCTAGATAAGGTAAAAAGAGTGACTTTCAGTGCAGATGAAATTCAAAAGCTGATCGCAGACATTGACAACTTACTTGCCAACGGTGGCAAGCGCCTGTCTAGATTTCTGTCTGGTCAGGCGCAAGAGCCTAAAGAAGTTTTAGAACGAATTCGCAACTTCTTGGTGAGGTTACAAGAAAAAGAAGCGTTAGAGAGCCGCATCCCAAATCAGTCTTCTGAAGAATTGCGAACGCCTTCCTTAACAAAACTTATTGATCATGATAATAACCAGTATCCCCTACCGTCGCTTGAACCCAGCCAGGAACAGAGTGCTGTTGGAGCAGGACAATTAAAAAGTGAATTTTCGAGATTGATCGAGCCATTGCGATCGGAATTAGAAGGGCTATTGCAAGAAAGAGCCACTCTCATACAAGAAATTCGGCAGTTAGAGCAAAGGCGATTGCAAAACTTCTCCTTAGCGCAGCAGTTGACAAACCAGGATCAGATGATTACCGAGTTTTTACAGGTACTCATGAGTCGTCTTGTGCCAACTTTAACGCCACTGATAGCACAAATGGGGGAAAATTCCGCCAGTTCTTCAGGAGTAACTAATCACGCAACCTCTGCAACTCAAAATTTTTTAGAATCACCAGAGGGTGCGGAGCGGTTAACCCAGCTAGCCAGGGAGTTGGATCAACGCCTATTATCACTAGATGGGACGGTGAATGTAGTCTTTGATGCGCTACAGCGCAACATTAATACTTATTATGAATCCCTGTCGCAAGCAGTGGCAAGAATGCATAGCAAGGGGATGCAAGGCGAACAGCTGATAGCCAGCTTTCTCAACAATTTGACTCAGAATTTGCAGCAACAATCCCCTAGTTCCCAGTCATTTTTGCTGGGGGTAGAATCTGAGACACCACCATCATTGCTTGAAGTTGCGCCCCATCCCTTGGAGTTTATACAGCCAGAAACTTCATCTTCACTCACAATTAATTCTGAGCAACAGGAGACTACACTCACAGAAGATTTAGATGCAGCGCTGTTGCAGCTTGGTTTACACTCCTCTCAATCTTCTGAAACCGCGACCGAATTACCGCAAGATATTTCTGCGTTAATTGGTGATGAAGTAGACCAACTTTACGCCAGTTTGTTTGGTACTGATGATGTCAATAATTCCAGCCTTGATGTTGACTTATCTGCTTCTACAGCCTCCCCCTCAACGCTGAACATCGCTGAGGGCGTACCTGTACCTTCAATACTGGATATGGATCTTTCAACCCAAGAGACTTTGGTAGAAAGCACAGATTCATCATCAGAGCCACAGTCAGAACTATTTTTTGAAGAGGATACTGACCAAGATTCGCTTGTTAGCTTGTTTACGCCACAAACAGACAGTTTCCCGGTGCAATTCGACACTCAGCCAGCTAGTGTTGATACAATTAATACCCTAACTGACCTATTGCCTGATACAGGTAGTGAGCAGCAACTGTTGGAAGTATTATCTTCTGGGGATAATGCGACAACTACAGCACCAGTTACTCCAGAAGTAGCAGAAATTGCGATCGCATACCCCTACGAGCAAGCAAGCTACGCGCAACCTCTGGTAGAGACGCCTAGCGAACGTATCACCACATCCGAAGTATTGATTAACGATGATCAGCCAGAACCATCTTCAGATAACTACATTACTGCTTCACCCCAAGAAAACTTGCTTTCTGTTGAGTCAAACCAGTCTCCAGTCGTACCTAATATTTCTTTAGATGAAGAACAGTTGCAGCAATTAGATCGAGATTTGGCTAATTTTGATCGGCAGCTAAATTCGGAGTTACAGCCAGATGCTAACTTGAATATTTTCTCGGAACTAATTGGTAACACTCAAGATACAATCCTGACAAGTTCCCCTGAGTCGCAAACAGAAAATCTCCAAATAGCAGAGAATATTTCAACTACTGTTCCCCAGGTAGAAACTGAACAAAAGGAAGTCATAACTCCTGTTCAAGAAAGTTCTTTATCTTCAACTCCCAACTCCATAAATAATCCAGAAGTTTCGCTCAATCTTCTAGAATCAGTCTGGTATTTAGGAATTGATTTAGGTACAACAGGAATTTCTGCCGCATTATTAAATCGCTCAACTTTTGTTGTACATCCTATCTACTGGTCAGCAGAAAATCCGCCGGGAACAAGTTCGTTTCAGCAATCATTTCGTTTACCAACAGAGGTTTATCTGCCTACAGCTTCTATACCCCAGGGTGAAAATGAAAGTATCGAAGCACATGATCAGATAGCACCTGCGGCTGTTGCCCAAGATAAAGCGCCTGACCACTCGGCCACCACTCCTGCAACACCGAGATCAACAGCAGATGCGACGACAAATAATCTCTACTCGGCGCAGTTGAAGCCCTATTTACAAGTAGCTATTCCCTACAAGAGTGAACGGCAAAAATGGGAACCTGTTTTGCAATTAAATGAATTTTCGGCAGGCCCTTTGATTTGGGTTGTGCGATCGCTCTCTAAGCTACTATTAACCCTCAAATCTGACCAAACAAGTACTACACCTAGTTTAATGGTTGCTGCTGTTGGGATCAGCGAAGAAAATTTTCCGCAGATTATCAATAATATTGCTGGTGTAATTTGTACCTGTCCATCTAGCTGGTCGGAACAATACCGTTTCAACGTGCGCGAAGCTTTACTCACTAGCAAACTGATCCAACATCCGCAGCAAGTCTTTTTTGTGGAAGAAGCGATCGCTAGTCTACTCCCAGAACTCGATGCTGGTAACGGTGAGCAAGTAAAATTAAGCAATAGTCAAGGTTCTCATCCGGCAAAAACCAGCGAACATCCGATTGTTGGCAATACCTTGGTGATTAATATTGGAACAGCTGCCACAGAAATGTTGCTGGTCGATGTACCAGAAACCTTACTGGAACTGACATACAATGATTTCATGCTCCACAGTTTTGCCTATGCTGGCAAGGGAATTGAACAAGATATTATCTGCCAGCTGCTATTGCCACCTAAATCTCGGCAATCACGCCCCGAAACACCAAGCGATGCCTGCGACGGGCTACGCCTACGCCAAACTGTTACCACTAATCCTTGGCAATGGCAACCCTCAATTCCCGGTTTAGACCAAATGCGTTGGCAGAGTTTAGGGTTGGAAGAATTAGAATTACCCAGAGTCGGAGAACCAGATATTATCGCTCGGATTCGCCTCCAGCAACGTCTAGAAAGTTCTCTACTGGGACAGGCCGTATTAGATGCGGCACTAGCCCTAAAGTTGATTTTGCAACACCAAGACTCTTTTACCCTGGAATTGGCCGATCAGCAGTGGATTTTGCAGCGACGAGACTTAGAAAGCCAAGTATTTATCCCCTTTGTGCGCCGCATCAACCGAGAACTCAACAAATTATTGGTAGCTCGTGGCATCCCTACAGAAGCAATTAATCAAGCTATCCTGACTGGTGGGGTGGCTTGTGTGGGGACGGTGAACCGATGGCTACGGCAAAAACTCCCCAACGCTAAGATTATCCAAGATTTATATCTTGGCGAAAACGGCGCTCCTAATTGCAGTCGGGTTGCCTATGGTTTGGCAATGCTGCCTCTACATCCCCAGATATTAGATATACCCAGACAACAATACACTGATTATTTCCTATTTACAGAATTGCTGCGGCTCTTACCAGATCGACCCTTATCTTTCGGTGAAGTTATCCAGTTATTTGAAGGTCGTGGCATCAATACTCGCACTTGTCAGGAACGCCTGCTAGCTTTTTTAGAAGGTGAACTGCCTTCAGGCTTGATACCTTCAGTCACAGACTCAGCTTGGCTTACCCAGAGTTCGCAACAAAATCCCGACTATCAGGCGATCGCCACAGCACCACTTTTTGAAAAACAAGGGAGTCTCACTTATCGTCCCAATTCCCAACAACTGTTGTCTTTGCGTCGCTATCTAGATGCGATCAAGGCTAGTAATCAGCAATCACTGGAGGAACCATATACGGTGAATTTCGACTTAGAGGTTCATCGTTGAGACTAGAACATCACGCTGGAAATAAGCACTAGTACACTGTGGCGGAAGTTTGCCTACCTTTAAAAAGTTGCTCAGAGCAACTTGTCTGGTGAATTGAGATGGTAGCTGGATTTACGCCATGCTCTACTAGTACTTCAGCACAGTAATTTTTGGGATTTCTACCATAGTAGAGTAGTATATTTTTTATTTGATAGAAAAAATACTGTAAATTTATAATCTCTCATCTTAATTGAAAGATTCTGTAAACTTTGGGTTTTCGATTTTTATATTGTTTAAATTTTGTGTATGTTAACACTCGTAGGAGCGACAAAAGCGGTAAAAACCGCCTAAAAATTATGTCTATGTCTACACTACTAATGCAAAAAGTCCTGTTGTAGATAAGTGAATCTTTGTGAATAATCTTTATCTTTATTCAGTTAATTCCTCAGAACAGCCTTTACACCCGTCAACTTTAAGCGTCAGAAAACGATTAATTGACATTGTTGGAGCTATTGTGGGGCTGATAATCACATTTATAGTAGCAATTCCCGTAGCAATTGTTATCTTTATACATGAGCCAAGCCCAATATTTTATTCCCAAATTCGCTGTGGTTTGAACGGAAAAACTTTCCGCATGTGGAAATTCCGCTCCATGATCGTCGATGCTGATAAACTCAAGCATTTGGTTGAAAACCAAGCCAAAGGTCACATCTTTAAATCTGTTGACGATCCTCGCATTACTCCTGTGGGTAAGTTTTTGCGGCGTACTAGCTTAGACGAATTACCCCAATTTTGGAATGTTTTGTTAGGCGACATGAGTTTAGTTGGTACTCGTCCACCTACTCTTGATGAAGTCAGCCATTACGATCTGCACCACTGGGATAGATTGCGAGTCAAACCAGGCATTACCGGAGAATGGCAGGCTAATGGACGCTCAAGTATTACAGACTTTGAAACCATTGTCAAGATGGATATAGATTATCAGCAGAAGTGGTCTTTAACTTATGACCTGAGTCTGATTATTAAAACTATCTGGGTGGTATTGAAAAAAACTGGTGCTTATTGAATTGGGGCACTTGTACTGACTTGTACTGAGCGACGTCGAAGTAGCGAAGTCGTTGGCGTAGCCTCTCGTAGAGAAGTATTGGGCACAGAGAGATTTTTAACCCTTTACGCCGCTACCAGTTTCTGTTGGTACAATGTAACGTTGTAAAAATAAGAATAGTAATAATACTGGCGCGATCGCAATTACTGAACCAGCAGCTACCAAGCGCCAGTCAAGGGAAAATGTCCCTGCTAGCTTTGCGACTCCCAAGGGAAGAGTATATAAATTTTCGTCTTGGATGATAATTAAAGGCCACAAAAAGTCACTCCAAGCACCAATGAAGACGAAAATAGCTAGAGTTACCAGTGCTGGGCGAACTGCTGGTAACATTATATGCCACCACAAACCTAACTCTGAGCTGCCATCCATCCGGGCGGCTTCTTCTATCTCTTTGGGGACACTCATAAAAGCTTGGCGCAACAGAAAAATACCAAAGGCAGAAGCTAAACTCGGAAAAATCATTCCCAAATAACTATTTGTCAAACCCAACTGGACTGTCAAAATATATAGGGGAATCATCACGATTTGAAAGGGAATCATAATCGTCGAGACGATCGCTACAAAAATCCAGTCTCGTCCCACAAATGACAATCTTGCCAACGGGTACGCAGCTAAAGCGCAAAACAGCAGATTTAAGCCCACAGTCAGCACTGACACCAAAGTACTGTTATACAGGTATTGTCCAAAAGGTAGAGAGTTCCACACACTAGAGAAGTTATTTAGTGTTGGTTGAGTGGGCAATAACTGTGGGGGCGACTGAAAAATATTTTCCGTAGGCGATTTTAAGGATGTGCTAATTAGCCATAGTAAAGGAAAGAGCATCAACAGTGCGATCGCTCCCAATAGCGCATACATTAGCAGACTTTGCGATCGTGATTTTTTCCAGTTCAGCATTTGATTAATAAGCTAAAATATATTTTCTGAAAATTAAATTATGTCTTACCACAACCTCTTAGGGTTGAGGGCTGGGGTCAAATATTGGGTGGATGCTCACCCATTTTTACCCACATTTTCCGCACACGAATCAATTGCAGACGATTCATTTTTAAAGCCAAAATCGTTGATCTTCCTACAGATGTCATTCCGACAATTTCTGTAGCATTTTCACTCCAAGCAAAATGATTACGAATTTGCTTTTTTAATTCAACAGAAATGTAAACACTCACACTACTTGCTGTTTATTTTGAAAAATATTTAAGGTATATCTAGCTCTATTTTTAAGAATATTTAATTGGTCAACTTGTGCCAATACTCTGTCTAAAATCTCAGTTTCTTCATGTGACAAATAATTTTCAGAATTTTTGATTAATAATTCCTGTAATTGTATCTGAGCTTTGGGAGATAAAGAACTTTCTGCCAAAGCTTGCAACTCATCTAGATTTAAACCAATCAACAATTCAGAATCTACAGACAAGTTGGTTAGCTGTTGGTAAGTTTCTAAATCTAACAGTACTCCAACTTTTTCCCCTTGTCCGTTAGTGACATACTGAACTGAGTCTGGCATGGCTTGACTTGAGAATTTGATTAATTTTATCGTAACCTATGATCAAAAATATGGTTAAAGCAATTCACCGTCATAAAACATTTGATGATCTGTCTTCATCATCCTGAATCCTTCAGCCTTTTGGAGTCAATCTGGTTTCGGTAGAAACAGCTTCTAGTGGTTTATCCCAAGATTCAATCGGTATTTGGGACAAATAGGCAAACTCAAAGACAATTCCGATAGTCGGCTTTGTTTGCCACTGCGGTAAACTGAGCAAGCGATCGTAATATCCGCCGCCATAGCCCAAACGATATCCTTGATAGTCGCAAGCTACACTAGGGACGAGAATCAAATCTACTTCAGCAGCATCTAAGATTGGAGCGTCGGGGTGTGGTTCAGTAATGCCATAAGCGCCACTTTGCACAGAATCATTCGGTGCCCAAATATGCCAACATAGCGATTTATCAACGCAGCGAGGAAATCCCCAACGGTATTTGGTGTCTGCAAATAGTGGACTGAGGTCAGGTTCTTGACGAAAGCTGAAATAAGCGAGTATTGTTTTTGCTTGGGTAAATAAAGTAAAGTTTTGTAAATGGGAGCATAAGCGATCGCTTTTTTCTCTCCACTCTCCAAGGGACATTGATTGACGTGTTTTAAGTAGAGTACGGCGTAGTTCTGCTTTATTTAGTTGATGATAAGACTTACGCATTGACAAAAAAGACCAAATATATGTAATTGAAAAACCACATCTGTTGTAGGGGCAATTCATGAATTGCCCCTACAGCTTTGTCCATAAAAATTTATACAAAGAAGCTGGGCATCGCCCAGCTTAAGTACCCTACACTCATTAATACATCGTTATGCAGCGTGCTGACGATACCACTCAATGGTATTCTTTAGCCCTTCCTCAAATCTCACCTGAGCCGTGAAATTAAAGCCTTGTTTCGCCCTTTCAGTATTTAAACAACGGCGGGGTTGACCATTAGGCTTGTCAGTTTGCCAAACAATTTCACCCTTAAACTCCATCAATTGGCAGATTAGAGTTACTAAATTAAGGATAGAGATTTCATCACCCGTTCCCAAGTTAACTGGTTCCGATTCGTTATAGAATTGAGTCCCCATAACAATCCCCCGCGCTGCATCTTCTGAATAGAGAAACTCGCGTGTAGGACTGCCATCACCCCAAACTGGGAGTTGCTTTTCTCTCTTAATTTGGGCTTCGTGAACTTTGCGAACTAATGCGGGAATGACGTGGGAACTTCCAGGGTCAAAGTTATCTTCTGGGCCATATAAATTTACTGGCAGGAGGTAAATCCCATTAAAACCGTACTGCTGGCGGTAAGATTGCAATTGGACTAAAAGTGCTTTTTTAGCAATTCCGTAAGGGGCGTTGGTTTCCTCTGGGTAGCCATTCCAAAGATCATCTTCTTTGAATGGCACTGGGGTAAATTTAGGATAGGCGCAGATTGTGCCAACACATACGAATTTTTGTACTCCTGCTTGATAGGCAGCGTGAATTAACTGGGTTCCCATAATCAAGTTATCGTAGAACAACTCTGCGGGTTTTTCGCGGTTTAGACCGATGCCACCGACATGAGCTGCTAGGTGGATGATTATGTCTTGCTGGTCAACTACACGTTGGCTATTTTCCCAAATACGTAGATCGGAATCGCGCGATCGCGGTATTGTAATCTTCTCACGATCAGCGCCTGCTTTACACAGTTGATCGATCACCTGACGACCTAGAAACCCCGACCCACCAGTGACCAGAATACGTTGATTTTTTAGTTCTAAGGCGGTCATATTTTTATCCTCTGTGGTGCGAATCAGAAATGGAGAGCGCCCAGTTCTTGACGAGTAGTAGCAATATCATGTGGAAATTGCGAACCATTTCCATTCGGTGAAGTGTGACCCAATGCTTGTAAGTCTGCTTCTACCATTAGGGAAACTAGTTCTTCAAAGGTTACTGATGTTGTCCAGCCCAACTTCTGCCGTGCTTTGGTAGAATCGCCAATCAACAACTCTACCTCAGATGGACGGAGGTAACGCTCATCAAACTCTACATAATCTTCCCAATTGAGATTTACATAATTAAATGCCAGTTCCAAAAACTCTCGCACCGAGTGGGTTTCACCAGTCGAAATTACGTAATCCTCTGCTTGGTCTTTCTGCAACATCAACCACATTGCTTTAACGTAATCCTTCGCATAGCCCCAATCTCGCTTGGCATCTAGATTACCCATGTAAATTTTTTTCTGCTTACCAGCAACGATACCAGCCACTGCTCTAGTAATTTTGCGGGTTACAAAGGTTTCACCGCGCCGTGGGGACTCGTGGTTAAAAAGTATGCCGTTACAAGCAAACAAACCATAAGACTCACGATAATTTATAGTTTGCCAGTGGGCGTAAACTTTAGCACAGGCATAAGGACTGCGGGGATAAAAGGGCGTTGTCTCACTTTGAGGTATTGCTTGTACTAAACCGTACATTTCTGAAGAACCCGCCTGGTAAAATCGCACCTGAATTCCAGTACGCTGTTGGTAGTCCCGAATTGCTTCCAACAGACGCAGCGTACCCATTCCTACAGCATCCACCGTATATTCTGGTGAATCAAAACTGACTCTGACATGGGATTGAGCGCCGAGGTTGTAAATCTCTACTGGCTTGACATCTTCTAAAATCCGCCGCAACGTCGTACCATCGGTCAAGTCACCGTAGTGAAGAAACAACCGTACTCCCTCTTTGTGGGGGTCTTCGTAAATATGATCGATGCGGTCTGTGTTGAAGGTAGAAGTCCGGCGAATGATGCCATGAACCTCATAACCTTTTTCTAGCAAAAACTCACTTAGATATGAACCATCTTGACCAGTAATACCAGTAATCAACGCTCGTTTCTGTTGCGTCATGCTCAATTATCCCTTATTGTTCTTTGATTAAAAAGTTACAGGCAATCTGATACAACCTAGCAATTAATTGCTAAATTGCCTAATGGTAAACCTACGAAGTTTTGTTGTTAAGAGACTTATTTCGTAAGTAAATATATTTAGTAAAAATTAATTTAACACGTCAGTCAACCTTAGATAGATGAAGATTGTTTAATTATGTATATTTTTTTAGATCAAGATTCTTTTTATGTACGTTGTTTTTTGTCAAAACTTCATATATCTCTAGTTTTGTGAAGACTCAATAAAATAGGATTTTAAATTAGACTTCTGGCAAAAATCCGAATATGAGCAAAACGAACCACAGAGAGAAGTTTCAGCTAAGTAGAGAGATATAAACCTCGTCCATTTTGAAAACTGAAGTAGTACAGGCAGCGTTCGACTGACTTGTACTGAGCGACGTCGTTGGCGTGGTCACTGAGCCTTGCCGAAGTGCAGCCTCTCGTAGAGAAGTAGCGCTCACGCCGAAGTCTTGCCCGCTACTACCCGTATTTTAGCAAGATGCTGCCACTACTTTTAAAACTATGGTTCTCAAAATAGATGGAGTTTAAATAGAGATAACTATATAAAGCAAAGATGAACAGTCGTTTAGTCTAGGGCAATTGGTACTTAGGGGCATTAACTGCCCCCCAGAATCCACCCTAAGTAGTTACTCAGTATGCCCCGTTATTTTTGGGCAGAATGACCACATCAACAGTTTTCAAGATGATCCATAAATCAAGCCAGAAATTCCTAAATTTCACATAATGCAGGTCTATTTGGACTCGCCGAGGGTAGGGAATATCATTACGCCCAGACACCTGCCACAATCCAGTAATTCCTGGACGGATTGTTAAAATCTCATCAATGTGACAACCGTATTTTGGCAGTTCTTCTGCTACTAAGGGTCGGGGGCCGACTACACTCATGTCCCCTTTTAAAACGTTCCAGAACTGGGGAAATTCGTCTAAGCTAGTAATTCGCAAAAATCGACCAATTTTGGTAATCCGGGGGTCTTGTTTCAGCTTAAAACTGCTCTCAAATTCTTGTCGCAACTGGGGCGATGTTTCCATCATTTGCACGAGGATTTCGTCCGCATTACTCACCATTGTTCGGAATTTAATACAATAAAACGCTTTGTAATTTTTCCCTACCCGTTCGTGGATATAAAAAATTGGACCATCTGAGCTCAAAGCAATCAGCAAGGCCAAGATTAAGTAGACGGGGAAGAACAAAATTAACACCGACAGCGAAAACACTATATCGAACAGTCGTTTGGCAAACTCTCCGTTTAGACCCTGAAAAGATAAACCTTTGGGTTTAACTTTTGGCGTCTTTGTTTTTTGACCGCGTTTTAAGAAAGTACGCGTAGACCCTCTAGTGTCTTGCCGTACGCCTCGCTTGCCGGAGAGGAGTGAGCTCTGGGCAGTCATCATACTCCTTAATAATCCACACCACACATAGTCCCAATATTAAAGCCAAAATGAGGTGCTTCTGGGGGGAAATTGCCAAAAGCCTAAAAAAATAAGAAATTAACCAAGACCATTATTCCAAAAACGGTCTTTTTTCGTTGCACTTGTTTACAAAACCGAGAAAACGATCTGCAAAGATTTGCGGTGAAAACTGGGCAGCGTGCGATCGCATATACTCAGAACTGAAAGAACCCTCATACATTTCAAATTTTTCTACTGCCTCCACTAAAGCCGCCTCTGTTTGCGTCCTGAAAAATATACCTGTCCCTGTATCCACACAAGAACGGATATCTCGCACTGTTTCTAAAGCACCCCCTGCACCATAGGCAATCACTGGCGTACCACAAGCCTGTGCCTCCACTAGGGCAATACCAAAATCTTCACAAGCTGCATACACAAACGCCTTAGCCCTAGACATATATTTTTTTACCACATTATCGGGTTGCCATCCCAGTATTTCGATATTGGAGTTTGCCATCTGGCGGATTTTTTGCATTTCATCTCCTGTACCAATGACTACTAATGGTCGTTTTAGTTGATTAAAAGCGTTGACAATCAACGATACTTGCTTATAACTCACTAACCGGGAAACTGTCAGATAAAAGTCCTCTTTCTCAGACAGAAATGGAAATTCTGCAATATTCACTGGTGGGTAAATGACTGTGGCTTCTCGCCGATAGCAACGCCAAATCCGCCGAGCTGTATACTGCGAGTTGGCAATGAAGTAATCAACGCGATTGGCACTCAATACATCCCACTGGCGCAAACGATGTAATAAATATCGCGTCACCCATCCAGGTAAACCACTACCCAGTTTGCTATGGCGCAGATAATCAAAGGTCAAGTCCCAGGCATAGCGCATCGGGCTGTGGCAGTAGCAAATATGCATTTGTTCGGAAGTGGTAAGGATTCCTTTGGCAACAGCATGGGATGATGACAGAATTACGTCATAATGCCGCAAATCCAGTTGTTCAATTGCCAACGGCCACAAAGGCAAATATTTTTGTACGCCGTTGCGGGCATAGGGAAAGTGCTGGAGAAACGTCTTGCCAATCTGACGCTTGTATAAATAACTTTCTCTATTGCTGGATTCAAAATCGATCAGAGCATATAAATCAGCATCAATATGATTCAAAATTTCTCGGACAACGAGTTCTGAACCACCGGTGGCTTTGGGCGTCAGCCACTCATGAACTAGAGCATATTTCAAGGGCACAGCTAACTTGAATAAATGGAAAATACAAAGGCCAACTTGATCACGTTAATTAGAAAAGTTTCCCCTTGTGATTAATTAACGGGAAGCGCCCCAGATTAGCACATAAGACGCAATCTTTCTCTCAGAGGTTCCAGATCGATGCTGCAACCTGATAACCTCAGAATGGGGAATGGGGAATGGGGCATTCGTTATTTTCTCCTTGTCTCCCACCCTGCGGGTTCGCGTAGCGTTCCGTAGGAAAGCTAAAGCTACATC
>Ga0123337_10003737_pt1 | contig 15989 bp, 14 predicted proteins | sample frozenSSSSmetaG_FD_89792 | JGI IMG/M metagenome (GOLD analysis project Ga0123337, IMG submission 89792) | Glacier valley bacterial and archeal communities from Borup Fiord, Nunavut, Canada, to study Microbial Dark Matter (Phase II) -... | ecosystem: Environmental > Aquatic > Freshwater > Ice >... | reverse complement strand
TTTCACGGGTGAGGACCAAGGAGAGATATTGCCTCCTCCTCAAACCTTTGCAGAACCACAAACAAATATGGGGCGTGGGGGGCGGCCGCATTGGTTCGCCTACTCCTCTCCCGCTCGCTGCGGCTTCAGGTCCGACGGGTCGTGGCCGCGGTATTGGGCGATGCGGAGGCGGAAGTTGTAGGCGATGCGCTGGGCGCGGTCGGTGAAGAGGGCGGCGATTTCGGGCGGGCAGCGGGCTTCGGCGGTTTCGCGGAACAGTCTCAGCCAGCGGGCGAAATGGGCGTCGGTCAGTTCGGGGATGGCGAGGTGTTTTGGCATCGGGCGGCCCATGTAGCGGCCGGTGCCGAGCAGCATCGAACTCCAGAAATCGGTGATGGTGGCGATGTGGTGCGGCCACTGCGCCTCGGGGATGACGCGGTTGAAGACCGGGCCGATGATCTCGTCGCAGCGCGCCTTGGCGTAGAACTCCTGCACCACGGCGGCGACCATGGCCTCGTCGAGTTCGGCGGGGACGAGGCGGCCGGTGGGGTGGAGGCGCGGGCCGGTGGGGATGGTCATTGGCGGGCTTTCGGGACGACTGCCGGATGTCGTCGGCTTTGCGCGGAAGTTCAAGCACCGATCGCGGGCGGAGGGTTGATCCAGCGCAAGCGATGGTTCAGCCACGGTTCATTCGGATGGGCGGCAGACTGGGGCAGGGCGGAATTCAGCCCGCTGGAGGAAGAAATGCATCACTCAACCCGTATCGTCATCGCAGCGCTGCTGCTGGTTGTGCCGGTGCTCTCGGCCGTCGCGGCGGAGAAGGAAGACCCGAAGAAATTCATCTACCGGCCGCTGCCGGTCGATGCGTCGTGCCTCGAGGGGTATCATCTGACGGTCGATGCGGAGGGCAACAAGGTGTTCCCGTGCATCGCGGACGCTGAACGCGTGACGCCGAGCGGGACCGCTCCGACGAAAGCCACGCCGCTGGCCGCCAGGGCGAACTAGGCGCTGTGTGGATCTCCCCCGCCGTAGCGGGGGAGGTGATGTTCGGTTGATCTCGCCGGATCAGGCGACTTTCGCCAGAGCCTGCTCGACGTCGGCGATGATGTCGTCGATGTGCTCGATGCCGACCGAGATGCGGACCAGGTCTTCGGAGACGCCGGCCTTTTTCAGCTCTTCGGGGCCGAGCTGGCGGTGGGTGGTGGAGGCCGGGTGGCAGGCCAGCGACTTGGCGTCACCGATGTTGACGAGGCGCAGGATCATCTGCAGCGCGTCGATGAACTGGCCGCCGGCAGCGGCGCCGCCCTTGATGCCGAAGCTGATGATACCCGAGGCCTTGCCCTTGGTGATCTTTTTTGCCGTCGCGTTGTACTTGCTGTCGGGCAACTGGGCGTAGTTCACCCAGGTGATCTTGGGGTGCTGCTTGAGCCAGGCGGCGAGCTTTTCGGCGTTGTCGCAGTGGCGCTCGATGCGCAGCCCGAGGGTTTCGAGGCCCATCAGGATGAGGAAGGCGCTGTGCGGGGAGAGCGCGGCGCCGGTATTGCGCAGCGGGGCGACGCGGCAACGGCCGATATAGGCGGCAGGCCCCAGCGCGTCGGTATAGACGACGCCGTGATAGGACGGATCGGGCTCGTTGAGGACCGGGAAGCGCGCGGCGTTGGCCTTCCAGTCGAACTTGCCGCTATCGACGATGATGCCGCCGATGGTGGTGCCGTGGCCGCCGATATATTTGGTCAGCGAGTGGACGACGATGTCGGCGCCGAAATCGATCGGCCGGCACAGCACCGGGGTGGCGACGGTGTTGTCGACGATCACCGGCACGCCATGGCGATGGGCGATTTCAGCGAGGCGCTGGATATCGACGACGTTGCCGGCCGGGTTGCCGATCGATTCGCAGAAGATTGCCTTGGTCTTGCTGTCGATGAGCTTTTCGAGGCCCTCGAAATCGGCCTGGTCGGCCATGCGGACTTCGATGCCCTGGCGCGGGAAGGCGTGCATGAACAGGTTGTAGGTGCCGCCGTAGAGCTGGCTGATCGAGACGATGTTGTCGCCGACGCCGGCAATGGCCTGGATGGAATAGGTGATCGCCGCCATGCCGGAGGCGACGCAGAGGCCGGCAATGCCGCCCTCCATCTCGGCGACGCGCGCTTCGAGCACGGCGGTCGTCGGGTTCATGATGCGGGTGTAGATGTTGCCAGGCACCGCGAGGTTGAACAGGTCAGCCCCGTGCTGGGTGTTGTCGAAGACGTACGATGTCGTCTGGTAGATCGGCACGGCGGCGGCCTTGGTGGTCGCTTCGGCCGTGTAGCCATGATGGAGCGCGACGGATTCGAGCTTCATGTGGTTCTCCCGTTGGTTTTGTTGTTCCACGCGGGTGATGGGGTAGCACAGCTTGACGCACGGCGAACCTGCTGGCGGCAGAAGGGTTTTACGCGGGCGAGGGGAGGCGGGAGAAAATGTTGCCGTGGGTCGTATGATGTTTTGGGGCGGGACCGGTACTCACTGACGCCCCTTCCACCAAGCCTCGCAGGCCTTTCGAGCGTAGCTCTCAAGGCCTTCTCACCTAAAATTGCTCCACGGGAGCGATTTTGCCTCCGGCACGACTCGAAGCCACTCCCCCGCTTCGCAGGGGAGGACCGCGGAGAGATCGGGGGGAGGGCGGCTTATTTCTGGCCGTAGGTGTTCATGAACAGGGTGACGGCGCTCTGGACGACGCGGTCGATCTCGGGCTGGGGGACGGGCTTGGGCAGGTTGCCGAACAGGCGGCGCTTGTAGATCGAGGCCATGGAGAGTTCGAGGAACTGGCGGGAGGCGAGGTCGGTGTCGGGGATTGCCAGTTCGCCGGCGGCGACGCGCTGGTCGAGCCAGCCGCGCAGCACGTGGTGGGCCGAGAACGAGTCGCCGGTGAAGAAGCGGGCGGCGATCTCCGGCATGCGCTCGGCGACGCCAAGCACCATGCGCTGGGCGCGGATCACTTCGTCGGAGGTGAGCCGGCTGGTGACCGAGGCGCCGAAGCGGTGGAGCGCTTCGGCGATGCTGCCGCCAAGCTCGAGCTGCTGCTGCGCGGCGCTCATCACGGCGGATTTCTCGCGATCGATCAGGGCCTTGAACAGATCCTGCTTGTCGGCGAAGTAGACGTAGAGCGTGCCCTTGCTGACGCCGGCCTCGGTGGTGATCTCGTTCATGCTGGAGGCCTCGAAGCCGAGGCTGAGGAAACAGCGCTTGGCGCCATCGAGGATTTTGGCGCGCTTTTCCGGATCCTGTCCGGCGGCACGGCGGCCGCGTTTGCCCCCGGCGTTGTCGTCCCCTTGAATCTGCATGGCTGCACTCCGGAATTCGTCGAACCACGCGGTTCGATTTCACTTGATATGGGGTATCGGCAGGCGTATGTCAAATCGAACCGAACAGTTCAGTTCGATATTGCAAGCGTTGGAGGCCGCGATGGCCCAGTCCGAGAACAACGACAAGATCCGGCGGTTTCCCAAAGGGCCAGCGAGCGGACCTGCGACGACCCCGGGCACGGGCGAGGGGCCCGCGCCGGTGCAGCAGCCGGCCAATGACACGGCGCCGAAGCCTGCGGCAAAGAAGCGGTCGCGGCGGCCGATCATCCTCGCGGGCGTGGGGCTGGTGGTGGTCGCGGCGGCGGGGTGGTTCGGCTACGACTACTTCACCGTCGGGCAGTATATGGTTTCGACCGACGACGCCTATGTCGGGGGCGACATCGCGACGATTGCGGCCAAGCTGGGCGGCTATGTCGCGGCGGTCAACGTGGTGGCCAACCAGCAGGTGAAGGCGGGCGACCCGCTGGTGACGCTGGACGACGGCGACTACCGCATCGCGCGGGACCAGGCGGCGGCGCAGATCGCGACGCAGGGACTGACGCTGAAACGCATCGACGCGCAGATCATCGGGGCCGAGGCGTCGGTGGCGCAGGCGAAGGCGCAGAAGGTGGCGCTCGAGGCGGCGCAGAAGAATGCGGTGCTGAGCCAGTCGCGGGCCGAACAGCTCGCCAAGGGCTCGATCGGGTCGCAGGCCGATCTCGACAAGGCCAATGCCGGGCTCGACCAGGCCAATGCCAACATCGTGGCAGCGGATGCGCAGATCGCGGCGGCGGCGGCGAATATCGCCGTGCTGCAGGGGCAGCGGGCCGAGGCCGAGGGGCAACTGAAGACGCTGGGGCTCGCCGAGGACAAGGCCGAGCGCGACCTGTCGTTCACGGTGCTGAAGGCGCCGTATGACGGCGTGGTCGGCAACCTTTCGGTGCAGGTGGGCGACCTGGTGAGCCCCGGCGCGCGGCTTGCGGCGCTGGTTCCGACCGGCAAGCTCTACATCGACGCCAACTTCAAGGAGACGCAGCTCAAAAAGCTGGTGCCCGGCGAGACGGTGAAGATCAGGATCGATGCGCTCGAGGGCGCCCCGATCATGGGGACGGTGGAGTCGATCGCGCCGGCCTCGGGCTCGGTGTTCTCGCTGCTGCCGGCGGAGAACGCGACTGGCAATTTCACCAAGGTGGTGCAGCGGGTGCCGGTGCGGATCGCGATTCCGGCTGAGGAATTGGCGAGCGGCCGGCTGCGGGCGGGGCTGAGCGTGGTGGTCGAGGCGGATACGCGGACGGCGCCGCAGTCGTAACGGTCGCAGCGGTGCGTGGGGACGCCCCCTCCACCGCCTGCGGCGGTCCCCCTCCTCGGTAAGCGGGGGAGGACCCTCGAGAGATCGTGCCACGGGGAGATTGGTAAATGGCTGATACTGCAGTTCTTTCCGCTCCCGCTGCTCCGAGTGAGGAAGCAATGCCGGTGCGGCGGATCGTGGCGTTCTTCTTCATGGTCGTGGGGATGTTCATGGCCATCCTCGACATCCAGGTGGTGTCGTCGTCGCTGGCGGAGATTCAGGCGGGGCTGAGTGCCGGGTCCGACGAGATTGGCTGGGTGCAGACGGCCTATCTGATCGCCGAAGTGATCATGATCCCGCTATCGGGGATGCTGGCGCGGATTTTGTCGACGCGGGTGCTGTTCGCCGTTGCCGCGGCCGGCTTCACGGCGGCGAGTGCGCTGTGTGCGACGGCCACCAATATCGACCAGATGATCGTTTACCGGGCGCTGCAGGGCTTCATCGGCGGGGCGATGATCCCGTCGGTGTTCGCGGTGGCGTTCACGATCTTCCCGCCCTCGCAGCGCGCCATCGTCTCGCCGATCATCGGGCTTGTTGCGACCTTGGCTCCCACGATCGGGCCGACCGTCGGTGGCTATCTCACCAGCGCGCTGAGCTGGCACTGGCTGTTCCTGATCAACGTGGTTCCCGGCATCATCGTCGCTATAGCGACCTGGATGCTGATCGACTTCGACAAGCCGGAGAAGGGGCTGTTCGCGAGCTTCGACTGGTGGGGGCTGCTCGGGCTCGCGGGGTTCCTCGGGGCGATGGAATATGTGCTGGAGGAAGGCCCCAACAATGACTGGCTGGCCGACCAGAGCGTGATGCTCTGCGCCATCGTCATGGTGCTGGGCGGCGTGCTGTTCTTCTGGCGGGCGTTCACGGCCAAGTCGCCGATCGTCGACCTCAGCGCCTTCGGCAACATCAATTTCACCTTCGGATCGCTGTTCTCTTTCGTGCTCGGGGTGGGGCTCTATGGCCTGACCTACCTCTATCCGGTGTTTCTCGGGCGCATTCGGGGCTACGACTCGATGATGATCGGCGAGACGCTGTTCATCTCGGGGCTCGCCATGTTCCTGACCGCGCCGGTGGCGGGGGCTTTGTCGGCCCGGTTCGACCTCAGGTACATGCTGATGTTCGGCTTCCTAATCTTTGCCGGTGGCACCTTCATGTCGAGCCAGATCACCGCCGACTGGAGCTTCGACGAGCTGCTGTGGCCGCAGATTTTCCGCGGCGTCGGGATGATGCTGTGCATGGTGTCGATCAACAACCTGGCGCTCGGCACATTGCCGCCGCAGACGATGAAGGGCGCCTCGGGGCTGTTCAATCTCACCCGCAATCTCGGCGGCGCGGTGGGGCTGGCGCTGATCAACACGGTGCTGACCAACCGGACGGCGCTGCATAGCGAGCGGCTCGCCGAACACGTCAACTGGAACAACCCGGCGGCGGTGGACCAGATGAACGCGATGACGCAGAACTTCAACGCCTCCGGGCTCGACGGGGCGACGGCGGCGATCAGGCAAATGAGCCGGATGGTGCAGCAGCAGGCCAATGTGCTGAGCTTCATCGACGTGTTCCTGCTGCTGACGGCGCTGTTCGGGCTCCTGGCGTTCGGCACGCTGCTGATGAAGAAGCCGAAGGCGGCTGGCGGGGGCGGGGGGCACTGAGGTCGATCGCCAAGCTTGTCGCTGTCTTCAATATTGCGTATGTTGAAGACAGCGGAGGCGATGCAATGGCTCGTTCGACAACGACGATGACAGTTCGGATCAGCGGCGACCTGAGCGAGTTCGTTGCGCAAAATGTGGGCGAGTACGGATCGTATGAGAACGTGAGTGAGTATGTTCGTGACCTGATCCGGCACGACAAGCAACGCATCGAAGCCGAAGCCTTCGAGGCGCTGAAGGCCGAATTGCAGATGGCATTTTCTGCTCCCGACAGCGCGTTCGTCAGCGTCACGCTAGAGGAGGTGCTGGAGAGAAACCGGCACCAGTATCGTGCGCGTTCAGCTGCTTGAGCCGGCCTCCAGGCGCATTGACGAGATCTATCAGTACACGGCCGACCGCTGGAGCCAAGACCAGGCAGAGCGCTACATAGCCGGGCTTTTCGATGCGATCAGAGGGCTTGGCGACGAGACCACCAACGCTCGCCCGGTGCAGGCTGCGCTTGGAGTGCGCGGCTTCTACTTCAAATACGAGCGGCACTTTGTCTATTGGCGGCGGCTCGAAGATGGAACTGTAGGTGTCGTTTCGATCCTGCACGAGCAAATGCATCAGGCAGACCGGCTCCGCGACGACCTGAAGGACTAAAAGCAAAAGCCCCGCGGGTGAGCCGCGGGGCTTTTTGATTCAGGAACCGGTTCGGTCGGGGATCAGGCGACCGAGGATTCGGCGAAGACTTCGACTTCGTCGGGCTCGCGCAGCACGTAGCCGCGGCCCCAGACGGTTTCGATGTAGTTCTTGCCGCCGGTGGCGACCGAAAGCTTCTTGCGGAGCTTGCAGATGAACACGTCGATGATCTTGAGCTCGGGCTCGTCCATGCCACCGTAGAGGTGGTTGAGGAACATTTCCTTGGTGAGCGTCGTGCCCTTGCGGAGCGAAAGCAGCTCCAGCATCTGGTATTCCTTGCCCGTCAGGTGGACCCGGGCCGACTGGACTTCGACGGTCTTGGTGTCGAGGTTGACGCTGAGGTCGCCGGTGTTGATGACCGACTGCGCATGGCCCTTGGACCGGCGGACGATGGCGTGGATGCGGGCGACCAGCTCGTCCTTGTGGAACGGCTTGGTCATGTAGTCGTCGGCGCCGAAGCCGAGGCCGCGCACCTTGTCCTCGATGCCGGCGAGGCCGGAGAGGATCAGGATCGGGGTCTGCACCTTGGCGACGCGCAGGGTGCGCAGCACTTCGTAGCCCGACATGTCGGGCAGGTTCAGATCGAGAAGGATAATATCGTAGTCGTAGAGTTTGCCGAGGTCGACGCCCTCTTCACCGAGATCCGTCGTATAGACGTTGAAACTCTCGGATTTGAGCATCAGTTCGATGCTCTGCGCCGTTGCACTGTCGTCCTCGATCAAGAGTACACGCATGCCATCGATCCCTTAAAACCGTTCCTCGCTGGAACCGGCCGAAGCGGTGATCGCTCCGAGCCCTAACCGAACCCTACTGGATATGACTCAAAGCTAACCGCAATTAGTTAACAAAGTTTAATTCTGATCCGCAAGATGCAAACGTTCTGGCGGTAACGATATGTTAAGTCATTGAAAACGTTACATAATTTAGCTCTTCGAGACTTAATTTTTTAGGTTAAGAAGCCCTTGCAATCGACTCTGGCGATTCAAGTTTCGATGTGGATGCGGTGGGGAAAAGCGGCTTCCGGATGGTGCGGAAATTCCTGCTCGGAGGCCAAGGTTAATGCTTCTTGCTTAACGGTCAGTTACCTTCGATCGCAAGCGATTCGAGGCCTCTGGAGCCCTTTATGCAGTCTCTCGTGGCCATGATCGATGCGATCGACGAGGTCGAAGTGTTCGGCCGCGTCCGCACGGTGCAGGGCCTTCTGATCGAAGTGGTTGGTCCGGTTCGCGAATTGCGCGTCGGCGGCCGTGTTTCGATCGAGACGACGAATGGCGGGACGCTGAACGCCGAGATCATCGGCTTCCGCGACGGACACGCGCTCTGCCTGCCGTTCGGGGCGCTGACCGGGGTGCGATTGGGCTGCCGCGCGGTATTCAAGTCGCACGCGGGCGCGGTGCAGCCTTCCAATGCGTGGCTGGGGCGGGTGATCAACGCCGAGGGCAAGCCGATCGACGGCAAGGGGCCGCTGCTCAACGGCGCGGTGCCGTTTCCGCTGCGGCAGACGCCGCTGCCGGCGCACGAGCGCATGCGGGTCGGCGCGCCGATCGATATGGGGGTGCGGACGCTCAACACCTTCACCACGATGTGCGATGGCCAGCGCATGGGCATCTTCGCCGGTTCGGGCGTCGGCAAGTCGGTGCTGATGAGCATGCTGGCGCGCAACGCCCAGGTTGACGTAGCGGTGATCGGGCTGATCGGCGAGCGCGGCCGCGAGGTGCAGGAATTCGTCACCGAGTATCTGGGCGAAGTCGGCATCCAGCAGGCGGTGGTGGTGGTGGCGACCTCGGACGAGGCGGCGCTGATGCGGCGGCAGGCGGCTTACCTGACGCTGGCGTTGTCGGAATATTTCCGCGACCAGGGCAAGCGCGTGCTGTGCATGATGGACAGCCTGACCCGCTTCGCCCAGGCGCAGCGCGAGATCGGGCTGGCGGTCGGCGAGCCGCCGACGGCGAAGGGCTATCCGCCCACGGTGTTCACCGAATTGCCGCGCCTGCTGGAGCGGGCAGGGCCGGGACTGCATGGTTCGGGTTCCATTACAGGACTGTTTACCGTTTTGGTGGAAGGTGATGATCACAATGAGCCCATTGCGGACGCCGTTCGCGGCATCCTCGATGGACACATCGTGATGGAGCGTTCGATCGCCGAGCGGGGTCGCTACCCGGCGGTGAACGTTCTGAGGTCGATCTCGCGTACGATGCCTGGGTGTGTGCCGGTGAGTTTCCGGCCCATCCTGCAGAAGGCGCGGGAGTACATGTCGACATATGCCGACATGGAGGAACTGATCCGGCTGGGGGCTTACCGGAAGGGATCGGATCCAGGCGTCGACCGTGCCATTGCGATCAACCCGGCGCTGGAGGCATTTCTGAGCCAGCAGCGGGAAGAGCGCACCTCGATTGCCGACGGCTATGGGATGCTGCAGGCGATCGTTGAAAAGGCCGGCGCGTGAGTAGTGTGAGTGACTTGTTGTGTAAGGAGTACAAGTCGTGAAGTCGCGCAGCGAGAGCCTGATCCGGCTCAAGAAATTTCAGGTGGACGAGAAGCGCCGCTCGGTTACGCAGATCGAAATGATGATCGCGGACTTCGAGCGGATGGCGGCTGAACTCGACCAGCAGATCGAAATCGAACAGCAGAAGACCGGCATTTCCGATGTCGCGCACTTTGCGTACTCGACGTTCGCCAAGGCGGCCATCGCGCGGCGGGACAATCTGCTGAACTCGGCCCGCGACATGAAGGGCACGCTCGAAAACGCCCAGGATGCGCTGGCCGAAGCGGTGGAGGACCTCAAGAAGGTCGAACTGCTGGACCAGCGCGAGCACGGCCGCGAGGCCGAGGCGGCGGCGAAATCCGAACAGGCGGACTATGACGAGATCGCCCGGCTGCGGCATCTGACGCGGCGGTAGGGGCCGCGGCGGTGGGGTGAGAGGGGGCTCGCGGTGCGGGCCCTTTTGCTTTGGCGGGACGCGCTGCGAGGGGCGTGGATCGATTCCCAATTGCTCAGGTGACCGCATTGCGGGAACCGCGTTTCTTGCTCCCCCCTCCACCACGCTCCGCGTGGTCCCCTCCCCCGCAGGCGGGAGAGGATCAAAGGAAGGAAGAAAGAAAAAGGCCCGCCGGAGCGGGCCTTTGATGTTTTGGCTTGGCCGATCAGCTGGCGGGGACGAGACGCTGCGTGTCGCGGGCCGTCTTGTAGGTGTTGGTGTCGAAGGCCGGAGCCGCGTCGAGCTGCTCCCGGGTGACGTTCAGCATCACGTAACGGTTGTTGTTCCCGTCCTGCTGGAACTTCAGGTTGTCGAACGCGACGGCCACCGGCTTGGTGCCCATGCCGAGGAAGCCGCCGAAGTCGATGACCACGGCGTCGACCGTCTTGCCGTCGTCGGCGAGGACGACATCACCGATGGTGCCGAGGCGCTCGTTGCCCGGGCCGTAGGCGGTGGTGCCTTCGAGGTCGTCGGCAGTCAGCTGAGCGTCAGTGAAGCTCGTGGGATCGACCATATCGCCGGCCGGAGTGACGGCGGCGTTATCGGCCGGCGCCATGGCGCCGTTGTCGGCCGGGGGCGGGGTCTGGTCTTCGGCGCGGAAGTCGGGTGCGGCTTCGAGGGCTTCCTTGGAGGTGGGGAGGACGAAGCGCTCGGTGTTGTCCTCGGCGACGACCCACTGCAGCTCGGAGTAGTTCACGGCGACGTTCTTTTCGCCGATGCCGAGGAAGCCGCCGACGCCGATGACCACGGCCGCGATCTGGCCGTTGGTGCCGACCACGAGGTTGTTGACGTCGCCGATATGCTCGGCATCGGTCGCGTCGGACGAGTAGACCTGCTTGCCGATGATTTCGGTGGCGAGGTTGTCCACATCGGTGACGGTGTAGCCGGTGGCGAGGATCGAGGTGGGGGCCTGAACGGCGTCAGCAGCCGGGGCCGCGTCGGTCGACGGCGTTGCGGGGGCTTCCATCGCCGGGGCGTTCGGATCGGCTGGAGTGGTATCCTGGGCGATGACGCCGGCGGTGAGCAGGGCAGCGATCGCGGTGCTGGTGAGCAGGGTGCGGATCATTGTATGGTCCTTCGTTCTTGTTTTCAGGAACAAGGCCGTGCGGCACAACGCTTGGCTGTGAGGTGCCGCACGGCCCGATAAAAACTGAACGTGGCGCAACGCGGACCGTTCCCGCTGCGACGATAGGGCTGGCCGAAATAAAAGGCCGGTCCCGTTCTCCGAGATCCGGCCTTTCGCGCCTCCCAGGCGTCGGTGGGGAAGCCAGCGCGGCGTCGCGCGAACCCTCCCCGATGACACCGAGATTAGCGCGGAAATCCGGCTTGGCGAGCCGTTGCCGGGTTAACGGGTCAATGAAGAGTTAATTCAATCTGTCCGCATCTCGACGTGGAGGATGCCGGAGCCGTCGTCGGCGGGGTTGCTGACGGGGGAAAATGAGCATGGAAGTGCGGCGGAGTGAGCCCTTGTTCTCCGACTGTCTCAGGGTGCGGAGAGTGGGCGGCGGTGGGCGTGGCCGCCCCCTCCACCGCCTACGGCGGGGCCTTTCGAGCGTCAGGCCGCCGTGGGAGCGTTGATGGGGATGGGGCCCTTCGGGCCGGGGACGGTCCATTGGACTGTGCCGGCGGCGCGGATGATGCGGGCGATGAAGCCGAGTTTGTCGATGACTTCGGGGGTGAGCACGAACGGGTAGGCGTCGTGCTGGCCGACGGCGCGGTTGAGGTTGTTGATCAGCGAGCTGAGTGGCACCCAGTTTTCGACCAGGTCCTCGATGCGGGAGATGGCGTAGGGATCGAAATCGAGCTGGGCGGTGAGCTCGCCGCGCGTATCGAGGGCAGGGCGGAGGCGGACGCCGTAGGCAGCAGCCATCTCGGTGGTATCGACGAGGTGGAGGTAGTGGGCGAAGGTCTCGGCGAAATCCTCCCAGGGGTGGGCGGTGGCGTAGGCCGAGATGAAGCCGGACTGCCAGTCGGGCGGGGCGCCGCCGGCGTAATAGGCCTGGAGCGCCGCCTCGTAGGACCGGGTCTCGTCGCCGAAGAGGCGGCGGAATTCCGCGAGGTTGGCCAAGTTCGGGCCGATCAGCAGGTCCCAGTAGTGGTGGCCGATCTCGTGGCGGAAATGGCCGAGCAGGGTGCGGTAGGGCTCGTTGAACTGGGTGCGGCGGTATTCGCGGGCGGCGTCGTCGGCCTCGGCGAGCGCGATGGTGACGACGCCGTTCTCGTGCCCGGTCATCACCGGGACGGGGGCCATCGCCTCGTTGAGGAAGCGGAAGCTGAGGCCGTGAACGGGGTCTTCGTTGCGGGTGGCGAGGGGGAGGCGCAGGCGCAGCAGCGAATAGAGCAGGCGCTTCTTGGCGCGCTCGATAATCTGCCAGTGCTCGAGGTTGACCGGATCGCCGACGGGCGGGACCAGCTCGTTATGGCGGCAGGCGCGGCAATAGGGGTCGGCTCCGGGGGCGTAGGGCACAAGCCAGTTGCAGGCGCCGTGCGCGGCATTGGCGCAGAACACGAACTCGCGGCTATCGAGAAATGGCGCGGTCCAGACGTCGGGAACGCCCTCGAGCGAGCAGAGGGCGTTGGAGTCGGGTTCGTAGCCGAGAGTGCGGCCGCAGCGTTCGCAGCGGGTGTTCTCGAAGTAGAGCAGGTGGCTGCAATGGTCGCAGCGGAAGAGTTTCATCGGGTGCCCCAGGTGATGACGCGCGATGGGAATGCTCGAGCGGACGGCGGGTTCCGCGGCGAAAGGGGTTTGTTAGGCGGGGTGCGGCAAGCTCGCCGGCATGGGGCAGGTTAGCACACGGATGGATGGTTTGGCGCCGCGCTGGCGATGGGCGGTGCTGGGGCTGACGGCGGTGGCGATGGCGCTGCTGCTGGCGGTGGTGCTTTCGCCCGCGCCGGTGGTGGTGCCGACCGGGGACGCGGTCGCGGCGGGCGATGTGGTCAGCTACGGGCGGATCATTGAGCGGATGCGGGGCGGCGAGGGGTACTACGCCGCGGCGCACGAGGTTCTGGTGGCGGATGGGTACGGCACGCGCTCGGTGTTCAACTGGCGGACGTCGGCCTGGCCGGTGATCCTCGCGGCGCTGCCGCCGGGGGGCGGGCAAGTGCTGCTCGGGGCGCTGACGGTGGCGGGGCTGGTGCTGGTGTTCCGGATGCTGCGAGGGGCGGGGACGGCGGTTGCCGGCGTGTCGGTGCTCGCGGTGGGGCTGAGTTTTGGCGCGGTGCTGGCGCCGGAGGCGGTGGTGTTCTCGGAGGTGGCGGCGGGGGTGCTGATCCTGCTGTCGGTCGCGGCCTATGGGAATGGCTGGCGGTGGCTGGGGCTCGGGGCGGCGCTGCTGGCGCTGTTCCTGCGCGAGCTGGTGGCGCCGTATGTGCTGGTTTGCCTGGTGCTGAGCATTCGTGGACGGCACTGGCGGGAGCTCGCGGCTTGGTGTGGCGGGCTGCTGGCCTACGCCGCCTATTTCGGCTGGCATTGGTGGATGGTGTCTTCGCAACTCGGGCCGATGGACCGGGAATATGGCGAGGGCTGGTTCGCGTTCGGCGGGCTCGACTTCGTGCTGGCGACGGCCGGGTTCAACGGGCTGTGGGCGCTGGGGCCGGACTGGCTGCCGGCGATGCTGCTGCCGCTTGGGCTGCTCGGGCTGTGGGCGTGGCCGAAGGGCCGAGCACTGGCGGCGGTGGGGGTGTACCTCGCGGCGTTCCTCGTGGTGGGCAAGCCGTTCAATGGGTATTGGGGCGCGGTGTATACGCCGGTGTTGATGCTGGGGCTGGGGTGGGTTTGGCCGGCGGTTTGGTGGATGGTCGGTGGAAGGGCTGCTTCACCTCAGGTGCGTTAGGCAACCGCAAGCCTGTGGTGCGGTTGCCCCCTCCACAGGCCAGGCCGGCCCCCCTTCCCCGTCCTACGGGGGAGGACCAGGGAGAGTTCGGTGGTCTACACGCTGCCGATGGTCTTCAGCCTGATCCTCGGGTGGACTTCGTTCTGGCTCATGACGACGGTTTGCGGGCGGAAGCGTTCGATGATGGCGCGGACGTGGGGGCGGATGCCCGGGCTGGTGATGAGGACCGGGATTTCGCCCATCTGGGCGGCGTTCTCGAAGGCGTGCTGGACGCCGACAATGAACTGCTGCAGGCGCGAGGGCGCCATGGCGAGGTGGCGGTCGTTGCCTTCGCCGACCATGGCTTCGGCGAAATCACGTTCCCACTGGCCGCCAAGGGTGACGAGCGGCAGGTTGCCGTCGGGGCCCAGATTGGCGGCGCAGAGCTGGCGGGACAGGCGGGAACGGACGTGCTCGGCGATCGACTGGGCGGTGCGGCCGGGGCCGGCGATCTCGGCGATGCCCTCGAGGATGGTCGGCAGGTCGCGGATCGAGATGCGCTCCATCAGCAGGGTCTGGAGGACGCGCTGGATGCCGGAGACGGAAATCTGGCTCGGGACGATGTCCTCGATCAGCTTCTGCTGATCTTTCGGCAGGCCGGTGAGCAGGGACTGGACGTTGGCGTAGCTCAGGAGGTCGGCGACGTTGGCCTTCAGCACCTCGGTGAGGTGGGTGGAGATGACGGTCGAGGGGTCGATGATCGAGTAGCCGCGCAGTTCGGCTTCGTCGCGCATCGCCGGCTCGATCCAGGTGGCGGGGAGGCCGAAGGTGGGCTCGGTGGTGTGGATGCCGGGCAGGTTGATCTCCTTGCCCATGGGGTCCATCACCATCAGCTGGTGGGCCCAGATCTGGCCGCGGCCGGCATCGACCTCCTTGATCTTGACCTTGTAGTCGTTGGGCTCGAGCTGCATGTTGTCGAGGATGCGGACGGGCGGCATGATGAAGCCGAGCTCGGTCGCGAGCTGGCGGCGCAGCGCCTTGATCTGCTCGGTGAGCCGGTCGGTGCCGGTGTCGTCTTCCTTCACCAGTGACAGCAGGCCGTAGCCGAGTTCGAGCTTCAGTTCGTCGATTTTCAGGCTGTCGGTGATCGGGGCTTCGCCCATCGCGCCACCGGCGGGCTGGGACCCGTCGGTGCCGGCCGGCTTCAGGATGGCGTCGAGGGCGGCCTGCGCGGCCTTGGTGGCATTGGTCTTGGTCGACTTGAAGGCGAGCCAGCCGACGCCACCGGCGAGCGCCAGGAACGGGATGATCGGCATGCCGGGCAGCAGCGCCAGGGCGGCGACGACGGCGGCCGACATGCCGAGCGCCTTGGGGTAGCCGGTGAACTGGGCGACCAGCGCCTTGTCGGCGGAGCCGGAGACGCCGGCCTTCGAGACGAGCAGACCCGCGGCGGTCGAGACGATCAGCGACGGGATCTGGCTGACGAGGCCGTCGCCGATGGTGAGCAGGGTATAGTTGTGGCCGGCCTCCTCGAAGCTCAGGCCCTGCTGCATCATGCCGATGATCAGGCCAGCGACGATGTTGATGAAGGTGATGAGCAGGCCGGCGATGGCGTCGCCGCGCACGAACTTGCTGGCGCCATCCATGTTGCCGAAGAAGGCGCTTTCGGCTTCGAGCGTGGTGCGGCGGCTGCGGGCGGTGCTCTCGTCGATGAGGCCGGCCGAGAGGTCGGCGTCGATGGCCATCTGCTTGCCGGGCATGGCGTCGAGGTTGAAGCGCGCCGCGACTTCGGCGATGCGGCCCGAGCCCTTGGTGATGACGATGAAATTCACGATGATCAGGATCGCGAACACCACGATGCCGATGACGAAATTGCCCTTGGTGATGAACTCGCCGAACGCCTCGATGACGTGACCGGCCGCATCGGTGCCGGTATGGCCCTCGGCGAGGATCAGGCGGGTGGTGGCGAGGTTGAGCGCCAGCCGCATCATCGCCGCGATCAGCAGCACCGTTGGAAATGAGCTGAACTCGAGCGGGGTCTGGATGAACAGGGCCGTCATCAGGATGAGGACGGAGAAGACGATCGAGATGGCGAGCAGCAGGTCGAGCAGCAGCGGCGGCAGCGGCACGATCAAGACGACGATGATCGCCATGATGCCGATTGCGAGGCCGATATCGGTCGAGAACAGCGACTTGCGGAAGCCCGCCAAGGTGAGGGCAGGGACCTT
>Ga0123337_10003736_pt1 | contig 15991 bp, 15 predicted proteins | sample frozenSSSSmetaG_FD_89792 | JGI IMG/M metagenome (GOLD analysis project Ga0123337, IMG submission 89792) | Glacier valley bacterial and archeal communities from Borup Fiord, Nunavut, Canada, to study Microbial Dark Matter (Phase II) -... | ecosystem: Environmental > Aquatic > Freshwater > Ice >... | reverse complement strand
ATTTCAGGTACAGCTTTATAGGTAATTAAAACAGGATTGGCATCAATACCTGTTTGCTGTAAATAGTCGATGAGTGATTTTTCTCTTTCGGCCCGGGTAAGTTCATGTTTTCTGACTACATTATTCAGATAATCATCAATTGATGTAACTGTCCAGATGCCGTTTTGAGAAATACCCCCATTATTGATTTGATAGACATAAATTGAGGGCGCGGCATCTTTGATCAGAATCCCTTGCTCTAAAAAATCCTCAAAATTTTCGTTGATCTTTTTATAGGAAAGTTCATTTTTGGAACCTAATAAGAAAAAGTTATCCAGCTTTGGAACAAGCATATTCACATAGGAATATGGATTTTCCTGCCGGATTAGCTTTGCCTCACTAAGACTTAAATTCTCCAGATTAAGTACGACCTTTCCGGCAAAATTTTTACCAGGATGTATCCCTCTGAAAGGTTTGATCTTTGGCATGTAATCTAAATTATCTGACTGATCAAACCCAATATAGCTTCTGTCAGACTGTTTTAAAAAAATCAATGATCAGGTTTGCCAGCTCAGTACCAATACGCTCCTGAGCTTCATTCGTAGAAGCACCAATATGCGGAGTTAAAGAAACTTTAGGATGACTTAAAAGTTCCTGACGGGGTGTTGGTTCATTATCAAATACATCCAATCCTGCAAATGCCACTTTCCCTGAATTTAAAGCTTGAATAAGTGCATCTTCATCGATTGTACCACCACGGGAACAGTTGACTACACCTACCCCATTTTTCATAGACTCAAACTCCTCTTTGCCTAAAACAGGCTTTTCAGAAAATGGAACATGAAGACTTATAAAGTCAGAATCTTTAATTAGTTGTTCTATTGTTACAACCTGAATCGGGCAGTTAACCCGAATATCAGTGCCAACAATTACTTCAAGTTCATTTGGGATTTCAAAAAGATCATAAGCAAGAACTTCCATGCCCAAGCCAAGGGCTACTTTGGCAGTTTCACGTCCGATACGGCCAAAACCTATTATTCCAATCTTTTTTCCACGAAGTTCAATTCCTTTGGCATAGGCCTTTTTAAGATCATTGAATTTTGTATTTCCTTCAACTGGCATTTTACGATTAGAATCCTGTAAAAAACGGATTCCTGTAAATAGATGAGCAAAAACAAGTTCAGCAACAGAAAGAGATGATGCTGCAGGGGTATTTACAACAGCAAGCCCTTTACTTCGGGCGTAATCAACATCAATATTATCCATTCCAACTCCGCCACGGCCAATCAGTTTAATATTAGGACAAGCATCGATCAGTTCTTTTCTGACTTTTGTTGCACTTCGAACAGTAATACCATCATAATTTTTTAAGCCTTCAGACAGCTGATCCTGTGGAATATGAGTAGTATCTACCTGAAATCCTGCTTTTTCTAATAATTCTTTTCCTATTGGGTCAATGCCATCGTTGGCGAGTATACGAAACATAAAATTTATATTTTTAAAATGCTTTTTAATATTAAAAGAGTAATCTGCCCATCAGAATACACATAATTGTGTTAGCGGTGTTTTTCAGCAAAGTCCTGCATGGCATCAATAAGTACATGAACACTTGTAATTGGCAAACCATTGTATATCGAAGCGCGGAAACCACCTACACTTCTATGTCCTTTTATGCCGATAATGTCGCGATCTTCAGCAAACTTCAGGAAGGGTTTTTCCAGTTCAGGGTTTTCCATTACAAAGCATACATTCATTCTTGAACGGTCTTCTGGTCTGCAGGTTCCTTTGAATAAAGGATTCCGGTCGATTTCCTTGTAAAGAGCCTCTGATTTATTAATATTTTCTCTTTCGATCTCAGCAACTCCACCTTTTGATTTTAACCAGCGTAGATTTAACATTGAAACATAAATCGCAAACACTGGCGGGGTATTATACATTGATCCCCCATCTATCTGAACTTTGTAATCAAGCATTGATGGAATTTTACGATCAAGCTTACCTAAAATGTCATCCTTAATAATCGCTACTGTAACACCTGCAGGTCCCATATTTTTCTGTGCACCGGCATAGATCAAATCGAAGTCAGATACATTTATTACTCTGCTTAAAATATCAGAAGACATATCGCAAACTACGGGTACTTTAGTTTTTGGAACCTCGAATAATTCAGTTCCATAAATAGTGTTGTTTGAAGTAAAATGAAAATAAGCTGAATCCTCAGGAATCACGAAATCCTTAGGTATATAGGTGTAATTCTGATCTTTGGATGATGCAACAACATTTACATTTCCAAAAATCTTTGCTTCTTTAAGGGCTTTTGATGCCCAAACACCAGTATCAAGATACGAAGCAGTTTGATTTTCACCCAGTAAATTCATTGGAACCATTGAAAACTGTAAACTAGCTCCACCCTGTAATAAAATAATTGAGTATCCTTCAGGTACATTTAAAAGTTCCTTAATTAAACGAACTGTTTCATCAACAACAGCCTCAAACTCCGGCGTACGATGTGATATTTCTAATATGGATAAGCCTGTACCGTTAAACTCAAGAACTGCCTGAGAGGCTTGCTTAAAAACTTCCTGAGGTAGGATGCAGGGACCTGCACCAAAATTGTGTATCATAATCTATAAATTTATTACCCAAAAATAAGACAATAATTTGAGACAAGGGAGGATTTTAAACCCTTATTGCTAATTGATTACAATACCTTACCTCCCTTTCAGCACAGCAATTACTCTAAAATTAAGTTTTCTGAAGGTCAGATAATTGGGCACAGCGTATTGATTTGAATTTTTGTCGTTTAACCAAAGATATGATGCAGTATTTTTGAAATTCAGAAGGTTAAAAAGTTCAGCGTGTAGACTTAAAGATTGGAAATATTTTTTTACAAAAACCGATGCTCTCTTAGCTTCCGGATCGGCAAGATCTTTTGAAAATCCAATGTCTACACGCTTGTAAGCAGGTATTTTAAACAAGTCAGTATATCTGTTTGGACCCGGAGGACCTGCGGGAAGTGAAGAAGAATAGATCAGATTAAGATGTACCTTGTAGGTAGGATTTTGCATAAGTCTATCCTGAAACATCATTCCAATATTAAATAACTGATTGGATGGACGTTTTAAAAATCCAGGATAAATGGTCGTCAGCTTTCCGGTATTATCAATGGTCTGATAAGAGTCATTTTTTATATCTTCCTTTGTTTGCATAACTGAAAAACGGAAGATTGATAATAGGTCTCCGGCAAAATTACCGCTCAAGCTAAAGTCGGCGCCGGTAGAATAACCTTTAGCAGTACTTTCAGATAGATATCTGATCTTAAGATCTTCTATTTTATATGGCGTAATCATGCTTAAAATTTTATAATAGAGTTCAGAGCTGAACTTTAGTTTTGTACCCAAACCGTTAAAATCGTAATCAGTACCCGCTATAATATGGTAAGAACGCTGAGCCCGTGCAGCGGGATTGATGCTGCCATTATATCTCTTGATCTCTCTGTAAAAAGGTGACTGAGAATAGGCGCCAACTGAAAAACGGAACAGAAAATTGTCATCATAACCAGGCGAATACATCAATGAAACCCTTGGACTGATCAGGTTTTCATTCGAATAGGAGTTATAATTGGCCCGTATACCGGCGGCCATGATTAGGTTTGGCCTTAAATTGAAAGTATTTTGAAAAAATCCACTTATACGTCCTATTTCCTGCATATGTTGCTGATTTATAATTTCTGAATATTTCCAGCCTCCGGAAGAACGAATTGAATATCCGGTAGTATCTATACCATTGAATTCATCAATTCTGTCCTTAATTCTGTCAGCCTGAAAACGAACCCCCATTTCAATAAATGAGTTCCGAACCTGCTTGTACATTCTTAGTTCGGTATTCAAAATCATCGTATTCAAAAAATTATTTCTAAAAGCTAAATTGGAACCTCTTCCCAGCAGTGAGCCAACGTTTGTTGGATCTAAGCCCCCATTTTTTTCATTGAAAGCGTACCAGCCAAGAAGATCTTTCCTCTCTTTTTCATTGATGCTTGAAAAGGAACTAATCCATTTGAAATTTAATGAGTTGGATGCATTATAAGCCAGAGTAAGAGCAGCCATCAGAGACTCATAGTTACTACTTTCCTCTCCATCATAATTTACATTGAGCCTCAAAACCTCGTCGGACGTACCAAATTCAGTCAATCGTTTGTTAGGGCTAATGTTCAGATCTCCCTTATTGTAATTCCCAAAAACAGATAAATTCAATTTTGAGCCAAGATCATGTCTGAACAAAAACTGATAATCAGAGAAACCTGAAATATAATCCCCTTCAAGATTTTGTGTTCCAAGCAGGCTCTGATTTTTCTTATTTCTGACCCCGGCAAGGATATAACTATTCTTAAATGGAACCTTAAGTGCTGCCGAACTGGAAAGGAAACCCATTTGAGCCTCAAGTGATAGTGAATCAGGCCTGCTATACCTGACATCCAGAATTGATGACATTTTATCTCCATAACGGGCTTCAAAACCACCTGCAGAAAATCTGGTACTGCTTGCAAGATCAGGATTAATAAAACCCAAACCTTCCTGTTGTCCAGAATAGATTTGCATTGGCCTGTAAATTTCTATATCATTTAAATAGATCAGGTTTTCATCGAAATTTCCTCCCCTCACAGAATATTGAGAGCTCAGTTCATTATTTCCCGAAACCCCGGGCATATTTTTTAGAAAACTTTCAAAACTTCCGGAAGTTTGAGGATAGACATTAAATGCTGCCGCGTCAATGGTTTTTAAATTACTGGCATTATATCTTTCAGTTATATGAACCTCATCAAGTGCTTGTATATCAGGTATTAATATAACATTCTGAATATTTTCCCTGTCAGCAATTAAGCCCAGATCTAATTGCAGATCCTTGTAGCCAAGACGGCTGAATAATAGTGTGGCAAAAATGGGGACTTTACTTAGGTTATACTCACCTTCCCTGTTAGTTTGGGTAATTAGACGCGTACTTTTTACCTGAACAGTGACGCCATTTAGTAGTTCTCCCTTTTCAGAAGTGATTGCACCTTTAATACTGCCAAAATCTTGTCCCAAAAGTGATTCATTGATAAACAACAGAACAAAAAATGAAAATATGGAAAATGAACAAGAATGATTCCATCTTCTATGCGATTTGATAGCGAAGAATTTAGCTGATGATAGATTTTCTTGCTTCACATTAAAATGATAGTCATGAACCTATTAGTTCCGGATTCAGATTTTTAAGTCCCAAAATCTCACGTATCGGATCTGCGGCAGAAAATACAGCATTACCTGCCACCAACACATCTGCACCTGTCTGAATTAACTTGAGGGCATTCTGATTGGAAACACCACCATCTATTTCAATCAACAGACCATCGTTTCTCCCGGATGCCATTGCACGAAGAGTTCGTATTTTTTTGTAGGTATTCTCAATAAACTTTTGTCCGCCAAAACCAGGATTAACAGACATCAAACACACCAGGTCAATATCTTCAATTAAATCTTCGAGTAATGTGACAGGGGTATGCGGGTTAACTGCAACTCCGGCTCTGCATCCAAGTTCCTTAATTGCATAAATGGTCCTGTGCAAATGGGTACAGGCTTCGATATGAACAGTAATATTATGTGCCCCTGCCTGTTTAAACTCCTGAAGATACCGATCTGGATCAACAATCATTAAATGTACATCCAAAGGTTTTTTGGCATGTTTCTGAATAGCTTTCAGTACCGGAAATCCAAAAGAAATATTTGGAACAAATATACCATCCATTATATCGATATGAAACCAATCAGCTTCACTGTGGTTAATCATTTCAATATCATTCTGCAGGTTTGCAAAATCAGCGGATAAAATAGAAGGGGCTATAAGATGTTTCATATTACAAAATTACAAATTGTATTGCAATATTCAGTTTTAATGGAAGCGATATGATTATTGTTTGGAGCCCTCTTCCTCAATGATTTTCTTAATTCTTTCAAGTTCTATCAGGTCAAGCTGATCCTTAGGTCTATTAGCTGCTTTTTTCGTTAAAATCAATGCATTCAAATGCAGAAATGGAATTTCGACTCCATAAATGGTCGCAATAGATGCAGAACTAAGCAATGAGTCAAAGTTTGAATTATCCAGGCCCTTAACTGAAGTCATTATATCAAGCCTAAGCCCATTATCAAGGTGAAAGTAGGTCCATCCAGGAATGAACTGCATATCCGGTAATGTTTTAAAGTCACCCATTCCATACTCACGCAACACATCCTTTAATATAACTTTATTCTGTAAAGTATCTTTAATCCACAGATCAATATCTTCTGTCGTTCGCTGAAAGCCATGGAGGTTCGTAGCAACACCACCTATCATGATATATCGTAGATTAAGCTGATCAGCAATTTTCCAAAAACGAAGCAATTCTTCGTCGAACACATCCATAATACTATTGATGCGAAGATTTATGTTTAATCTGAGCCTGTCTTAACATGATATTCATTTTCATCAATTTGGTCATTGCATGAAATCGCTCAGTGTGTGATCGATTCAATGCTGTTTTAAGCAAATCAAGTTCAGCTTTTTCATAATCTGGTGATGGCTCCTGCACGATATATTTTTCTTGCTTTTTCATAATCTGTTATACGCAATTTAATAAATCAGGGCATAAAAAACAAAACCTGTCAATGCTGATGCACGACAGGTTTTACATTGTAAAATTCAAAGAATTATTCAGCTGCAGGTTTTGCATCCTCGGGACGAGGAGGCCTTAGTAGTAAAGCTTTACGAGAAAGTTTTAATTTACCCTGCTTATCAACTTCAAGAAGTTTTACCTGAACGATATCACCTACATTCAGAACTCCATCCATTGTTTCATAACGTTTCCAGTCGATCTCAGAAATGTGTAAGAGTCCGTCTTTACCTGGCATGATCTCAACAAATGCACCAAAAGGCATAATTGTTTTCACTTTACCTTCATAGATTTCGCCAACTTCAGGTTTAGAAGCAATGGCTCTGATACGGCTAACTGCTTTATCGATAGCTTCCTTATTATCAGCAAAGATCTGAATGATACCCAGGTTATCTTTCTCTTCAATAGCGATGGTTGCACCGGTTTCACGCTGCATTTCCTGAATGATCTTACCACCAGGGCCAATTACAGCACCAATGAATTCTTTATCGATCTTCAGAGTTACAATACGTGGAGCATGTGGCTTGTAATCCTCACGTGGAGCAGCAATGGTCTTCTTCATCTCATTTAAGATATGAAGACGGGCCTCATTTGCCTGTTTCAATGCGGCAGTCAATACTTCCCACTTTAATCCATTGATTTTCAAGTCCATCTGACAAGCAACAATACCTTTTTCGGTACCGGTTACTTTAAAGTCCATATCTCCTAAATGATCTTCATCACCCAGAATATCTGTCAGAATAGCGTATTTTCCTGTTTTTTCATCAGAGATCAATCCCATTGCAATACCTGAAACCGGTGATTTGATCTTAATACCGGCATCCATAAGCGCAAGTGTACCTGCACAAACTGTAGCCATAGATGATGAACCATTTGATTCTAAAATATCTGAAACAATACGGATCGTGTAAGGATTATCATCACCAGGTAATACTTTTTTTAGAGAACGCATTGCAAGATTACCGTGTCCTATTTCACGACGACCGGTACCACGATTAGGGCGGGCCTCACCTGTAGAGAAAGCCGGGAAGTTGTAGTGTAATAAGAATTTCTGATAACCATTAAAGAAAGCACCATCAATCAGTTGCTCATCAGATTTAGCACCCAAAGTTACTGTTGTAAGCGATTGTGTTTCTCCACGGGTGAAAATAGATGAACCGTGAGCAGTTGGTAAATAACCAACTTCAGACCAAATAGGACGAACAGTACGAGAATCACGACCATCTAAACGAATTCCTTCATCTAAAACCAGGTTACGGATCGCATCATATTGTACATCATGAAAGTATTTTTTTGCAAGAGAAATTGTGATATCTTCAAGTCCTTGACCCAGGTCAAGGATAAATTCATTGATTACTTCAGAAAATTTGTCGCTGCGCTCGTGTTTTGAAGACTTTGATTTGGCAATAGCATATACCTTATCGTAAGTGGCAGCATAAACCTTTTCTTTAAGATCTAGATCATGTGTTTCATGGCTATAAACTCGTTTTTCAGTTTTACCAACTAAAATAGCTAATTCTTTTTGTGCCTGAACCTGAATAATAATTGCCTTATGAGCAAATTCGATGGCTTCTACCATTTCCTCTTCAGAAATTTCATCTCCTTCACCTTCAACCATCACGATATCATGCTCTGTGCCTGCAACCAGGAGATCCATAGTAGCACGTTCAAGGTCGCTCAGATAAGGATTGATAACCAGTTTACCATCAATTTTAGCAACACGTACTTCAGAGATAGGCCCGTTAAACGGAATATCTGAAACAGCAATTGCTGCTGATGCTGCCAAACCTGCCAGGCAATCCGGCATAATATTTTTATCTGCAGAAATCAAAGAAATCATAACCTGTACATCAGCATGATAATCTTCAGGGAACATCGGACGTAAGGCACGGTCTACAAGACGTGAAATAAGTACCTCATAATCAGACAACCTGGCTTCACGACGTAAAAATCCACCGGGGATACGACCAGTAGATGCATACTTTTCCTGATAATCAACTGATAATGGTAAAAAATCAGTTCCGGGTTTTGCACCAACTGTTGATACCACAGTTGCAAGAAGCATGGTATCACCCATTCTTACTACAACAGAACCATCAGCTTGTTTTGCCAGTTTTCCGGTTTCAATTTCAATCATACGGCCATCGCCAAGATCGAATGTTTTTTTAATTGCGTTATAACTCATTTGTTTTAATGGCGATGTACTTTTCCTCTTTAGAGTACATCTTCTTTTATATTGATTTTAATTTTTTTAAAGTAAAAAGCCATCCTACAAATAAGAGGATGGCTTCGCAATTCATGCTAAGATTATTTTATGATATCTCTTAACTCTAATGCTTTGATAATTGCACGGTACCTGCTGATATCTTTTTTGTAAAGATATGCAAGTAAGGCACGGCGTTTACCTACTAATTTTTGAAGAGATAGTTGTGTAGAAAAATCCTTCTTGTTTTGTTTTAAATGCCCGGTTAAGTGAGCAATTCGTGCGGTAAATAATGCTACCTGTCCTTCTGCAGAACCGGTGTCTGTTGCACCTTTTCCGTGTTTGGCAAAAATGTCTGCCTTGTACTCTGTACTTAAATACATTACCTGAATAATATTAAAGCGGTTTATAAATTATTTTAATTGGTGCAAAGATACGGTAATAGTAGTTCAATTGCAAATATGAATTTGATTCAGTTGTCTGTTGTCTGTTGCCAGTTGTCTGAGGTTTATCGATTCATTTTAAATTAGAATTCAAGGATTGGATTTTCATGATCTGGTACAATATTAATTAATGACCAAAAACAAAAAGTATAGTCTATAAGCACTTAATTTCCAATTAGTACTAAATTACTGACAACAGATAACTGGTAACAGATAACTAACTATTTCCTATTCTCATATAATTGCCCGAATTTCGCGAGATGGAATCAAAGCCCAGCTACAGCAGTTTTACATCGGAGTTTAAAGTCAGGCCAGATGATATTGACATGTTTAATCATGTTCATAACAGCACATATTTTGACTATGTGCTGGCAGCCAGATATGAACAGATGGAAACCTGTTATAATATGCCTATGGAAGATTTCCTTAAAATGGGTTTGGGATGGGTTGTCAGATCGGCATTTGTAGATTACAAACGGCCACTCGGACTTGGAGATAAATTCACAGTGCAAACCGGTATTGAAACCATCAACTCCAAAGGTTGCCGGGTAAAATTTGAGATTAAAATCAGTAAAACCGGTAAAATAGCCTGTGATGGCTGGTTTGACTATGTTATGATCAATATTGCTGACGGCAAAAGTGTTAAAGTATCTGAAGAAATGATTATTAGCTATTCTATCTGATCTTTGCCTGCAAGGGCCATTTCAATCAGTTCTCCATAAAACTCAGTGATATCCAGTCCGGCAGCTCTAAGCTGCTGCGGGATAAAACTCTGTGCCGTTTGACCGGGAATAGTATTAATCTCGACAAAATAAAAATCGGAACTCAAATCCTGAAGGAAGTAATCAATACGAACCATACCTCTACAGTTCAGTTTGTGATAAATATCAGAAACGATGCGTTCTACCCTTTCCTTTTCTTCATCAGACATCCTTCCAGGAGTAATTTCTTCTGTTGCGCCCGGGGTGTATTTTGCTTCATAATCAAAAAAATCATTAGTAGGGATCACTTCAGTACTTGGTAAAACACGAATTCCCTCCAGTCCATGGTATACTCCTATTGAAAATTCCCGACCCTGAATAAATTCTTCTACAAGTACCTGACTATCTTCATTAAATGCTTTGACGAGTGCCTCAGGCAATTCATCAGCTGATTTTACTTTACTCATTCCAATACTGCTTCCACCATTGTTAGGTTTAATGAACAAGGGAAGTATAAGGGTATCCAGAAGGTGCTGGCTTTCAGCGGATGAATTATCAAATAACTGAACCGACTTCGCTATGTGAAGGTCTTTAATTCCATTAACAATGGCTTTAGAATATCCTTTATTCATTGTTAAGGCGGATGTCAATGCATCACAGCTGGTGTAAGGAATATTTAGTAAGTCGAAATAACCCTGAAGTTTACCATCCTCACCCGGAGCACCATGAAGCATGATAAATGCTGCATCAAAAACGATTTTTGTACCGCTAAGCGTAATAGAAAAATCATTCTTATCAACCAGGTGTTTTGCTGTACCTGAATCAGAATAATACCATTCATCGCTGAGTATTACAATCTTAAAAACATCGTATTTGTTTCTGTCGATTTTGCTTTCAACGAAAGCAGCGCTCTTAAAAGATATTACAGATTCACCTGTAAATCCACCGGTTACCAGTGCTATTATTTTTTTCATTAGTATTTATTTCTTTGCAGAACAACTATTGTTATCTAATCAAATATTTTAATCAGTTCCCATATGAATAGGGTAATTTCGTGCTTCCAAAGATAAATTTTAAAACTATTGAATGATAACTGAGCTAATATTTATCTTCGTTAATGCCGAACAAATAATTATTTTTGAGGATAATTGCAATAAACCAATCTGAGAATTCTTATTAATGAATAAACAAATTTTCAGTTTCTTACGTTTATCCTGTAATTAAAACAAAGAAGATAATAATGAGCAAATTTATAGACTATTTACGTACAAAAACCTTTCGGAAAAATCTCATTATAGCTACTGGATCCATTTTACTCTTCCTTATAATTATTTTTTATAGTCTCGGTTTTTATACACACCATGGTGAAGGAATGCCGGTACCTAAACTTAGGGGATTAACTATTGAAAAAGCTGTAGAACTGCTTGAAGAAAAAGGCCTCAGATACCAGATAAATGATTCCATTTACCTGATTGACCAGGCTCCGGGCCTGGTTGTTGAACAGGATCCTGACCCGAATACAAATGTAAAATCTAATCGAACTATTTACCTGATAATTACCAGAGACGCTCCAAATATTAAGTTCCCCGATATTCAGGGAAGAACATTTCTTGAAGTTCGATCAATTCTTAATAATTATCAGTTAAAGGTTGGTGACACCACCTACAAATCAGATGTTGCGAAAGATGTAATTCTGGAAGCCTTATTTGGAGGTAATACAATTACCAGAGGACAATCAATTCCAAAAGGATCAAGTATAAACCTTGTTCTTGGTGATGGATTAGGTGCCAGTGAAGTCGATATACCTAATTTGCTTGGTTTAGACCTAAGTGAAGCGCGAATGGCAATTTTAGGTTCCTCATTAACTTTAGGCGATGTTAGCTTTGAAGGTGTAAGGGATTCTGCAAATGCAAGGGTAATCAAACAATTCCCTGCTATAAGCGATACCCTGAATAAAGTAAGTATTGGTACACCTATTGATATTGTTATGGGTGGCGGAAATTGAGATGAAGGATATTAGTCCGGCTGAGTTTACCAGTCGAAATCGCGAACCACTTTCCTTCAGGATCATTGATGTTAGGGAACAAATTGAATTTCAAACATTTAACCTGGGAGGCCAAAATATACCTTTGGGTATTTTATTAAAAAATACGGAAGAAATAGAAGATTGGAAGAATGAGGAGCTGATCGTAATATGCCAGCATGGCCTGCGCAGTGAAACTGCAAGAAGGTTTTTGCTGATGAATGGGTATAAAAATGTCAGGAATTTAAAAGGCGGAATTCTGGCCCTGAGAAAATTGAATTATTGAAATAGAATACTTTTAGAATGGTAGCAGAAAAGTCAAAAAAGATGAGTTTTAAAGCGAAATTTTTCTTCGCAATGCTTGCTTTAATAGTTATTATACTTGCCGGTTCGGGCATTAATTATTATCTCAAATACTTTAAACCAAACGTCACAGGTAATCAGGATTACCTGTTTATTCGAACTGGTTCTGATTTTAAGGATGTTTACTCAATTATCAGTTCAGAAAAAATGGTGAAGGACAGCATTTCTTTTCTGAGTGCTGCCCAAAACATGGATTATCCGGTTAAAGTTAAGGCTGGTAAGTACCGTCTGACAAAGGATATGAGCAACCGATCGCTGATTAATATGTTGAAAGCCGGAAATCAGGAACCTGTAAAGATATCTTTCCAAAATGTCAGGTTAAAACATACTCTGGCAGGAATGATTTCTAAAAAAATTGAAAGTGACTCTGCTTCCATTTCACAATTACTTGATTCGGCTGTCTTTGTTGCTAAATATGGTTTCAATACGGACAATGTATACACCATGTTCATTCCAAATTCCTATGAAATTTACTGGAATTCGAATCCGGAAAAGTTCTTCCTGCGAATGCACGATGAATATGTTAAATTCTGGAACGCTGATCGTAAAGCTAAAGCAGCTGCAATAAATTTAAGTCAGCCTGAAGTGAGTATTCTGGCCTCAATTGTTGATTCAGAGGCTTTGAATGATTCAGAAATGCCCCGTATTGCTGGATTATATATGAACAGGCTACTTAAGGGAATGCGCCTTGAAGCTGATCCAACTGTCATCTTTGCAGCAAATGATTTTACTATCCGGCGGGTACTGAATAAACATTTAAGAATAGACTCTCCGTATAATACCTATCTAAACACGGGATTGCCTCCCGGACCAATCACTATGCCTAGCATAAATGCAATTGATGCTGTTTTAAATTATGAAAAGCATGATTATATCTACATGTGTGCTAAGGAAGATTTTTCAGGCTATCACAACTATGCATCAAATTTAACTCAGCATCTGCAGAATGCAAGGAAATTTCAAGAGGCCTTGAATCAGCGAAATATTAAGAAATAATGTTTAGCCACAGCACAAAAATTCGTGTAAGATATGCTGATACAGATCAGATGGGTTACATGTACTATGGTAATTATGCCGAGTTTTATGAAGTTGGCCGTGTAGAAATGCTGAGAAGTCTCGGGCTGACTTATAAATCAATGGAAGACTCAGGCATAATTATGCCTGTGACAGACTTAAAATGTAAATACATAAAACCTGCTTTTTATGATGAGGAAATAACTGTGAAGGTTTTCATTGACAAAATGCCAACGCTTAGGATACATTTCAGGTATGAACTCTATAATGAAGGTGATGAACTGATCAATATGGGTGAAACCACTCTCGTATTTATAGATAAGGAAAAGAAAAGAGCTTGTTTGCCCTCAAAGGAATTTCTTGAAAAACTCCGTATATATTTTGACTAAGTTTATTAAATGATCTGGCTGCACGAAATTCTACTGAGATTCAAACCATATTTTATATTGGTTGAGCGGACAAAAACAATAATCCTGCCCGGATTTAGTCCGCTGCCATTGTATACCGTAGGCTCATTTTTTTTCCAGGAAATAGGAAAAGATGAACTTATCAATAAGGCTTCTTCGCTTGCCTATAGCTTTATGCTGGCAATATTTCCTGCTATTATCTTCCTGTTTACCCTGATACCATACGTCCCGATGGATAATTTTCAGGAACAGTTAATGAGTTTAATAGCCCTTATTCTACCTATTGAGGCTTATACTGCCGTACAATCAACCCTCTTTGATATTGTGAAAAATCAAAATTCAAAACTACTTTCCTTCGGTTTTGTATTTGCACTAATCTTTTCAACTAACGGAGTACATAATCTCATGGAGGCCTTTAATAAGTCTTCCCTGATTATTGAAACCAGGTCATGGTTAAAACAAAGGCTTGTAGCACTTTATCTGACCGTACTGATCTTATTTGCCCTGGTTTTTGCCCTGATAGTTATGACTATCGGAGAGTATATACTAAATATTTTAAAAACAGAATTAGGTTTCAGGGATTCATTCTGGTTACATGTTCTGAATTTGGCGCGCTGGGCAATTATAATTATACTTTATTTCGTCACAATTGCACTATTGTATCGCTACGGACCAGCTAATGCAAAGAAATGGAAATTTTTTAGTGCAGGATCCTGGATGTCTACCATTCTGGCAATCCTAACCTTTTGGGGTTTCTCTTTTTACATTAATAATTTTGGGAATTACAATAAATTATATGGGTCTATCGGAACACTTTTAGTACTGATGATCTGGCTCTATCTCAATTCTCTGATAATTCTGATCGGCTTTGAATTAAATGCGAGTATTGACCTCTCAAAACGCAGTATTAAAATTGTTCAGCCGGTTTACAACAGGTTTAAGAACCAACCAATTGAAGAAAAGCTGGAAAAAAAGCCAAAATAAGTTGTCTTACAGCACTCTTTCTTACTCACTTACTGTGAGTTATATTTAATAATTCAAAAAAGTTGATTTTTGTTTGCAGATTAAGCCCGGTTTTGTACTTTTGCCCTCGGAGAGCTGGCAGAGTGGTCGATTGCGGCAGTCTTGAAAACTGTTGAACTGTTAAAGGTTCCTGGGGTTCGAATCCCTAGCTCTCCGCCAGACAAAAATGCTGTCCGCCCCTGGCGTATGGCATTTTTTGTTTTGGAGCGACCGGAATGTATTCCGGGGAGCACAAAAACAAAAAATGACAGAGCGATAGCGACAGCAGTTTGGCTGTAGCCTCCCCATAAGGGAACAGCGCATCTAATCCCTACTATCAAATACTTATTCTCTAAGGATATTTTTGTTTTGGAGCGACCGGAATGTATTCCGGGGAGTGCAAAACAAAAAATGACAAAGCGATAGCGACAGCAGTTTGGCTGTAGCCTCCCCTCTGGGATCAAAATACTTAATAATCAACTCTGACTAATTCACCTAAAGCCTTTAAATCAGCACAAAGGCTCTAACCAATGGTTTGTTAAAAAAAAGCCATAAGGAAGCTACCGGCTTAATAATTAGTAATTCTATTTCTAAATTACAGTTAATGTTAATAAACGTATTTGAAGCCTGCAATCCGATACTAAATACTCTTAATTAGCTATTTTTCCTAATAAATCATCATCATTGTAAGCCATAAAAAAGATTGTGATTATACTTTAAATCACATAATATCAATTAAAAATTAAATTTTTAAAATACAAGTTTAATTATCTATATAATTGTAAACTTTTGACTTATAGATATAAGTCGAGCTACTTCGCTTTAAACCCCTGTATATTACAGACCAAAGTTTGGTATCATCAAACTTATTTAAGATAGCCACAAACTCAGTAGCTATTTTTCGCCTTTTATTAATTTATTAATTATGAAATTCAAAAATTTTATTTTTTTGACCATGGTTTCGTTTACTATGTTCTGTCAAAATACAATTGCGCAAACAGCACCAAATCTTGGTGGAGCTGAAAGTTTTGCAGTTTTAGGCAGCGCAACTGTTACAAACACTGGCTCTACAGTAATTACTGGTAATGTAGGCGTTAGCCCTGGCTCTGCAGTAACTGGATTTCCACCTGCTATTATTAAGACGGGTCAAATTTATTCGGGGGTTGCATCT
>Ga0123337_10003733_pt1 | contig 15997 bp, 13 predicted proteins | sample frozenSSSSmetaG_FD_89792 | JGI IMG/M metagenome (GOLD analysis project Ga0123337, IMG submission 89792) | Glacier valley bacterial and archeal communities from Borup Fiord, Nunavut, Canada, to study Microbial Dark Matter (Phase II) -... | ecosystem: Environmental > Aquatic > Freshwater > Ice >... | reverse complement strand
GCCGCGTCGCGCGCCTCGACGCGCCGGCCAAGGTGACCGGCGCCGAGCGCTTCGGCGCCGATGCGTTGCCGTCCTCGTACGCTGTCGCCGACGTGCTGGCGATGCGCGTGATCCGCTCGCCCCACGCCCATGCCCGCTTCGAGATCGGCGACCTCGACGCCCTGATCGCGGGCTGGCCCGGCCTGGTCGACGCGATCGTCGCCGACGACGTGCCCAACAACGCCTTCGCGATCTTTCCCGACCTGCGCGACCAGCCGGTGCTCGCCGACGGCATCGTGCGCTTCCGCGGCGAGGCGGTGCTGGCGCTGGTCGGAGCGGCAGATGCGTTGCTCGCGCTGCCCGAGAGCGAGATCCCGATCCGCTACGAAACACTGCCCGCGCACGAGAGCAGCGCCGACGCGCTCAAGGCCGCCGCGCACGGCACGCCGGTGCACGCGCGCTATCTCGACAACGTGCTCTGCCGCGGCCGCGTCGTGCGCGGCGACGTCGACACCGCGTTCGCATCGGCCGCGTTCATCGCGACCTCGCCGTTCGAGACGCGCCACGTAGCGCACGCGTACATCGAGCCGGAAGCGGGCTGGGCCGAGATCGTCGCCGCGACCGGCGCCGACGGCGCGCCGCTGCGCCGCGTGCGCGTCTTCGCCTGCACCCAGACACCCTACATGGACCGCGACGAGATCGCCCACGTGCTGGCGCTGCCGGTCGCGCACGTCCACGTCGTGCCGTCGGCGATCGGCGGCGGCTTCGGCGGCAAGCTCGACCTCTCGGTGCAGCCGCTGCTCGCGGTCGCGGCCTGGAAGCTCGGCCGGCCGGTACGGCTGGTCTACGAGCGGCCGGAGTCGATGCAGTCGAGCACCAAGCGGCATCCGGCGTCGATGGACGCGACGGCGGCATGCGACGCGTCCGGCCGGCTCGTCGCCTTCGACTTCGCCGGCGACTTCAACACCGGCGCGTACTCGTCGTGGGGCCCGACCGTCGCCAACCGCGTGCCGATCCACGCGAGCGGGCCGTACCGCATCGCCAACGTGCGCGCGCTGACGCGCGCCGTGCACACCCACAACAGCATCGCCGGAGCGTTCCGCGGCTTCGGCGTGCCGCAATCGACTCTCCTCGGCGAGCTGCTCCTCGACGAGCTCGCGGAGCGCGCCGGCCTCGACGCGCTCGAGTTCCGCCATCTCAACGCGCTGCGCGCCGGCGACACGACGCCGACCGGCCAGGTGCTCGCCGCGAGCGTCGGCCTGCGCGCCTGCCTCGATGCGCTCCGGCCGGCGTGGTCGAGTGCGCGCGCGGCGGCAGCGGAGTTCAACGCGAGCGGCGACGCGACATCGCCGCTGCGACGCGGCGTCGGCATCGCCTGCATGTGGTACGGCATCGGCAACACCGTGATCGCCAATCCGTCGACGATGCACGGCGCGTTGCGCTGGAGCGCCGAGAGCGGCGCGTACCTCTTCCTCCGCAACGGCGCGCAGGAGATCGGCCAGGGCACGGCGACGGTCATGCCGCAGATGTTCGCCGACGCGGTCGGACTGCCGCTCGCGTGCGTCGCGCAGGTGATGGGCGACACCGACCTCACCGCCGACGCCGGCAAGTCGTCGGCGTCGCGCCAGACCTTCGTGTCAGGCAACGCGACCAAGGCCGCGGGCGAGGCGTTGCGGGCGATGCTGCTCGGAGCGCTCGGGCTGGCAGACGTCCAAAGCGGCGAGGTGGAGCTGCTGCTGAACGGCGACCACCTGACGGCGATGCATCGTGGCGTTCGCCACGGCGTCGACGTGCGCGAGCTCGCACGCGATGCGAGCGGCGACTTGTTCGTCGCCAGCGGGCACTTCAATCCGCCGACGGTGCCGCTCGACGCCGACGGCCAGGGCATTCCGTACGCGACCTACGGCTTCGCGGCGCAGATCGCCGAGGTCGAGGTCGACGTCGAGCTGGGCACCGTCAAGCTGCTTCACATCCACGCCGCCCACGACGTCGGCCGCGCGATCAACCCGACGCAGGTCGAAGGGCAGATCCACGGCGGCATCGCGCAGGGCATCGGCATGGCACTGATGGAGGAGTACGTCAACGGTCGCACCGACAACCTGCACGACTATTTGATCCCGACCGTCGGCGACGTGCCGCCGATCACCGTGCACCTGATCGAGGACCCCGAGCCGCTCGGGCCGTGGGGCGCGAAGGGCGTCGGCGAGCCGGCGCTTGTGGCGACGGCGCCGGCGATCCTGAACGCGATCCACGCCGCGACCGGCGTGCGGATGCGCGAGGTGCCGGTGACGCCGAGCCGGCTGCGCGCCGCGATCGTCGCGAGCGAAGCGCCATGACCGACATCACCGAACACTTCGCGCCGCGCTCCGATGGGCAGCGCGACGACGAGATCGTGGGTCCCGCGCCGGTCGGCCTCGACCATTCCCGCGCGCCCGAGAAGATGGCCGCCGACAAGGTGCGCTGCGAAGCGTGCCCGGTGCTCTGCCAGATCAGCCGGGGCAAGCTCGGTGCGTGCGACCGCTACGGCAACGTCGACGGCGTGCTGACGCGGCTCGACACGCTGCATCTCGTCGCCAGGCCGGGGGTCGACCTCGTCGCATGGCAAGCGGCGCGCGACGGTCATTGGGACGGCTCGGTGCTCGGCGCCGCCGACGCCGATGCGCCGGTGTTCGTCTCAGGCGTCGGCTCCGGCACGACTTATCCCGACTACAAGCCCGCGCCCTTCATCGTCGCCTCGAAGCACGACGGCGTCGATCTCGTCACCGTCGTCACCGAAGGCATCTTCAGTTATTGCAGCTTCAAGGTGAAGATCGACACCGACCGCTTCCTCGGCCCCGAGCAGGCGACGGTGCGCCATCGCGGCGAGGCGGTCGGCCACGTCAGCACGATCGAGTACGGCTCGCAGTTCCTCGCCCTCGGCGGCGTGCACCACCTCACCGGCGGCTCGAAGAAGGAAGGGCGCATCGCCTGCGAGATGATGTTGGCGCTCGGCAACCGCGAGCCAGTCGAGCTGCAGATCGAGGGCGGCGCGACCGTCGTCGTCGCAGCCGACCGCGCGCCGATCGTCGACGGCGTCGAGGAGCGTCGCATGCGGGTCGGCTGCGGCTCGGCGGCGATCGGCATCTTCGCGCCGCAATGGGCCGGCCATGTCGACGAGGTCGTGGTCATCGACGACCACATCACCGGCGTGCTCTCCGAGCACCAGGCCGGCAAGTTCCTCGACATGGTGCCGACCGGCATCCGCATGCGCGGCCGCAAGTCGACGCCGGGGCGCTACTTCCAGGTCGCGAATCCGGGCGCAGGCTGGGGCGGCACCGACGTCGTCGATCCGCTCGCGATCGTCGAGGCGTGGGAGCCCGAGCACGGCGCGCGACCGGGCCTGCGCCTGCTGATGGTCTCGACGACCGGCGAGGACTCGGCTTGGTTTGTTCTCGACGACCAGCTGGTGCCGCGGCCCGCCGAGATGCCGGCCGCCGTGCGCCGCGTCGTCGACCGCATCGGCGAGAACTGCGAGCCGTCGCTCTGCTCGGTGCTCTACGTCGCCGGTGCGGGCGGGAGCCTCCGCGCCGGCGTCACCGAGAACCCGGTCGCGCTGACGCGCAGGGTCAAGGACAAGCTCGTCAAGGTGACCTGCGGCGGCGCGCCGGTCTACGTCTGGCCGGGCGGCGGCATCACGGTGATGGTCGACGTCGCGAAGATGCCGGCGGCGAGCTTCGGCTCGGTGCCGACGCCGGCGATCGTGTCGCCGATCGAGTTCACGATGACGGCCGACGACTATCGTGCGCTCGGCGGTCACATGGCACGCGTGCGCCGGCTCGACGACGTTCTCGCGGCCGGTGGCTGGCGCGTCGACGGTACGGCGTCCGGCGTGCCGTGGCCGCTCGACGCGCCGACCGGGAGCTGGCGTTGATCGGCGTCGCGTCGCGTCGTGCGCTCGGCGATGGCCGCTGGCATTTCCAGCACGGGCCGATCGACTGCATCGTCGCCGCCGACGGCGAAGCGCGTGCCGTCGCGGCTTGCTTCGAGCACGCGTGGCAGCGCTTTCGCGGCGTGCTCGACGAGCTCGTCGGCGAGCTCGCGTTGCTGCGTGTGGACCAGTCGGGCGCGCCATCACCATCTGGCGTCGTCGCGCGCCGCATGGTCGACGCCTGCGCGCCGCACGCGCACGACGGACGCTTCATCACGGCGATGGCCGCTGTCGCCGGCAGCGTCGCCGACGAGCTGCTCGCGTCGTTCGACGACGCCGGCGTCGTTCGCGCATCGATCAACAACGGCGGCGACATCGCCTTGCGTCTGATGCCTGGCACGTCGTTCGAGGTCGGGCTCTGCGCCGACCCGGTCCGCGGCCGCTTCGGTGCGCCGCTCGACGGCCGCTTCAGCGTCGCTGCGTCGTCGCCCGTGCGCGGCGTCGCGACGTCGGGCTGGCGCGGCCGCAGCCTCTCGCTCGGCATCGCCGACGCGGTCACCGTGCTGGCGACGAGCGCGGCGCGTGCGGACGCGGCGGCGACGATCGTCGCCAACGCCGTCGACATCGACATCGACATCGATGATGCGCGCATCGTCCGCGCGCCGGCGACCGCGGTGCGCGACGACAGCGATCTCGGCGAGCGGCTCGTCACACGTCACGTGCCGCCGTTGCCCGAGAGGCTCGTCGCGCAGGCGCTCGATCGTGGCGCCGCCGAGGCGCGCGCCCAGATCCGCGCCGGGCGCATCATCGCGGCGGTGCTCGCGCTGCAGGGCCGCTGGCGTGTCGTCGGCGGCATCGACGCGACGCTGCCGCGTGCCGTCCGACCCGAGCTCGTGGTCGCCTGAACGAACCGATCGACGAAAGGACTGCCATGCTGTTTCCCGCCACCGCCGAGCTGCCGGCCATCGATGTCAGGAAGCTCGTCTGCACCGTCGAGGACACGTGGCACGACGGCGGGCCGCGCCTCGCAGTGCCGCGACAGCGCGGCAGCCTCGCCGCGATCGTCAAGAACCCGTATGCAGGCCGCTACGTCGAGGACATCCAGCCGACGATGGAAGCGCTCAAGCCGCTCGGCCGGGCGATGGCGGCGCGCCTGGTCGAGGCGCTCGGCGGCGCGTCGCGGATCGAGTCGTACGGCAAGGGCGCGCTCGTTGGTCTCGCGGGCGAGACCGAGCATGGGGCGCTCTGGCACCTGCCCGGCGGCTACGGCATGCGCGACCTGCTCGAGGGCTCGCATGCGATCGTGCCTTCGACGAGCAAGATCGGCCCGGCCGGCTCGGCGATCGACATCCCGCTGCACCACCGCGTCGCGGCCTACGTGCGCAGCCATTTCGATACCCTCGAGGTACGTGTCGCCGATGCGCCGCGGCCGGACGAGATCCTGTTCGTGATCGCGATGTCGACCGGCGCGCGGCCGCACGCGCGCGTCGGCGGGCTCAGGGTCGACGAGATTTCGAAGTACGACGGCAACCGCTAGGGTCGCAGCGTGACCGCGTCCCGGCACGATCGATGCATCACGAAGACAGCTTCATCCATCACGACGGAGGTTCACCATGACAGACATGCACCGCAGGGAATTCGCTCGTCTCGCCGGCGCCTTCGGGCTCGCGGGCCTCGCCACGGCGCCGTTCGGCGCGTTCGCGGCCGCGACGATCAAGCCCGACGCGAAGAGCGCGCTTCTCGTCATCGACGTGCAGAACTGCTTCGTCACCGGCGGCACGCTTCCGGTGAAGGACGGCGAGCAGGTCGTGCCGCTCATCAACAAGCTGTCGTCGGCATTCGAGAACGTCGTCGTCACGCAGGACTGGCACACGCCCGGCCACGTCTCGTTCGCGTCGGCGCACGCCGGCAAGAAGCCGTTCGAGACCACCAAGCTCGCCTACGGAACGCAGGTGCTCTGGCCCGACCACTGCGTCCAGGGCTCGGCCGATGCCGCGTTGCTGAAGGACCTCGCGCTGCCGAAGGCGCAGCTCATCATCAGGAAGGGCTACCACCAGTCGACCGACAGCTACTCGGCCTTCATGGAGGCTGACGGCAAGACCTCGACCGGCCTCGCGGCGTATCTGAAGGCGCACGGCGTCGACACCGTGTACGTCTGCGGCCTCGCCACCGATTTCTGCGTCGCCTGGACCGCGCTCGATGCGAGAAAGGCCGGCTTCAAGGCATCGGTCATCGAGGACGCGTCACGCGGCATCGACCTCAACGGCTCGCTCGCCGCCGCGTGGGCCAAGATGGCCAAGGCCGGCGTCAAGCGGATCCAGTCGAGCGACATCGTGGTCGCCTGACACGAACGAACTACCCGGGAACCTTTCATGTCCAACCGCTTCCTCCTCACCGCGTCCTTTGCCTTGATCGCCGTGGCCGCTGCGCCGGCCCATGCGCAGGACACGATCAAGATCGGCGAGATCAACAGCTACAAGGCGCAGCCCGCCTTCCTCGAGCCGTACAAGAAGGGCTGGGAGCTCGCGGTCGAGGAGGTCAACGCCGCGGGCGGCGTGCTCGGCAAGAAGATCCAGGTCGTCTCGCGTGACGACAACGGCAACCCGGGAGACGCGGTGCGCGTCGCCGAGGAGCTCGTCTCGCGCGAAGGCGTTGCGCTGATCGCCGGCACGTTCCTCTCGAACACCGGCCTCGCGGTCACCGACTTCGCCAAGCAGAAGAAGGTCTTCTTCCTCGCCGCCGAGCCGCTCACCGACAAGATCACCTGGCAGAACGGCAACCGCTACACCTTCCGCCTGCGCCCGAACACCTACATGCAGTCGGCGATGCTGGTGCCTGAGGCGGCCAAGCTGAAGAAGAAGAAGTGGGTCGTCGTCTATCCGAACTACGAGTACGGACAGTCGGCGGTGGCGACGTTCAAGGCGATGCTGAAGAAGCTCCAGCCCGACGTCGAGTTCCTGCCCGACCAGGCGACTCCGCTCGGCCGCATCGAGGCCGGCGCGGTCGTGCAGGCGCTCTCTGACGCCAAGCCCGATGCGATCTTCAACGTCCTCTTCGGCGCCGACCTCGCGAAGTTCGTGCGCGAGGGCAACACGCGCGAGCTGTTCAAGGGCCGCGAGGTCGTGAGCCTGCTCACCGGCGAGCCCGAGTACATCGAGCCGCTGAAGGAAGAAGCGCCGGTCGGCTGGATCGTCACCGGCTATCCGTACTACGGCATCCAGACCGACGAGCACAAGAAGTTCTTCCTCGCCTACTTCCGCAAGTACAACGAGTACCCGCGACTCGGCTCGGTGGTCGGCTACTCGACCATCGTCTCGATCGTCGAAGGCATCAAGAAGGCAAAGTCGACCGACACCGAGAAGCTGATCGCCGCGTTCTCCGGCCTGCAGTTCATGTCGCCGCTCGGCAAGGTGACCTACCGCGCGATCGACCACCAGTCGACGATGGGCGCCTACCTCGGCAAGACCAAGCTCGAGGGCAGCAAGGGCGTGATGACCGACTACGTCTACCTCGACGGCGCGAAGTACCTGCCGAGCGACGACGAGGTGAAGAAGCTCCGACCGATCGACTGATGACCGCGTCGTCCGTCGTCCTCCAGATCCTGACGGGTCTGGCGTCGGCGTCGGCGCTGTTCCTCGTCGCGAGCGGGCTCTCGCTGATCTTCGGCGTGACGCGGATCGTCAACTTCGCGCACGGCTCGTTCTACATGCTCGGCCTCTACGCTGCGGTCGCGCTGACGTCGGCGTTCGCCGCGGGGCCGCTCGGCTTCTGGGCGGGCGTGCTGCTCGCGGCGCTCGCGGTCGCGGCCATCGGTGCGCTGATCGAGATGGTCGTCCTGCGCCGGCTCTACGGTGCGCCCGAGCTCTACCAGCTGCTCGCGACCTTCGCGCTCGTCCTCGTCATCCGCGACGCCGCGCTCTGGGTCTGGGGTCCGGAAGACCTTCTCGGCCCGAAGGCGCCGGGCATGACCGGCGCGATCTCGATCCTCGACAAGCCGTTCCCGAGCTACGACGTGTTCTCGATCTTCATCGGCCCGGTCGTGCTCGCCGCGCTCTGGCTGCTGCTGACGAAGACGCGCTGGGGCCTGCTCGTGCGCGCCGCGACACAGGACCGCGAGATGGTCGGTGCGCTCGGCGTCAACCAGCGCTGGCTCTTCACCTCGGTGTTCGCGCTCGGCACGTTCCTCGCCGCGCTCGGCGGCGCGCTGCAGATGCCGCACGAGCCCGCGAACCTCAACCTCGATCTCGCGCTGATCGGCGAGGTGTTCGTGGTGGTCGTCGTTGGCGGCATGGGCTCGATCGGCGGCGCGTTCGTCGCCGCGATCCTGATCGCGATGGTCAAGGCCTTCTGCATCGCGGCCGGCACGATCGACGTGTTCGGCGCGCCGTTCCCGCTCAGCAAGCTGACGCTCGTCGCCGAGTTCGCGGTGATGGCGGTCGTGCTCGTGTTCCGGCCGTCGGGCCTGTTCGGCAAGCCGCAGGCGGCGGTGCGGTCGGCGGCGGCGATCGAGATGCCGCTCAGGCCGCTGCCGATCGCGTGGCGGCGTGCCGGCTGGATCGCGCTCGTTGCCCTCGCGCTCGTGCCGCTCTTCGCCGCGCAGGCGCCGTATGCCGTCGTGCTGATGATCGACATCTTCACCGCCGTCCTGTTCGCGGCGAGCCTGCACTTCCTGATGGGGCCGTCGGGCATGCACTCGTTCGGCCATGCCGCCTACTTCGGCCTCGGCGCGTACGGCGCAGCGCTCTGCTTCAAGGGCCTCGGCCTGCCGATGGAAGCCTCGCTCGTCCTCGCGCCGCTGCTCGCCGCGCTCGGTGCCTTCGTGTTCGGCTGGTTCTGCGTGCGCCTCTCGGGCGTGTACCTGGCGATGCTCACGCTCGCCTTCGCGCAGATCGTCTGGTCGGTCGTCTTCCAGTGGGACGTGCTCACGGGTGGCAGCAACGGCCTGGTCGGCATCTGGCCGTCGACGTGGCTCGCACCGAAGCCTGCGTACTACCTGCTCACGCTCGCGTTCACGATCGTCGGCTGCGGCCTGCTCGTGCGGATGCTGCATGCGCCGATCGGCCTGGCGCTGCGCGGCAGTCGCGACTCGCCGCTGCGGGCCGCGGCGATCGGGATCGCCGTGCCGCGGCTGCAATGGATTGCGTTCGTCGTCGCGGGCACCGTCGCCGGACTCGCGGGCTCGCTGTTCGCGTTTGCGAAGGGCACGATCTCGCCCGAGACGCTCGCTGTCGGCAAGTCGGTCGACGGCCTGGTGATGGTGCTGCTCGGCGGCATCCAGACGATTTCCGGCCCGTGGGTCGGCGCCGCGCTCTTCACCTGGCTGCAGGACACCGTCGCCCGCCAGACCGACTACTGGCGCGCGCTTCTCGGCGTGGCCATGCTCGCGCTCGTGCTCGTCTTCCCGCTCGGCGTCGCCGGCGGGCTGAAGCGGCTCTTCATCCGCGAGACCGCGTGACGCCATGACCGCGCTGCTGTCGGTGCGCGACCTGAGCAAGTCCTTCGGCGGCGTGCGCGCCGTCGCGGGCGTGAGCTTCGCGATCGCGGCCGGCGAGATGCTCGCGCTGATCGGCCCGAACGGCGCCGGCAAGACGACCTGCTTCAACATGGTCGGCGGCCAGCTTGCGCCCGACGCCGGCTCAGTGCTGCTCGGCGACGTCGAGCTTGTCGGCTTGAAGCCGGAGGCGGTGTGGCGCCAGGGCGTGGGGCGCACCTTCCAGATCGCCGAGACCTTCGCCTCGCTCACCGTGCGCGAGAACGTGCAGGTCGCGCTGCTCTCGCACGCGCGCCGCGTGCTCGGCTTCTGGCGGCCGGCGCGCACGCAGTTCGTCGCCGAGGCCGACGCGCTGCTCGCGAGCGTCGGCATGCAGGCGCAGGCCGAGCGCGCGACCAGCGTGCTCGCTTACGGCGACGTCAAGCGCGTCGAGCTCGCGATCGCCCTGGCGCATCGGCCGCGCCTCTTGTTGATGGACGAGCCGACCGCCGGCATGGCGCCGAAGGAGCGCAACGAATTGATGGCGCTCGCGCGCCGCCTCGCGCACGAGCAGTCGATCGGCGTCCTCTTCACCGAGCACAGCATGGACGTCGTCTTCGCGCATGCCGACCGGATCATCGTGCTCGCGCGCGGCGAGCTCATCGCCGAAGGCACGCCGTCCGAGGTGCGCGACGACGCCAAGGTGCGGGAGGTCTACTTCGGCGGTGGCACGACGTTCGAGCGCGTGGCCGCGGAGATCGGCAATGCTTGAAGTGAGCGCGCTCGACGCGTGGTACGGCCGCGCCCAGATCCTCTACGGCGTCTCGCTCGCCGTCGGCGCAGGCGAGTGCGTCGCGCTCGTCGGCCGCAACGGCGCCGGCAAATCGACAACGATGAAATCGATCATGGGGTTGATCGCGCGCCGCGCCGGCCGTGTCGTCTTCCGTGGCCGCGACATCTCGACGCTCGCGCCGCACCGCATCTGCCGGCTCGGCCTCGGCTGGGTGCCCGAGGATCGTCGCATCTTCACCGACCTCACGGTGCGCGAGAACCTGGCCGTCGCGCGCCAGCCGCCGCGCGACGGCGCGCCGACCTGGAGCGAGGCGCAGCTCTACGCGCTGTTCCCGAACCTTGGCGCGATGCCCGACCGGCCGGGTGGCCGGATGAGCGGCGGGGAACAGCAGATGCTCACCGTCGCGCGGACGCTGATGGGCAATCCATATCTCGTGCTGCTCGACGAGCCGTCGGAAGGCGTCGCGCCGCTGATCGTCGAGGAGATGGCACGGATGATCGTCGCCCTCAAGAAGGCGGGCGTCTCGATCCTGCTGTCGGAGCAGAACCTGCACTTCGCACGGCTGGTCTCTGACCGCGCCGTCGTGCTCGAGAAGGGCGAGGTCAAGTTCGACGGCGCGATGGACGCGCTGATGAGCAACGACGCCCTGCTGCGCACGCACCTGAGCGTCTGACGATGGAAACCAGGGCATGAGCCGCATTGCCGGCATCGACGTCGGCGGCACCTTCACCGACCTGGTCGTCGTCGACGACGACACCTTCGAGGTGAAGATCGCCAAGGTGCCGACGACGGTCCACAACCAAGCCTTCGGCGTGCTCGCCGCGCTCGATGCAGCCGGCGTCGATCCGGCGACGCTCGACGCCATTGTCCACGGCACGACAACGACGACCAACGCCATGCTCGAGCGCAAGATCGCGCGCGTCGGGCTGATCACGACGAAGGGCTTTCGCGATGTCCTCGAGCTCGGCCGGCGCACGCGGCCGACGCCGTACGGCCTCAAGGGACGCTTCGTGCCGCTGGTCGGGCGCGACCTGCGGCTCGAGGTCGACGAGCGCATGGACGCCGAAGGCCGCGTCCTCGTGCCGCTCGACGAGACGCAGGTCGCAGCTGCGACGCAGCGGCTGATCGCGCTCGGCGCGGAGAGCGTCGTCGTCCACTTCCTGCACAGCTACCTCAACCCGGCGCACGAGGCGCGCGCGGCCGAGATCGTCCGTTCGCTCTGGCCCAACCGCTACGTCACCGCCGGCCACACGATCGTCGCCGAGTACCGAGAGTACGAGCGCGGCACGACGGCCGCGGTGAACGCCGCGATCCAGCCGGTGCTGCACCGCTACATCGAGCGGCTGCAGACCGAGCTCGCCAAACGCGGCTTCGCACGCGAGCTGCTCGTGATGCAAGGCAACGGCGGCACGGTCTCGTCGACCATCGTCGCGGAGCACGCGGTCGCGACGGTGATGTCGGGCCCGGCGTCGGGCGTGATCGCCGCCGCCGCGACGGCGATGCAGGCAGGCGAGTTCGCCGGCGAGTTCGCCGACGTCGTCACCTACGACATGGGCGGCACGTCGAGCGACGTCGCTCTCGTGCTCGGTGGCATGCCGGCGGTCTCGAGCGATCTCGAGCTCGAGTACGCGATGCCGATCCACGTGCCGATGGTCGATGTCCACACGATCGGCGCCGGCGGCGGCTCGATCGCGTCGGTCGACGCGTCGGGGATGCTCAAGGTCGGCCCGGAGAGCGCGGGCGCGACGCCGGGACCGATCTGCTACGGCCGCGGCGGTACGCGGCCGACGATCACCGACGCGAATCTCGTCCTCGGCCGGCTCGATCCCGACCGGCTGCTCGCGGTCGAGCACTCGGTGTCGATGGACGCGATCCGCGCCGCGCTCGTCGAGCACGTCGGCGCGCCGCTCGGGCTCGACGCGACGGCAGCCGCGGCGGCGATCGTGCGCGTCGCCAACGACCGGATGGCCGGCGCGATCCGGATGGTGAGCCTGGCGCGCGGCCACGACCCGCGCGACTTCGCGCTCTTCGCTTTCGGTGGCGCCGGCCCGCTGCACGCGGCCGCGCTGGCGCAGGAGCTGGCGATCCCGACCGTGCTGATCCCGGCGCGGCCCGGCCTGACCAACGCTCTCGGCTGCGTCGTCGCCGACCTGCGCCACGACTTCGTCGCGACCGTGAATCAGCCGCTCGAGGCGCTCGCCGAAGGCCGCATCGCCGACCTGTTCGCGCGCCAGGTCGAGAACGGCACCGCGCTGCTCGCGCGCGAGAACGTCGCGGTCGAGCGCATCGTCACGCTGCATCGCGCCGACATGCAGTTCCAGGGCCAGAGCCATATCCTGCCGGTGGCGATCGAGTCGACCGCGATCACCCTCGAGGAGTTGCGCGCCGTCTTCGCAGCCGCGTACTGGAAGCGCTTCGGCGTCGCGCTGCCTGAGATCCGGCCGGTCCTCGTCAACCTGCATACGGCGGTGATCGGCCGGCGCAAGGCGGTGTCGTTGCGCGCCATCGCCTCGTCGACGCCGAAGGCGACGCTCGCCGAAGCCCGGCGCACGACGCGACCGGTGTGGTTCGACGGCGGCTGGGTCGACACGCCGGTCTACGTGCGCGACCTGCTGCCCGAGCGCGCCCGCTTCGACGGCCCGGCGATCGTCGAGCAGCTCGACTGCACGACCGTCATCGGGCCCCGGCAACGGGTCGAGGTCGACGCGATCGGCAACATGGTCGTCACCGTTCCGGCTGATTGATCCACGGCGGGGTTTAGAATGACGTGACCACCGACGTACCCACACCGGATGGAGCGATGATGAGCGAGGCGAAGCGTCAGGAGCGTTACGAAGGGACCGTCGTGAAGGTCGGCAATTCGCGCGGCATGCGCTTGCCGGCGGGGTTCTTCCACGCGCATCCTGAATTCAACGGCAAGGTGCAGGTGACCGTGGTGGCCGACGGCGCAATCCTGCTGTCGGCGAGTGCTCCTGCCCGTCGCAAGGCCAAAGGCGAAGAGGCCGACCCCGTGGTTTCCAGTCTCCTCCGGTTCATGGCGCAGCAGATGGCCGAGCATCCGGAAGACATCGTGGCCGCCGATGCCGATCAGTTGCGCCGGATCGGTCAGCTGGTCAAGGGCGTCTCGGCGGAGTAGACCCGCACCATGGTCCCGAACGGCTGGCAGCTGTACTACTACCGGGTCTTCAAGGCTGCTCTCGATGAGCTCGAGGCAGTCGTGAGCAAGCTCGCGTCGCGCGATCCCGATGGCTACAGAACGCATCCGACGACGAAGCTGCTTGCTTCGATCCATCGAGCCGTGATCCAGCTCGTTCCCGCGAATCCCGACGCGATGGAGTTCCGGCTCGGCAAGACACTGGGGGACGCGCACACGCACTGGCGCCGAGTGAAGAACGGGATGCCCGATCGCTATCGGCTGTTCTTTCGTTTCGCGTCGACTCCGCTCAAGGTGATCGTGTTCGTGTGGTTCAACGACGAGGACACGCTGCGCAAGGCTGGATCGAAAACCGACGTGTACGAAGCGTTCAAGCGATTGTTGGCGCGCGGTGTCGTGCCCGACGGGATCGATGCCTTGCTTCGAGAGGCCGCGTCATGACGATCGACCCCATCACCCTCTCGGTCCTGCAGAACGGCCTGATGCAGGTCTGCAACGAGATGGACCTGGCCTTCGTGCGCAGCGCCTTCTCGCCGGTGATCGCGGAGGCGCTCGACCGCTCCGACGGCATCTACCACCGCACGAGCGGCGAGTTGATCGCGCAGGGCGAGCTCGGTCTGCCGGTCTTCGTCGGCACGATGCAGTTCACGGTGCAGGCGGTGATCGAGCGCGTGAACCGGTTGAAGATCGCGCTGCGTCCGGGCGACGTCTTCATCGTCAACGACCCGTACCTCGGCGGCACGCACCTGATGGACGTGAAGTTCGTTCAGCCGTTCTTCCGCGACGGCGCGCTCTGGTGCTGGCTCGCCAACACCGGCCACTGGCCCGACACCGGCGGCATGGTGCCGGGCGGCTTCTCGGCCAACGCCACCGAGGTCGAGCAGGAGGGCCTGCGACTGCCGCCGGTCAAGCTCTACAAGCAGGGCGTGATCGACGACGAGATCCTCTCGATCATCCTCAGCAACATCCGCATCGCCGACCAGCGCATCGGCGACATCAAGGCGCAGTCGGCGGCATTGACGACGGGCGAGAAGCGATTGACGGCGCTCCTCGACCGCTACGGCGACGCGACCGTCGACGAGGCGATCGTCGAGCTCAAGCGCCGCGCCGCTCGCCAGATGCGCGAAAAGATCGCGACCATCCCCGACGGCGTCTACGCGGGTGAGGCCTTCGTCGATTCCGACGGCGTCGTCGACGAGCCGCTGCGCATCGCGATGAAGATCACCAAGCGCGGCGGCACCGACGTCGACCGCGCCGTTCTCGAGTTCGACATGAGCGGCTCGTCGCCGCCGTGCAAGGGACCGATGAACAGCGTCATCGCGACGACGCGCTCGTCGATCTACCTCGCCGTCAAGCACGTGTTTCCGGAAGCGGCGATCAACGCCGGCACCTTCGAGCCGCTGCACATCGTCGATCCCGAGGGCACCTTTCTCTACGCCCACTATCCGCGGCCGGTCTCGGGCTGCGCGGCCGAGGTGAGCCAGCGCATCGCCGAGGCGGTGTTTGCCGCGCTTGGCGAGGCGATTCCCGATCAGCTCTTCGCCGCGCCGGCCGGCACGAGCGGCAACCTCGGCGTCGGCGGCTTCGATCCGCAAACCAACCGCGCCTACGTGATGTACGTGATCTCGGGCGGCGGCTACGGCGGCAGCCCGGCAGGCGACGGCATCAGCAACGGCTGTTCGACGATCGGCATCTCGAAGACGACGCCGATCGAGATCATGGAGCAGCTCTATCCGGTGCTGTTCGAGGAGTACTCGCTGCACGAAGGCTCGGGCGGCGCGGGCGAGCACCGCGGCGGCTTCGGCGTCAACTACCGCATCCGCCTGCGGCGCGGCGATGCGCGCGTGTCGATGGTGATGGACCACGGCCGCGCCGGCCCGCCCGGCGCGCAGGGCGGCGGCGCGGGCGGCGTCAACACCGTCGCGATCATCCGCGACGGCGTCACCTACGTGCCGCCGCATCTCTCGAAGGACCAGGACATCGAGATCCACGCCGGCGACGTCATCGCAGTCTCGACGCCGGGCGGCGGCGGCTTCGGGCCGGCGTCGGCGCGACCGGCCGCGGCGCGTGCGCGCGACGTCGCGCTCGGCTACTACACGGCCGAGCGATCCGCGCACGACTTCGCCGCCGCGGAGCCGACGGCATGAACGACGGGCGCGGCGACAGCCCGTGCATCGATGTCTGCCGCATCGACGAGAAGACCGGCTGGTGCGAAGGGTGCCTGCGCACCATCGACGAGATCGCCACCTGGGGCGCGCTCGATCCGGCGACGCGGCGCGACATCCTCGACCGCTTGCCCGAGCGCTGGAACCAGGTCGTCGGGCCAGTGCGGGAGAGCCGGCGATGAAGACGATCGACTTCTGGTTCGATCCGGTCTCGCCGTATGCCTACCTGGCCTTCGAGCGACTGCCCGAGGCCCTCGTCGGCCTGTCGTACAACGTCTCCTACCGACCGATCGTCTTCGCGGCGTTGCTCAAGGCCTTCGACCACAAGGGACCGGCCGAGATCGAGCCCAAGCGCGCGTGGACCTTTCGCCAGACGCACTGGCTCGCGCATCGCCACGGCATCGCGATGGACACGCCGGCGCGCCATCCGTTCAACCCGATCGCACTTTCGCGCCTGCTCTGGGCGAGCGCACCCGAAGGCACGACGCCGAGCCGGCATGCCTGCGAACAGGTGCTGCTCCACGTGTGG
>Ga0123337_10003731_pt1 | contig 16003 bp, 15 predicted proteins | sample frozenSSSSmetaG_FD_89792 | JGI IMG/M metagenome (GOLD analysis project Ga0123337, IMG submission 89792) | Glacier valley bacterial and archeal communities from Borup Fiord, Nunavut, Canada, to study Microbial Dark Matter (Phase II) -... | ecosystem: Environmental > Aquatic > Freshwater > Ice >... | reverse complement strand
GTCGCAGCTCATTTTATAGACCATCGCGCCGCTGCCTAGGTCCTGCGTGTGCAGGCGCTGGCGAGTCCAGTAGTCATAGGTTGCCATGCGCCGTTCGCTCTGGCGGTCGATGATCAGGCAGGTCAAGCCGTCATCGGAAAAGCGCCGAACTGTGATGTGGTGGTGTGCGCGCAACACGCCGACGAAGCGCGCCCGCCCGCGCCGGGTGCTGTTGAGCAGGACGCGCTCCATCTCCGCGAGCATGGAGCCGGAGAGATAGTCGCGTACCTGTCGACTGGACGAGTTGTAATTCAGGAACCCCGATTCGCCGAGCCAGCTATGCGCGGCCAGATAATCGGCCATGACGCGCTGCACGGTGCTTTCAGAAGCCATCCATTCCGCCTTGTCCGCTACGCCGGGGTGCAGCCGTTGGAGCGGTTCGTTCCAGGGCTGCACGGGGTCTCGCCGCCATGTATGCACAGCATAGGCCACCACCGCAACAACCACAATCAACGCAATGAACCATTCGCCCACTGGATTTTAAACCCCGGTTACTATTATCAGGATGCCTCTATTGTAGCTCATCCGTCCGCGTTATGTATTGGGGCATTCGCAATTGGTGTTTCTGCCTCGCGGCGCAGCAAATCGATGAAGCGCGGCGAATTGTAGACGGCCAGCAGCAGCGAGGTCAAATTCGGGTAACGGCGGTCCAGATAGGCCGCCGCGCGCATCAGGGGTCCGGTGATGAACACTTCGTTTTGTCCATCGAGCAGCGCTTTGATTGTCTGCTCGGCGACCTCTCCCGGCTCGAATAGCGGAAAACCATTGCGCTCCAAATCGGCGCGGATGGCTGGCGGGACCATCGGCGTTTTGGTGTAGCCGGGCAGCACTGAAAGGACCTCGACGCCCGTGCCGTGCAGTTCGCGGCGCAACGCATCGCTAAAGGCGAGCAGGCCGCTCTTGGTCGCGCCGTAGACAGTATAGCCGGGCGAGAGGAAGCGCCCTGCTATCGACGCGACATTGATCACCGTGCCGCGCCCACGATCCAGCATCGACGGCAGTGCCAGCCGCGTGAGCGCAATTGCCGCTGTCAGGTTGAGCAGGACCGTCGCCTCGATCTGCGCGGGGTCGTGTAATTCGAGCGGACCGCCCATTGCCAGCCCCGCGTTGTTGATCAGGATATTGATCCGACCAAAGCGTTCGAGCGCGGCGCGAATTACGGACTCGCGCGCGGCTTCGCTGGTGATGTCGGCGGGAACGACCAGCACTTCCGCCGCGTAGGGTTCGACCTCGCGCCGCACCGCGTCCAACACATCCGCACGGCGCGCGACGAGGACCAGCCGCGCCCCACGTTTCGCGAAGGCTTCCGCGTAGGCTTTGCCGATGCCCGACGATGCGCCTGTGATGACCACGACCGCGCCATTCAGGACCAGCGGCGAATAGCGCGGACGCAGGTAGCGCGTCAACCAGTAGCCGCCGAAGAACGCGCCCGCTACAGCCAGCGTGCCGACGGTTGCGGCGCGGCTGAACCCCTGCGCGGCTTGCCTGATAGGAGAAAATGCCATGCGTCCCGCCTCTCGCTAAACGAACTGGTGGCTATCCGGCTGCATCACGATCTCGTTGACGATGGCCGCGCCCGGCGCGCTGAACGCATACAGCGCGGCATCGGCTGCGGCGTCGGCGGTCAACATGCGGTCGCGCTGCACCTTCATCTCTATCGTATCCCAAAAGCTGGTATTCACACCGCCCAGATACAACGCCGTAAAGCGAATTCCTCTCTTGTTGAATTCTTCGCCAAGCGCCTTGAGCAGCCCGACGACCGCGAATTTCGAGGCACTGTAGCCAGCCGAGTTGCGCATCACGTAGCGCCCCAGAATGCCGACCGGGACGACGACCTGCCCGCCGCCCGTCGCGAGCATGACCGGGATCGCTGCGCGCGTCAGGTAGAACAAGCCTTTGAAGTTCGTATCGATCATGCGGTCGAGGTCAGCGTCTTTGAGTTCCAGCGCGCTCGACAGCACGCCCACGCCCGCGCCATGATAGACGCCATCGACACGGCCAAAGCTGGCCTGCGCCTCGCTAATCAGGTCGTTGACCTGCTGCGGGTCGGTCACATCGACCGCGATAGCTTCGGCCTGCCCGCCCGCGGCCTGTACTTCCGTCACAACCGATTGCAGTTCCGGGTAGGTGCGCGAGGCGAGTGCCAGCCGTGCGCCCTGCACGCCGAGTTTGAGCGCGAGCGCCCGCCCGATACCACGTCCTGCGCCCGTGATCACGAACACCTTGTCTTTGAACATCAGCGGACCGAACGCAGTCCGCTCACGACCGGGCGCTGCATCCGCGACGCCGCAAGCTGCACGATAATCGTCAGCACCGCAAGCAACCCCGCCATCGCAAGCGCGGCCATGCCGACGGTCGAATTCACACCGTTGACTTTCGAGTTCGCAATCGCGGTGAATGCCCAGATGAAGACCGCGATCAGCGCGATCTCTTTGTGCCGCACAGCGAATATGGTTCCCAGCCCGGTCACGACGACGATCATCACTACCGTGATTATCTCCTGCGTGCCGCGCTCCGGGCGCAGGCCGGAGTCGTAGAGCGAGTACGCAATATTGACGATAGTGGCGACGCACAGCCAGCCGAGGTACAGGCTGAACGGGAGATGCGTACACAGCCGTTCGGCAGTCGAGACGACGCGCCGCCCGACGCCAAGCTGCACGTAAATCACGGCAAGCGAGAGCGTCAACAGGCCAATCGCGACGCAGCTCAACCAGAATTGATTATAGTGAAACAGCACCAGCCAGATCACATTCGCGGCGCAACTCAAGAGGAACCAGGGCGCGATGCGGCGCAGGGTTGGGTTGGTGCGCTGTGCGGGGAGTGCCTGAAAGACGGCATAGGCCGCAAGGCCGAGCCAGATTACGCCCCAGATCGCGAACGCATAATTGGCGGGGGTAATCAGCACCGGGTAGCGGTTGGAAATCGCGCCCGTCGTCTGCGCGTTGATCGGCACGGCTTCGGAAAGGGTGTTGCCAATAATTACGCTCAGGAATCCGGCCACGACTGCAATTTGCCGGATTATGTCGCCTGTCGTGCCGTTTGCGGTACGCGGCTGATTTAAGGTGGTGGTTGCCATGAAGTTACATCCGTTGAAAGTTGTCCATACTATGTCCAAGGTTAACAGCCATTCGCGCCGATACGCAACCTGATTTGTTTAACGTTAAGGAAGCGCGTAGATGCTGATCAATCCGCTATCGGGTGACGCCGCAATGAGCCGTTGCGCCGTCAAATACAGCGTATCCGGGGCTTCGAGCAGCGCTGCGGACCAGCGTTCCGCACCCGAATCGATGTCGTAGAGTGTGACCCCGGCACGCATCCCCGGTCCGAGGCCGGGCGTGCGCCAGCCCACCGCGAGCAGATTGGTAGCCACGTCCAGCGCGGTGATATGCAGCCCGACACGGGAGATAGCCTGTACCTGTTCACGCAACGCTATATCGTAAATCTCGACGGTCGCTTCTTCGCGTACCACAACAAGCAGCTTGCCACTCTCGCTGAACGTGAGCAGCGTGTAATAGGCCGTCGAGCGCGACAGCCGTTCACGGTTCCCGGCGTCTGCGGCATCCCACAGCAGAATGTCTGATATGTTGCGCGTGCCGGGGCTGCTTTCGACTGCCGCAAGCCGGGACGCACTCAGGGCGGGTAAGGCGACCTGCGGTAACAGGCGGTTCAGGGTCTCGACCTGCTGCGGAGCCTGCGGATCGCTGACATCCCACAGTTCGAGGAAATCCTTGTGCAGCAGCGCAAGTCGGTCTCCTGTCGGGCTGCTGGTCAAGGCTTCCAGCGCAGGGAAAACCGCGCCCGCCTGATAGATAACACCGAAGGAGACCCTACTCAGGCGTTCGCCCGACGCGGTATCGTAGAACGCAAGCACGGAATTGGGGTTGTCGCCCTCCGCGTAGAAGACGAGCGCCGCGAGCCACTTGCCCGCAGCATCGAGCGCCGCATCGAGCATCGTCGCACCCTCTTCCGCAATGCTGAGGAAAGGCGCTTCTTGCAGCTTATCCATGTGGTGCAGCGCGATTGCACCCGGCCTGACGAGCGCGAGGGTGAGGCCATCGGCGCTGAATGTCGCCTTGCGGAAGGGCGCGAGGGTGAGCGTTTGCACGTCACCGACAGCGATCCAGATGTAGAAGAAAATGACCGGGAGTGAAATCGCCGCGCGGGGTCCGATCATTTTACCGGGATGATTCCTGACAGACATGGGGGATCAAGCGCCGCACGCCCTAAGCATTCGGATCATCCGGCGAGCGCAGCGGACCCGTGCTGATCCTGCGGATGCGCGGCGGCATCTGTACGGAGCGGCTGGGCAGCGCGGCGTGCTTCTGCTCCTTCGGCAGCGACTCCAAGGCTTCGGTCGCTTCCATCTGCGGCTTTTTCGGGACGAGGAGCGAAATGCGCGTCCCCTTGCCTTCCGCGCTGTCAATATCGACCGTCGCCTCGATCAATTCCGCGCGCTCGCGCATATTGACCATACCGAGGCTGCCGCGCTTCTCGTAACCGCGTTCGACCGAGCCGAGATCGAAGCCTTTGCCTTTGTCCTGAATTTCGACCAGCACGAGTTCCTGACGCGGTTGGATGCGGACCCAGATATGTTCGCTTTCGGCGTGCTTACGCGCGTTGTTGACAGCCTCTTCGACGATGTAGAAGATCACGCTTTGCTGGTTGGTATTGAGCAAGGTTTCGACATTCGCCGCCGTCTCGATGAGGACACTCTGCCCGTAAGTTTCCTGCATCTTCTCGGCCATCTGCTTGAGCGCGGCGGGCAGCCCCTGCGTTTCGAGCGCGAGCGGGCGCAGCAGGAAGAGCGTATGCCGGATTTCCTTCGTCGCCTGCCGCGCCAAGTCTTCGATTTTCGCCAGCTCAACAGGCAAAATTTCCGGCTTGCGGTCGACCATCACGCGGAGCATGTTGGCGCGCATCGCGACCGCTGAAACAAGCTGTACCGGACCGTCGTGCAGGTCGCGCGCCAGCTTTTTGCGGGCGTCTTCTTCGACTTCGATCAGCTTGTCGCGCTCTTCGAGCAGCTTCAGGTAGAGGATCGCGTTTTGCAGCGCGATAGTGGCCTGCGTGCCGAGCGCATTGAGCAATTCGATATGATCATCGGAAAAGGCATTCGCGCGTTCGCTCCCGAAAAGCAGCACGCCATACTTATTGAACCCGGCACGCAGCGGTAGCGCAAGCAGCGATTTGGTTTTGATCAGGCCGCTGTAATATTGCAATTCGGGGTCGCTGCGCGCTTCACCGCCGAAGACGGGTTCGGATTGGTTGACGGCAATGCCCAGGATGCCGCGCTGCGCCGGGACCGTCGTGCGTTCGTCCTGCCCGGTGAAGCCGCGCGCTGCCGCAACGCGCAGATCGCGCCCTTGAAAAAGCAGCACGGCGCTCGCCAGACGGTTGTTCTCACCGAGTTCGCGTAAGCCGAGGACGCCAATATCGAGCAGTGCGTTCAATACTTTTTCATAATTCAACGTGGTGTTGAGCGTGGCGGCCATCGCGTAAATCAACTGCGTGCGCTCGCGTGCGCTGCGCAGCAATTCGGCCTCGACTTCGCGCTCATCGAGCGTCGCGGGACGTTTGCGGGCGCGCCGTTCGCTCTGGAAGCTGCGTATGTCCACGATCAGCGCGAGCAGAATCAAGGCGAGCGCGACGACCATTTCCGAGGGCGTGAAGGCAACCGTGCCGTTCGACTCCGGCAGGCCGATGAAGGCGGCAATTGCGCAGAGCGGGACCAGCCAGCGCAACGCGAGCAGGGTGCTTGTGCGAATTCGCGGGGCGCTGCTTGTCATTATGTTTTTGCTCACCCCGCAAATCAACTAATTGGAACTTGATACAGGCTTTCTTCCAACGGTGATAGCACCTGCATGGAAACAGATTGTAGCGACTCACTGCCTGAAAGCATATCATGGATCGTCGTTGCAGGGGGTTCTTTTCAGGCTCTTATCATGCGTTTTGAATGTGGGTTTACAATTTCGTCAGATATAAATTCGTGTAACTTCATCAGCAATCACCACACACGAGGTTTAGGACGCAATGGCAGCTATTCTGGAAGCAACGGGATTAAAGAAGCGGTATGCGCCGCAGAACGGCCAGAAAGAGGGCTTTCTGGCCGTCAAGGATTTCAACCTGAGCCTTGAGCGCGGCGAAATATTCAGCCTGCTTGGACCCAACGGCGCAGGTAAGACGACCTCGATCAGCATGATGAGCGGCCTGATCGCGCCGACGGCGGGCGACGTCCTGATCAACGGCAAGTCGATTGTACGGGAACCGCTCGCGGTCAAGCACATGATCGGCGTCGTGCCGCAGGAAATCGCGCTCTATCCGCAGATCAGCGCACGTGCCAATCTGGAATTTTTCGGCAAGATGTACGGCCTGACGGGAGCGATCCTCGCCAAACGCTGCGACGAGGTATTGGAGTTCATCGGCCTCAAGGACCGCCAGAATGAGCGCGTAGAGTCTTATTCAGGCGGGATGAAGCGGCGCGTGAATATCGGCGTCGGCCTGCTGCACAAGCCGCAATTGGTTTTCATGGATGAGCCGACCGTCGGCATCGACCCGCAAAGCCGCCGCAGCATCCTCGACGCGGTGAAGGACCTCAATGCGCAGGGCATGACCGTCCTCTATACGACGCACTACATGGAAGAGGCGCAGGAGCTTTCCAACCGGGTCGGCATCTTCGATCATGGGGAGCTGGTCGCGTGTGGCAATCAGGCCGAATTGATGTCGCTGGTCGGGGAGCGCGATACGATCCTGATCAAGATCGGGGACGCCGCGCCACAAGCTGCACAGATCGTCGGGGCGCTGTCCGGTATCGAGAGCGCGACTGTCGAAGGTGATACAGTTCGGCTGCTCACTGGGCGCGGACGGCAAGCGCTGCCCGCCGTGATCAAGGCATTGGACGAGGCACAGATCGCGCTGCAAGCCATCGAGGTACGCGAGCCGAACCTTGAAACTGTATTCCTGCACATGACCGGGCGCGCGCTGCGCGACTAAAGGGGGCTTGCATGGACTTTCGTAAAGTCGCGGTTATCGCGCTCAAGGATTTGCGGGTACTGTTCAGCGACCGCAACCTACTCTTGATCATGTTCGTCGCGCCCATCGCGCTCACGGCAATTATCGCGTCCGCGCTCGGCGGCTTCGCAGCGGGCGGCAGTGGTGGCGACTCCCCGATCAGCAATATCGCAGTGGCGGTCGTCAACGAGGACAAGGGCAATGCTTTTGTGAACTATGGGAACGTGATCACCAGCATCCTGATTCCCGCGAAACCCGATCCGGCGAACGCGCTGCAAAAGCTGATCAAGGCGACTCGATTGGACTCGCGCGAGGCCGCGATGCAAGCCGTCAAACAGGGCAAGTATGCAGCGGCAGTGTTCATCCCGGCCAATCTTTCGGCCTCACTCGATCCACTCAAAACGAAGCCCGATCCGGTAGACATTACGCTCTACCGCGATACAGGGTCGCCGATCAGCGCGAGCGTGGTCTCAAGTGTAGTGCGCGGGATTATCACGAATATCACGAGCGGTACGGTCGCGATCTACGCGATGCAGGGTAATATGAATCCGCTGCAAATCGCGGCGCTGGCCGGGCAGGTTTCGGCGGCGGTCGGCAAGGAACTAAGTGATAACCCGCCGCTCGTCCTCGCGCAGCAAACGGTCAGCGGGCAAGCCGCGAACCCGGCGCAGGGCTTCAACGCGCTGCAATATTTCGCGCCCGCAATGGCAATCTTTTTCGTGTTGTTCACGACGAGCGGCGCGGCGAGCAGCATCCTCGAAGAGCAGACCAACGGGACCCTGCAACGGCTCGCAATCTCACCGACCAGCCGCGCCACGATCCTCGCGGGCAAACTCGGCGGAACCTACCTGAGCGGCCTCGCGCAGTTAAGTATCCTGATCATTGCGATGGCCGCGCTCGGTACGCTTTTCGGGACGAAGAACGGCGTGTGGGGGACCAACATCCCCGCGATCATCCTGACAACCATCGTGACCACGCTGGCTGCGTGCGGGATCGGCGTCTTCATCGGAGGGTTGGCACGCACCGCGACGCAGGCCGATACCCTGAGCAGCGTCATCGTGACCTTTTCCGGGATGCTCGGCGGCGCGTTCTTCCCAATTGCAAATCTCGGCGGGGCGTTCGCGCTGGTCTCGCGGCTGACACCGAACTATTGGGCGACGAATGCCTACAGCGAACTTGCGCGCACGAATGACCTGGGCACGATCCTGCCCAATCTGGCGGTGCTGCTCGTGATTTTCGTCGTGTTCTTTTCAATCGGGACGGCGCTCTTCAACCGCCGTTTGCGCGCGTGAAAGGGGTTCACCATGTTCGACGCCTTGCGTAAAGTGCTGATCATCGCCTTCAATGATTTGCGGACTGCGCTCAAAGAACGCGCGACGTTGATCAATATCCTCGTCCTGCCAATCTTCATGACGGTCCTGCTCGGTGTCGTGAACACCAATTCGGCAAGCGGCGGCACGCTCGATGTGGTACGCGCCGACCCGAACGACGTAGCGGCAGGCCGCCTGAGCAATCTGTTGTTCCTGAACGCGCGCGAAGCTTTTGTCATCTGCGATTTGCCCTCGGATGCGTGCGGCCTGAGCGCGGAAGAACTCGCGGACCCGCGCGCCGCAGCAGAGCAGCGCGTGAAGAGCGGCAAAACATCGGCAGCGCTGATCATCCCGGCGGGCTACGGCGCAGATTTGGCTGCGAACAAGCAAATCGCGCTGCCGTTCATCGTGCAGAACGGATTGAACGGTCCGGCGCTCATTCAACAAAAGATCGATGCGGTGCTGAAGCGAGTGAATGGCTCCATCGCGGCGGCGCGTGCTGTCACCGACGCCATGAAGCCCACTGATGAGCAGCGCCCGGTGCTGTATACCAAAGTGGTCAATGCCGCCGATGCGATCTGGGCAACGGACCCGGTTCGGATCATCGAGCAGACCAGCACCGGCACGACGGTAGTGGCCGGGACGGGTTTCGGGCAGAGCGCACCCGGCTTCGGCGCGATGTTCGTGCTGATCGGCGCGGTCGGGCTGGCAACAGTGTTCGTCACGGAGCGCCAAACGTGGACGATGCAGCGCATGATGATCATGCCCATTGCGCGCTGGCAAATCCTCGCGGGCAAGCTGCTCGCACGCTATGCGTTGGGGCTGATCACGTTCTTCACGCTGATCATCGTCGGGACGCTCTTCGGGACACAGTGGGGCGATTGGCTCGGTGTAGTCCTCACGGTGCTGGTCTATACACTGGCGGCGGTGTCGCTGGCGCTGGCGTTCTCCACGTTGATCAGGACGAAGAGCCAGGCCGCCAATATCGGGTTCGTGATTGGGATGATCCTCGCGCCACTCGGCGGGGCATGGTGGCCGCTCTCGATTACGCCCGCGTGGATGCAAGCCCTCGGAAAGCTGAGTATCGTCTCATGGAGTCAGGAAGCATTCAGCAAACTGGTTTATTATGGCGGGAATGTGTTCGACATTCTGCCGTATCTGGCCGTGCTGCTGGTCTTTAGCGCGGTGTTCTTCGCGTTCGGGCTGCGGCGCTTCCGGTATCTCTGATCAATGAGAAGCGGGTCGGTCAAGCTCGACACCGGGGCGCGCGTTCTCTGGTGTAGCGTGGACGTAAACATTCACGTGTTAAAAGGAGCAGGCTATCAGGTCTATTCCACCATCTCGCGTTTGCGCTTGCGCGGCGGCGGCGCGTCTTCTGCTTGCAAATCCAGCAATTCGCCATCGTCGGTATGCAGGCGCAGCGGCGTTTCGCGCGTGAGTTCGTGCAGTAGCGCCCGGCGTTCGGCCTCGTTCAGGGTCGAGAGCGCGTGCTTGACCGGATCGCGCCGATACCAGCGATACATGCCATACCAGACACCCACTACGAGCAACGTCCAGAAAATCACCACGCCCGGAGGTGGGTACACAATGATCAGATTATTGTTAATGCCTATGCTATAGGCCGGATTGAATACGGGTCCCCATGCAATGATAAAGATAAGCGCGCTGACCACGAGCGCGACCAGAAACCGCTTTTTGCCGCGAAGTTGCATAGCTGGCAAGTCCTGTTCGATGTCACTATCAGAGTGTAGCGCAAATAGTGGTAAGAAAAGGATGGGTCGGTTAAACCCGACCCCTACACGATGCTTGCCGATGCAGGAGCTGGGTATTCCAGCCCCTGCATATTGAAGCTAAACCGGGCGTGCCGCAACTCTTATGCCTGATCAGTAACGATTACCCTCTCAACCGGATATTGCAGTTCCATGACGGCTTGTGCATCGTTCGGACCTTGCGGCGGGCGTAGATAGTATTCCCGACTTGCACCTGCCATGCGATAGCCATTGGCGGCTACCCACTCATGAATCGCACCATGCAGCCGCCCGACTGCGCCGAAATCGTCATAACTGCCTTGGTAGACTGCATAGGCAACTGTAGCCTTCGGGAGCGTGTGTAGTGTGGTTTTACCATCGGGTTTCGGGACTGGTCCTGATAGTTGCACGGCATAGGCCATCTCGACATCGATCCCGTTCTGATTGTCGTGATAGAGTGCAAACGAAACCCAGTCAGTCTGCAAATTTTCGTGCTGGATGAATTGCGAAGCGAGAGCATTGAGCGCAATGCAGCGCTCCCGCATTTGATCGGGTGTCGGGACGACCTCACGCGCACCGACGAGCGTAACTTCCGTGACCTGTTTGATCAACACGTCTGCCATTGTCGCGTTCTCCTGTTCGATTTGTTCAAGTCGTACTTCGATCTGTAAGAGCCGTTCTGCCGCGATAGTGATTTGCTGCTGAAGTTGCGCGCGTCGCAGCCGCAGCATCCCGCGCAGCTCATCCGACGTAAGCGCCTCATTCAGCAATTCGCGGACTTGCTCCAGTGTGAAGCCGAGTCCTTTGAGCGCCAGAATGCGGTTGAGCCGGGCAAGCTGCTCGAAGGTATAATATCGATAGTTGGTGAATGGGTCCGTCTGTGTCGGTTGGAACAAGCCAATCTCGTCGTAGTAGCGCAGTGTCTTGAGTGGCACATGTGCCAACCGTGAAAACTCACCAATCTTGAACATATTCTGCTCCTCTCCCGGACCACATAGACTATTGTGTGCCCTCCAGCAGGTGGAGAGTCAAGGGCAATTTTCGCGGAGTACATAGCAACAAATTCAACAGCGTTCACTGCTGAAAACCACAAATAACAGGGGAGGTTAGGTGCGAAAAATCATACTGTCGATGCTGGTCTCGCTGGATGGCTTCGTCGCGCGCCCGGACGGGGATTTGGATTGGGCAGACGCCAACGAGGAACACCATGAGTATGCAAACGCATTGATCGAGTCGGTGGATTTGGCGTTGTTCGGGCGCGTGACCTACCAGATATTCGCGGATTATTGGCCGACCGCGCCCGACAGCCCGGAAACCCCGGCATGGGAAGTCGAGTACGCGCACAGAGTCAACCGAACTCCGAAAATTGTCTATTCAACAACGCTGGAAAATGTTGCGTGGGAGACGCGGATCGCGCGCGAAGTGGACCCGGCAGCAGTGGTGGCGCTTAAACAACAACCCGGCAAGGACATCCTGATTTATGCCAGTGCGAACCTCACCGCGACGTTCATGCGGCTTGGCCTGATCGATGAATATCAGCTTTTGGTGCAGCCTGTCGTGCTGGGGAGCGGCATTCCGCTATTCAAAGAGGGTATAGCGCTCACCTTGAAGCTGACAGGTACGCGCACATTCGGGACGGGCGCGGTGCTGCTCACCTATCAGTCCGCGTAGAGGTGGTACAATCACACGGACCCGTTCAGCAAAAAAGCACTCATGAAATATACTATTGCCGTGGCGACCACGCTCACCAACGACGCGCTTGCCGTGCTGCAAAACGCCAAAGATGTCGATCTCAAGGTCGTGCAGGCCGATGAAAAAGTTGTGCGCAAAGCACTCGCGACCGCCGACGCGCTGCTGATCCGCGATGATTTCCCGGTCGATGCAGGATTGCTCGCGGAGGGCAAACGGCTCAAGATCATTGGTCGCGTGGGCGTAAGTCTGGCCGGGATCGACCTTGAAGCCGCCACACAACGTGGTGTGATTGTGATGAACACGCCCGGCGCGAACGCGACCGCCGCCGCCGAATATACTTTCGCGCTGCTGCTTGCGCTCAGTCGTCCGCTTATTGCGAGCCATGCAGCCGTTGGCGCGGGCAAATGGGAGCGCGGGCAGTCGAATGGCGTGCAGCTTGCGGGCAAGACGCTTGGCTTGATCGGGTTGGGGCGCGTCGGGCGTCGGGTCGCGGAGCGCGCGGTTGCCTTCGGAATGAACGTATTGGCCGCCGATCCCTACGTCGCAGAGTCGCAGGTGAACGATCTGCGCGTGAAGCTGGTCAGCCTCGATGATGTGCTGATTCGCGCCGATTTCATCAGCCTGCATTGCGCCGTCACACCGGAGACGAACCAGATCATTGACGCTCGCGCATTGAGCATGATCAAGCCCGGCGTGCGTATCGTCAATCTAGATCACGGCAGCCTGATCGATGCGGCAGCGCTCGCGGAGGCGTTGCGTTCCGGGCGGGTGGCGGGCGCGGCGCTGGATGTCTTCGATACGGAGCCGCCCAGCGGGTCGCCGCTCTTGCAAGCACAAAACGTGATCCACACCCCGCACCTCGCGGATGCGACCGTCGAGGCACAGCGCGACCTGAGTACGCAAATCGTCACGCAGGTGTTGGATGCGCTGCGCGGGGAGGATTATCGCAACGCCGTGAATATGCCGTTCATGATTGGCGGCGACTATGAAGCGCTGGAACCCTATTTGCGGCTTGCGGAGCGGGTCGGGGCGTTGCATCATTTCATGGCGCGCGGCAAAATTCGGCGGGTGGCGGTCGAGTTCAAAGGCGATGAGATTTCCGGCCTCGTCAAGCCGCTGACGGTCGCGCTGCTCAAGGGAATGCTCGCGCCACTGCTTGGCGACGCAGTGAATTACATCAATGCGCCCGTGTTGGCCGTCGAGCGCGGCATCCATGTCACGCAAACGAAGGGGCTGGATGTCTCCGATTATCGTAACCTGATAAGCTGTCAGGTGCATTGGGACGGCGGCGGGCAGATGATCATCGGCGGGGCGCTCTTCAACCAGATGGAGCCGCGCATCATTCAGATGGATACCTATCGCACGGACTTCGTGCCGGAAGGAACGCTGCTCGTCTTTGGCAGCTACGACGTGCCGGGCGTGATCGGGCGCGTCGGGACGCTGCTCGCACAGCACACGATCAATATCGGTGGGTGGCGCACCGGGCGCGCGGAGAAGGGCGGGCAGACGCTCACCGTCGTGACGGTCGATCAGCCGCTCAACGAGGCGTTGCTCGAAGAATTCCGCGCGCAGGATTTCGTGCGGCACGCCACACAGATGACGCTCGGATAGCGTACGTCTTATGGCGTGCTGATATTCTGGTGTGCTTTAGGCCAGCGGCGTCACCTTGAACGTATACGCGGGCGAGTTCGCAGCGCCCATCGTGGGGGGTGGCGTCAACGTGATCTTGCCGCCTTCGCTCGCCAACTTCACCATACCACCGCCGAGCAGAGTCGCGGTCGCACCTGCGGGCAAGGTCAAATTGGAGAGGGTGAGGCTCGCTTTTGGTGTATCCAAGACAGTGATATACAGCGCCCCGTTGTTGGTCGTGTAGCGCACGTCCTGCCCTTCGGCGGTCTTGTCTTGCGGGCGCATATACGGCTTCGCGCCGAAGATTGCCTCACCGTTGGTGGTCAGGAACGCGCCAAGCGCATCAAGGCGGCTCTTCTGCACGGATGGGATCGTGCCATCGGCCATGGGTCCAATATTGAGTAGCAGGTTGCCGCCCTTGCTCACAATATCCACGAAGGAGCGCACGAGCGCTTCCGCAGAGAGCAAATTGGCGTCACCATCAAGCTGGTTGTATCCGAACGAGTAACCGAGGCCGCGTGTGCTTTCCCATTTTTCCTTCTTGATTTCATCGAAGACGGCATACTCCGGCGTGACAAAATCGTGCGGCGTCTTGTTCTCTGGCGCGAGATTGAAGCGGTCGTTGACCACACCATCCGGGACTGCCTTGTAATAATAGGCAAACAATTCGGCGAGGTCCGCGACCGCCGGGAAGCCAAGATCATTCCACATCTCGGCAGGCTGATAACGGTCGATGAGTTCCTTCCAGTGCGTGATTGCATAATCGGCATACGGCTTGTCCTGCGGGATCGCAGCGATCAGCGAGTCGAAGTCGGTGATCGTCGTATCCTTGAAAGTCCAATCCAGACCACCCGAATAATACAGCCCCATCCGCATCCCGGCAGCACGCACCGCCGCCGTAAGTTCGCCCACGACATCACGCGCGGCCATGTAGTTCTTCCTAAATGGGTTCGGCTGCTTGCTCGGCCACATCAGGAAGCCATCGTGATGTTTGGTGGTGAGGACGACATAGCGCGCGTTGGTCGCCTTGAAAATACCCGCCATCTGCGCCGGGTCCCACTTGCCGAGCGCTTGGTTGAACGGCTCGACGAACTTTTCATAAGGATAATCTGCGCCATAGGTTTTGGCGTGGTATTGCGCCGTCGGGCTGTTTTTGATGCGTAGTGAATTGGCGTACCACTCTGCGTAAGGATCGTTGGCGAACCAGTACGGCCAACCTTTTTCCTTATCCGCGAGGATCGTACCGAGTTCGCCGGAAAGCGGCGCGTAACCCGGCACGGAATAAATACCCCAATGAATAAAAATGCCGAGTTTGGCATCCTCAAACCATTGCGGCAGCGGGCGCGCTGAGGTCTGCCGCAGCAGCCTACCGTCGATTGTCAACGAGTAGAGCGCGGGTCCAAAAGTCGGCAGAGCGGCGGTGGCGGCAAGCGATTGTAGAAACTGGCGGCGACTCTGTTTTATCATTTTTCCTCACAAAAATTAACTCGTAACATCCGAAAGCATAGCAAAATGCTATGAAGAATGGTATTGCTCGGCTTGGGGATCGGGCTTGACCAACCCATACATAAATCACCGCACTATGGCGTCGTCCTCACGTGGTATTCTTTGCCGTCAATGACTGCAAGCAATTTGGACCGTGCTTCATCAGTGCGGAATATTGTTGTCAGATTAGGTCGCGACCCGTCCCATCCAATAATTGGTTCTCGATATACCATTTGTAAAAAGTGGCAGATGACCCCTGCCGGGTCGCATTCGAAGACCTGATACGCTGTCGGGTTAGGTAGCGAGTCATGTTCATAGGTTGTATCTGTAAACAATCGGAACATTGCATTCTCAAAAGGCGCGGATGCTTTCAGCTTGAAGTCCGGGTACGCTGCAATTGGGTCAAACAGCACCGCTTTTCCTGTAAAAAGAATAAGTAGAATCATTGTTATCGTGACCAAAGTCCAACGCCGCGTGTAAAATGCAATTAACGCGCCTGCCACACCCGCTACACACACCCATGTCACAAATGGACCCCAGCCATCCCCGTAATAGAAAATGAGTAACGCGAAAAAAACGTTACCTTTGTAAATATAAAAATGTTGCAAATGGCGGTGAATGCTCATCATCACGCCGAGAAGCAGCACAAGTAGGCACAACACGATTAGGATCGGGAACCGATTATAAGTCGTCGTGGGTTGCATCAGCCCTCGAAAATCTCTCGAACAGGTATCACAAAATCGGGCAGCACGTCGCCGCCTGTGATGGTCTCATCAATAGTGAACGGCTCGCGTGCTTGAGATGTAATCACGTCCACGATCTGCTTTTTTGGATAAACCAGCCAGACCAGCTTGCAGCCGTTCGCATCGCTCAGCACCACTTCACTGAACCGCTCCAGCAACCCCGCTGCCTGGTTGGCCTCGATCTGGAGCTGCAGCGCCTGCTCCATTCAGCCGTTTATCCAGCCCGCTCTCGCTGATCTGGACCCCACTGCGCACCAAGCTTTCCCGCAACTCGCGTCGCGTTGGGCTTCCCCAGACACCCCGGCACCACTCCTGCACAAACCCGCTCCCGCTCAGCTTGCGTTGCCGT
>Ga0123337_10003728_pt1 | contig 16016 bp, 17 predicted proteins | sample frozenSSSSmetaG_FD_89792 | JGI IMG/M metagenome (GOLD analysis project Ga0123337, IMG submission 89792) | Glacier valley bacterial and archeal communities from Borup Fiord, Nunavut, Canada, to study Microbial Dark Matter (Phase II) -... | ecosystem: Environmental > Aquatic > Freshwater > Ice >... | reverse complement strand
GCCTGCTGCGCGTCGATGCGCACCTGGTTGAGCGCCGCCTTGTCTTCGGCCAGGCGCACGAACGACAGCACCGAGCCGCCCTTCTGCGCGAAGCCCATGAAGTCGAGCACGCTCGCCGAGTGGCCTTCGAGGTGCGCCGCCATCGCGATCACCGCACCGACCGTGACGACGCCGGTGCCGCCGACGCCCGTCACGAGCAAGTCGTACGGCCCGGTCCAGGCGTGCGGTGCGGGCGTCGGCAAGCCGGCGACGAGCCGCTCGAAGCGCTCGGCGGCGGGCCCCGCGAGCGCGCCCGGGCGCTTCCTCGGCGCGCCGCCGATCACGCCGACGAAGCTCGGGCAGAAGCCCTTGGCGCACGAGTAGTCCTTGTTGCAGCTCGACTGGTCGATCGCGCGCTTGCGGCCGAGATTCGTTTCGAGCGGCACGACCGCGACGCAGTTCGATTGCACCGAGCAGTCGCCGCAGCCCTCGCACACGCGCTCGTTGATGAAGAGCCGCCGCGCCGGATCGACGAGCTCGCCCTTCTTGCGGCGCCGGCGCTTCTCGGCTGCGCAGGTCTGCTCGTAGATCAGGATCGTCACGCCTTGCATCTCGCGCAAGCGACGTTGCACAGCGTCGAGTTCGGCACGGTCGTGAAACTCGGTGCCGGTCGGGAACTTCGCGTGGATGGCGTCGTATTTGGCGATGTCGTCGGACAGCACCACGACCTTCGTCGCGCCCTCGGCCTCGACCTGGCGCGCGATGCCGTCGACGGTGATCGTGCCGTCGACCGGCTGGCCGCCGGTCATCGCGACGGCGTCGTTGAACAGGATCTTGTAGGTGACGTTGGTCTTGGCCGCGATCGCCTGGCGGATCGCGAGGTAGCCCGAGTGGTAGTAGGTGCCGTCGCCGAGGTTCTGGAAGACGTGCGGCACCTTGGTGAACATCGAGTGCGAGACCCAGTCGACACCCTCGCCGCCCATCTGGATGAGCCCTTCGGTGTCGCGGTCCATCCACGAGGCCATGAAGTGGCAGCCGATGCCGGCCTGCGCGCGCGAGCCTTCGGGCACCTTCGTCGACGTGTTGTGCGGGCAGCCGGCGCAGAAGTAGGGAACGCGCTTGACGGCGTCGCCGGCGTTCGAGAGCAGCTCGGGCACCGTGAAGTCGCGCACGAGCGCGCGCCGATCGAGCTGCGGGAAGCGCATCGCGAGCCACGCGGCGACGATCTCGATGAGCCGCGACGGGCGCAGCTCGCCGAGCTCGGAGACGAGCGGCCTTTCGCTCGCGTCGTGCTTGCCGACGATCTTCGGCCGCACGGCGCGGTTGTAGAACTGGTCGCGCAGCTGCTGCTCGACGAGGCCGGCTTTCTCCTCGATGACGAGGATCTCGTCGACGCCGTCGGCGAACGCGTCCATCCGCGTCGGCTCGAGCGGATAGGCGAGGCCGATCTTGTGGATGCGCACGCCGGCGGCGGCGAGCGCGTCGAGCGGAATGTCGAGGCGACGGAAGACTTCGAGCAGGTCGAAGTGCGCCTTGCCACAGGTGACGATACCGACGCTCGCGCGCGGCGCGACGACGATGTCGCAGTCGATCGCGTTGACCCTCGCGAACGCGCGCACCGCATCGAGCTTGGCGTGCACGCGCTGCTCGATCTTCAGCGACGGCAGGTCGGGCCAGCGGTAGTGCAGGCCGTCGGCCGGTGCGACGAAGCCGGTCGCGGCAGCGACGTCGGCCGCGCTCTTCCACGCGGCGACGCGCGCGTTGGTCTCGTCGAGGTCGACGGTGGAGCCGCTCTCCACGACCTCCGAGAGCGCCGTGAAGCCGACCCAGTTGCCCGCGAAGCGCGAGAGCGCCCAGCCGTAGAGGCCGAACTCGAGGTACTCGGCGACGTTGGCCGGCGCCAGCACCGGCATGTGCCACGACTGCATCGTGTGGTCGCTCTGGTGCGGCATCGACGACGAGACGCAGCCATGGTCGTCGCCCGCGACGACGAGCACGCCGCCGTGCGGCGACGAGCCGTAGGCATTGCCGTGCTTGAGCGCATCGCCGGCGCGGTCGACGCCCGGGCCCTTGCCATACCACATCGCGAAGACGCCCTCGGCCGTGCGCTCGGGGTCGGACTCGACGCGCTGCGTGCCGAGCACCGCCGTCGCGCCGAGTTCCTCGTTGATCGCAGGCAGGAACTTCACGCCGGCGGCGTCGAGCAGCTTCGCGGCCTTCCACGCCTGCTGGTCGACCATGCCGAGCGGCGAGCCGCGATAGCCGCTGATGAAGCCCTGCGACGCGAGCCCGACCGCCGCGTCGATGCGGCGCTGCATCAGCGCGAGACGGATGAGCGCCTGCGTGCCGGTGAGGAACACGGTTCCGGCGCTCGCACCGAGGTTGTCGGCGAGCGCGTAGTCGGGACGGGCGAGCGAAGAAGGCATGGGCGACCCTGTCGAAGCGGTGGATTCGGTCGAGCAATCTAACCGAGGCCGGGGAGAATGGGCTGCTGTTTCAACCTCGATTCAGGAATATCGTAGAATTTCTTTCTTCAAATCAGCAGAAACGGCGATGTACGTTCTCGACGACAAGGACCGGGCGCTCCTCCGCGAGCTCCAGCGCGACTCGCGCCAGACGGTGCAGCAGCTCGCCGCCGCCGTCGGCCTCACGGCAACGCCGTGCTGGAAACGCATCAAGGACATGGAAGCCGCCGGCGTCATCAAGGGCTACGGCGCGACGGTCGATCGCGAGAGCGTCGGCCTCGCGCTCTGCGTTCTCGCCGAGGTCAATCTGACGCAGCACACCGAGAACACCGTGCGCGAGTTCGAGCGCGCCGTCGCCGCCTGCCCGCAGATCGTCAGCTGCCACAGCACGACCGGCGCGGCCGACTACACGATCATGGTGCTGGTCAAGGACATCAAGACCTACGAGCAGTTCCTGCACGACACCGCGTTCAAGCTGCCCGGCGTGACGCACATCCGCTCGAGCGTCGTGCTGAAGGAAGTGAAGGCGGCCGCCGGCGTGCCGATCGCTGCCGCGCAGCGCGCAGCGCCGCGCAAGGAGCGCGTCAGGGCGACACGGGTCAGGGCTTGACGAACCTGAGGACGAACTCGTCCTTCGGCATCGCCGGCTCGGGCTCCTCGCGATCGCGTGGATCGGCCGGGTTGCGCAGGAACATGCCCTCGGCCGCGAGCCTGAATCCCGCCGCCTCGACCTCGCGGCGCAGGAACGATTCCTCGATGCGATGCAGCGTCGACGCCTCCGACGCGCCCGTGCCGGGCCGGCCCGCGTGGTCGGCGACGACATAGGCGCCGCCCGACCTGAGCGCCCGAAACACCGCCGCATTCATGCGCGCGCGGTCGACGGGCAAGTAGGTGATGTCGTGGTAGTTGAACATCAGCGTGACGAGGTCGAGCCCGCCGTTCACGCGCTCGGGCGGCACCGGATCCTCTAACGGCCGCTCGATGGCAACGATGTTCGCCGCGGCCGGCTTCCTGGCGCGCTCGGCGAGCGCCATCGCGCTCGTGCGCTGCGGCGCGCCGCTCGAGTCAGCCCCGCCGCTTCTGGTGGAGGGAGCGGGCGGCCGGCTTTGCCCGAACGCGATGCCGCTCGGGCCGACCGCGCGGGCGATGAGCTCGGTCGTGTAGCCGCCGCCAGCGCTGAGGTCCAGCGCCGCCATCCCGGGCCGCACGCCGATGAAGGCGAGCATCTCGGCGGGCTTGCGCCGCCTGTCGTTCCGGCGGTCATCGTTGCTGCGGTCCGGCGCGGCGACGATCGCGTCGATCTGATCGCGGGTCAGCGGCGTAGCGGGCGACGACGCCCTCATGCCCGTGCACGCGACGAGCGTGACAACCGGGGCGACGATGACAAGGCAACGCGCGGACGGCGGCGGCGATCCTCATCGCGCTAGCGCCCCAGCCGCGATTCGAGCGAGGAGATGCGATCGAGCAGGTCGATCGCGAGCGCGACGCCCGAGGCGTTGAGCTCGAGGTCGCGCGCCAGCCGCGAGGCCAGGCGCACGCGCGCCAGCGAGCCGCCGCCGAAGCGCCATTCCTGGCGCGACGGGCCGCTCGGCTCGAGCACACCTTCGAGCACCCACAGCTCGATCTGCTCCTCGGACGCGTCGCAGGCCCGGCCGAGCTCGACGATCGTGAGCTCGACGTCCTCTTCGACGACGCTGCCGCGCAGCGTGGTGACGATCGTTCGTTCCATGACAGTCATCCTTGCAGATGAGCGCGCGGCCTGAAATCGGGAAAGGCCTTGGCCAGGGTCTCGTATGCGGCCTTCGCCGCGTCGCTGTCGGCCCTCGGCGGCACGATCTGGAGCACGGCGTAGAGGTCGCCCGGAGTCTTCCCTGGCAATCCGCGACCCTTCAGACGCAGCTTCCTGCCCGCCGTCGAGCCGGCGGGGACGGTGAGCTGCAACGTGCCCTCGGGGGTGGGCACGTCGACGCTCGCGCCGAGCGCCGCTTCCCACGGGGCGAGCGGCAGGTCGACGTAGACGTCGGCGCCGTCGACCCGGTAGATCGGGTGCGGCGCGAACTCGATTTCCAGGAACAGGTTGCCGGCCTTGGCGCCGCCGCTGCCGGGCGCGCCCTGGCCGGCCAGGCGCAGGTGCTGGCCCGGGCGGATGCCTTTCGGGATGTGGACGTCGAGGGTGCGCTCCTGGAGCGCTACCCGGCCGTCGGCGCCCTCGACTGCGGCGCGCAGCGAGACGCTGCGCTCGGCGCCGCGGTAGCTGTCCTCGACGTCGATGAGCACCTTGGCATGGTGGTCCTCGCCCTGCACGGTCGCGCGCCGGCGCGGGCCGGCGCCGCCCGATTGACGGCCGAACAGGCTCTCGAAGAAGTCGCTGGCGTCGAAGCTCTCGCCGCTGCCGCCGAACGGATTCGCGCCCCCCTGGCCGCCGCGGAACTCGAAGCCCGCATCCCAGTTCGGTGGCGGCTTGAACTCCTGGCCCGCCTTCCAGTTGCTGCCCATCTGGTCGTACGCGACGCGCTTCTCGGGATCCTTCAGGACCTCGTTGGCCTCGTTGAGCTCCTTGAAGCGCGCCTCCGCATCGGGGAGCTTGCTGACGTCGGGGTGGTACTTGCGGGCGAGCTTGCGGTAAGCCTGCTTGATCTCGTCCTGCGTTGCCGTGCGCGCGACGCCGAGGGTCTCGTAGTAGTCCTTGTATTTCACGGTCGACCCATGGCGAGCTCGGGCGCGGCCTGCTCGACGGCGCCGTCGCACGGCGCCATCAGCGCCTCGGTCGCGGCCTGCAGAGTGACGTGACCGATCGCGAACCGCTTCTGCATCCGGGCCGCGGCATCGCGGAAGAACGCGTCGTCGGGATGGCCACCCGGCGTCACCAGATGCGCCGTGAGCGCGACCTGGGTCGTGCCCGTGGCCCAGACGTGCAGGTCGTTGACGCAGCTCACGCCCGGCAGCGCCGACAGCTCGGCGCGCACGGCGTCGAGATCGATCGAGGACGGCACGCCGTCGAACATGAGGTGCAGCGAGTCGCTGAACAAGCCCCAGGTGCCGATCAGGATGACGAGCGCGATCGCGAGGGTCACCACCGGGTCGAGCCAGGTCCAGCCGAAGTGCAGGGTGAGCGCCGCCGCGATCACCACGCCGGCCGAGACCGCGGCGTCGGCCGCCATGTGCAGGAAGGCGGCGCGCGCGTTCAGGTCGCCGTGGCGGCCGCGCAGGAAGAGCAGCGCCGTCGCGCCGTTGACGACGATGCCGATCGCGGCGACCACCATCACGATGCCGGCATCGATCGGCGCCGGCGCCGCGAGCCGGCCGATCGCCGCCCACGCGAGCGAGCCGATCGCGACCAGCAGCAGCAGCGAGTTGGCGAACGCCGCCAGGATCGAGGCGCGCTTCCAGCCGTAGGTGTGGCGCTCGTCGGGCGCGAGCCGGCCGGCGAACGCTCCGGCCCAGGCGAGGACGAGACCGAGCACGTCGCCGAGGTTGTGGCCGGCGTCGGCGAGCAGCGCGAGCGAGTCGGCCCGCCAGCCGTAGAACGCCTCGACGACGACGAAGACGATGTTGATCGCGATGCCGATCGCGAAGGCGCGGTCGAGGTTTGGGGCGCCGTGCGCGTGGCCGTGGCCGTGGCCATGCGAATGGCCGTGCGCGTGCGCGTGGACTTCGTGGCCGTGCGCGGAGGGATCGTGGTCGGTCATGGCGAAGGCCGCCGCATCGCGGTCATCCGGCGAGCTTCGCGCGCATGGCGTCGATCGCGGCGCGGTAGTCGGGCACGCCGAAGATGGCGCTGCCGGCGACGAAGGTGTCGGCGCCGGCGTCGGCAGCGGCGCGGATGTTGTCGACCTTGATGCCGCCGTCGACCTCGAGGCGGATGTCGCGCCCGCTCGCCTCGATGCGGCGCCGCGCATCCTCGATCTTCTTCAGCGCCGACGGGATGAAGCTTTGCCCGCCGAAGCCCGGGTTGACGCTCATGATCAGCACGAGGTCGACCTTGTCGATCACCCAGTCGAGCACGTCGAGAGGCGCGCCGGGATTGAAGACGAGCCCGGCCTGGCAGCCCGTCTCCTTGATGAGCTGGAGCGTGCGGTCGACGTGGCGGCTCGCGTCGGGGTGAAAGCTCACCAGGTCGGCGCCCGCGGCGGTGAACGCCTGCGCCAGCGCGTCGACCGGCTCGACCATCAGGTGGACATCGATCGGCACCGCCGTGCCGTCCTCGCGCTTCGCGTGCTTCTTCAGCGCAGAGCAGACCATCGGCCCGATCGTGAGATTCGGGACGTAATGGTTGTCCATCACGTCGAAGTGGATCCAGTCGGCGCCGGCTGCGATGACGTCGCGCACCTCCGCGCCGAGCCGCGCGAAATCGGCGGAAAGAATGCTCGGGGCGATGCGAAAGCGCGGCATGGTGTCGACTCATTCTAGGTCGCGCGTCCGTCGCGCATCGGCTCCTAGAATGACCCATGGCCCACCCCGAGTTCACCACCAGCGTCGCCGTGCGCCACCTGCCGGAGCAGTCGGACCGCGACGCGGGTCGCTTCGCGTTCGCCTACACGGTGACGATCAGGAACAGCGGCGACGTCATCGGCCAGCTGATCGCGCGGCACTGGATCATCAGCGACGCCAACGGCCACGTCGAGGAAGTGCGCGGGCTCGCGGTCGTCGGCCACCAGCCGGTCTTGAAGCCCGGCGAGAGCTTCGAGTACACGAGCTGGACGCGCCTGGGCACGCCCCACGGCACCATGCGCGGCACCTTCTTCTGCATGACCGAGGACGCCCATCCGTTCGACGCCGACATCGGCGAGTTCGGCCTCTCGCTCGCGTCGTCGCTGCACTGAGCCGCAGGCGGGTGAAGAAGCGCGGCCCCGCGCCGTGGGACCTGACGGCGCTGCTCAACGCCGCCGACCCGAAGGCATCGACCGTCGAGCGGCACCTGTGGATCGTGCGGCTCATGGAGTGGCTGCGCCACGCGCCGTTCGAGGCCGATGCCGGCGCCGTCGGCACGCTCGCCGCGACGCCGGCGCCGGCACTGCGCCTGAAGCACCTGCTCGGCGTCATCGAGCGCAACGCCGAGCACCGCGAACGCGTCGGCGCGATGCTCGTCTCGTTCCTGCGCGAGGTCGACAGCGCCGCGCTGCTCGCCGACTTCGGCTTCGCGCCGCGCGCGGGCCTGTGGGCCGAGTTCGGCCGGCGCGTGCGCGCCCGCATCCTGCCGCTGACGCCGGCGACGAGCGACCTCGGCGAGCTCTTCGGCCTGCTCTTTCCGCCGAGCACCGACGCCGACTGGCTGACCCGCCTCGACGACGAGACGCTGGCACGCCTAGCGCAGACGCTGTCGCCACTCGCCGAAGACGGCAGCGACTGGCGCGGGCCGTTCCTCGAGGCGATCATGTTTCTCGCCAGCGCGGTCCGGTCGGCGGGCTTCTCGCCGCTGCTGCGCCAGCGGATGAGCCCGGAGCTGCTCGTCGACCGGCCGTTTCGCCAGCTCGCGCGCGTCGCCGAGGAGATCCGCGAGCATGCCGAGTCGAGCGAGCCCGAGGCGCGTGCGCGGCTGCTGCAGGAAGCGCAGTACCTGCGCGCCCTGCTCGACGTCTGCAGGCGCTGCGCGGCGAGCGTCCACGAGCATCTCGAGGCGCACGGCGTCTCGGTCGACGTCGTCTTCGAGGTCGACCAGTTGCGCGAGCGCACGCACCGCATCGACCAGTTGCTCGGCTGCGTGCTGAGCGAGAACCCGGGCCGCGACCTGCCGCGCTTCGTCGCCGAGCTCGTCCACGCCGCCGAGGAGCGGCGCTCGATCCGCAACCTCTTCTCGCGCCACTATTCGCTGCTCGCAAGAAAGGTCGCCGAGCGCAGCGCAGCGACCGGCGAGCACTACATCACCCGCGACGCAGTCGCCTACCGCGCAATGCTGCGCGCAGCGCTCGGCGGCGGCGCGGTGCTCGGCGTCACCACGCTCCTGAAGTTCGCGATCGCCGCGATCGGCCTGGGCGCGTTCTGGGCCGGCTTCGGCGCCGGCGTGAACTACGCGGGCTCGTTCGTCGTCATCCAGCTGCTGCACTTCACGGTGGCCACCAAGCAGCCGGCAATGACCGCGCCGGCGATGGCCGACAAGCTCGGCGACGTCGACAGCGACGACGGCATCGAGCGCTTCGTCGACGAGGTCGCGCACCTGATCCGCTCGCAGGCGGCGGGCATCTTCGGCAACCTGCTCGCCGTGATCCCGGTCGTGCTCGTGGCGCAGTGGATCGCGAAGGCGGCGTTCGGCGCGCCGCTCGTCGAGACAGCCAAGGCCGGCTACGTCCTGGACTCGTTCACCCTGCTCGGGCCGACGCCGCTCTACGCCGCCTTCACCGGCGTGCTCCTCTTCGCCAGCTCGCTCATTGCCGGCTGGGTCGAGAACTGGTTCGTCTGGCACCGGCTCGACAGCGCGATCGCCTGGAACCCGCGCATCGTGTCGCGCCTCGGCCAGGCCCGGGCGCGGCGCTGGTCGGCGTTCTGGCGCGGCAACATCTCCGGGCTGGCGTCCAACGTCTCGCTCGGCTTGCTGCTCGGACTCGTGCCCGCCGTCGCATCGTTCTTCAGCCTGCCGATCGACGTCCGCCACGTCACGCTCGCGACCGGCCAGCTCTTCAGCGCCGTCGGCGCGCTCGGCCTCGCGATCATCGCGACCTCGGCCTTCTGGTGGTGCGTCGCGGGCATCGCGCTCACCGGCGTGCTCAACCTGGCCGTCAGCTTCTTCCTCGCCTTTCGCGTCGCCCTGCGATCGCGCGGCATCCGCCTGGCCGACCGCAGCCGGATCCATCGCGCGATCCGGGCGCGCCTGTGGCATGCGCCGCTCTCGTTTCTTCTGCCGCCGCGCGCCGCTCCCGCGCGATCCGAGTGAGACCCGCCATGCCGAAACGGACGGTGCTCATTTCGATCATCTCGCTCGTGCTGGCCGCGGCCGCCTTCCCGTGGCCGGGACAGCCGGTACTCCTCGTCGCCGCGACAGCGCGCTGATCGGCTCGATGATGCTCGCCGGCGGCCTCGACAAGTCGGCCCTGCCGCGCGACACGATCTTCTCGTCGATCAGGATCATCTGCAACGGCGCGGCGGGCCTGTGCGTGCTGCTCGGCGGCCTGAAGCCGATCACCGGCATCGTGATCGCCTTGCTCGTGCTGCTGCCGGAGACCGGTGCGGCCGTGCGCGCCGCCCGCGCCGATCGCCTCCAGACCAGCCTCAATCTCTCGCTCGGCTCGGCCATGGCGAGCACCAGCCTGACGATTCCAGCCGTGGCGCTCGCGTCGGTGACGCTCGGGCTGCCGTTGCAGCTCGGCCTGTCGCCGAAGGACCTGGTGCTGCTGACGCTGACCTTCGCCGTCGGCGCCATCACGTTCGGCACCGGCCGCACGAAGGTGCTGCAGGGCGCCGTCCACCTCGTGATCTTCGCGGCGTTCCTGTTCCTGTCGCTCGTGCCGTGACGCGGCCCGTCGCCGTCAGCGCCGCTCGTCGTCGCTGCGCTCGCCCTTGCTGCGGCCGGAGAACATCGTCCACCAGACGATGAAGACGAGCAGCACCAGGGCGCCGAACGCTTCCAGCAGAATGACCCACATGACCCGCGCCTTCAGTTGCGCCATTCGAATGGCGGCGACGCCGATTCTAGGAAGGGTCGCGATGGCGCTCGCCATCGCAGCGATCGCTTCCTGTTCGAGCACGCCGATCGCAACCGAACCGGCGACGAGCGCCACTCTGCCGCCGGCACGCGCCGCGTCGTCCCCGACAGCGACACCGCGCGACGACCTGGCCACTGCGACGCTCGACCGTCCCCGCGGCCGCTGGGTCGCGGCGCGCTGGAGCGAGCTGCCGGACTGGGCCGGCGACCGGCTGCCGGAGTTCTGGCCCGTGTTCCTGCGCAGCTGCGAGCGGCCCGCGCCGGCCTGGCTCGACCCGTGCGCGAAGGCGCGGCTGAGCGGGCTCGGCCCGGCGGCCGACGACGCCGCCGTGCGCGCATGGCTGCAGCGTCAGCTGCGCCCGTACCGCGTCGAGTCGAGCGAGCGCGATCCCGCGGGCCTCGCGACCGGCTACTTCGAGCCCTTGGTCGACGCTTCGCGCGTCGCGCGAACCGGCTTTCGCGTCCCGCTCTACGCGCCGCCACCCGACCTGCTCACCCGCAAGCCCTACTGGACGCGGCACCAGATCGAGACCCTGCCGGCGGCGCAGCGCAGCATGCGCGGCCACGAGATCGCCTGGCTGCGCGACCCGCTCGACGCGCTCATGCTGCAGATCCAGGGCTCGGGCCGACTCGCGTTCGTGTCCGAGCGCGGCGGCGCCGCGCGCACTGTGCGCGTCGCCTACGGTGGCCACAACGACCAGCCCTACCTCTCGATCGGCCGCTGGCTCATCGACCAGGGCGAGCTGCGCACGGGCGAAGCGTCGTGGCCGGCGATCCGCGCCTGGGCGCGCGCGCATCCGGCGCGGGTCGACGAGATGGTGCGCAGCAATCCACGCGTCGTCTTCTTCCGCGAGGAGGCGCTGCCCGATCCGTCGATCGGACCGAAGGGCGCGCAAGGCGTGCCGCTCACGCCCGGCCGCTCGATCGCCGTCGATCCGCTGAGCGTGCCCTACGGCACGCCCGTCTGGCTCGACACCACCGAGCCGCTCTCGACCAAACCGCTGCGCCGCCTCGCGGTCGCGCAGGACACCGGCTCGGCGATCGTCGGCGCGGTGCGCGCCGACTACTTCTGGGGCTGGGGCGACGACGCCGAAGCGCAGGCCGGGCGCATGAAGCAGGCGCTGAAGATGTGGGTGCTCTGGCCGGCGCAGGACGGCGACGCGCGCGTCGGCTCGCGATGATCGACGGCGGCCGTCCGATCGACTGGAGCCGGACCTCGGCCGACTACGCCGAGCACCGGCCCGGCCCGCCCGCGCGTCTCTTCGACATGCTCGCCGCGCTCGGCATTGGCACGCCGGGCCAACGCGTCCTCGACCTCGGCACCGGCACCGGCCTGGTCGCGAGAGAGCTCGCGCGGCGTGGTGCGATGGCCAGCGGCATCGACGTCGCCGCCGGGCAGATCGAGGCGGCGCGCCGCAGGGCCGCCGACGAAAGCCTTGCTGTCGACTTCGTCGTCGCACCGGCCGAAGCCTGCCCGTTCCCCGACGCGAGCTTCGACGCCGTCACCGCCAGCCAGTGCTGGATGTACTTCGACGTCGAGCGCACGCTCGCCGAAGTGCGGCGCGTGCTGAAGCCCGGCGGCGTCCTCGTCACGACCCACTTCAGCTGGCTGCCGCGAGCTGACGCGATCGCGCGGGCCAGCGAGGCGCTGGTGCTGGCGGCGAACCCGGCCTGGCAAGGCGGCGACTGGGACGGCCGCATTCCCGCCGCGCCCAACGGCACCGCCAGCCGTGCGAGCGTGCAGGCCATGTTCTGGTTCGACGCCGACGTGCCGTTCACCCGCGCGGGCTGGCGCGGCCGGATGCGCGCCTGCCGCGGCGTCGGCGCGACGCTGGGAAGTGCGAAGGTCGAGGCTTTCGACGCCGCGCTGGCCGCGTGGCTCGACGCCCACGCTCTGCCGGCGTTCACGGTGCGCCACCGCGTCGATGCGCACGTCTTGCACCCGTGGCCCGAGTCCGTACCTCTGCCTCCAGCCACGTGATCGGCGCGTAGAAAGGTTTTACGACCTGCGCCGACTGAATACGAACCTTTCGAGGAGACTTCCCGCCATGACCCGCCGCCCCTTTCTCGCCCTGCTCTCCGCCGTCGGCCTCGCGCCGCGCATCGCCGCGTCGCAAACGCCCGCGCCCGGCACGCCGAAGATCGAACCCGTCAAGCTCTCGGACGCCGAGTGGAAGCAGAAGCTCTCACCAGCGGCCTACGACGTGCTGCGCCACGAAGGCACGGAGTACCCCGGCAGCAGCCCGCTCAACAACGAGCACCGCAAGGGCAGGTTCCTCTGCGCTGGCTGCGACCTGGCGCTTTTCACTTCGGAAACCAAGTTCGAGAGCGGCACGGGCTGGCCGAGCTTCTATGCCCCGATCGCCGGCGCGGTTGCGACCAGGACCGACGTGAAGATGATCATTCCGCGCACCGAGTACCACTGCGTGAAGTGCGGCGGCCACCAGGGTCACGTCTTCGACGACGGCCCCGCGCCGACGGGCAAGCGCTACTGCAACAACGGCGTCGCACTGAAGTTCGTTTCGGCCTAGCCTCCAGGCGAGCTTGAAGCCGCCCGAGGCGGCATCTCCCAGCCGCGCCCAGGCCGGCGGGCGCGACGCTTGCCTTCGGCAGGCATGACGTCGACGAGACGACCCTTCCCGATGGCGCACTCGATCGCGCGCATGTCCTGGCTGGCCGGTGCGATCATGGGCGCGTGCCAGATCGCTGTCGCGGCCACTGCGGCGGATGCACCGCCCGTGGCGTGGCCGCCATCGACGACGGTGGTCCAGCCGGATCACGATGCGCGCAGGCTGGCAGGATGGGTCGTGGCGGCGCACGACTCGGCGGGTCGCCCGTTCCTCGTTGTCGACAAGCGCAACGCGACGGTCAGTGCCTTCGATGCCGCAGGACGGCTGCTCGGCAGCGCGCCCGCCTTGCTGGGCGCGGCGCAAGGAGACGATTCGGTGCCGGGGATCGGCGAGCGCGCGATCGCCGACATCCAGCCGCACGAGCGCACCACTCCGGCCGGCCGCTTCGCGGCGGAGATGGGCGCGAACAGCGGCGGCGAAGACATCCTCTGGGTCGACTACGACGCGGCTGTTTCGCTGCACCGGATGCGACCGGTGAAAGCATCCGACCGGCGACGCGAACGGCTCGCCAGCGCAACGCCCGACGACAACCGGATCACCTACGGCTGCATCAACGTTCCGGCGCCGTTTTTCGACGCGGTCGTCAAGCCGCTGTTCATGCCTCGCAACGGCGTCGTCTACGTCCTGCCCGACAGCAAGCCCGTGGCGGTCGTGTTCGCGGCCGCGTTCGCCGACCGGACCGCGCAACGCTGAGCGCGCGTCGCGCATGGCGCATCGACTCCGACCGCCCGGCAGCGGCCGGACGGGGTGAGGCGGGGGCCGCAGCCCTCGCGTCGATCATGGCCGGATCAGTTCCGGTCCGAACGCGGCCGACGCGTCGTCGTGCCGGTCGACTGGTCGTCGGTCGACCTGCTCATGCCGCTGCCACTCGAGTTGCTCGTGCTGCCGCTCACCGGGCTGTTGGCTGTCGGACCGCTGCCCATGGTGCCACCGGTCATGCCACTGCCCATGGTGCCAGTCGTGCCGCTACGGGTCGCGCCACTGCCCATCGTGCCGCCGGTCGTGCCGTTGCCCATGTTGCCAGTCGTGCCGCTACCGATCGTGCCGCTGCCCATGGTGCCGCCGGTCGTGCCGTTGCCCGGCGTCGTCGGCTGGCCTGCGGTCGGCCCGGTGCCGGACGTCGAACCGGTGCTGGGGGTGTTGTTGCTCGGCGCTCCCGAGGCGCCGCCGCCGCCGCCGCCGGATTGGGCGACAACGAGGCCGGTGCCGCAGGCCAGGGCGGCCGCGGCCGAAAGGGCCAGGATCTTGAAGGCTTGTCTCATGCGAATCTCCTGTTGAAACTGTCGCCGCCGACGGGAATGCCGGGACGAGCAGGAGTAGCTCGGCAAGCGTTGTGCCGCGCGCCAGCGCGCGCGGTCCTGCGGCACCAGTAGGTCCGACAAGAAGAAACTGGCCGGACATCGGGATCGACACCCGATCGCTGACGCATTAGGGTGCAGAGAGTGCCATCGGCGCTGCGGCGCGTAAGAATTGCACACGCGCCGCTCAGAGCCATTGACGCTGGATCGCGGCGGCACCTACAGTCACGACCACCACAACGACGCCCTGCCGCCTTGGACTCACACCCTCGGCGCGGGCTTTCGCGAACCGGCGAGCACGGCTAGCTCGCGGGCCCCGGCCCGCAGCAGCGCGACCGGGCGCGAGGGCTCCGCCTGATCCCTTCGCCCTCCGGTTCACTCCGCCGCCGCGCTGACTCGCACTGGCGGCGGTCACCTTCCGGAATTCTCGAACGCACGCTCCGCGGAGCGACTGCCGCGGCACGCCGCATGGAAGACATCGGCATGAACACGACGACCAAAAAGCCCGGCTTCGCCGATCGCCTCGGCCCCGGCCTCATCACCGGCGCCGCCGACGACGACCCGAGCGGCATCGCCACCTATTCGCAGGCGGGCGCCCAGTTCCGCTTCGCGCTTGTCTGGACGCTCTTCCTGACGACGCCGCTGATGATCGGCATCCAGATGCTCTCGGCGCGGATCGGCTTCGTCACCCACGATGGCCTGGCGACCAACATCGGCAAGATGTGCCCGCGCTGGCTGACGGTCTCGCTGATCGGCCTTCTGGTTGTCGCCAACACGATCAACATCGCGGCCGATATCGGCGCGATGGCCGAGGCCGTCAGGCTGCTCGCCGGCGGACCGCAGCCGGTCTACGTCCTCTTCTTCGGCGCGCTCTGCATCGCGACGCAGATCTACTTCTCGTACGAGCGCTCGGTGCGAGTGCTCAAGTACCTGACGCTGGCCCTCTTCGCCTACGTCGCGGTGATCCTGAGCGTTTCGGTGCCGTGGAAGCAGGCGATCCGCGAGTCGTGGCAGCCCTGGAACTTCTTCCCGCCCGGTGTGTCGCCCAAGGACTACGCCGCGATGGTCGTCGCCGTGCTCGGCACGACGATCAGCCCGTACCTCTTCTTCTGGCAGGCCTCGCAGGAAGTCGAGGACAACCACCGCCGGCCGAACGCGGTGGCGCTGCGCGAGCATCCGGAATACGTGACCGAGCACTTGTCGCGAATCAAGCAGGACACGATCGTCGGCATGGGCTTTTCGAATGTGATCGCCCTGTGCATCGTCGTCGCCACGGCGGTGACGCTGAACCAGCACGGCATCACCAACATCCAAACCTCGGCGCAGGCCGCCGAGGCGCTCCGTCCGGTCGCCGGCGACTTCGCCTTCGCGGTCTTCGCGATGGGCATCATCGGCACCGGCCTGCTCGCCGTGCCGGTGCTGGCCGGCTCGGCGGCCTACGCGGTGAGCGAGGTGTTCGGCTGGGCGCGCGGCCTCTCGCACGGATTCCGCGAGGCGCGCGGCTTCTACTTCATCATCATCGCCGCCACCGGCATCGGCACGGCGATGGGCGCGTTCGAGGTCGACCCGATCAAGGCGCTGGTCTGGAGCGCGATCGTCAACGGCGTGATCTCGGTGCCGATCATGGTCGTGCTGATGCTGATCGGCCAGTCGAAGGCGCTGATGGGCAACCACACGATCACGTTGCGCCACCGCTTCTTCGGCTGGGCCGCGACGTTCGTGATGGGCATCGCTGTCGTCGTCATGCTGGCGACCAGCGTCTGACGCCGGCGACTGCACCACCGCCGTAGCTTAGGCCTTGCGCATGAGCCGGCCGCACATCACCGACTCAGCTGGCACGACTCGGTCGGCCACTGGGTCGAGGACGATCCGGCCGGCCGCCTGTGACGCTCGCGACCGGCAGCGACGGCACGTGGGCCTGGGTCGACGTCGTCGACGCCGGCGACGGCATCGCCGCGGCCGACGTCGAAGCGCTGAAGCAGCCCTTTCGGCGCGCGGGCACGGCGCG
>Ga0123337_10003727_pt1 | contig 16020 bp, 13 predicted proteins | sample frozenSSSSmetaG_FD_89792 | JGI IMG/M metagenome (GOLD analysis project Ga0123337, IMG submission 89792) | Glacier valley bacterial and archeal communities from Borup Fiord, Nunavut, Canada, to study Microbial Dark Matter (Phase II) -... | ecosystem: Environmental > Aquatic > Freshwater > Ice >... | reverse complement strand
TCTTCCTTTAACAATTCCACTTTATCTTCATTGTCATCAATTGCTACAACTTCAGCACCCCTCCGGGCAAGCTGCCGGGCTATTTTACCCCCGAAACGCCCAAGACCAATTACTGCAAACTTTGCTTTTATCATTGGTAGCAAAATTAAACGGTTTATAGTATTTTTCAAGATATTTATCATTAAATTAATTTTTCTTTTGTTTTACAGTTTGTTTCTGCAAAAAGGTCAGTTTACTTCTATCCTATACTACTTATTCATTATCCTGTACTACTTATTAATCGGACTTGCTCCAAGGTTATTTACCTAGTAATATTACACTCCAATTCAGAAGATGACTAAAACTATTTTGTTCTATATTTTGCTGTGGAACCAAAACATATTCAGTTTGACCTATTATTCACCCATAACCTTTTCAACTGGTGGTAATGGTCTTATGCAAAGCAATGTCTTTTGTGTCATCCAGAATGTTTCCCTTATGACGGAGATGAAAAAAACAGGGATTGGATTGTCATTCGTCAATCGTTTTGGCATGAAAGACATCAATCATGCAAGTCTTTGTGCCGTTATCCCCAGACAGCCCGTAGCTTTTGGCTTTACTTTTCAATCCACCGGAAATAATACACTCAGCGAAAAATGTCTAGGGCTTTCGTTCGCCCATGCGCCATTCAAACAAATCAGTTTTGGCATCAGCGCCAGATACCAGACCCTAAGTATCAGGGGATATGGCCATCAATCCCATATCACGTCAGACATCGCACTGACAAGTCATCTCAATGACAAATTCAGTTCCTCATGCCGTATTTTAAATTTAGTGGGATCTAATTTCAGTCTTAAGCATACGGAATCATTTAGCCGAACTTTTAGTCTGGGATGGCGTTACCAATTCAATAAAAAAGTGAGACTGAACTGTGAAGCAGAAAAATGTGCGTCATTTAAAACCAATATAAAAACAGGGATTGTTTATCAAGTCAATCAACTATTGAGGTTCAATATAGGTTTTTCTAGCCTTCAAGCTCAATGTACATTCGGATTTAGCCTCAAGCGAAAACAGTATCTGCTTGAATTTGCCACCGGTATGGTGCAGATGGCAGGCATCAGCACTAATCTTTCTTTTAGTTATGAAATCGGTCAATAAGTGTCTGATCATCCTGGTGATACTTTTCATGCACCGGCATTGTCATGCTCAGGATCATGCACAGGACAATGAACTGCTGGAAAAATATATTGAAAACACGGAAAGTCATACAGATTATACAGACCTTTCAATTGTATATGAAAACCTGATCAAACATCCTGTTAATCTCAATTCTACTGAAATAGGAGAACTTTCCCGTATACCACAATTTACACCGGTTCATCTTCAGGCACTTAAAGCACATATCCAACACTATGGAAATCTTACTTCCATTTATGAATTGCAGGTCATAGATGGTTTTGACCCTGATTTAATTGCAGCGGTTAAATCTTATATTGATGTGCGGGAAACCATTCACCTGAATCAATTGTTAGAAAAGGATTTCCGGAAAAACTACAGGCATGAAATTGTTTTCCTAAGCAGCAGAAGAATAGAAAAATCAATCGGCTATCAATTACCTGCTACGGATAAAAACGCTTTTTTAGGAAATCCATTCCGACAGGCCATGCGTTACAAAGGCGTATTAAATCCACAAATCAGTTTTGGATGCAATATCGAAAAAGACGATGGTGAAAAACTTAAAACAGGTTTCCTGTCAGCATTTGTACTGTACAACGGAAAAGGAAAAATAAAACAATTTATTATGGGTGATTTTCAGGCAGCTTTTGGTCAGGGACTTTGTTTTGGCAGTGGACTCAGCTTTGGCAAATCACCATTTGTACTGGATATCATGCGCAGGCAGAATACCAGCAGACCCAACAGGAGTTTTAATGAAAACGAATTCCTTAGAGGTATATCTTGTACATATAAAATATCAAAACATATTGACCTTATATCTTTTTACTCAAACAAACGCATTGATGCCAACGTGGTGGAAGACAGTCTGGGTATAACAGAATTTTCCGGATTGCTGAATACCGGCAATTACAGAAACTCAACAGAACTATCAAAAAAAGGACAGTTAAACCGCCGTATTAATGGTTCACATCTCCAGATTCAATCAGGCACTTTGCAAATTGGAGCGACAGCCGTTTATACAAAATACGGCAGTCATCAGCTGACTAATGAAAAACATTTATATCAATTGTATAATAATCAAAATTCTGCCATTCAAAATTATGGGGTCGATTTCAAATGGTTTCACAAGAATCTTCTTTTTTTCGGAGAAGTGGCCATGAATGAGCACATTAAAAGTTTATCTTTTGTCCATGGTATCATCGCCTCGCTCGACAAACATTTCGATATCAGCTTATTGCACAGACATTACAGCATGTCTTATAATCCCTCCATTACCAATGCATTTGGAGAAACACAGGATAATCACAATGAAAATGGTCTGTACATGGGCATCTGCATCATTCCTTTAAAAAACTTTAAATTAAACGCCTATGCAGATCTCTATCGTTTTAACTGGCTGAGATACCAGGTAGATGCACCTTCACAAGGCCGGGATATGATGATTGAATTACAGTACACAAGACGCAAACAATACAGTTGGTATATCCGTTTCAGAAGTGAGACCAAACAACAAAATGAGCCCGGTCTTCAGATACGCAACAGACTTGAAAACCAAAAAAGGGAATTATTCAGAAGCCATTTGGAATATAAACCTAATCTTTTCATCACTTTAAAAAGTCGTTTTGAACAGGTTTGGTTTCACAGAGAATATGGAAAAACTACCCGGGGCATGCTGATGATGCAGGACTTACACGTACAAGTCCATAAAAGGATAAAACTTATAACAAGGCTCATGGTTTTTGATGCTGAAGATTATGACAGCCGTGTTTATGCCTTTGAAAATGACATGTTGTATTCTTATAGTGTCCCAGCCTTTCAAAACAGGGGTTTGAGATTTTATCTGCTGACAAAATATAAAATGAATAAATATCTTTATTTATGTTTTAGATTTGCACGCACTTCTTATGAGAACAGCAAGACCATAGGAAGCGGGCAAGATAAAATCGAATCAAACAAAGCAACAGATATCAGTATACAACTTCAATGGACTCTTTAAAATCAACAAAACTCAGCGTTAATATCAACAAACTTGCCACCATCAGGAACGCAAGAGGAGGCAATAATCCGGACATCATAGCTTATGCAAAAAAAATAGAACAATACGGTGCACACGGTATTACGGTTCACCCGAGGCCGGATGAGCGCCATATCCGTTTTGCTGACCTTTATATGCTTAAAGAACATGTGAGCACTGAGTTGAACATAGAAGGTTATCCCAGCAGAGAATTTCTTGATCTGGTATTGGAAATACAACCCCAACAGGTGACACTGGTGCCGGATGCTCCGGATGTATTGACCAGCAATAACGGTTGGGATACCATAAAACAGCAGTCATTGTTAAAAGATATTGTGCAGGAATTAAAAAGCCACAATATCAGGACCAGTATTTTCCTGAATCCTGAACCGCAACTGATTGCATCAGCGTTTCAAACGGGAACTGACCGTATAGAATTATATACTGAAGGGTATGCTTCCGGGTATCATCTCAACAAAGAACATGCTATTCAGGCATACATAGAAACGGCTAAGGCCGCAAATGAAGCCGGTCTTGGACTGAATGCAGGTCACGATCTGGACTTGCACAACCTCAGATATTTTCAGCAACAGATACCCGGACTTCTTGAAGTCAGCATTGGACATGCACTTATTTGCGACGCATTGGAATTTGGAATGGCTAATACCGTTAAGATGTATCTGAATCAGCTTGACAACACGCAAGGCTAGAGAGCCTGATGAATTGCAAACAAGGTTTGATGCAGGTTCTGCACTTGCTCTATTAAAGAATGGGTTTCATCATTATAGATGATATAATCTGACAGTTTCATTTTCTCTTCTTCAGGCATCTGACTTTTTATTCTGGTTTCTACGGCTTCGCGACTTAACATATCTCGTTCCATGACACGTTTAATCCGCAATTCGAGGGGAGAGAAAACAAGTGCAATCTTATCAATCGTCTTTCTACCACCTGCTTCGAGTATAATGGCAGATTCTTTTACCACATAAGGGGAAAACTGATACCCTGAGCAAAACTCATCCCAATCTTTAAGTACAATGGGATGTATAATTGCATTCAGTTTTTGCAGTTTCTCCTGGTCTTTAAAAACGATAGATGAAATATAGGCGCGATTATACACCTCATCTTCAAATGACGCTTCTCCGAATGCCTCTATGATATCTCTGCGAAGTGAGGGATGATGATTAACGAGCCATTTTGAACGCTCATCCGCATTGTAAACATGAACACCTAAATGAGAAAATATCTGACACACAGTGGACTTGCCGCTGCCGATTCCACCGGTAAGACCTAATTTTATCATGAATGAGCTTTGCGCTTAAGCGACTTTCTCTTTGTTCAAAGGAGCGCTCATTTCAGAGGATACTGCAGATTTTTCAATCTTTAATCTGGTACCTTCAGAATCAATCACCAATACATTGCCATCAATGCTGGTCACCTTGCCGTGTATTCCACCGGTAGTTACCACCAGGTCACCTTTTTTCAGGCCCTCGATAAACAATTTCTGTGTTTTTACTTTCTTCTGCTGAGGACGTATCATAAAAAAATACATTACTACCAGCATCAAACCCATCATGATCAGGAACTGAGAAGAACCACCTTGTCCTCCGGCTGCCTGTAAAACTATATATAAATTATTCATTATTATTCTTCTTTTTTAACGGCCTGTACATTCGCCCTAAACTTCAATTCCGAACTACCGGTTTTGGTATTGGCCACTACAGTTACGACTTTATTGTTCACACCCGATTTACCGGCACTGTCAAACTTCACTCTGATAACACCGCTCTTGCCCGGTCTAATAGGCGTTTTAGGCCAATCCGGTACGGTACAACCGCAAGAAGCCTTACAATCGCTTATCAGCAAATCAGCCTTGCCTGTGTTCACAAATTCATAAGTTGTTTCAACCACCTGATTTTCAACAATATCACCAAAATCATGTTCTGTGTTTTTAAATGACATTTCAGGAAAATCAGTAGGCTGCGCTCCCGGATTTGCTGCCGTTGATGGATTCTCAATCATATCTTTTGAGACCTCTGATGCCTTGTCATTTACATTGTTGTTGGTAGTTTCCGTTTCCTTTAAGGGAGCTGGCTGGCTGCAGGAACTTAATACTGCGATAAACGATAAGATGATAAAACTTCTCATATACATTAAAGATTGTTAATTAGTCGACGCAAAAATAAAACCTATTATTCATTTTTCAATCCCCTGCCCGATTTATTTATTTTGCCACTTTCAGTCAATGTAATTCGAATCTTGTCGAGCACACCGTTCAGGAACAGGTGACTCTTAGGTGTACTATATGACTTAGCAATATCAAGATACTCATTGATACTGACTTTTGGCGGAATGGTTTCGAAATACAGAAACTCCGAAAGCGACATTCTCAGCATGACAACATCGGTTAAAGTTAGTCGTTCTGAATCCCAATTGGATGTATTCTCCAGAATCAACTGATCGAGATATTCTTTATTCACCAGGCATTTTTCAAACAGCTGCATACCAAAACGCATATCTTCTCTTTGTTTTTCGCCAATGCTTTCTACTTTTAGTTTTTGCTTGTCATAATAAGACTGGATAGAATGCACCACTGCTTTTAGCACATCTGCGCTGTCATCTTCCCAATACAGGTATTCTGTTTCCATGGCATGATCAAACAGTTCAAATTCGTTAAAAAGAAATTCGTACAGATTAATCAGAAAATCCTTTTGTACATCGCTATTGGGTTCATCGAACACCATAAAGTCTGTAAAAAAGTCGTACTGTACCATGTCAATGAAAATGCGGTCGAACAAGTCACCATGTCTGCGCCAATCATAAGGCAGTTTACCACATAATTCCTCAAAGGTACGATCAGCGCTCAGGGCCTTAAAAAAGTCCAGCCTTTGAAGCACATCTGCATTTCTTATGTGGTTTTTATTGGGGAAATATTTTTCCAGTTCTATTTCCTTTTCACTTTCCAAAAAGGTATTAAAATCAATCAGGAACTGAAGTGAAAAGTAATAAAATTTATAGAGGTCATTAAATTGTTTGTCGAGAATCTTGAGAAAAGCAGGAACCGACGGGGCATCCTGTTGTTGAAAGGCGTATAACTGTTGTAGAACTTTGATTCGGATATTCCTGCGAGATAACATGTATTAATGAACGTAAATTGGGCGGCAAAGATAAGAGAAATTTATACATTATGAATTATAAATCTTAAAAAAACAAGTTTAATCCCCGACTGAGCAGACAAAGACAAGAAAACCTAATAAGCACGGGCTCTGCGCCCCAAGACTGGAGGCTTGGTGGCCGCTTGGCGGGCACGGCACCCGGAAGGCGCGGAAAAGGCGCCCAAATAAGAAAAAAAGCTTATAAGGCACTAACTTACATTGCCCCAGAAATGATCGTCCTGATGTTTTTTCAGATAATTTAATAAAGACTGGTTTTCAGGTAAAGCTAAACCCGGGTCGTTCTTTAATATATATGCTGCACCGCGTTTGGCCAGATCAATGATTTCATCATCCTTTACCAGATCGAGTAATTTAAATTCCGGCAATCCGCTTTGCCTTGTGCCCAATACATCACCGGGCCCTCTTAACTCCAGATCAACCTGTGAAATCTCAAATCCATTGTTGGTTCTGCACATGGTTCTAATGCGTTTTTTTGATGTATAATTCAAATCGTCTCTAGTCATTAAGATACAATAACTTTGGTCTGCTCCGCGTCCCACCCTGCCTCTTAACTGATGCAATTGAGAAAGTCCGAAACGGTTGGCATTTTCAATTAACATGACAGAAGCATTGGGTACATTTACGCCTACCTCAATGACTGTGGTAGATATCATGATATTGGTAATACCATCCTTAAATCTTTTCATTTCTATTTCCTTAATATCAGCCTTCATTTTACCGTGCAAAAGGCTAATCTGGTATTTAGGTACCGGGAAATAATCCGAAACTGTGTCATATCCATTCATCAGGTCGTTTAACTCCAGTGTTTTTGACTCTTCTATCAAGGGGTAAACAATATAGACCTGACGCCCCAAAGTAATTTGTTGTCTTAAAAATTCCATCACTTCAGCCCGCAGTTGCTCTGCCCTGTGAACAGTTTTAACCGGTTTTCTGTCTTTTGGCAATTCGTCAATAACGGATACATCAAGCTCTCCGTGAATGGTCATGGCCAGGGTACGTGGAATCGGGGTAGCAGTCATTACCAGCACATGCGGCTTTTTGTGTTCGGCTTTGTTCCAGAGTTTGGCGCGCTGAGCAACACCAAATCTGTGTTGTTCGTCTATCACAGATAAACCAAGTGACTTAAACTCGACGTCTCCTTCTATCAGTGCATGTGTACCAATGAGTATATGGATAAGCCCTGACTTTAAATCTTCCAGTATTTCAGTTCTTTTTTTCTTTTTGGTTGAACCGGTCAATAATTCCAGACGGATAGGGAGTTCCTGAAGCTGGTCTTTTATGGTCAAATAATGCTGTGTGGCCAGTATTTCTGTTGGTGCCATCAGGCAGGCCTGACAAGCATTATCAATACTCATCAGCATACAAAACAATGCCACCACAGTTTTGCCACTGCCTACATCTCCTTGCAGCAACCTGTTCATTTGTTTTCCGCTTTTCATATCATCGCGAATCTCCCGTATCACCCTTTTCTGGGCATCTGTCAGTTCAAATTTCAGGTATTCGTGATAAAACCTGTTAAACAATTTACCGGGTTGAGCCATCAGAATGCCTTTTTTTTCCAGCAACCTGTTCACCCTGCTTTTCTCAGAGCGCATTGCCAGAATAAACATTTCATCAAACTTGATACGCCTTACAGCAGCTTGTTGCGCCATATCATCAGCAGGCAAATGGATATGGTAAATGGCAGCTTTTCTATTGATAAGTCTGAGCGGTTTGGTAACAGATTCCGGAATATATTCCTGCACGTCAAAATGGGGATGATGAATGACCTGCATCACAAGATTGAGGAGGTAACGCGAATCCATAAAACGGGATTTCAGTTTTTCTGTCAGCGGATACACGGGTTCGAAGGCCAGACCTTTTTTATCATCTGCAGGCTCATAAATTTTGAATTCGGGATGTGACATATTGAATTTGCCGTTAAACTCCGACACCTTCCCATATACTGTATAAATTCCTGATTCCTTGAGACTTTTAAATATATACTGGAAGTTTTTAAACCAAACAAGCTCCACGGCTCCCGTTTCATCTATAAGCATAGCAGATAAACGTTTGGCTTGTTTTAATCCGATGACCTTAATATCCGTAAGTTTACCCCTTAATTGGACATTGCCGGTATCTGCATCCATTTCCCTTATTTTGGAAATCTTCGATTTATCAATGTATTTGAAAGGATACAGATGCACCAGATCACCGTAGGTAAAGATATTTAATTCGCCTTTTAAAATTTCCGCCTTTTGAGGGCCTACTCCTTTCAGAAACTCAATACTTGTATGCAGGTACTCTTGACTCAAAATAATTCAAAAAAATGTTTTGCAATATCTAAATTTTAATCTAAATTTGCGCAAATTTTAAAAATAAATAATAGAATGAAAAAATTAATCGTCGTAACAATTATCGCAGCTTTTTTTGCTGCTTGTAACAACACTCCTGCAGTTAGCGAATCAGCAGCAAAAGTTGCCGGTCTGAAAACTTGGGTTGACTCAGTTAAAGGTTTGGTTTCTACTGCAACTACTTATGATTCTGCTACCTGGGCTAACTGGGATGCTGCTTACCAAGGTTCATTAGCTACCATCAACGAAACTGAATTAGCTGAAGCTGACAAAACTACTTTAGAAGCTTCTAAAACTTCATGGACTGAAGCTGGTGCTACTTACAGCGCTGGTATCGCTAAAGCTAAAGAAGAAGCTGCTAAAGCTGCAATGCCAATGGATTCTACTGCTGTAGTTCCGGTTGTTGTTCCAGTTGAAGTAAAAAAAGAAGAAGCTAAAAAGAAATAATTAATTCTTTAAAATATTTAAAAAGTTGAGTTGAAAAACTCAACTTTTTTTTTGCCCTTAAGTCTTTTGGGTTCTGCGCTCATCAGCCTATCAAGTATATAAAAAATCATTTCATGGAATATTTTATGAGAAAACTTATTTGTGATCAGTTCAAATGATTTAACTTTGTCGAAACTCAATACTATGAAGAACAAAAAAATCCTGATATTTCTTGCATTCAGCTTGATATTTGGACCATCACAAGCCCAGTTAACACAAGCAAGCCAATTTTCTGAACTTTCAATTTCAGGGTTCAGAGCCCGCATATTAAATGGAGGAGACTTGTTCAATTCTTTTTCCTCATTATCCGGATTTGAAATACCAAAAGTCCACACTTCTCAAGTAAGTCGTGGCACTTTAGCCGCAGCGGCTATTTGGATTGGTGCCTATGATGAAAACAATGTCTTGCACACTGCTGTGATGGTGTACAGGCAAAAGGGGGTGGATTATTATCCTGGACCAATTACAACTGATTCTGTCAATTCTACCAACTATTATGACAAAATTTTTGAAGTGAATGCAGACGATCTTCTCAGGCAAAAACAATCTGGCAACACCGATATTTCCAAGAATTTGCAGGAATGGCCGACAAAAGACGATATTTTTTTTCAAAACACAAGACCTCTGGCGCCATACTTCGACAAGGACAAGGATAATGTATATAACCCGTATGTAGGTGATTATCCTTTAATCAACGGACAGGATGCTTTTTATATGATTTTTAATGATAATGGATTGCATGGAGAAAGTGGAGGTCTACCTCTGGAGGTTGATGTTGAGGCGATGTGTTTTGGTTTTGCATCCAATGATTCTGCCATCAACAACACTATGTTTGTTAATTATGCCATTACCAACCGATCCAAACACACCTATAAGAATTTTTATATTGCTTTATGGGTGGATTTTGATATTGGTTTTTATAGTGATGATATGGCCGGCTGCGATAGTGCGCGCAATTTATTTTTTGCTTATAACGGAGATAACAATGATGAAGGAGTGAGCGGTTATGGATTTAATCCTCCAGCACAGGGACTCGTGTTCCTGAATCACAAAATGAATAGTTTCCATAGCTATAACAATAGCACCGATACTTTAAACGGAAACCCTAATACACCTATTGAATATTACAGATTGATGAGCGGTTTTAATCTGAACGGCACAGCTGTTAGGGACCATTTGAACCGCAAAACCAGATATGCATATTATGGCCATGTGGGTGAACAAGGTGCTTACAACATGCTTAATGCAGGCGAACCTCCCTTTGACATACGGGGCATTGGGTCCATTGGCCCTTATACCCTTCCCCCGGATGAATCTGTTTGTCTGGATGTGGCTTTCATCACTGCTTTTGATGACAATCAAAACATTAAAGACGGCATGCGGGTACCCACACTTCAAAGATATACCGATACCATTCAGAAACTTTATGATATCAACCGATCCATCACCAAGAATATTCTTTGCATGAATAAACAGGTGACGGAGATTTCCTCGGCTGCTGGCCCGTCTGCATTTCAACTTTATCCAAATCCAAATCATGGCTTGATGCATATAGATGGGATGGCACAGCAAGGGCAGAGTGAGATTTCTATTTACTCAACGGATGGTAAACTTGTCTCTACATATACCACGCAGATGCATCAGCTGGATATCGATATTTCAGGCTTGCCGGCCGGCCTTTATCATATCATTATCAGCAATTCAATACAGACTTTAAATGCCCGTATCATAAAATTATAAGTTCTTTTTGATAACTTTGCCCCATCAATATGCGCATCAATTATCTGATTGCCCCCCTTTGTCTGGTACTTGCAGCATGCCATAACCAAACGGCGGTGGAAACCCAAAGCAGGACAACAGAAATGACTGAAAGCCAAAGTTATACAAACGACACAATCCCTATATTTGACACACTGGCACTTATTACTCCTCTGAACGAAGACGTACAGTTTAAACTTTTCAAATCTGTTCTGAAGGGCACTAAGACTAAAAAACTTTATGACTTTAGCGCCCTCGGAAATGACAGATTATTAGACACCTATCGCAACTTTCATCAAACTTTCACCCATTATATAGACTCCTCAGACCAAAGGTATACTGATTTTTTCAACACCTTTTACGAGCAATTGGAGTTACATGAACAGGATTTAGCTGAAACTGATACATTGGAAATCAGAACCAAACTGGAGATTGCAAGGTTAAAAAGTGATATCCGAGCAGGTTTTGCTTTAAAAAAGGCCGAAAAACTGCAACCATGAAAACCATTATTACTTTTAATTTCTAACGTCTTCATGACTATTGCATGGTATGGACATTTAAAATTTGAACATGTGGCATTGTGGAAAGTTATTCTTATTAGTTGGTTAATCGCATTTGTAGAATATATGTTTATGGTACCGGCCAACCGGATCGGAAAAATGGAGGGTATGAGTGGATAACAGTTAAAAATAACACAGGAGGCCATTACGATCATTGTCTTTATTTTCTTTGCCGTATTTATCTTAAAAGAGCCCTTAAAATGGAACCACATAGTTGGTTTTATTTTCCTTTTTTTAAGCGTATTTTTTATTGTAAAAAAATTTTAAGTCCCTTCTTATAAAATTCTAGGAATATTAAATCTTCTGTTGTAAATTTGCCGCCCCAACAAAGGAGGAAATAAAATTTGACAGAAGAACAATTACAAGAAGGCAACGTACCAACAGGAGTTGATACCGCCACAGAAACCCCAAAAACCCGCACCAAATCCAAGGAAAATGCTCCGGCTGCGGAAGAATTTGACTGGAGCATGGACAATGCAGGATTTGGAAATTACAATTCTGCGCAACACCAAGAATTGGTGAATCTGTATTCCAATTCTTTAAAAAGCCTGACTCAAAACGAATTGATTTCAGGACATGTAGTATCGATTAGTGACAGAGAAGTAGTGGTGAATGTAGGATTTAAATCAGACGGTATCATTTCTAGGAATGAATTTAAGGACATGCCGGATTTAAAAGTAGGTGACAATGTGGAGGTTTATCTTGAAAACGTTGAAGACCAGGATGGACAATTGATTATTTCACGCAAACGCGCAGTTCAGGAAAAAGCATGGGATTTTATCTTGAAAGCGATGGAAGAAGGTACTGTTTTGACCGGACTGGTTAAAACAAGAACCAAGGGTGGATTAGTCGTTGACGTGATGGGTATTGATGCATTTCTTCCAGGTTCACAGATTGATGTGAAACCGATTAAGGATTACGACCAATACGTAGGTAAGGATATGGAGTTCAAAATTGTAAAAGTGAACGAAGTATTCAAAAATGTGGTGATATCACACAAAGCCTTGATTGAGGATGATATTGAAGCTCAAAAATCAGACATACTTTCTAAACTTGAAAAAGGTCAGGTTCTTGAAGGTATCGTTAAAAACATTGCTCCGTTTGGTGCATTCGTTGACTTGGGTGGTATTGATGGATTATTGCACATTACAGACATGTCATGGGGCAGAATCAATCATCCTGAAGAATTATTGCAGCTTGAACAAAAAATCACTGTGGTAGTTTTGGAGTTTGACGAAGACAAAAAACGTATATCACTAGGCATGAAACAATTATCTGAACATCCTTGGGATGCTTTAGGTGAGCAGTATAAAGTAGGTGAAAAAGTAAAAGGAAGAGTAGTTACAGTAACTGATTACGGCGCATTTGTGGAAATCACCCCAGGTGTTGAAGGATTGGTGCACGTATCTGAAATGAGCTGGAGCAGCCATTTGAGAAGCCCGCATGACTTCTTGAAAGCTGGTGATGAAGTAGAAGCTGTTATCACTGCGCTTGAGAAAGATGAACACAAAATGTCATTAGGCATTAAACAATTAACACCGGATCCATGGTCTACAATTGTAGAAAAATATAAAGTTGGAAGCAAACATACAGGTATCGTTAAAAACCTTACCAGCTATGGACTGTTCATCGAACTTGAAGAAGGTGTTGATGGTCTTGTTCACGTATCTGACCTTTCATGGACTAAAAAGATTAAACATCCTTCTGAGTTTATCAAGAAAGATGAAAAAATCGATGTAGTTGTATTAGAAGTAGATTCAGAAAACCGCAGATTATCTTTAGGTCATAAACAACTGGAAGAAAATCCATGGGATACTTTCGAAACTATATTCTATGTGAACAGTAAACATGAAGGTACTGTTGTAGGTGTAAATGATAAAGGTGCAAGTGTTCAGTTACAATACGGTATTGAAGGATTCGCTCCAAAACGTCACCTTGTAAAAGAGAATGGCGGTAAAGTGAAGGATTCTGAAGTATTGACTTTCGAAGTAATTGAATTCAACAAAGAAAACAAAAGCATCGTATTATCTCATACCAACACGTGGAAAGCTGAAGAGAAAGCTAAATACACTGAGGAAAACAACAACAGAGATAAAACATCTAAAACATCCAAAAACATCAATAAAGGAAATGACAAATCTACTCTTGGAGAGTTGGATGCATTCAGTGACCTGAAAGCGATGTTTGACAGTGCAGGTGCTAAAGATGAGAAACCAAAAGCTGAGAAAAAAGTAAAAGAAGAAGTAGCTGAAGTTTCTAACGAAGAAGTAGAAGTAACAGAAGTAAAATCTGAAAAAGGCGATGATTTGAAAAAAATCAACGGTGTAGGACCTGCTTTTGAAAAGAGATTAAACGTTTTGGGTATCTTTACCTATGATGATTTAATTTCTCTAACAGACGAAAGAATTGCTGAACTTGAAGTAACAGACAGCATGACAAGTCTTGAGCAATGGCATACATGGATGGAAGAAGCAAAAGCTTTGAAAGCCTAATTCGAACATAATTTAAAAAAAGGGTGACTGCTTAGTCACCCTTTTTTTATGCCTGATATTTCCTTATGTCCCTTTAAGAAAACTTTCCTTATCACTATCCTTTGCTGCCGCATAAAAATGCGTGTTAAGCAGAAGTCAAATCAATCCGTCCATCTGATTTGATGAACAAATATACACGCTTGATTTATATAGATAACGCTTGATCATCGTTCTAAAAACTTAAGGAATAACCTAAACTCCTTCCATAAAACAGGACAGATAACGAACGGATTATCCGCAAAATATATTAATTTTGAAAGATTAAATTACACATATGGCAGAACCGGAAATATCCATCATTGAACGTGAAGAAACAGAGCGCAAAGAAATACTCAAAAGGTATAAGTCACTCTTGCGTTCAATACGCCATGAGCTGACACTGGATCAGAAACGTGCCATACGCGCAGCTTTTGATCTGGCACTTGACGCCCACAAGGATATGCGCCGTAAATCAGGCGAGCCTTATATCTATCACCCCATAGCTGTGGCTAAAATTGCCGCTCAGGAAATCGGACTCGGCACCACTTCAATCGTGTGTGCATTAATACATGATGTGGTAGAAGACAGTGATTATACCATAGAAGATATCAAACGTAAATTTGGTGAAAAAACCGCCAAAATTGTAGATGGACTGACCAAAATAAAAGAGGTATTTGACCATACAGACAGCATGCAGGCTGAAAACTTCAGAAAAATGCTGTTGACACTGAGTGACGATGTGCGCGTGATATTGGTGAAATTATGCGATAGATTGCATAATATGCGCACACTTGACAGCATGAGTCGCAAAAACCAGCTAAAGATAGCGAGCGAGACCCTGTTTCTATATGCTCCGCTGGCGCACCGTCTAGGCCTCTATAACGTCAAATCAGAACTGGAAGACCTCTCCATCAAATACACCCAGCGCGAAGCCTATAAAGAGATTTCCCTTAAACTGAATGCCAAAAAAGCAGAAAGGGATCGTTTTGTGCGCAAATTTATCGAACCCATCAAGAAAAAACTTGAAGAAACCGACCTTAAATTTGAAATTAAAGGACGACCTAAAAGCATTTACAGCATCCTGAAAAAAATGAACCATCAGGATATTCCATTCGAGCAAGTGTATGATTTGTTTGCCATCAGGATTATACTGGATTCTGCAACGGAAAAAGAAAAGTCCGATTGCTGGACCGCCTATTCTATTGTTACCGATATTTACAAACCCAATCCATCTCGCACCAGAGACTGGATTACAACACCCAAAAGCAATGGATATGAGAGTCTGCATACCACAGTGATGAGTCATGACGGCAAATGGGTGGAAGTGCAGATCAGAACCGAGCGCATGGATGAAATTGCCGAAAAGGGATTTGCAGCGCACTGGAAATACAAAAACACCAAAGATGGAATAGAAAATGACGGTAAAGCCGGCGGGGTTGACGGCTGGTTATCCAGAATCAAGGATATACTGGAAAACCCTTCAACCAATGCGCTTGAATTCCTGGATGATTTTAAATTACAACTTATTCATGAGGAAATTTTCGTATTTACGCCTAACGGTGATCTTAAAAAACTGCCGAAGGGAGCTACTGCGCTTGACTTCGCTTTTGAAATCCACACACAAGTAGGCAGTAAATGTATAGGCGCCAAACTCAACAACCGTTTAGTCCCATTAAGTCACGTATTATCCAATGGCGACCAGGTTGAAATACTGACTTCAGAAAAACAACATCCAAGGGATGAGTGGTTAAATTTTGTCATCACAGGCAAGGCGATTGCGAGAATCAGAAATTTCTTAAGAGAATCCAAACGTGATTTGGCTGAAAAAGGCAAGGAAACACTCAAGAAAAAATTCCACAAGGAGAAAGTTGACTTTAATGAAGACAATATTCAGAAAGTAGTGCGGTATTTTAAGGTGCAAAGCACACTGGATTTATATTACGCTGTGAACAAGGAACTCATTACGACTGACAAGCTTCATATTTATGATATTGTCAATAAAAAAATTCCTACCGGTGTGATGAAGAT
>Ga0123337_10003725_pt1 | contig 16028 bp, 16 predicted proteins | sample frozenSSSSmetaG_FD_89792 | JGI IMG/M metagenome (GOLD analysis project Ga0123337, IMG submission 89792) | Glacier valley bacterial and archeal communities from Borup Fiord, Nunavut, Canada, to study Microbial Dark Matter (Phase II) -... | ecosystem: Environmental > Aquatic > Freshwater > Ice >... | reverse complement strand
GTACAGTTGGGTACATATAACTGACACCTGTAGAATGATAGAATGGATAGCCTCGAATCAAACACTGGAAGGCACTTATAATTGTAGTAGTCCGGCACCTGTTACCAATCACAACTTTATGAAAACCTTACGCAAAGTAACCGGGTATAAAATCGGGCTGCCTGCCTATGCATGGATGCTAAAGATTGGAGCAGCAATCATAGGTACCGAAACCGAACTGATATTGAAAAGCCGCTGGGTGCTTCCCACAAAAATAATTGCAACCGGCTTTCAATTCAAATATCCGTTGCTAACAGATGCCATGCAAAACATTGTGAGCAGTACTCCCCGAAAGAAATACCATTTATTGTAGCCTCATCCAACGTATTTCAAAATTATAAAGCCTTACCAGTTGATTATAATTTAGAAGTACCGTTTTTTTAACTGGCAACTTAATGTAAACTCAAGCTTCTACAATTTTTTATCCTATAAATTTGCATGACAAAATGGAAAGCAACCCAATTATATTATTCGATGGCGTCTGTAATTTTTGTAACAGTTCCGTCAACTTTGTGATAGACAGCGATAAAAAAAAAGTTATAAAATTTGCAGCATTACAAAGTGAGGCAGGCCAGCAATTACTGCAGCAATACCATTTACCCACGAGTGAATTCAATTCATTTGTTTTTATTGAAGCTGGAAAAGTATATACCGCATCTACCGCTGCTTTAAAAGTGTGTAAATATTTAACCGCATTGTGGCCGCTGCTCTATGGCTTTATTATTGTACCTAAGTTTATAAGAGATGGCATTTATAACTGGATATCAAAAAACCGCTACAAATGGTTTGGTAAAAAAGACCAGTGTATGATACCCACCCCGGAAGTACGAAGCAGATTTTTATAATCAGGTGTGAATGGTGTCCCGATAGATCGGGAGGTCAATTGTCAATCAATGGTAAAACTTAAGCTTTGATAATGCGATCGGCGGGCAGTAATAGTAGACACGTCATTTTATACTCAACAAGCCTTGTTCCTGGCAAATTAAATAACATATATGGAAAAGAAAAAAACATTGGTGATAGGTGCCTCGGTAAATCCGGCAAGATATAGTTACCTGGCTGTTCAAAAACTTACAGCCCATCAACATCCTGTGGTAGCATTGGGACTAAAAAAAGGATTGATCGGTAAGATAGCAATTGAAACTGACAAAAAACCATTTGAACAAATTGACACTGTAACACTTTATCTAAACCCAACCAATCAAAAAGACTATTACGATTATATACTTTCCCTGCAGCCGAAAAGAATCATTTTTAATCCCGGTACAGAGAATGAAGAGCTATCTGCAATGGCTCTACAAAAAGGCATTGAACCCATTGAGGCTTGCACGCTGGTAATGCTTAGCACGGGACAGTATTAATCCCCTACCACTATAGTAATTTTTCTATTTACTGGTTTTTAACCATTTTATTCTTCCATTTGCAAAATATAATTTAACAGGCGCCGTTTATAGAGTAGTACTATCAGAATCCCTTTTTTGATAGCACTAAATATCCTCTAAATCACTACCATGAAACGCCTTACATCCACAATGTGTATGGTGCTGCTAACCTTATATGCAGCTACCAGTTATTCACAAACCAAACGAAGCAGCAAGACTCCTTTGTTTGAAAATTTCCCCACAACAATCAATTGTAGTGAACTACAGCTCAGAAGCATGTTTGCTGTTGCCAAAGGTCAGAGTATTAATTTGTCGCTGGGTGATAATCTATCGCTTTCCGGAGCTGTAATCAGTAACCAGGTAAAATATACTAACCTGCAAACAATTGTAATTAAACTACCGGCATTTAAAGATGCGTTGTTCTCTTTATCCAAACAGACGGATGCGCAACACAACATTAACTATGTTGGCAGAATTATGAATCCTAAATATACCGACGGCTTTGAATTGACCCGAAATGCTGATGGTAGTTATCAACTTATTAAAATTGATTTAGAAAAAATATTTGTTGAGTGCAACCAATAAAACAGGTCGCAAAAGACACTTGAATCCAATCCTTATTTAATCCACTCCGGTTAATCGCCGGTCCTCTAAAACCCTACAAAATGAAAAAGCTATCTGCGCCCTTAATGCTGGTACTTGCATTGTCATTTTCCTTCAATGTTTTTAGTTTACCTGGTTTAAGCAGTTTACCAACCGCTTCCGCTACAATATATCTCGACTTTAATGGAGAAAATATCAACTGTGCATATTGGAATGGTGGCAATGCATTTACCTGTGCACCGGCCGACATGACTGATGATCAAATAACTGAAGTATTTAACCGGGTGGCGGAAGATTACCGTCCGTTTAATATCAATATCACTACCGACGAATCTAAATTTTTAGCTGCCCCGCTTTCCAAAAGAATCAGGGTAGTGGTTACCCCTACCAGTGGCTGGTTTACCGGAGCAGGTGGTGTGTCTTTCATTGGTTCCTTTAAATGGGGGGATGATACCCCGGCTTTTGTATTTAGCGACCGGCTTGGAAACAGAAGCAAAATGGTTGCCGAGTGTTGCTCACACGAAAGTGGTCACGCAGTAGGTTTATCACACCAGTCAAAATATGATGGCAGCTGTACTTTAACCTCTACTTACAATGACGGCACCGGAGCAGGTGAAACAAGTTGGGCTCCAATTATGGGTAACAGTTACTACCGGAATATGAGCGGCTGGAACAACGGCCCTACTCCTTATGGATGTGCTAACAAACAAGACAATCTTTCTATCATTACATCACAAAATGGTTTCACATACAGAAATGATGACCACAGTGATGACATGAATAACAATCCATCTGACATAACCATTACAAGTAGCAATGTTGATGGAGTAATTACAACCAACAGCGATAAAGATGCATTCAAATTTAGCTTGTCTAAAAATTCAATTATCCGCATCGACATCAAGCCATTCAGTATAGATGCTAATTTACAAGGCGCCAACCTGGATGTGAGAGTAAAGTTGTACGATGCATCCAATATTTTAATCAGAACGTATGATCCGATGAATACGATGGCTGCTGTGATCGATACCATTTTAAATACGGGCACTTACTACATGGTAGTGGATGGCGCAGGCAACACCAATATTGATAACTATGGAAGTTTAGGTTCTTATACCATCAGTTCATCTGCAGGTACGATTTTGCCAATCAGAAATGTTACACTGGCAGGAAAGGTTGATAATAGCAAACATAGCCTGGCATGGAAAATTGATTCAGACGAACCGGTTAATTTCATCTCCCTGGAATCATCAACAGATGGCACCCATTTTAGTGAAGTAAATGCAATCAGCAGCGTATCAACCCAATTTATTTATACACCTTTTCAAAAAGGAAACCTGTATTACCGGTTAAAAGTGAAATCGGTTTTAAACCAAACGTTGTACTCCAATACCATCCAGCTGAAAGGAATTGATGAAGCTGGAAAAGTATTTAAGGTATCTACTTTTATTCAGCAGGAAATTACCGTGAATGCAACAGAAAAATACAATTACCTGATCAGTGATATCAACGGTGTAGCAATTGCAAAAGGAAGCGGCCAAACAGGATTGAATAAAGTGGATATGAGCCGATTGCCGGGCGGAATGTATGTGCTACAATTGCTGAGCAATAACCAAAAACAAACAGAACGAATTATAAAACAGTAAGGTAGATTCATGTGTAAGTTAAAGGGCCAGCGTAAGGGGCTGGTCCTTTTTTAAATCTCCTTAAAGATCTCCCTTATAAATTAATCCGTATCCTTTTATTTTAAAAACAACAACCGTATTATAAGACAGTAAGGTAGATTCATGTGTAAGTTAAAGGGCCAGCGTAAGGGGCTGGTCCTTTTTTAAATCTCCTTCAAACTTCCCTTTCACCATTTACCAAAAACAAATGCATTCAATTCGGCCGGTCACCCGGAGAATTGTAAACCATTCATTAGATTATTATAAATTACGGGGCAGGTAAAACTGTCCATTTTTATTTTATCGTCATGCTGTAGCGACTCGGCAGTTCAATTCATAAACGGAGTTTCTATTGACGCAAATGTCAATGCGTTAGGGATTGAAGTGGAAATCCTTTTTTTCGCCTGTCTTTTGGCGAAAAAAAGATTGGAGCGAAAAGCCGGGCCCCGCCCTGTATTTTTGGCGGGGAAACGCCCTCGCAATTGTTGACTACAATCAGTAAAATTTTCCTCACAGGGTTGCCCGCTAATCTGATTAATAGTTTTATCCATAGTCTTAATTTCTTAGTTAACGCAGGTGTGGAGCGGCATATTTACTTTAGGTTAAATTATTCATATTCATATCTAAGTAATTTGTCGCATTCAATATTTCCGTAAATTTAGAAAACCCCATTTTATATGCTTTGGAGAAAATTCAATGGTGACCCCATTCAACTACCCATTAAAGGTGCAGTGGAGGAAACTATCAAAAGAGAAGTGAATGCAGGCAACCATCTGAAAGTTTGCATTGGAACCGACAGCCAGGTGAAAGGTAAAGACACCGAATTTGCCACCGTGATTGTTTTTTTGCGGGAAGGGCACGGAGGATTTATGTTTATTCACAACGAAAAAACATTGTTGAAGTACAGCATCAAAGAACGCATGCTGGTGGAAGTAGCCAAAAGCATTGAAATTGCTTATGAGCTATGCGACCTGTTTACATTGTACAATGTAGATATGGAAGTACATGCCGACATCAACACCAATCCGCAATTTAAAAGCAACGAAGCGTTACGGGAAGCCATGGGCTACATCCTGGGAATGGGCTTTGCTTTTAAAGCCAAACCGGAAGCTTTTGCAAGTAGCAGTTGCGCCAACAAAATGGTGAACTAGCTATTTGGAAACTGCATTGATTACTGGAATAAAATATTTGCCAGGCCTGAAAACCTGTTACCGTCATACTATCCCCTTTAGTTTACCATCTGATTCTTTTTTACAGCCTTTTTATTGAACAGCGTCGGAGCGTTTGCAGCTCCGGTTTTGTCAGCCGATTGCTAACGGCACCCTTGTACTGCATTTTTTCATGGCAACCAATTTCCATCGGCATCCATTGACACCGATAATACTTGCAGCAACTTCATTTAACATTGAATATCTTTGCTCTCCAAAAAAATATTCATAACATGAGCGAAACAACTTTAACAAAAGGGCAAATACATACCAAAAAAGGCGTGTTAACTTTTGAATTATACGATGATGCTGCACCGATAGCCGTTGCAAATTTTAAAAAACTAATCGGCCAGGGATTTTATGACGGGCTTAGTTTTCATAGGGTAATTCCGGATTTTATGATACAGGGTGGTTGCCCGGATGGTACCGGTGCAGGCGGACCTGGTTACAACATTCAATGCGAAACCAAAGGAGCTAAACAAGTGCATGACCGTGGTGTAATGTCGATGGCACATCGTGGACCCAATACCGGCGGATCACAATTTTTCATTTGCCATAGCCGTATGAATACCAAACACCTGGATGGTGTGCATACCTGTTTTGGAAAAATAATCGAAGGCGTAGATATCATTGATGATATCCGTGGCGGTGATATTATGGAGAAAGTTGTTTTAATTGACTAAGTGCATCGATAAAGATATTCACTGCATTAAAAAGCCACCTGCCGTTACTGACAGGTGGCTTTTTAATGTATGTATGTTACGGGTATCAATCGGGAAACCGCCTTGCAGCCATTTCTGAGATAAAATAAATGACACTATTTTTATACTTTGGCTGCAGCTACTCCCCTGTGGGCGCTTCATTCTTTTCATCAATAAGGGTCAGTATTTTATCACGACCCAGTTTTTTTGTTGCACTGCTGACAAAGTGCTGTGGCAAAAACTGCCAGGTTTTTCTCATGCGGTCTAAAAACAACCGTACATTTTTAGCAACCACGGTCTGCGTTTCCTTGTCAGCCTTGGTAAAGATCATTGCAAAAGGAATCTCCCATTTATCGAGCTGGTTTAAAAAATCGAGGTCCAGCTTTTGAGGCGTGTGCCGGGCATCTATCAGCACAAATACCATTTCGAGGTTGGGTCTTTTGCGTAAATAACCTTCAATCATTTGCTCCCAACGGCGGCGGCTGCGAATACTCACTTTGGCAAAACCATAGCCCGGCAGATCTACCAGGTACCACCTCGCATTTTGTGCTTCTTTACTTTGATTAATGGCTGAGGCAGATACAATCTCAAAATGATTGATCATCTGTGTTTTTCCCGGTTGACCGGAAGTTTTTGCAAGCTTATCATTGTTGGTAATCATGTTGATTAAGGATGATTTGCCCACATTGCTGCGGCCAATAAAAGCATATTCCTTTTTATCAGGAGCCGGACATTTTTCAAAATCCGGACTACTGATGATATATTTAGCTGATTTAATAAGCATTCGGCAAAGATAGGGAAGACGAGCTGGATGCTGGATGGTGGATGCTGGGATACTGGATGCTGGGATACTGGATGATGGGTGCTGGATACTGGATGATGGATAATTGGGGATAGATGAAGAACGCAGATGCTGGCGGCTGGAAGCAATCTGGATTTAATTTTGAAGGACAAATAAAAAGCTTGACAATCTCAAATACTATGCATTAAAACTATCAACAAACATCGCCTTCAGCCATTAACCTTTATCAGGAGTAATCTGTCAAGTATCAAATATCCAGGATCATGTATCAAGAATCAAGAATCGAGTATCCCAGCATCCAGTATCCAGCACCCAGTATCCAGCATCACCCCTTCAACAACCCAACAACCTTAAACCGTCTTTCGTATCTTTGCGCCCGATGACACAATTTGCACATGACAAGGTAGTTCCGGTTCAGGACTCTGAACTTTCTAAAAAAGAACAGGTAGCGGATATGTTTGATAATATCGCTTACCGCTATGATTTTTTGAACCGCTTTTTAAGCGCTGGTATCGATATTCAGTGGCGTAAAAAAGCCATTAAACAGTTAAAAGATATTGATCCGAAAAAAATACTGGACGTGGCTACCGGTACCGCAGACGTAGCCATTATGACGGCACGCATTTTGCAACCCGAGCAAATCATCGGGATTGATATCAGTGATGGCATGTTGAGTTTTGGGAGGAAGAAGATTGAAAAGCTGGGTTTGGGTAACCTGATTGAACTGTTAAATGGAGATAGCGAAACAATAAACTTTCCTGACGCCTCGTTTGATGCAGTAACTGTAGCCTTTGGTGTAAGAAATTTTCAAAATTTAGAAAAAGGATTGAATGAAATTAAGCGGGTGTTAAAACCTGGTGGTAAATTGGTAGTCCTTGAATTTAGTAAACCAAAAGCACCCGTTATTAAACAGGTGTACAATGTGTACATGAATGTAGTGGCGCCGAATATGGGCAAATTATTTTCAAAAAACCGCAACGCATATAAATATCTCGACGAATCAATTAAAAAATTCCCTGAAGGAAAAAACTTTACTACTATCCTGGACCAACTAGGATACAAACACACTTATTGTAAACCTTTGAGTTTCGGAATATGCAGCATCTATTGCGGAGTAAAATAATACACTGTATTGTAATTTTATCGATATGCCCAATGATCGGCCAGGCACAATTGCGCTATGGTGGATTAAACAAGCCTGATCATGATTTGCAATCTTACCATTTTGGTATCAACCTCGGGATGAATAAATCCCATTTCAGTTTTACGCACCATCCCCAGTTTTTAGGACAGGATAGCGTGACCACCATTGAAAGTATCAATAGTACCGGTATCAACCTGGCCTGGCTGGTAAACATTAACCTGGGTAAGCATTTTGATTTCAGGACCTATCCCTTCAACCTTACTTTTAGTGAAAAGGCATTTGAGTATGGATTAACCTATCCCGATTTACCGGCCGGCGAAACCAAACTCACCATTAAGAAAGTACAATCCATCACCCTCACTTTACCACTGCAGATAAAATTTAGCAGCGACCGTATTGACAACATGAAAGTATATACGATTGGCGGTGTAAAGTTTGATTATGACATGGCAGCAAATGCAGGTAAGAAAAATGCAGATGACCTGATTAAACTCAACAAGCTGGATTATAGTGTTGAGGGCGGAATTGGCTTCCACATTTACTTCCCCTATTTTGTATTATCGCCCGAGTTAAAAGTTAGCTGGGGCCTGTCTAATTTACATAGCCGGAACCCGACCCTTAAGTTTTCAAATAACATCGATAAGATCAACTCCCGGATGATCTCTTTTTCACTGACGGTGGAGTAATTGGCGTTTGATTTTTTAACGAAGATAATTACCTGGGGGAAGATGAAAATAGCAGCGCAAAATATTGCTAAATATTTTTAATGAAGTCGTAACAATCCTGCGCCTGACTGACGCTCTTTACTTAGTGCTGCATCTGAAAGACATGATTCCTTGTGCTTGATTTGAAAATCTTTCACGCTAGTTTTTTGTTGGGTGCCGACCGGTTGAATAATTTAAAAAAAGTAAACAAAATAAACCGGCCACACTGTTTGACAGTGCGGCCGGTTATTTAAACTTTGTTTAATTACTTTGGTAATAATACGGCATCTATCACGTGAATGACACCATTAGACGCTTTCAAGTCAGCAGTAGTAACAGTTGCGCTACCACCGTTTTCGTCTGTTAAAACAACTTTTCCGTTTACCAGAGTAGCAGTGAGTTTACCGCCGGCAACAGTGGTGACCACTACTTTACCCATTCCCTTTTTAATAGCATCCAGTACAGCAGCGGCATCCAGATTACCTGCTACCACATGATAGGTAAGTATACCTGCCAGCTTGCTTTTGTTCTCTGGCTTCAACAAGGTTTCTACAGTTCCTTTGGGCAGTTTATCAAATGCAGCATTGGTGGGTGCAAATACTGTAAAAGGCCCGGCACTTTTTAAAGTCTCTACCAGGTCTGCAGCTTTTACCGCAGCTACCAAAGTAGTGTGATCCGGTGATCCGGCGGCGATGTCTACAATATCAGCTTTCTCTTGTGCGATAGCACTCATCGAAAAAATACTGGCGGCAACCAGTATCGCTAAAGTCTTAATTGATTTCATAATTGTTTTCTTTTCATAAACATTTTTTTAATAAGAAGGTTTTTAAAAAAGAAGGATAGTTAAATGATTTAACAATTTGATTCCTTTATAATTTCAAACCATTTACCAGGTAGTTTGCTCATGGGAGGTTTATGAGTTAAGGCAACTAATGTTTTGTTTCACGCAAATACCCTTTCATTTTTTTTCTTCTAAACAAAAACGAAAAATATTTTCCGCTAACATTTTAAAAGATCAAATTCTTTGCGTCCTTGATATCCCAAAGGTGCAGGGTTGTTATGACTGCTATCATTTACAGCGGCAGAGATCCCAAAATAACTTTTGATAGCGTGTAAAGCTGTACCACAAAAAAACTACCCGCTTTTTTAACTGATGGATTAATAATATTGCATCTTTTAGTAACGCCCCGGCACTGGAAACCCAACACACAAACCTAAGCCTTCCTGCGCCTATGGGCGGATGGTATTGCACGGCGCAAGCATACCTTACCCACAATACCTTTAAATTATACTTGCGCCAACATGTGCTTATTTTTTAAAAATATATGACATCACCCAATTTAAACTATCAGGAAAAGGCATACCAAATTTTTCAAAATCAACCGGTGCTATTAATACTTCCAAAGTATTCGTATTGGGTGAATACATTGCAGGAAACGTTTTACCAACAAAATCAAATTTTCCATACGTAAGAGATGAACTACTTGGTCTTTCTATTACTTGGTTTTTATATATTATTAGACAATGAAAACCACCGCTTGTTTTGCCTCCAAGATTTACTCCTAATATTTTTGCAGATATCAAAACACCATTTTTCTTTAAATCATCATCTATACTATTACTCCAAATAATAATTCCAATAAAAAGGATTATCACAACAATTGTCCCAATCAAACTTTTTCTATCCATGAATATTATTTAGTTTACCTGTGGCTTTTGTAACTGATGCCGCTCATCATCCCGCCAGGATAGTAACCCCTCCTCAATAATCATATTCTCTTTTCGCAATATTGAAACGGATACCCGCTGTCAACATGGTCGTATTATTTTGAGCAGCTACATTTTCAATTTTATAATTACGCTTTTGTGCAGTTAAATCGATGTACAGGTTTTCACGCATTTCATAAGACAATTGCAGCAGCCCGTTAAAGCAGGTTGCTTTTCTGCCGCTTCCAATATTGTATCCATAATCTCCGGTACGGGTAGTGTTGTCTTTAAAAATATTGCCACCATAAATTCTGCCGTTCAAACTATCCAATCCCTGGTTGTAATAAATAATCCTTGCATTTACATACCATCTTGGTGCAGGCTGGTATTTCAATATGCCGATAAACTCCTGAAAATTGGCTCCCAACGGATGCGCCAGCGGCTGGTTGTAGTGGGTATAATTTGCAACCGAATTGTAATGCGTATAGGTAAATGGCCTTACACGGTTTGATTCAAATTGCAGATCAAGATTGGAAATACCAAATGCATCAATGTATTTGGCGCCCAATTGCAGTGCCCACTTATTAGCCCACCAGCCCGTATTGGCTTTTATCTGGTTCAGCTTAAATTCGTCCAACAAAATCTGTCCGTAAAACTGAAACCGATGTGCCACATTTGCTTTAAAATCAAAGCCGGCCAATGCGTTATCCGGACTACCAATGGTACCTTCTATATGCCTGTAAAAAATAATCGGGTTCATGTACATAAAATCAAACCTGTTTTTGCGGCCGAAAATGATCCCTTCAAATAAACCAACATTGAGCCACTTGGTAAGGTTGATACTCAGGTGATGCATGGCCGCATACTTTTTGTCAAGCAAACTGTCGCCTCTTTTAACAAACTGAGGCTGCAGCTCCATAAAGAGGTTCTGATAATTAAATTTCCAGATCTTGGTATTGAGTTTTAGAAACAGGTTGCTGTTGGCAAAATCTCCGAGGAACAAACTGCGATACCCAATGCCGATAAAATTTTTATCAAAGCCAAATTGGATGTCTATATATTTAGCTGCATTGAAGGTGATGTATCCCCTTGCATCAAAATAATCTACACCGGATGTTTTAAAGCCTTTATAAAAACCCACGCCGGGAACGGCTCTTAGTTCTGCAACTTTTTGCTGAAAAAATAATGGTCCCCTTTCCTGGTTATCGGTGATGCTGGTAAAAAATCCGATCCGTTTGCCGATCATACCCCTTGCATTGATTCCCCTTGTGTTTAAATAAAGTGGGTCATCCATCCCGGAGGCTTTTCCGGCATGCACCTGCAGGATGGGATTGACTGCTAAAAAGAAATCTTTCGCATTCACTTCAATCATATTTGCCTGCGTTTTATAAAAAGCTTTCAGGATAGGCTTTTTGCTGGCGAAACTTTCTTTTGCGCCAGTTACCCATTCGGTATTATTCATGTAAAACCTGGCAAGATTGTATTCATCAACAGCGGTTAATTTCAGGGAAGAATAACTACTGTCGCCTGGTGGTAGTCGCCGTAGGCTATCCAAAAATTCAGCCTCCGCCACTATGTACTTGCGGTTGTATGACTTTATGGTAGAAAAATTAAGATCAGTATTTGTTTGTTGCTTTATTTCAAGGCGATCGATCAACTGGTAGCCTTTGTCGCCTTGCGGTAAAAACGTAGATTGCGCCGTAGCGAAAAACGGGCAAATAAAAACGACCAGTTTGAGTAAGCTTTTTATAATTTGCATTGTATTTATTTAATGAACAAAACGCTGATATTTTCAATTTATGCAAAAGTACCTGATTAAGAATATACAAATAGTGAATGAAGGTAAAATCACAAATGCTGATGTTTTAATAAACGGAGAAAGGATAGAAAAAATTGGGCCACAGTTAGCCCCGAAAGAAAACGTGATTGAAATTAATGGCGAAGGCAAACATTTGTTGCCCGGCGCTATTGATGACCAGGTGCACTTTAGAGAGCCAGGCTTAACGCACAAAGCCAATATCTACACAGAAAGTAAGGCGGCTGTGGCTGGCGGTGTTACCAGTTTTATGGAGATGCCCAACACCATTCCCAATGCACTCACACTGGCATTACTGGAAGATAAATACCATACAGCATCGCAAACCTCATTGGCCAACTATTCCTTTTTCATGGGTGTTAGCAATACAAATGCGGAGGAAGTTTTAAAAGTCAACAATCATAAAGAAGATATTTGTGGTGTAAAAATTTTTATGGGTGCCAGCACCGGCAATATGCTGGTAGACAATTACAATACACTTGAAAAAATATTCCGGGAAAGCGAGTTGTTGATTGCAACACATTGCGAAGATGAAAAAATTATCCGGCAAAACTACGAGCGGCTAAAACTTGAAAAAGGAACATTGTCTGCCTCCGATCACCCACTGATCCGTGACGACAACGCTTGTTACGAATCATCGCTGGCAGCCATCCAGATTGCTAAAAAATTTAATACACGTCTGCATATTTTACATATCAGCACCGAGAAAGAACTTCAGCTATTTGGTAATATGTTGCCGCTACAGGATAAACGAATTACAGCCGAAGTATGTGTGCATCATTTACATTTTACGGCTGATGATTATGAACGCCTCGGTTATAAAATTAAATGCAATCCCGCCATAAAAGCCCCCAATAATAAAGAGGCACTTTGGAAGGCCTTACTGGATGACCGGTTGGATGTGATTGCAACAGACCATGCGCCGCATTTACTTTCCGAAAAAGAAGGAGACTATGAACATGCGCATGCGGGACTGCCGTTGGTGCAGCATCCTGTATTGCTAATGCTGCACTACCATAAGCTGGGCAAAATAAGCCTGGAGAAAATAGCAGAAAAAATGAGCCATGCGGTTGCCGATTGTTTTCATATCAAAGAAAGGGGCTATATCCGTGAAGGTTATTTTGCAGACCTGGTAGTGGCCGACCTTCAAACAAGCACCACTGTTAGCAAAGAAAATATTTTATACAAATGTGGCTGGAGCCCGCTGGAAGGGTTTACTTTTCCTGCAACTATTGAAAAAACATTTGTAAACGGACGAATGGTTTATGGAAATGGCGTATGGGATGAATCTATGAAGGGACAAAGGATGAAATTTAAGGCCCCCTAGCCCCCTGAAGGGGGAACTAAAAGGCAGTGGCCTGCTAGATCGCATGCCTATTTTCTAAACATCGTTTACTCAAAAATATCCATTCAATTAATGAAAAGATATCCAATTTATATACTGTTTAAAAATCCCCCCTTGGGGGGTTGGGGGGCTTTATGGAAATAGACAAAACAACATTGCACGATCTTGCCATTTTGAATGTAGAGGATGAATCTTCTTTGTTTAGCAAATTGAACCTGTGTCGCACTATTGGCGGGCGGGATAAATTGCACGAGAATTTCACAAGGCCGCTACGTACCATTGAAGAGATTCGGGGGATACAGGAGACGCTTAAAACCATTCAGCAAAACCTTGCGCATTGGCCCTTGCAAATTAGCAATGGCTCTATCCTGATGATTGAAAAGTTTTATGACACTTCGATCGATGAAATTCCATCTAACCCATCTGCGGTTACCGCTTACAGTTATAAGATATTTCACAAACCCGATTTTTCGCTGGTAGAGTATTCGTTGGGGCATGCGTTTGATTTTATAAAAGGTATGCAATTGCTGACCAGCCATTTTCTAAAACCGGGTGTACCTAAACCCTTACATAGCCTATTAACGAAGGCCCAACAAATCATCGATAAAGACCAGTTGGCCATTATTGCAAACAACCATAAAGCTGCCGATCTTAGTATTATCCAGCAATTGAGCCTGGCCAATTTTATAAGATATCACTACAAAATAAATATGCAGGACCTGCTGAATATTTATTCGCAACTGGATGCCTGGTATGGTATGGCAATGGCCATCAATGAGTACGGACTTCATTTTCCCGAATTTATCGAGAGCGACCAACCCTTATTGAAAGTGGAAGGTTTATACCATATTTTGCTGGCAAAACCGGTTGGATATGAACTGGCACTTGATCCCCAATGTAACTTCCTTTTTTTAACCGGTGCTAATATGGCCGGCAAAAGCACCTTTATTAAATCGGTGGGTGATGCGGTGTTTTTGGCACATATCGGCATGGGCGTTCCTGCTGAAAGGATGCAACTAAGCTTGTTTGATGGCATGGTCAGTAATATCAATGTAATGGACAATATTTTAAAAGGCGAAAGCTATTTTTACAATGAGGTGCAACGCATCAAATCAACTGTCAGTAAAATTTCAGATGGCAGAAAATGGTTGATTTTGATTGATGAATTATTTAAAGGCACCAATGTAGAAGATGCGATGAAATGCTCCTCCACTGTAATTGAAGGTTTATTGAAAATTAAAAACTCCTTGTTTATACTTTCTACCCATCTCTACGAAATTGGAGAGCCTTTAAAAAAATATCCCAATATCAGTTTCAATTATTTTGAAACCATCGTTACAGAAGACCAGCTAAAATTTAGTTACCAGTTAAAAAAAGGCATCAGCAACGATCGGTTGGGCTACCTCATATTAAAAAACGAAGGCGTGGTGGATCTGCTGCAAAAGTTGTAACGGGTTGCCTGCTTAGGCCGCTGTTCAAATTTGTGACTCCTTTTTCTTTAATCAATGTAAATTTGCAGCCAGCTTTATTTTAACAAAGGCCGCACATTATCAGATGAAGAATTATTTCAGGATATTCAAATACATACATATCCCAAGGCCCAAATTGGTTACCTATTTATTTTACACCATTCTTGCAACCTTGTTTTCTTTGCTTTCGATAAATGCATTGGCTCCATTCATGAATATAATTTTCACTGGATCCAAAGACAAATGCCCTCAATGCCCGGAGGAAAAGCAAAAAACATTGAGCAGGTTTAATGAGTTTTTTGAGCAACTGATCAGGGATCATGGGGCCTTGTACACCCTCGGCATAATATGCCTTGTGATGATTGCATCGATCCTGCTGAAGAATATTTTTGTGTACCTCTCCCTCTATGTAAGCACACCCGTGCGAAGTAAGATACTGGCTGATTTTCGCTTAAGATTGTACACAAAAATTCTGCAGTTACCCATCAGCTTTTTTACCGAACAAAAAAAGGGCGACCTTATGAGCCGTATGATCGGTGATATTGCGGAAGTACAAAACTCGATATTTGTTGCGCTGGAAGGATTGATAAAAGACCCGCTGGTAATTATTTCTTTCCTGATTTCCATGATTGTAATAAGTCCGGAATTATCCTTGTTCCTGCTCATCTTCTTACCCGTAACCGGTATCATCATTGGCAGGGTAAGCAAAAGACTCAAGAAGCAATCAACCGCATATTCAGAAGCCAACGGAGAAAACCTTTCGCATGTGGAAGAAACGCTTGGCAGCATCAAAGTAATCAAGGCCTTTACAGCCGAATCGAGAATGCTGGATAAATTTAATGCAGGCAACAATAAGCTGTTTGCCATTTTAAACAAAATGACCATGCGCCGCGACCTTGCCAGTCCGCTTACAGAAGTGCTTGGTGTTACGGTCCTGTGTACCATTTTGTACATTGGCGGAAGATATGTTTTCAGCACCAACAGCCAGCTGGACGGTGGACAACTGATGGCATTTATCCTGCTATTTGCAATGATCATCAATCCAGCGAAAAATTTATCTACCACTATTTCCAATGTACAAAAAGGGTTGGGTGCCATTGAAAGAATTGAAGAAGTATTGAATGCGCCCCTGATGGTGGAAGAAAAAGAAAATGCGCTTGTTTTACCCGGTCTCAATCATCGAATCGTATTTAAAAATGTAAGTTTTAAATACGATGATAAACCGATCTTGAAAAATATCAGTTTCGTACTTGAAAAAGGTAAGACGCTTGCATTGGTAGGTTCATCCGGAGCAGGCAAATCAACCCTGGCCGATTTGATTCCAAGATTTCATGATGTATCGGAAGGCGAGATTTTGATTGATGGCGTAAATATAAAAGACTTTACCATTGAATCGCTGCGCAAACAGATGAGCATCGTTACACAGGAAGCTATTTTATTCAAT
>Ga0123337_10003723_pt1 | contig 16033 bp, 14 predicted proteins | sample frozenSSSSmetaG_FD_89792 | JGI IMG/M metagenome (GOLD analysis project Ga0123337, IMG submission 89792) | Glacier valley bacterial and archeal communities from Borup Fiord, Nunavut, Canada, to study Microbial Dark Matter (Phase II) -... | ecosystem: Environmental > Aquatic > Freshwater > Ice >... | reverse complement strand
TGCTAAAAATGTCTGTTCCGCTCAAAAGGAGGCAGTGGTATGATAGTCTTTTCTCTTTTATTGAAAATTCAAAACTGCCAATGAGTCTTACAGGATAATTCTACTGCAAAATATGGGTTAAATAAAATTTAGAGTCTAAAAGAAATAACAGCTTAACAGAATATATATCTGGACAAAAGTTCAATACTAATTATCGCAGTCAATATTCAAAAGGGATCTTACCTAAACACAATTGTAAGACAACTGAAAAAGTGATAAAATTTGACAAATGGGGTAACAAAAAAAATCCCTCTGCAACCATGCAGAGGGATTTCAAAGAATTAAATTTAACTAGTTTTCTTCCACCACGAAAGTGATCGGTTGCCGACGATAAGCATTTACGTTACGACCATTTTGTAGAGCGGGCGTCCATTTTGGTCCACGCTTAATGATTTTCACTGCCTCATCTTCCATGCCATATCCGTGCTTAGTTTCAGGCTGTACATCACTGATGCTACCGTCTTTACTTACAATGAATTTTACAATTACCTGGTACGTACCAGGAGATGCTCCATTGTCAACAGGTGCGTTTGCATTTAGATTTTTCTGCAAATACCTTACCCATGCTTGCTGGCCTCCAGGAAATGCTGCCTCATTTTCAACTTTGGTAAAAACCTTGTCTTCATCATCAGCTTTCGGAGCCTCAACAATCTGAGTTCCTTTATCCTCTACCGGCGCTTGTACTATTGCGTTTTTGTTTTCACTTTCAACCGTTTTAGTACTAATTACCTGGTCTTCCTTAATCTCCTCAATTTTTTCATCTTCCTTTACTTCTTCATCCTTAACAATTTTTGGAGGAGTAAATTTAACCTGGTTAATTTCAGGGGGAGGTGGTGCTTTTGGTGGTGGTGGTGGCGGTGGTGGTGGCGGCGGTGCATCATTTTTCTTCACATCCGCCATCTGTGTATCCAGTACTTCAATCACCTCGCTATCCGCTTTGGACATTGCCGTGGACAGAACAGAAGCCAAAAACGCTACCACTACCAAAGCAAGCGTAATGATAATTGATTTTGTTAACCGCTTGTTGTAGGTTTTCCGAAGTTCGTAGGCGCCGTACTGCTTGTTCTTTCCATCGAAAATAATATCGAGGACATCAGCGCTTAAAATTTTGTTTATTTCCATTGTAAAATGCTTTGTTAGTTAGATTCAAAAATTAACCAATTCCATAAAACTATTTTATGCCATTGGCTTCTTCTGTCAATTTGATCAACTGGGCTTCAGTATCACTCATCTCCACTTCTGCATAGTGTCCCGGAGGTACAGCACTGATGGCCATTTCGTCCAATATATCTATCGCATTTTTAAATGTAGCCTCTTTATCCGATTTGATGATGTACATCAAATCACCAATGGGCGTAGCTTTTCTTTTATCAAGAATTACCTGGCGGATATCCTTAAAGTTGCTGCTCTTAAATTGTGTAGATGCTTCAGTTGGAGACAGTTCACCAAAGTAATAATAAACCTGATCATCTTTCCCCAGGAGCAAAGTCATTGCGCCAGAGTTCTTTACTTTTAACTGATTATTCGGATCATCCTTTGGCTCATTCATTGCCATGGCAGTTGGCGTGCTCATGGTTGTAGTAAATACGAAAAATGTAATCAAAAGAAAACCCAAATCAACCATAGGTGTCAAATCTACCCTGGTGCTCATTTTTTTGGACTTCTTGACGCCAGGCCCTTTTTTATGTCCGCCACCGGACGATGTATCCATTTCTGCCATATCAGTAATTTTTAGTTACTCTTTTTCGAAGAGCAAATGTGGGGATAATTATTTATTTTCTTTACCCGGAGGATTCAATGCCAATTCTGAATCCAGTGGCACTCCTTCGGGGTTGGTTACTATTTTGAATTTAAAGATATCATTCCTCTTAAATGCATCTTTCACAAACTTAAAGGCTGGATACTTTGCTGCGTTATCACCTTTCACCAAAAGATTCAGGTTATCCAAACTTTCACCGGCATATGAACGAACTACACTGCCAATCCAGTCAGTTAACTCATTGTTGGTACTATCACCCGTTGGAATCCCATCCATCCTTTTAGGTTCCATGGGTTCTGATAATGCCAGCATACTTTTGATTTTATTAAATGGCATTCCAATGAATTCCATTTTTTTCAACTTAGTCAACTCGGCAGGTGATAATCCCAGCGCCTTGGTGGTATTGATATCATCAAGAATTGCTGATTTTTTTGCCTTATCACCTAACATCAGGTAAACCTTTCCTTCTTTAGTTAGCGTAACCAAAATGGCCTCTTCTTTTGCTATTTTAGTAGATACAGAAGAAGGTGTCATTACAGCAACAGCCTCAGGAGGTTTGGTTTTAGTTGCCAGTATAAAAAAAGACAACAACAAGAAAGCAACATCACACATAGCAGTCATGTCCACGGCTGTGCTTTTTCTTGGTAATTTAACTTTTGGCATTTTGAGAAAATTTAGTGTGTTTTACTAATAGATACAAATAATGGCAATTTCCATACGATTATTTATACAAAGAGGCAAAACTTTGAGTTAAAGTAAAACCTGACTCATCAATGCCATAGGTGATACCATCAATACGAGTAGTAAATACGTTGTAGAAAATGATCGCTAAAGCAGATGTACCGATTCCCAATGCTGTATTGTACAGGGCCTCAGAAATACCAACAGACAACTGAGATGCAGCAGCACCACCACCTGAATCTTCACCAAGAGCAGAGAATGCCTTGATCATACCAATTACCGTTCCCAACAAACCAATCAAGGTTGCAACAGAAGCCAATGTTGATAAGAAAACCAGGTTTTTTTCTAACATTGGAAGCTCCAATGAAGTAGCTTCTTCAACTTCTTTTTGGATTGCCATTACTTTTTGATCCGTAGATAACTCTGTATTGCTAATCATTTGTTTGTAACGGTGTAATCCTGCTTTCATTACATTTCCTACAGAACCTTTTTGCTTATCGCATTCTGCAAGTGCTGCATCAACATTTTTATTGGCAAGATGATATTGTACTTTACGAACAAAATCCGCATTACTTCCTGTACCGGTAGCTTTAGAAATAGTCAACATTCTTTCTACTACAAAAGTGATAACTGTTAAAAGGCTTCCTATCAAAATTGGTACAATGATACCTCCCAAATACATTTTATTCAAAGCAGATTTTGGTCCATCATGAGAAGGCCAAAATGCTCCGGTACCAGGTTTGCTAAATCCTGATGGATCGCCTAAAATGAATCTCCAAAATATGTATCCAACTAAAATACAAACCAATGGAGCTATCCATGAAATTGCATTACTGGATTTTTTTACTTTTACAGAGGTAGATGGTTTTACATTTGCAGTTGAATTTGTTTCTGCCATAACGTTCGTTTTTTAGTGTGTTAAAGTGAAATGCGGTTTGAATTTTTTGTTTTACAATGCTAAGAAAAAAAACTATTTCAACCATGAAACAAGTTTAATAATTTTTTTTCGTGAGGCACAAGTTAATAAAATAATTGAATGAATCAGTCGTTGAAAAAAATAAATCGAACTTTTTTAAAAAGATAACTTCGTAAAATTTAATTCTGCTTTTTAAAAAAATTGGTATTGGGGGGAAATATAATTGTTATTCATACCGCAAGGCTACAATGGGATCAAGTTTTGCCGCCTTATAAGCAGGGTAAATACCCGCCAGCAGGCCCACCAGCGAGCAAACGAATACACCAATAATTATCCATAACCAGGGGATTACAAATCCTGTCTTTAAAAGTAATGCTACAATATTACCAAATAATATTCCCGATAAAATACCTACAAAGGCACCCATCAGGCTGATCAGGATGGATTCCCATAGGAACTGCGCCCTTACTTCAGATGCTTTTCCGCCGAGCGATTTAATCAATCCTATTTCCTTCGTTCTTTCATTCACTGCTACCAGCATGATATTCATTAATCCTATTGCCGCTCCTACCAATGTAATGAGTGCAATGGCCAGTGTGGCATATTTTAAAAAACCTAAATTTTTCATCAACGACTGCGCAATACTATCACTCTTGTCGATATAAAAATTATCGTCTTCTTTTACATCCAGTTTTCTTACCGGCCGGAAAGAACCTATTGCCTCTCCTACTGCAACTTCCATCATATTTAAGTCGCTTACCATCACGGCAATATTGTACGATTTATTTTCAGAACCATAGATACGACGAATATTATTATATGTTGTAATCACCACCTTGTCTGCATTCATGAAGGCACTGCTTCCTTTGTCCTTTAGTATCCCGATAATTCTATACTTGTTATTTGATACTGTAATGATTTTATCGAGGGCACGCTCTGTATTTTCACCAAATAATTTTTGTGCAATTACATTCCCTACCACGCATACGCTTCTGCCCGTCTCTACATCCGATTCATTGAAATCTCTTCCGTTTGATAACTCGTATCCGTTAAGTTGCAAATAGTTTTCATCACCGCCGATTACCCGAATATCAGGATTCGTTTTTTTAGTGTCGGTGTTAACAATGATCCCACTGGGACCAGATAAGGCTATACCAACCGTTGCCGGAAAAGAATAAAGTTTTTTAAATACTCTCGCCTCGTCATAAGTAATCATCTTGCCTTCACTTGACTTTTTGGATGCGATAGATTTGCGGTTTGATTTTTTTACCCTGTCACGGTTTGGGCCACCGCCAAACTGAACATTGCGTTCTTTGAATCTGATGCTAAAGGCGTTGGCGCCCATGGTGGAGAAACTCTGCGTTAGGCTTTGATTAACGGCTTCTACGGCAGTTATAATAGCAATCAATGCCATGATCCCCAATGCGATTATAATGACTGTAATGGCGGTTCGTAAACGGTTACTTTTTATTGTATTGTACGATAGCGCAATGGAATCTACTGTCTTCATGAGAATGTTATTAAGCTAAAGTTAATTCCGAAAAACTACTTCCTGTTAAAAAAATTTATAAACGGTATTGGGAGAGATAATGCGGTGAAGCAAATGAAATAAAAATTTTTAAGACTGCTATAATTTGATGAGCAACATTAATTACTTGCATGATCAAGGCAAGCAACTACAATATTTAAAAAATCAACAGCTAAATCATCAACCCTGCAGGGCCGGGGTGTAGCTATCGCAGCCTGCATTTTTTCAGTAAGGGTAGATTCAACACCTACACTACATGCCTTTTGGCAATCCAACTTGAAATTGGCAGCAACCGGTTAAATGAAGAGAGATGGTGTGTTGTAGGAAGAAATGAAATATCCTTTCAACTAAAAAGAATAATGCAACCATTCAGTAACAATAGAAGGGAAGATGCCTATCACTACAATGAGTAATGCAGTTACAATCAACAATATTTTAAAAGCAGGCGTAACCTCATTTCCTTCTGCAATAAAATCGACATCCTGGCTGCTGGCTTCCTTAAAAAACATAGCCTGAATAATCTTAAAATAATAATATGCACTTATTGCCGCACACAATACAGCAAATAAAACAAGCCAATGCTGGTGACCATCCCGAAGTGCCGCCATCAGCATAAAGAATTTACTTTGAAAACCGGCTGTTAACGGGATACCAGTTAAGGATAACAAAAACACAGTAGCAGTAACAGCCAATACAGGATGTTGTTTGGCAAGCCCATTGAATCCGTCAACAGTGTAATCACGCATTTTTATTAGTATGGCAAATATTCCAATGGTAGCAAAACTATAAGCGGCTGAATATAAAATCAAACCTTCTTTTGCGGTATCATTTAAAGCGAAAACAGCAAGCAACATAAAGCCTGCCTGTGCAATACTTGAATAAGCCAACATGCGCTTTACACTCTGTTGAAATACTGCAGTAAGATTTCCAATAAACAAAGTAGCTGCTGTAATGAATGCAATTAACATTTGCCATTGCGCCTGCACCTGTCCGAAAGAGTTTTCAAATAAACGAATGAAGGCAATAAAACCGCCCACTTTTACAATGGTGGCCATAAAGGAAGTAAACACCGTGGGTGCTCCGTCATATACATCAGGCGTCCAAAAATGAAATGGGGCCGCAGATACTTTGAATGACATTGCAATCATCATAAATACCATTCCTATAGCAATCATCACAGGCATTTTGCCCTCTCCTAAATTAATATTGTTTATAAAAAAAGAGCCTTCGCTATTACCGCCATAAATAAAAGCTATTCCCATCAGCATGATGCCTGTTGAAAATGTTCCCATCAGGAAATACTTTAACGCTGCTTCATTGCTTTTTAAATTACGTTTATCACTACCGGTTAAAATGTACAATGGAATAGTCATGATTTCGATCCCAATAAATAAAATCAACAGGGTATTAAAAGTTGCTGCAAGACTAACGCCGCACAACACAAAAAATATCAATGCGAAATATTCAGAAACGTTGGATCCTACCTTTTCAATATCCCTTCCGCTGAGCAAAAAATATAATAGGGTAGAAACTAAAGCGACTGTAATAAAGGTTAAATTAAAACTATTGAATGACAGCATATTTCTGGCATCAATTGCAAAGAACGGGTCGCCGGAAGTGAGTTCAAGACAGTTGGAAATAATGATAATTACAAGGCCCGCAATTGCCCAGTATTTTGGCGTGGCCTTGTTTTTGAAGAATACACCTCCAAACATCATGATGATTCCCCAGATTGCTGTTAATATTATTGCGTTCATATTTTCGTCCGGATCCTGGCTCAAGCAGGACCAATTTAAGATTAGTATTATTTAAACCTGGTGATAACTGCTGCCACCGTATCTTTTGTTAACTCGAAAAATGGCTGGGGATATACACCCACCATAAATATGGCCACCACAATAACACTCAGTATGATCTTTTCATTCAATGCGATTTCTTTCATTGCAGCGGTAACTGAATTGGCCTCACCGTAAAAAACCTTTTGCACCATATTCAACGTATAAACGGCCGCAAGAATAATACTAATACCAGCTACTGCTGTATACCATACATTGAACTTGAATAAACCGCCGAACATCATAAACTCTCCTACAAAAGCATTGGTTAGTGGCAATGCAATATTTGCAAAAGCGATCACTACCAGCATGATGGTTAGGACGGGTGCTTTATGAGCTACGCCACCTAACTGAGAAATTTTACGGGTGCCTGTTTGCTTTTCTATCAGGTCAATCACAATCCACAATCCGATGATATTGATACCATGACTGAACATTTGTATCATCACACCTTCCAATGCCATTTGCTGGGTTGTAAAAATAGCGGCACACATCAACCCGATATGCGCAATGGATGAATAGGCCACCAATCGTTTCAGGTCATCCTGTTTGATGGCGATTAAACTGGCATAAATCATCCCGATGACGGATAAGCCAATTACTACGTTATCAAATTTTGCAACTGCTTCCGGAAACAAAGGCACCAACCAGCGAATGACACCAAACACACCCATTTTTACCATCACTCCACTTAACACCATTGTTACGGCAGTGGGTGATTGTTCGTATGTATCGGGCTGCCATGTGTGAAAAGGAAAGATGGGCATTTTGATAGCGAAAGCAATAAAGAATAACCAGAACAACCAGTTTTGTTGCGATGGCATGAAGTTAACGGCCCTGAAAGCCTGCAAAGAAAAACTATGGTCTGCAAACGGAGTGGCTGCTGTGTGCAGGTAAACATAAATGATACCGATCAACATTAACAGTGAACCTGTAAATGTATAAATGAAGAATTTAAAGGTAGCAGTAATTCTCTTTTCGCCACCCCAAAAGCTACATAGAAAATAAACCGGGATCAATGCCAATTCCCAGAAAAAGTAAAATAACAAGGCATCGGTGGAAAGAAAAACCCCCATCAGACCAGCCTGCGATAATAACATCAGGCCGTAAAACATTTTCGAATTTTTATACGCATTCCTGTACGTGGCAATGAATATAACAGGGAAAGAAAAAGCAGTTAAAAAAGTAAGTAGTCTGCCCATGCCATCCAGACTTACGGAGAAACTACACCCTAAATATTTGAGCCATTCATAGTTAAACGTTAGACCGCTTAATGCAGCATCATTGCTGTAATACAAACTTGCAAACGAAATAAATAAAGTAACAATTACTGAAAATAAACTCCACGCCTTTACAGATGCATCTTTCTTTATGAAAAATGTAATCAATCCCGCTATCAACGGAAAGAAAATCAATAAATGAGGGATAGTTATGTCATTACCAAACATCAGGAGTATATTTTACAAAAACAATTGAATAATAAATAAAATCAAAATACCAAATACCATCAGCAATACATAGGTTCCTACTTGTCCATTCTGTATCAGGCGAATTTGGCGGCTTCCATAGTTAACGGCTCTTCCTACGCCATTTACAAAACCATCAATGATGTTTTTCTCAACCACACTATTAAGCATTGCTGCCAATGATTGCAAAGGCTTTACAATGATCGCATCGTACAATTCATCTACATACCATTTATTCGCCAGGATCTTTCCGATGCCTGTTTCTTCTGCACCAGTTTTTTCGTACTTGCTGAATTTGTTCCATGCGTATAACAACGCAATCAACGCACCACCAACAGATATTCCCATCAGCATATACTCAGTAGTGTGTGACACTTCATGCTTTGCTGCAATAGCACTGCTTTGTGAAAATATTGGCTCAAGAAATGCTTCTAACCGATGTCCTCCATGCAGCATGAATTCCGGGATACCAATCCATCCGCCAATTACCGCTAAAATTGCCAACACAATTAATGGAAAAGTGATCGCTGCAGGACTCTCATGTAAATGATGTTCCTGTTCGTGCGTCCCCCTGAATTTACCAAGGAATGTCATGGCATATAAACGAAACATATAAAAAGCCGTCATCAACGCACCCAACACCCCCACTCCCCATAGCAAAGGACTTTTTGCAAAAGCACCAGCAAGTATTTCATCTTTTGAAAAGAAACCAGAGAAAGGAGGCATTCCGGCAATGGCTAAACATCCAAGCAAAAAAGTAATGTGCGTAATACTCATGTATTTTTTAAGTCCACCCATGTTGCGCATATCCTGCTCACCGCCCATTGCATGAATGACGCTACCTGCACCAAGGAACAACAACGCTTTGAAAAAAGCATGGGTCATTACGTGGAATACAGCTCCGGTGTAGGCCCCAACTCCCAATGCTAAAAACATATATCCCAACTGGCTAACGGTTGAGTAAGCCAGTACTTTTTTAATATCATTTTGTTTCAGGGCAATTGTTGCAGCCAGTATAGCAGTAGCCAATCCTACTATTGCGATCACCGTCTGTGTTGCAGGCGCCATTGTAAATAAAATATTACTCCGGGCAATCATGTAAATACCCGCAGTTACCATTGTTGCAGCATGTATCAATGCACTTACCGGTGTAGGACCAGCCATCGCATCGGGCAACCAGGTGTACAAAGGAATCTGTGCACTTTTGCCGGTAGCACCCACGAACAGCAACATGGTGATTCCGGTAATATCAAAGGCAGTTAGTTTAGAAACATTGTCGAATACCTGGTGATAATCGGCTGTCCCAAGTTTAGCCAATAACCAAAACACGGCCAGCAAAAAACCAAGATCACCAATGCGGTTCATAATGAATGCCTTTTTAGCGGCATTATTGAAATCATTGTTCTTGAACCAAAAGCCAATCAGCAGGTAGGAACATAAACCAACACCTTCCCAACCGATGAACATGATGATATAATTGCCTCCCATTACGAGAAGCAACATGGAGAAAACAAAGAGATTCAGATAAGAAAAATATTTTGCAAAATCTTTGGAAGGCTCTTCATGCATGTAAGAAGTAGAATACACATGTATTAAAAAACCAACGCCTGTAATAATTAATAAGAAGAGAGAAGAAAGTTGATCGATCTGTAAATCGAAGCCTACTTTAAGAGAATCGGTATTGATGAAATCAAAATAATGGGCCACATGTGTGTTACCGCCTTTTACACTAAAAAATACATATACACTGATCAGGAAAGAAGCCAGGATAACCCCGCTACCGATGATACCAGCGAAGGTTTTAGATAAATTATTTCTACCCAGTCCATTGACCAAAAAACCGATCAATGGCAAAAGTGGAATCAGCCAAACTATTTGTAGTACATTATTCATAAGCCCACTCCTATCCCTTAAAGGGGAATTTTTAGCTACACCTTTTTTTAAAGGGTAGTGTATTGTTTAACAAAAGATCTTTAAATATTAATTCTTGTGCCTTACTCTCCGCTCCGCCGCGGAGGATTAGGAGCTTTAATTTTTCAACCTGTTCAAAAAATTCACATCAACTGAGTGCGTATTTCTATACATCATTACAATAATTGCTAGTCCTACACTTACTTCAGCCGCTGCCACTACCATGATAAAAAATACAAATATTTGTGCATCGCTTGCTGCATTGGGATTGGTAAGTCCGATTGCCTGGTTGTGCATTTTAGAGAAAGCAACCAGCAATAAATTGGCAGCGTTTAACATCAGTTCAATGCACATGAATATAATGATAGCATTGCGACGGATCAAAACTCCGACTACGCCTATACTAAATAAAGCAACTGCTAAAAATATGTAATAATATACCGGCATAAAAAAATTTACAATTTTACATAAACACCCATTCCAATTGTAGCGGAAGCAGGTTTGACTGACAAAATATCCTTTATTTTTCGTTTTACCATTCCATTGAAAAGATCTACCGCTTTATAAGATGCTTGCTTGGTAAGAAGTTTACTTAATAAGCCTACCCCGATACCTGATAAACCGCTTATGAGTGCCCCCTGGTAATCTTGCTTTATTGCTGCTTTATCAAGTGATTTAACTGAGCCGTAAATTACAATTGCACTTCCAGCATAGGATGCGATCCTATAAACCGTTCTACCGGTTTTGTATGTTTTAAATAGCCGGTTAATTTCTTCATTTTGCTTTAAACCAAATACCTCTCCCAACTTATTGATATTGGGTATTGCTATACTTCCAATAGAAAACTTAGGAGCAAAACCCTTTTTAACATTCATTGTCTTTCCCAACAGGTTCTGCAGGTTATCCATGTTCAATACCTTATCAAAATCAATCTGTGCAAATGACTTACTAAACAGCATTGTTACAACTAATACAATCAGGGTGCCTTTTTTCATCTTACTTCAATAAACTTAATATTATGCTTCTTTTTTAGATATTACAACAGCACCAATCATGGCACTTAAAAACAACACACTGCTTATTTCAAATGGAAAAACAAAATCTGTAAACAGCGACATGCCGAGATTTTTGATCAGGCCTGCATTACCGCCGTTCATTTGGACAAGTTGGGTAGCTGCTACAGTTTGTTTCAATGCCGCCACAATTACCAGTAGTAAACTTCCACCTGCAATTCCGCCAATGTATAAAAACCATTTATTTTTTTGCTGCGGTTCCGAATCTGCATTCAGGTTCATCAACATCACCACAAATAGAAATAATACCATTATAGCACCTGCATAAACAATGACATTCACAACTGCCAAAAACTGCGCATTCAATAATATATAGTGACCTGAAATAGCAAAGAAAACAAGAATAAGATACAAAATACTATGCACCGGGCTTTTGCTGGCAACCACCATTGCGGCACTGCCTAAGGCCAGTACACTCAAAAACCAAAACATTATTTCTATTACATTCATAAGTTATTGTGTTCATTCCTACAGGAGGAAGGTATTTTTATCAATCACTATTTTATTGTAACCCTGCCACCCTTTGCCTTTGCATAAGCTTCTGGCTCAGTTACCGGATTAGGAATTAATAAATCGTCTTTTCCATAAATGAAACCTTTCCGTTGAAAATTGGCAGGGGCAAAAGTTTCGCTTAAATAAATGGCATCTTTCGGACAAGCCTCTTCACACAATCCGCAAAAAATACAGCGCAACATATTGATTTCATATTTTGCTGCATATTTTTCTTCCCGATATAATTTCTCTTCCCCGGGTTGTCTTTCCGCCGCTTCCATGGTAATGGCTTCTGCCGGGCAGGATACGGCACATAAACCACAAGCGGTGCAATTTTCTCTACCTTCCTCATCCCTGTTTAAAATATGAAGCCCCCTGAAAACCGGGCTAAACGGACGTGTAACTTCCGGGTAATTGATAGTTGGCTTTTTCTTAAAAATATGACCAAACGTAATGATCATTCCTTTAAATATAGCCGGCAGGTATGCTCTCTCCAACATACTCATCGGCCTGCGATCTACTTGTTTGGCTCTGCTTGTTAATGCTTGCATATATTTATAATTGTTGCAACATAAAAAGTTGCGCAAAGATATTTTTATTGTTTAGAAATGCCAGTTATTTTGTTGAAATAAAATAAACGCCCCTGTAACCAGCATATTGATCAAGGCCAGTGGTATCAAAACTTTCCAACCAAGATTCATCAATTGATCATAACGGAAACGGGGAATCGTCCATCGTACCCACATGAATAAAAACAGGAAGGCAAAGGCCTTGGTTAAGAATACACCCGCATGTATCAATGCCATCCAGTTAACGCCTATGCTTTCAGAAAAAGCGGCATCGTTCAAAAAGGGAATATCATATCCGCCAAAATACAAACTCACCATCACTGAACTACTCAGGAACATATTGATGTATTCTGAAAAAAGGAAAAAACCCAGTTTCATGGATGAATATTCTGTATGGTAGCCGCCAATCAACTCATTTTCTGCTTCTGCCAAATCAAATGGAGTACGGTTACATTCTGCAAATGCACAGATTAAAAAAATCAGAAAGCCCAATGGCTGTTTAATGATATTCCAGCTATACCAATTTTCCTGTTGTTGCTCCACAATCTCCTTCAGGCTAAGTGTACCGGTTGACATCAGTAATGCAATCAATGCTATACCCATTGCCAGTTCGTAGCTTATGATTTGAGAAGCGGCTCTCAATCCACCCATTAAAGAATACTTATTGTTGCTGGCCCAGGCACCAATCATAATGCCATACACCCCCATACTTACCACACCAAAAACATATAAAATACCAATGTTGATATCAGCAATCTGCAAAGGAATATCCCGGTCAAAAAAATGAACCTTGTCTCCCCAGGGAATAACGGCTCCTGTCATCATGGCTGTTAGCATCGCCAGGCATGGGCCAAGAATAAATAAAAACTTGGAAGATAAATTAGGGATAATTTCTTCCTTGAAAAACAATTTCAATCCATCCGCCAGCGGTTGAAATAATCCGAAGGGACCTGCACGGTTTGGACCACGCCTATCCTGAAGAACGGCCGCCACCTTGCGCTCTGCCCAGGTCGCATACATGGCAATCACCAATGATGCCATCACTACCACAACAATTAAAACAAGCTTTTCAATTACTAAAGACAATCCAATTGATAATAACATAATCTATTGTATAAATATTTTTTATCGGCATTCCTGCACAACAATCTGTTGGAATCAGCATCCACTCTAACTGCCCTTTGTTTTAAATCGACCGGATCATACGTTCAAACAGTTTTACTTCACCATTCAAAAATCTACAACCAACTTCGTTTAACTTTTCGGTGTATTGAAATCATCCGAATGTGCCGGTCCATTGATTTCACTTAAATGAATATTGGGATTATTAACCTCACTCTCAGTATGAATGTCCATTAGCAGGAGTGGGCTCCTTCCTCCCATTACTTCTTTGATGGTTTCTTTTGGAATTACCAATCCCTCGTATTTGCCTTGTGAAATCACGGAATGACGGTTGACTTTTGTAATGCATTCTATTACCCAATCGCTTGTTTTCTTTTTATCAAATCTACAGGTATTGCATATCCACCCTGGCTTTCCATCATAACTTTTCACTTCGCCCCATTCATCTTTGCGTACAGTTACCCGGTACACTTCATCGCCACGCAACCATAAGGTGGTTTTGCCACAGCAACCCGGTGTTTCGCAACTGCGATGTGCATCTACGGGCTTTGTGAACCATACCCTGTTTTTAAAACGAAATGTTTTATCAGTCAACGCCCCCACAGGACAAACATCAATCATGTTTCCACTAAAGTCGTTGTCAACAGCTTTGGAAATGTAGGTTGAAATCTCTGCATGTTCGCCTCTATCTAAAATGCCATGTACTCTTTTATCCGTAATCTGATCAGCTACATACGTGCAGCGATAACAAAGGATACACCTTGTCATGTGCAACTGGATATATGGTCCGATATCTTCCTTTTCAAATGTTCTTCTTGGAAATTCGTAGCGTGTACCTTCCTTGCCATGTTCATATCCAAGATCCTGCAAGTGACATTCTCCGGCCTGGTCGCAAATGGGGCAATCCAACGGATGATTCAACAATAAAAATTCAACCACTCCTGCCCTTGCATCTTTTACTTTTTCACTGGTAATATTTTTTACAATCATTCCATCCATAACCGTTGTGCGGCAAGATGCAACCAGCTTTGGCATTGGTCTTGGATCGGCTGTAGAACCAGCGGCTACCTCCACCAGGCAGGTACGGCATTTACCACCACTGCCTTGCAGTTTACTATAATAGCACATTGCAGGTGGTGTCACATCTCCTCCAATTTGTCGGGCTGCGTTTAGTACAGTAGTACCTGCCGGCACATCAATGGTGATGTTGTCGATGGTTACTTTAAAGGTTTTAATTTCGTCTGCCATATGTTGTTGTACGCCTGCACGCTATGTTTGCGAAAAGACGTTCTGTTTTATGATTATTACTATTCTGCTTATGCGGTCACCGGTACATGTATCGGATCTGCATAATGCCTGAGTCCAAAATTTTCTGTCAAACATTTTTCAGGGTTCAGCACATGCCATTCAAATTCATCCCTGAAATGACGGATAGCTGCCGCAATCGGCCATGCGGCTGCGTCCCCCAAAGGACAAATGGTATTCCCCTCAATTTTACGCTGAATATCCCATAACAAATCGATGTCCTTCATCTCGCCTTTTCCGCTATCAATTTTCTTTAAGATTCTTTCCATCCATCCGGTTCCTTCCCGGCATGGGCTGCACTGACCACAACTTTCATGATGATAGAACCTTGCTAACGTCATGGTATTTTTTACCACACACTGGTCTTCATCCAACACAATAAAACCACCACTTCCCATCATACTTCCGGTTGCAAAACCGCCATCGCTCAGGCTTTCGTAGTTCATCAACCGCTTCTCTCCTTTTGCAGTGGTTAATAACAAATTAGCTGGCAATATTGGAACGGATGATCCACCCGGAATACAGGCTTTTAATTTTTTGCCATTGGGAATGCCGCCGCAATATTCATCGCTGTAAATAAATTCTTCTACAGAAATGGTCATATCAATTTCGTAGATGCCGGGTTTGTTGATGTTGCCACAGGCAGAAATCAATTTTGTACCTGTACTTTTTCCAACACCAATTTTTGCATATTCCTCACCCCCCTCGTTGATGATTGGCACAATAGCAGCCAGCGTTTCTACATTGTTAACCACAGTTGGACAATCCCACAAACCTTTCACGGCGGGGAAGGGAGGTTTGATTCTTGGGTTACCTCTTTTACCTTCCAGGCTTTCAATCAGCGCTGTTTCTTCTCCACAGATATAGGCACCTGCCCCACGTTGCACATACATTTCGCAATCGAAACCGGTACCCAGGATATTTTTTCCCAACCAGCCATTTTGCTTTGCTTCTGCAATTGCATTTTCTAAAATATCAGTAATCCAGGCATACTCGCCACGAATATAAATGTAACTCACGTTGCTTCCTAACGCAAATGAAGAAACGATCATTCCTTCAATCAGCAGATGAGGAATAAATTCCATCAGGTACCTGTCTTTAAAAGTACCGGGTTCACTTTCATCGGCATTACAAACAAGATAACGGGCAACGCCTTCCGGCTTGGCCAAAAAACTCCACTTCATGCCGGTTGGGAAACCAGCTCCACCACGACCACGTAATCCGCTCTTTTTAACTTCTTCGACGATCTCAGTGGATGTAAGTTTTAAAGCTTTCTCCACACTACGGTAGCCGCCTTCACGCCGATATACTTCATAACTGCGGATTCCCGGAACATG
>Ga0123337_10003722_pt1 | contig 16039 bp, 16 predicted proteins | sample frozenSSSSmetaG_FD_89792 | JGI IMG/M metagenome (GOLD analysis project Ga0123337, IMG submission 89792) | Glacier valley bacterial and archeal communities from Borup Fiord, Nunavut, Canada, to study Microbial Dark Matter (Phase II) -... | ecosystem: Environmental > Aquatic > Freshwater > Ice >... | reverse complement strand
GTCCCTTTGACAGTTGGTTCGAGGTACAGGTGTTCGTGGAAATCGCAAGGCGCGGCTTTCGGGTCATCCCCCAATACGAAGTGGGCGGCTACCGCATAGATTTGGTGGTTGAAGGCATGGCAGGCAAGCTGGCGGTGGAGTGCGACGGAGACCGCTGGCACGGCCCCGAACAGTTCGACAAAGACCTGTCCCGCCAACTCGAACTCGAGCGGGCAGGGTTTCAGTTCTGGCGAGTGCGGGGAAGTACCTTTTACAGGGACCCCCAAAGAGCGCTCGAGGATTTGTGGAAAACCCTGGCTCGAGCGGGGGTTTCGCCGTATGCACATTCGGCATAGGAGTGTTGTTTAGTTATTTAAAAATGTCGCCTACTCTACAGTGGAACCCCGGTAAGACAGTTTTGTCTTCCAATATGTCGTCCGAACCAAAAATCTGAACCTCATCATCTGAGGAATACGCAAAGACTCGCCTTGAACTAGGATAAACCAACCAGACTAGACGCGTTCCACCACTGAGGTAAGCCCCCACTTTTTCTTCAATGTCGCCTACACGTTCACTGGGCGATATGACCTCCACCGCCAAATCTGGTGCGAAAGGCCAGTAGTTACGCGGGACACCAGAAGCCGGAATGCGCTCTGCACGCACGAAAGCGATATCCGGCCCTCGTATGGTGTCGGGATTACGCCCCACCAGAAACCCACCTTCCACGCCTGCCCATCCCCTATCCTCATCTGCCCAGGCTAGCAACTTCGACCCTAGCCTCAAAGCTAATCCAGCGTGCTCTCCTCCGGGTGGTGTCACAGGTCTAACCTCCCCACGCACCAGCTCGAGGGCGTCGTCTTCGCTGTAGTGGTTCCAAAACTCTTCAGCGGTGATGGGTTGTGTGGCTACAGTCATGCAGGTCCCTCCTCGAGCGGTTTGGTAGCAGTTTATCATGGGCCATTGAAAGTAAAAGAGCGCACCAATATGCGCCCTCTCAAAACAACACAAGCTCCTCGAGAATCACCCAACCAGCCGTATAAAAGTGTGCCCACTCGAGCTTTGACCAGACCATGCACCCCGCCGCAAAACCGCATGGGGACGGGCTGCCCACGCACCAGCTCGAGCGGAGGGTCGCGGGTTTGGGTGAGCCAGAATTCTTCGGCGGTGATGGTGGGTTTCCTCCCTCGAGTATGGACTGAATGAACGGGTAAACTTGGATGATTAATAGTTCAACATCCTTTGTGGAGAAAATTTGAAGGGACAGAATAGTTTAAGCCCCGAAGACATCACATTCTTCTCGGATGAGGATAATTGGCGTTACGGGCCGTGCTATGAAATTGCACTTTTCATCGAGCACCCTATCTCCGATGAAGAAATGGGGAAGCTTCTTCACGAGGAACTGGGTTTCATTCCCTGGACGATGACCAACAGTCCACAGAGGTCCTATTCTATCTTTCGGGACGCTCGAGACAGAATTCCCGCGTTTGGATTGTTGCATTTTCCGTGGCACTATGAGCCAGACTCTCTTTTCCCAAATCAGCCCCAGCACCGTTATTTTTTTGTTTTGTATCCCGCACAGTTTATTCGTATTTGTGGCGACTATCCTCATTTTGAAGGTGGATTCGACGGACATGATTATGAGAATACAAGATGTCTCATCTTATGTCTGATGAGGGTTATTCAGAGCGTAGGGAAATATTTCAATGTGTCTGGCGCAGCAATACAAGACGAGACCTACGCCATGCCTTTTCTCAAAGATGGCATAACCTTATCAAAAGGCACTTTAAAGTATTTACAACTTCCACATGTTCCAGCACTCGAAGAGTACGAAAGGTATGGTTCTGTACCCCTGAATGCCGACCTTGATGTACTCGAGAAGAAGTAAGGACGCCCTCTCGAGCGCCCTTTCTTCAACTTCAACCCTCGAGCGCTAAAACATCAAACCTTCGGAGCCGGATAACCCCTGGCCTCGAGCACCGCACCCGCAATGTGCCGACGCAGACGGATAGTGTTCACCATCTCCCCTTTGGTCAGGCGGCGTAGCGCGGCCCCGGCCATGCGGGCGTCGTCTCCGGTAGCAATCATGCTCATGGCTTCTTTGGCGCACACAGCGGCTTTTTCGGCAGCCTCGGACACGTAGACCTGGGTCATCTCGACCTGAAGCTCGGGGTAATTCAGCTTCTGGGTCCGCAGCAGCGCACTTTCGGCGCAGTAGGCCAGCATCACGATGTCGGCAATTCGCATCATGATTTCCTGGCGGCTCTCGAGCTGAGCGCCATATTTCAGGGTCGCGCTTCCGGCCACCATCAGGGCCAGTTTTTTCAGGTTGGACACCACTTTTTCTTCGCTCGAGAGTGGACCGTCGCTCGAGGATTCGTCAAAACTCGGCTCGAGCAGCTCGGTTTGCAGCTTCTGTGCCGCCTGCATGAGTGGAATCTCGCCCTTCATGGCCCGTTTGAGGAGTGTGCCCGGAATCAGTAAGCGGTTGATTTCGTTGGTTCCCTCAAAAATCCGGTTGATGCGGCTGTCACGGTAAGCCTGCTCGATGGGATATTCGGCGCTGTAGCCGTATCCACCGTGAATTTGCAGCCCCTCGTCCACCGAGTAATCCATGAGTTCGGACCCCATCACCTTGAGAATGCTGCACTCGACGGCGTAGGTTTCGATGGCCTTGAGCTTGTCCAGTCCGCTCGAGATGGCCGCGTCAATGCTACCACCCAGACGGTAAATCGCACTCTCGAGCGCGTAGGTTCGCAGCGCGATGTTGGCCAGTTTCTCCTGAATCGCCCCGAAGTTTGCAATCGGTTGACCAAATTGTTCCCGCTCGAGGGCGTATTTGCTGGCGATGTTCAGCACGTACTTGCCCACCCCCACGCCGCCCGCGCCAATCTTGTAGCGGCCCACGTTGAGGATGTTGAAGGCGATTTTTGCGCCCATGCCCACCCCGCCCAGCAGGTTCTCGGCGGGCACCTTCACGTCGGTCAGAATGACTTGACGGGTGTTGCTCGAGCGGATGCCCAGTTTGTGCTCCTCGCCGCCGAAGGAAATCCCCTCGAGCGTCGCGTCCACTAGAAAGGCCGAAAACTTATTGCCCTCAGGGGTTTTCACCTGCCCGAACACGGTGTACAGGTCCGCAATTCCACCGTTGGAAATCCACATCTTGGTACCGTTCAGGACATAGTGCGTGCCGTCCTCACTGGGGACCGCCGTGGTCTTGGCCGCCTGCGCGTCGCTGCCGCTCGAGGGTTCAGTCAGGCAATACGCCGCAATCAACTCGGCGGTGGCCAATCCCGGCAGGTACTTGGCCTTCTGCTCGGGGGTGCCAAAGTACACGATGGGCAGCGAACCGATGCTCTGGTGCGCCCCGTAGGTCACGCCAAAGCCCCCGGTAGGAGCCAGTTTCTCGTTAATCAGGATGCCTGCGGCTTTGGGTAAATCCAGGCCCCCGTACTCCTCGGGAATCTCCACCGCCGTGATGCCCAGCTCTCCAGCCGCGCGCAGGAGTTTGGCGTTTAGGCCCGCTTCTTTCGCCTCGAGCGCCGCCATTTTGGGCATCACCTCGTTCCACACGAAGTCGTGGGTGGCGTCGCCTATCATCCTCAGGTCCTCGTCCATGTCCTCTGGGGTGAACACTTCACTCGGCTCGGTGGCTTCAATCAGCCACATGCCGCCTACCACGGGTTTGCGCTCTACTGCGGTCATACGTCCTCCTCGAGAGTGTGGGGTGTTGTTTTGAACTGGGTTCAAGCTTACGGGTGAGGGGTGAGAATGTCCAGTGCTCGAGGCTCAGGCGTTCGGCTACGGTTATGCTGTAAGTATGTCCGCTCGAGACCTCTATCACAACGCGGTGCGCCACGCGCTCGAGAAGGACGGATGGACTATCACAGACGACCCCTTCACCCTCAAACTAGAAAGGCGCAATGCCTTTGTGGACCTGGGTGCCGAGCGACTGCTGGGCGCGGAACGTGGACTCGAGAAAATTGCGGTGGAGATCAAGAGCTTTCTGAGCGAATCATTTTTGAGCGATTTTGAACAGGCGCTGGGGCAATACATGATGTATCAAGCGGTGATGCGGCGCTTATTTCCAGACCGCAGCCTGGTTTTAGCCGTGCCAGAAAGTGCATTTCAAAAGATAGTTCGTGAAGGATTTTCGCGGCTCACTTTGGAAGCCTACCCAAGCGTGCGAATCATGGGTTTTGACCCGAAGAGCGAGGAGGTTAGAGCATGGCAACCCTCGAGCAGTTGAGACAAACCGTGATGGATGTGCTCACGGAGCAGGCAAAGTTCTACAGGCGCGGATTTGCCAGGGAACCCCAAACCGAAATAGTCCAGGTCTTCGATACGGTTCATGACCACTTTCAGATCGCCGCACTGAGTTGGGAGGGTGAAACACAGATTTACAACATCTTCTTTCACCTCGATATCAAAGGTGAAAAGGTCTGGATACAGGTCAATAACACCGATGAAAGCATCGCGGAACTTCTTCTGGAGCGGGGCTTGCAAAAATCCGACATCGTGCTGGGGCTTCAACCTCCGTATAAACGGCCCTATACCGGATACGCTTCCGAGTGACGCTCCAGCCTGGACATAGACTCGAGCGCCTAAACCCCTTAACTTGAAGCATGACCGACCCTCTGCTGCTCGAGATTCCCGAAGAAATGGTGAGTGAGCGCTTGACCTTGCGGATGCCTCGAGTGGGACACCAGCAACAGGTGTTCGAGTCCACCCACGCATCGCTGCCCGAACTCGCTTTGCCCAGAACCCACCCACACTCGAGGAGTGCGAGGCCCGCCTGCACCGCAACCACGCCCTCTTTTTGCTGCACGAACGGTTGAACTTCGAGATTTTTCTTCGCTCGCAGAGAGCACGTGCTCCCGTCTCTAGTGACCTCTTTATTGGACGGGTCGGTTTTGTAAGCCTGAATTGGACGCTTCGCAAATTTGAAATGGGCTACTGGCTGGACTCGAGATTCACAGGTCAGGGCCTGATGCTCGAGGCGGTACAAACCCTGACCCAGATGGCCTTTAGCACGCTCAAAGCCCGTAGGGTAGAAATCTTGTGCGACGTTCGCAACACCGGAAGCCGTCGGGTGGTCGAAAAAGCGGGTTTTGCGCTCGAGGGCATTCTTAGAAACAACGCGCTGGACATGCAGAACCAAACCCTCTGGGTGGACGATTGCATGTATGCTCGAGTACAGCCATGAAAAATCCCCTTTTGCTCGAGCTGCCTGAAACTCTCAGTACTCAAAATCTATGTTTGAGTCTCCCTCGAGCAGGTTTTGGTCCGCCAATGTTCGACTCGATTCAAGCTTCAAAACCCGAACTCGAGCGCTGGCAGGCGTGGGCGCAAAGTCCGCCCACACTCGAGGAGTGCGAACTCGAGTGCCGCAGCGAAATCGCGCGAATTGCGGCCAGAACAGCGGTGATTTACCATCTGTTAACGCTCGAGAACGCTGTACTCATCGGTGAAATCGGGTTTAGCGTGATAGATTGGACCTTACGAAAATTCGAGCTGCGCTTCTGGCTGGACTCGAGGTTCACCGGGCGCGGCCTGATGACCGAGGCGGCTCAGGCTCTGACCGATTTTGCCTTCGAGTCGCTCGAGGCCAGACGGGTGTTTATGCTGTGCGACTCGAGGAATGTGGCGGCGCGTCGGGTGGCGGAAAAGTGTGGGTTTGCTCTCGAGGCCACTCTCAAAAATAATGCCCAGGACGTGCAGAACTCGAGCGCGTGGGTAGATGAATGCGTGTACGCTCGAGTGGAATGAAAAAAGGGCGATTGACTGTCTTGAACAAAGCGGCACCCCGTGAGGCCTGTTCGCCAATCGCCCCTACAAAAATCTTTTCCCCTGCAACCCGTCATCCATAACCTGTAACCTACTCTCTAATTTCTAAAAATCACCGACTCGCGCTTGAACGAATTCAAGGCCCAGGCCAGAAAAACGAAGGACGCGAGAATGTTGCTCAGCACGCTGATGGCGATATTTCCCCCCTCGAGCTTACCCTTGACCACATCTAGAATGTTGAGTTCCGCGCCCAGAATGGGAATGGCGTAAAACGCCGGACCCGCCTTGAGGAAATCCGAGAACTGGAGCAGCACCGCTGTGAGCGAAACCACGATGAGCAGCGGCGTGAGGTAGCCCTGCGCCTCCTTGAACGAGCGGGCATACACGCAGATGGCCACCATTAGGATGCTGACCACCAGCGCCACACTCAGCGCCACCGCCAGCAAGGTAAAGAAGGTGGGCACGTCCAGGGTCAGGTTGCCGCCAAAAGCTTGAGCCAGCGCCGAGCTACCCTCGCGGCCACTGCCCAGCACGGCGGGCAAGATGACTCCGGCCAGCGCGCTCGAGAGCAGCAAGCCCACCATGCTGAACAGTGCGGTGAGCAAGGCAAACATCGTGACCGCCAGAAATTTGCCCAGCACCACCTCGAGCCGACCCACCGGAGAAACCAGTAAAACCTCGAGCGTACCGCGCTCTTTTTCGCCAGCGGTGCTGTCAATGGCGGTGGGCATTCCACCCGCCAGAATGAACTGCATGATGAACAGCGGAATGATGAAGGCGAGCTGTCCGCTGCGGCGCTCTTCGGTGGTGGAGGCGTCAATGGGCAGTGCCTGAATGGGAATCAGCGTCTGAGCGGGCAGGCCGGACTGCTCGAGCCTTGCTTTAACCAAGGAATCCGAATAGGCCCGAATCGCTTCCTGCACTTTACCCGTGGCTCCGGTTTGACCGCGCAGGCTCGAGAGTTTGGCGTAGACCTTGATAGACACCGGCACTCCACCCGCTGTACTGGGCAGCGCTGCGGGCAACTCGAGTACCGCCTCCAATTTTCCGTCTTGCACCGCTTTTTGAGGGTCTCCGCTGTAATTCTCGAGCGTCACGCCGCGTGAAACAACGGTTCCATTCTGTTTCTTGTCGGCCTCGAGCGCAGATTTCAGACCTGCCGGAATCCGCTCGAGTCCGATGACGCCCACCTTTTGCTTCTCGAGCTGCTGACCGCCTACCAGACTGCCGAGGAGTAGCGGCAACCCGATGATAAAAAAGGGAATCATGATGGTGGGCGTGAGAATGGTGCTTTGTAGAGTTCGCTTATCGCGCCAGGTGGAAATGAGTTCTTTCCAGGCGACGAGCCAGATGAAGTTTAGACGCATGTTGGGTTCCTTTTTGGTGAGTTCGTCTGAGTGACGTTCAATACGCCTCCGGCTGTCTTGTCCTGAGCGGCACCTATCGGGCCAGGACGCGGGTCTTTGGTCATTGGTACTTGGTTGGACTGCTCTCGAGCGGTCTGGCCCGATAGGTGCCGCTTAGACCAAGCGGCCCAGCCCGGTAGGTGCTGAAGTTGGGCCAAGACAGACAGCGCCCGAAATCAAACCGACCAAGAACCAACTACTAAGAACCCGCCAGAGGCGAAATCCTTTACGCTCGAGCCAACCTTCCTTCCTCGGCCTTGACCAGTTGAAAAAACGCACTCTCGAGCCGCTTTTCCCCGGTTCGCGCCCGGATGTCCTCGAGCGTGCCTTCCTCGAGCAGACGGCCTTTGTACAAGATGGCGGCCCGCTCACTGACCTCCTCGATTTCGTCCATGACGTGCGTGGAGTACAGCACCAGACGGTCTTGCGCTTTATAGCCCTTCACGAAGTCCAGCAGGGCGCGGCGCGCCAGGATATCCAGTCCACTGGCGGCCTCGTCCAGAATCAGCACTCGAGGGTCGTGAATAACAGCCCGCGCAATCACGATTTTCTGTTTCATGCCGGTGGAGTGGTCCATCGTGCGCTTGCTTAAAGCGTCGCCCAGCTCGAGCAGACTGTCGAGTTCCGCAATTCTGGCCTGCACCGCTGCGCGCTCCATACCGTAAAAGCCCGCAAAATACTCGAGAATCTCACGCCCGGTGAGCCTGTCGTACAGGCCCATTCCGCCGTTGACCACGCCCAGAATCTGGCGTACCTTCTCGGGTTGGGTGCGGATGTCAAAGCCCCCCACCGTAGCCGTTCCGCTCGAGGGCGTGAGCAAGGTGGCCAGACAGCGCAGCAGCGTGGTCTTCCCTGCCCCGTTCGGGCCGAGCAGCCCGTAAACCTGCCCCCCCGTCACATTTAAGGTCAGCGGCTCGAGCGCCTTATGGGTGGGTTCGAGTTTGCCTCGAGCGGGTCTTTTTGCCGATTTTGGCGTGTTGTAAATCTTGCTCAGTTCTGAAATCTGGAGCATTGTTTCTCTCCTTTTGAAAGCGCAGTTTGCCAGAACCACTCTTTCACAGTGGCTTCAACGTTCTGAACGAGTTGAATGAAAACAAAGTTGCGCTTGACTGAAAACTGGCGGACAGGCCCGATAGGCGAGCAGGCCCCACGGGGTGCCGTTTTCGCCAAGACGCCGCTTTGTCCAAGACAATAACTAAGAACCGAAAACCCTCTAACCCCCCACCAACTCGAGTTCAGGGTCAAAGATTCCCTCGAGCGGCGTTTGAAAAATCTGGGAAATCTTGAAGGCCAGCGGCAAACTGGGGTCGTACTTTCCAGTCTCGAGCGCGTTCACGGTCTGGCGCGACACCTCGAGCGCGTCGGCCAGGTCGGCCTGGGTCCAATTGCGTTCTGCACGCAACACTTTGATGCGGTTTTTCATAAGGTGCATATCCTCACCTCGAGCGAGACGATGTTAAGGCTGGATGTATTCACCTCGAGCGCCACCACAGCACAACGTAGGACAGCAGGTAGAGGGTCATGGCGTAAAACAGTAAAAAGTAGACCTTGGGCTGCGGTAAGTTCAGCCCTAAAAAGTCGCATACGATAAACACCAGCGCAGAGAACACCAAGAGCACCAGCCCCAGAGCAGCGGCCTCGAGATTGCGCTGACGCAACTGCTCGTCCAGGGCCTGTTGATAGCGCACTATGTAAACCAGAAAGCCCACGGCGTAGCCACTGACCAGCACCGCTCCTAGCGTCTGAAGCCAAAGCTGCCCGGTGAATTGACCAACCCCGACCAAGGTTGCTCCTACCATAAAAAGTAGAAGTAGAAAAGCAGCCCAGCGGAGGGAAAGCCGGGTCACATGCTGCTCTCGAGAAGGTTTTTTAGCCATCATTTTAGTGCCCCCTCGAGCGGCTGAGCACCGCCTTGGTCAGCCCGAAAACAGCCCAGCCCAGTACCCACAAAATCCACAGCGGCAGTGGAGGCCATTTAAGCGCCTGCTCGAGCGGAAAATAGCTCATGACAAACAGCATCACGCTCGCAAAAGCTACGGTAGAGGCCCGTAGAAAGCTAATTTTTCCGTATTCGTCCATAGTGCGGTAACCCCGGTAGAGCATGACAAACACAGCCCAGGGAAGCACCATCATCAGTCCGCTCTGCACCCCACTCCAGAAATCGCTTCCACTGGCTCGAGCGTAAACACCCACACCCAGGCCCAAACCTGTGATGAGCAGCACGCCCACCAAACCTTTGTTCATGGCTCGAGATACCCGCTGTTCCCGTTTCGTTTTAGCCATCATGTCAAGCCTCCTTGACATCTAGAGTAAGGGAAGCTATACTTTTTGTCAAGCCTGCTTTACATCAGAAATGAGTCACGGCGATTCTTTAAACTCGAGCGATGACCCCTGCACCGCTTAAAATCTTGCTGGTCGGCCTGATTCTCTCGAGCGCCCAGGCCGCCACCCTGCGCCTGTACCCCAACTTTGCCGAAATCCGCGAGGGCGTGCCCACTCAAAACAAGCTGCTCGAGCTGAGTTTCACCCCCGCGCAGACTAATCAAATTGTGGGTGGCTCTCTCTACCTCAGCGGCCCCAAGGTGCTCTCGAGGCTGCAAACCGTCTCTAGTGGGCAGGGCGCGCTCGAGCGCTTCGAGGGCAAGACCGTTTACTTGCGCCAGGACGGTAAGGTGCGGCCCGTCAAGCTGATTCGCGCCTCCGACGGCCTGGTGCAGGACTTAAAGACCGGGCGCTACCGCAGCGGCATCGGATTGGGTCAGCTCGAGTTCAGCACGCCGCTCGAGCGCAGCAGCAGGGGCAAGGTGCGCTACCGCTACGCGCTGGATTCCTCCAAACCCGCCAACGTCTCGTACCTCACGCGGGCGCTGAGTTGGTCGCCGCGCTACGAGTTAAGCGTATTGGGCGCGGGCGCAAGTCTCGAGGCTTTTGCCGACCTCCGCAACAGTGGCGAGACACTGAAGGTGGACTCGAGCGAAATCATCGCGGGGCAGGTGCAGCTCAACTTTGGGGGTCAAAACCAGAATCTGGCCCAGGACACGGCCCAACTGGAATTCGCTCCCATTCCAGTCACCCCCGCCAGCGGTCGCACGGGCGCGGTCCAAGTGCGCCCCGGCAGCGAGGGGCAGGGCCTGTACACCTACAAGCTCAGCCAGGGCTACACCCTGCCGGGGGCATCCACCTTCAGCCTGCCGTTCCTGAATCCACGGGTCAAGGTCAAGCGGGTAGCCCGCCTCGAGAGCTACTTTAGCGGCGAGTTTTCAAAGGGCAAACTCGAGCGAACTTACCGCATGAACAGCAGCGTGCTGCTGCCCGCCGGAAACCTGTTTGTGCGAGATGCCGAGCGGGTGGTGGGCGGTCAAAACATTCCCACCCTGGCGGCAGGCGAGGACATAGACCTGCGCCTGGGCAGCGACCCCGACCTGTCCTACGTGCGCTACGCCAAATCCTCGAGCAAGAGCGAGGCCAAGAAGTTTGGCAAGGTCCAGCGCACCTACACCTACACCACCTATCAAGTCACCCTGCAACTGCGAAACGCCAAAGCACGGCCCGTGTTTTTTGAAGTGCTCGAACGCTTCAGTGGTCAGGATGTGGCGCTCGAGGGCGACGCCAAGCGCACCGCGCAGGGACTCAGCCTGACCGGAACCCTGCCTGCTAGGGGTTCGCTCGAGCGCAAATACAAGGTGACGTTTACCGAGATTGGTGAGCCTATAGACGTTGTGCCCGCGCCCAAGCTCAAGCAGCCCTGAACGGCTCGAGAGCACAAAGGTACCGAGTTATCGGCTCGAGCGAAACTTTCCGTTCCAACTGGCTCAGTTTCACCGCGTCCTACGCCAATCTTCGGCGGTGAGGACAAAATGTACTTCGCCTGCTACGCCCTCCTTCATCGCTTCGTGGTCGTGTTTCATGCCCGCTTTGAGCATTACACGGCCCGACGAAGGATTGTTCTCGAGGTGAAACGCGGTGACAAGCTGAACTTTCAACATCTCAAAGCAGTAGGCCAGCATTCCTCGCACAGCTTCGGTCATGTATCCCCGGTTCCAGTGTTGGGGGCTGAGGGCGTAGCCAAACTCAACCTTTCCGGGGTACGGGTCATCGGACAGATGAAATCCTATCCAACCTATCTTTTGAAGGTCAGCCTCGAGCAAAATAACGCTGTGGTGCGACGGGCGCGGCTCTTTCGCCTCACTCGCCAAAGTGTCCTCGAGCCACGCACAGAGCTGCGATTCATCGGCGGACAAGTAGTCGTTGGTCCGCGACACTTGCGGGTCGCGGCTCAACTCGAGCAGAAACTTAAAGTCGTCCGCTCGAAAATCGCGCAGGACGAGGCGCGGGGTTTGGGTCTGCATGGGACGCACTGTATCAGCACAATACTCGAGCTGTCGCTAGGCAAAATGGCTTGCTGTGCTTCTCGAGCGGCCCAACTCCCCTATTCCCACTCAATCGTGGCGGGCGGCTTACCGGTGATGTCATAAACCACCCGGCTCACCTCGTGGACGTGATTTACGATGCGGTTTGATACCGTCTCGAGGAAGTCATACGGCAGCCGCGCCCACTCGGCGGTCATGAAATCGGCGCTGGTCACGGCCCGCAACGCCACGGTATAAAAGTAGGTGCGCTCGTCGCCCATCACGCCCACCGAGCGCATGGGGGTCAAAATAGCCAGCGCCTGCGCTACCGAGTGGTACAGGTCGAACTCGCGCAGCGCCGAAATGAATACGTCGTCCACACGCTGCAAAATGTCAATTTTAGCCGGAGTAATGTCTCCCAGAATGCGGATGGCAAGGCCGGGACCCGGAAAGGGATGGCGGGTGCGGATGGCCTCGGGCAAGCCGAGCAACGCAGCAATTTCGCGCACCTCGTCCTTGAACAGGGTGCGGAACGGCTCCACTAACTTGAACTCGAGGTCGTCGGGCAGGCCGCCCACGTTGTGGTGACTTTTGATGTTGGCCGCGCCTTCACCTCCAGCAGACTCAATCACATCAGGGTAGAGCGTGCCCTGGGCCAGAAACTCGAAGGGACCGTGGACTCGAGCTTCGCGCTCGAAGGCCCGAATGAACTCGCGCCCGATGATTTTGCGCTTCTGCTCCGGGTCCATAATCCCCTCGAGCGCCCCCAAGAATTCGCGGCTGGCGTCCACGCTGACCACATTGACACCCAGTGGTTTGAGTGCGGCTTCCACCTGCGCCCGCTCACCTAAACGCAGCAGGCCGTGGTCAATGAATACGGCGGTGAGCTGTTCTCCCACCGCTTTAGCTAGGAGTAAAGCCAGGGTGCTCGAGTCCACCCCGCCCGATATTCCCAGCAGAACTCGCCCGGAGCCAACCTGAATTTTGACGCTCTCGAGGAGTTCGGTGACGATGTGCTGAGGGTTCCAGTCGCGCTTTACAGAACAGATTTCGAGAAAGTTCTCGAGCATCTGCCCGCCTTTGGGCGTGTGGACCACCTCGGGGTGAACCTGCACGCCGTAGCGCTTGAGAACGCTGTTTTCAATGGCGGTGACGGGCGTGTCCACGGTGGTGGCCACCACCTCGTACCCGGCGGGCAGCGCGGTAACGCTGTCACTGTGGCTCATCCAGGCGATAAATTCACCCTCGATGCCCTTGAAGAGGTCTCCAGAGTAGCTCGAGAGTTCGGCCTTGCCGTATTCGCGCCTTCCGGCCCTTGCCACCGCCCCACCCGCCTCGTGTGCCAGAAACTGCATTCCGTAACACACGCCCAGAATTGGAACACTGAGTTCGAGCACGCCACTGGCAGGCCGGGGGGCGCTTTCGTCGTACACGCTCGAGGGTCCACCGGAAAGGATGATGCCCTGCGGGTTTTCCTGAATTATGCGCTCGAGGGGGGCGTTTCCAGGCAAAATGACGCTGTATGCGCCGAGTTCACGCAGTCTGCGGGTGATGAGGCGGGTAAATTGGCTGCCGAAGTCGAGGATGACGATGCTCATGAATAGCGATTATATCGGTTCTCGAGGGTAGGCTTGGGGGTAGATTGGCGCTCGAGTGACAAGCATTGCGCCTCCGGCGGGTCTTTGGTAGTTGGTTATTAGTCGGTTTGCTTTTGGGCGTTCAACATCAAACCAACCAAGAACTAATGACTAATAACCCGCGACCTGGCCCGATAGGCGGACAGGCCCGATAGGCGAGCAGGCCCGATAGGTGCCGCTCTATCCAAGACAGCCGGAGGCGCTCTGTTCTCACCCTCCAAACTTCATACCGACCTACTCTTACCCTCCGACCCTCGAGCCATCTTCACGGCAACCCAATCACCACCGCCTGACTCGAGGGCATCTCCAAATCCAGCGTCTGGTCGGCAAATCCCTCGAGTTGCACCAGCAGCGAATACTTGGCCGGATTGGCCGGAAGGCGCACCGGGCCGGGGATGATGCCCAGCACGTCTCCAGCTTTCAGGGGGCTTCCGGCGGGGGACTCGGCCACCAGCAAGCGGGCCTGCTTGGTGATGGGTTTTCCCTTGCGCTCGAGCGAGAAATTGACCACGCAGCAGGTGTCGTTACCCGTTGCAACGTTGGGTTTAGGGTCGTTCACCGAGGTCGCAGGAACTGGACTACTCGAGGGTAAACGCAGCAGAAAGTAGGACCCCGCCCCGATGAGCGCGGCGGCAGCCAGCACACCCAGAACGATGAGCCAGATGGGGTTTCTCGAGCCAGGAACGGCGGGGATGACGATGGCGCGCACCTTGCGCCACGAGTTGTCGTCCTCGAAGCCGATTCGCATCACGCCCTGCGCCTCGGTGAGGTCGGCAGGGGGCGTGCGGCCCAGGGTCGGCTCGGCGCGTTCGGGTTCAACCCCATCGCTCGAGGAAAGTGGCTCGCTCGAGGAACCGGGAAGGCGCGAAATCAGCCCCCTCGAGAAGGACCGTGAGCTATTCGAGGACGTGGGAGCTGTGGAGAGGCGTGAACCCGAAAGGTCTGCTGTTTTGGAGGGACTATCTGCTGAACTCAAGGCCGAACTCGAAGCCGAACTCGAGGATGGGATAGCCTCGGGTGCAGACGCTAAAACCGTGACCTGGGCGGGGTCGGTCTCGAGCTGCGAACTCGTGGGCTGCGAACCCGCACCGGGCGCAGCAGGGCCTGAAGACGCTCCAGCGGCATTGGGGAGAGGGGTTCCCGCGCTCGAACTCTGCCCATCTTGTAGGGAAGTACCAGAGCCAGAACCCTCGGGGCTGCGCGGCACAAAGCCCAGCTTGGGGGGACCCACCGGACGGCCCCCGCTCAGGTCGGTTCCAGCCAGACCCGCCACCAGACCCTCGAGCGCGCCCACATCGGCTTCAATCGTTGCAGTACTGCTCCAGGGCAAGCCCGCACCCGCCAGCAGCAAATGGCTGCCGTCCCACCACAACTGATTCATACGAACCGCGCCGTGCGGCTTTTCCTGACCCCGCAGATAAGCCAGCGCCGCCCTGGCCCCGTCGTAAAAGTGCTCGAGCGCCACCCCGCGCAGCGATTTGACCTGCGAGTACCCCATCGGCAGAGCTTGCACCACGAAGTAACGCTCGGCCAGCTTACCCTGCTCGAGGGTGAGGGCCAGATTGGGATGCTCGAGCGGCGGGTCGGTTTCGGCCATCAGCGGTGCATCCGAGGTGAACACCAGCACGGGCATCCCAGTGATGCGGTCTATACCGTAGGCCGTGGTGATGTCCCCATATTCAATCACGCGGTCTGCGACGTATTGGCCGTAAATATCCACACGCAGAGTATAGGCGATGAAATTTAGTGGTGGGTTTGAGGAAGGCAGATGGGCACGCTCGAGCCACCTTCCCCCTCGAGCCATAAGTACCCTTTTGCCCCCGCCAATGGGGTAAAATAAGAACTTGTGACTGCTGCTCGAGATTTGCTAAATTTACTTCCCCAAGCGCCCGCTGGACATCTGATTGGACTGCCGCAGGTGGCTCGAGAATTTTTATTTGCTGCTTTTGACGGTCCCGCCGTGCTGCTGACCACGCCGGAGCGCATGGCGGTTTACGCCCAAATTGGCGCTCTGGGCCTTGAGGTGAGCCTCAACCCCTCGCTCGAGGAGTGGCCCACCCGCGCCGAAAAAGTGGTGCTGGATGTGCGCGAGGCGCTCGAGCTGTTTCCGTCGAACCTGGAAGGTTTACTGATTACCCTCGAGCTGGGAAAGAGTTATCCGCGCTCAGCGCTGATTGAGCAGCTCGAGGGCCTGGGATACCAACCCGACGAGGACAGCGGAGAGCTGGGCCGTTACCACTTTCAGGGCGACGCGCTCGAGCTGCGGTTTAGTGCCGATAAAGGCGTGCGGGCCGAGTTTTTTGGCGACGAACTCGACACCCTGCGGGCGCTGGGAACGGGCGATAAACTCAAGCATTACACCGTCGTGCCCTCCGAGGGCTATCTACCGGAGGTGGCCTGGAATTCCACCAAGCTCGAGAGCGCTTTAGGGCGGGTTTTTCTGGATGGACCCGAGTTCTTCTCGGCCTCGCTCGAGGCGGCTACCCTCTTATTGTGGAAAAAGCTCGAGGGCCGTGAAATCACCGCTTTTGGACGCACCCCGCTCGAGCTGCCCGATGTGAGCGTGCCGCTGCGACCCCTGCCGTTTTTCCGCGCCCGCCTGAGTGAATTTTCCAAGGAAGTTCACGGTTGGCTTGAGGATGGACAGAGCGTGCTGATGATGTTGCGCCACGCCCGCACCGGAAGCTATCTAGAGAGCGGGTTTTTCAAGGACCTCGAGCCGTTTCACGTCACCCGCCCGATGGTCAAAGCGGGACAGCTCAGCTTTCTGAGTGGACATGGTGAGGGCGGTTTTGAATTCCTCGAGTCCAAAATCAAGGTCATCACCGAGGATTTGCTGTACGGCTTTCAGGGCGGCAGTGCGTTGCGCGGCAAAAGACTGAGT
>Ga0123337_10003721_pt1 | contig 16041 bp, 10 predicted proteins | sample frozenSSSSmetaG_FD_89792 | JGI IMG/M metagenome (GOLD analysis project Ga0123337, IMG submission 89792) | Glacier valley bacterial and archeal communities from Borup Fiord, Nunavut, Canada, to study Microbial Dark Matter (Phase II) -... | ecosystem: Environmental > Aquatic > Freshwater > Ice >... | reverse complement strand
GACCACCAGATGCCAGCTATCAAACAGAGCGCCGCCCCCACCTTGAGCGTTCCCACCAAGTACATCGCAAGCGGCGGCAGTCCATTTCGCGGAAGAGCCCATTTAAAAATACCGAAATCAGCAGGGTGACGCGGATGCGCGAGCAAGGGGATCGGAGTATTCTGCATGGGTTGCGCGGCCAGGCTTCCAATCGCCGGATCCCGGAAGCGGCAAAACAACAAGCCCTGTCCCTTCTTGCGACGAAAGAGTATGCCGATTTCGGACCGACGCTGGCGAGCGAGTATTTGGGCAAGAAGCGCGGTTTATGGATAGGCAAGGAGACGGTACGGAAGTGGATGACCGAAGCCGGCTCTGGAGAGTGCATCCGGCCAAGATCGAGAAAGTGCATCAGTGGCCTCACTGGCAGCACGCAATCCGACTGGTTTCGCTACCCGTGGGACATATACTTGCAGATCTTCCGGCGTGCTTCCCAAAGATTGCGGAACCAGTTCGTGTTCAGGCATTCATCGCGCAGGCGGCGATTGAAACTTTCAGCGAATGCATTCTGAATCGGCTTGCATGGCTGGATATGGGAGAGGTCGATCAGGCGATCGATTCCCCAGGAAAGAAAGTGCCGCGAGGTCTGTCCCAGGTTGGAGGAAACTTTATCAACGAATGGTTTCCGCGTTTCCAGAACAACTCCGTGCGGCCTCAGAATCTCTGCCGCTAAATTGCTTAGCGTATCAGCGTCGGTCCAGAAAGCAAATCACAACGGAAATCAGCAGCAACACCACCGCCGGCAAAGATTTTTGAACGGGATCGTGGATCTTGACATGCATAGCCAACGCGCCTACCATCAGGATCGCGATCAGCAGAGCTGCAGGAAATACAAGCGAGGACCACCAGATGCCAGCTATCAAACAGAGCGCCGCCCCCACCTTGAGCGTTCCCACCAAGTACATCGCAAGCGGCGGCAGTCCATACGCCGCAAACTCTTCACGCATGGTCTGGGCATTCCCCCCGCGATACTGGGTTCTCTGGTTGGCCCGCAAGAGCCAGACGTTTAGAAGCCCGATAGCCACCGCGCATTGTAGAATTATTTGTGTCGTACGCATAGTCTTCACCATTGGCTTGCGCCTTTGGAATGATTCCTCCGAGATGATTTAGCGTATAACAAACGGAGTGTCAACAATATTTATCGCCCAGATCGCGCGAATAGTTTCCGTGGTGTCTTTCGGTTTTTACGGCATCAGTTGCTTCTCATCAAATCGAATGCGACTGGAGTTTGAGCGCTACACAGTTCCTCAATTGCGACAACTCACGGGAGGGTTGCAGATTGCAGGATCACTCGGCATCGTCGCCGGGTACTGGTTCCGCCCTATCCTCGTTTTGTCTGCAGGTGGCCTCATGCTGATGATGATTTACGCTGTTATTCTGCGATTCAGAATACGTGACCCTCTCTACGCTGCCATCCCGGCGTTCTTCTTCGCTCTTCTGAATGCGTACATAGTCTTCACCGCGTTCAACAACTGAATCTGAACTTTCCCTTGTCTCGATACGCAGTCAGCTTCTAAATACAGATCGGGTACGTCTACAATTTCTCAAGCTTTTTTTACTAGATGATGTCTTCCTGGGCCGGCTCGAATTTGGAAGACAATATCTGGAATCATGACGATCCGTTGAACCCGCCGCCTCCGGACCGGAGCAGCAACCCCACGGTAAACTGGCATAAACAGAAGCGTTCGAATGATACCCACCAGTCGCTTGCCGATCCGGCGGCGCGGCTCTATAAGAAGAGCAGCGGTTCGGAGGCAAAGCTGGGTTATCTGGGACATGTGATTACGGAGAACCGGAATGGCTTAATCGTGGACACGCGATTGACGTTGGCCACGGGGTTAGCCGAACGCAGCGCGGCTCTGGAGATGGCGGCGAACAAAGAAGCGGGGAAGCGAATTACGCTGGGCGCTGATCGCGGCTACGATACGCGGAGCTTTGTGGAACAGACGCGGGCGCTGGGCATTACACCGCACGTGGCGCAGAACGACACCAACCGGGCCAGCGCAATCGATGGGCGCACGACCTGCCACCAAGGCTATGCGGTCAGTCAGCGAAAACGGAAACGGGTGGAGGAAGTCTTCGGATGGATCAAGACAGTGGCTTTGCCGCGTAAGACGAAGTTCCGAGGCATCGACCGGGTAGGCTGGATGTTTACACTCGCTGCCGCCGCTTACAACTTAGTGAGGATGCGAAATCTTGAAACGGCAACAGCGTAGGGACAACTGCGTCTATACCCCGGTAAACCGGAGTCTGAGCGCTTCGGAACACCTTCAAAACCCTGTCCACCTGCATTTTTCAACTGTGCAGAGATCGACCTACCCCCGACTCCCTGCAAGATACTCAATGACCGCTCTTCAGCAGCCTGCTAGAGCTTCTACCTGGCACGAAGGAAATTTTTTGGGGGCCCGCTCTAACCGTAGGGGCACTTGGGGGCCTCCTGGCTGGGGACTCTACCATACCAGAACGTCAGTCGCGGTTGAAAATGTGAACCCGGAAAACCGGCTTGGCCTTCTCCGCTTCGTCCATCGCATAGGTTTCCTGCGTTTTTGCTGGATCGTACCCACGCCACAGCCAAGCAAGCGAGTCAGGAAATTCGGAACTGCCCTGCATCGGGCTATGACCGCCCACGCCGAAGCTAAAATGAAAATCATACTCCTTCAGCTTCAGAGAATTTGCAACTTGCAGATTTTGGAGCGGCACGCTTCCATTCGGGTTCTCTAGATCGTCGGATCCATCCTGCATCCAAAAGCGCAAGTCTTTCTTCGGTTCCTTTCGAATCATGAACGGGTAGACATCGGCACCATCTTGAACACCCGGCTGCCACTGTGAGCTTGAAAAAGGCGTTACCCAGACCAGCACGCGGCTAAACTGATCTGGTTGCTTCCAGGCCGCGGTGAAGGCACCCTGGGCACCGCTCGAAAGGCCGCCAACCGCGCGGCTATAGCCGTCTTTGCGGATGTTGTACTTCAATTGCACCTCGGGCAAGAGTTCATCGCGCAGAAAGCGCGCATACTGGTCGGAGACGGTTTCGTATTCAACGCCGCGCAACGCGTTGTTCCGGGCAGCCTGGGTATCTGTTTTCGCTGCGCGTTGGACTGCTCGGTAAAAGGGTGTACCTTCAGGCATCGTAGCGATGCCGGGCATGGTAAATACCCACACGATCACGGGAAGCTTTTTCTCATAGGTGAGATTATCAATTACTTCCAGCAGTCGAATGGATGTCGAATTTCTGTTTATGAATTGCTGACCGTCGTTCCACACCATCAGCGCGGCAGGTGTGTTCGGATTGTACTGCGCAGGCGTGTAGACCCAATAATCGCTCTGCATCCCGTCATAGATCTTGCTTGTCAAGACAGTCTTTTCGCTCAGCTTTCCCTGTGGGACGCCGGGTTTAAGGTACGAATCGCTTCCAAACGATGGAACGTTTGTGTTGCCTCCAAATTTCTTGCCGTCAATCACGTAATAAAAAGCATGTCCAGCTCCTGTTTTCAAAGGCACTACCGCGAACAACAGGTCAGAGCCGGAGATCTTCCTCATCGGGATAGAAGACCTTTCGTCGATCGATAATTGAGGAGCGCGAGACGATTCGATCGCAAATAGCCCCTGGCCGTGATCGCTGAGCGCAACGGTTCCGGCTTTAAGTCCGGCGCCGGGGACGGTTGCCACGAGTGCTTCATAAAACAGGGGAGAGTCAGGTTTGTGCAACGCCAGGTCGATGAGTTCTCCGGGCGGCAATTTCTCTGCCCCGAAGCCTGTAAGAACATAGAGCAAAAAGCACCCAAGTAGTTTCTTCATGTTTCTTCTGAACAGAGAGCCTATCACGAATGCGGCTGCGGCTTGGGCTTTTTAGGCGGCGGTGAAGATGGCACGGTTATCGTTGCGGAGTACCGTGAGCCAGTTGTTGAGATACTCGGCGCGATCGGGGCGTACTCTCAGGAACCATCAAGCCTCATCTGATCCGAAATGCGTGGGATGAAACGGTCCGGGTGATTGCCTCGATTGAGAAACGGATTGTTTCGCCGTCGGTGGTGCTTCACCGGCTCGGCACTTACGGCTCTCCTCATTGTAAGGACGAAATCTGATCTGAACTGCGTGCTACTTAAGCCACACTGCACTAGCGGGTCCTTGAGGAACGGCGCGTCGCCCTGACTGGACTGAAGCCGGAACCTGGCTTCCCAGAGTTACTGATTTTTCTTGGATATCGGGAGGAGCTGGAACTCCACCGTCGTCCCCAGCTCTGGCCACCAAGGGTTCGGGACCGCCTTCATCGGAGGTTCCGGTCACCCCGTCTTCGTCGCCGGCTGCTATAGCAGAGGCGGACATTCTCAAGATGAAGGAATAGCATTCACTCCCTTGAAGGTTTCTCACAATTTAGGAACATCGACACCAACGCCCGTTTTCGCGTTGTTTGTTGAACCATGACTGTGATAATGTGGCGATCACTCCTTGGGGAGTAGAGGAGATCTGCCATGTTGCGATTCTGGAAGTTGTTCTTCGTCCCAGCCCTGACAGCCAGCGCCCTGTTCGGTCAAGCGTTCACCGGTTCCATCTCCGGCATTGTCACTGACCCTTCCGGAGCAGTGTTGCCGCAGGCATCCATCACCGTCACCGACCTTTCCAAAAATACAAGCTTTCACACAGAGACGAACGGCGCAGGTTTCTATCTGGTCGGGCAGCTTTCGCCGGGCAGTTATCGCATCGTGGCGGAGAAAGGTGGCTTTCGCAGGTACAACCTGAATGCTATGCCGCTCTCGACACAGCAGAAGGCAGAGGTCGACATCGCGATGGAAGTCGGCGCGACAAGCGACAGCGTTTCAGTGACGGGCCAGGCGCAACTCGTCGAATCGACTACCTCCACGCTCGGAGCAGTGATTGAGAACAAGCGCATCCTTGATTTGCCTCTAAACGGCCGCAATATCTTCAATCTCGCCGCGTTGGTTCCGGGTGTCTTCATGGTTCGCCAGACAAGCGGCATCGCCGACTCGTTCACGGCCAACCGGTTTATCGTCAACGGGGGTCAAGAGTCGACGAGCGACATCATGCTCGATGGTGTGAGCGCAACGGTATCGCACAACATTTCAACGATTCCGGCCGTCAGCGCCATTCCTTCAGTAGAGGGCATTCAAGAGTTTAAGATTCAGACAAACGCCTACTCCGCGGAATATGGCCGCAGCGGCGGGGGGTTAGTCACGCTGGTGACGAAATCCGGCACCAACGACCTCCACGGGAGCGCGTACGAGTTCTTTCGCAACAGCGCGTTAGACGCGAACAACTTCTTCCAGAATCGGATTGGCCGTCAACTGGCCAGTTTTAAGCGCAACCAGTTTGGGGGCAGTATCGGGGGACCGGTTTACATTCCCAAGGTGTATCACGGCCGGAACAAAACCTTCTTCTTTTTCGATTACGAGGGACAAAGAATTTTGGCGGCCAGCCCTGCCCTTCAAACGGTACCGAGCGCTCTGGAGCGCCAGGGGGATTTCAGCCAGACCTACAACGCTCAAGGACAGCTAAAGCTGATCTACGATCCGCTTACCACGCTTCCAGACCCGAACAAGCCAGGTAGTTATATCCGTTCACCCTTTCCGGGGAACAGGATTCCCACGAATCGATTGGACCCGGTAGCGTTGAAAGCCCAGCAATACTACCCGGCACCTAATAATCCGGGATTGCCTTTCTCGCATCAAAATAATTTCGCGGCGCAATCCGCCTATCCTCAGCCGCAAGATCGCGTGGAGATGAAGATCGACCACGTGTTCAACGATCGACAGCGCATTTTCGGGCGGTATACCTTCATGGATAGCGTCTACTCAAAGCCGAATTACTGGGGTAACATCGCCGACCCGGGCTGCTGCGATCCGATGAACCAGAGATTGCAGAACGCGGCGTTCGATTATGTAAACACCCTCAACAACACAACCGTTCTGAACATCCGCTACGGTTTTGGACGGGTCAGCGGAAACCGTTATCCCTGGAGCAAAGGCTTCCAGGTTTCTACCCTGGGACTTCCTGCCTCGATCGATGCGATTTCGAATCAGCCGGTGTTCCCGACTGTGACGATTCAGGACTACACGCAACTCGGTCCGAATGGCGGTGACGTTTACCTGATGGGAAACGCAACGCACAGCCTGGTCGTTACCCTTTCGAAAGTCTCCGGGAAACATAGCCTGCGGTACGGTCTGGACGCGCGCTTCAACATGGTGAACTATGGTCAACTCGGAACGCCGAGCGGCACATTCAACTTTGAGCGCGTGATGACGCAAGGACCGGATCCGCGCGCTTCCACGGCGACGGGCGGCGTGGGTTACGCTTCGTTCCTTCTGGGCGCGGGCAGCAACGGGGCAAGTTCGTCAGGGGGCGGCAGCATTACGCACCAGATTCGTCCCGCGAATGCCAATAAGTATTTCGCCGCTTATATTCAGGATGACTACAAAGTGACGCGCAGGCTGGCTTTGAACGTCGGTTTGCGATGGGATTTTGAACACGGCGTCACGGAACGGTACAACAATTTGGCCGCCATCGATTTGGGAGTGAAGAATCCGGTGAGCGACCTGGTCGGGATGGACCTGCGCGGCGGGTATCTCTTTGCCGGCAGAAGCCTGGGACGCCGCGCGATCCGGAACACGTCGCCGCGCCAAATCAATCCACGAATCGGCCTGGTGTATGAAATCGATGCCAAAACGGTGATTCGGACAGGCTACGGCGTGTTCTATGGATTGCCTTCCTATGCCGCCAACTCCGCGTATACCAGCAACGCATTTCAATCGAGCACTCCCTGGCTTGCGACGCTTGACGGCATTACGGTGAAGAACTCACTGAGCAACCCGTTCCCGAACGGATACAATTTCTCGAACGGAGCGAAAGACGGGCTCCTTTCACAAATCGGACTGGGTCTGAGCGGCGCGCTTCCCGATACGCTGCAGCCGGTTTACAACCAGCAGTGGAACGTAAATATCCAGCGCAGCCTGGGCCGCGACATGCTCCTCGAAGTGGCATATGCCGGCAACAAGGGAACGCACCTGGCGCTTACGTCGCAACTCGACCAGTTGCGGCCGGAACAGCTCCTGCTGGGGAACTCGCTTCTGGAACTGGTTCCAAACCCGTTCTATGGAATCGTTAAGGTGGGCGCGCTGGCGCAACCTACCGTCCAGCGGGGCCAGTTGCTGCGTCCGTATCCGCTATGGAACGGCGTCAGCGCCACGAACGCCGGGTGGAGCAACTCGAACTACCATGCGCTCCAAACTCGATTCGAAAAGCGCTACTCGCGGGGTTTGAGCCTGCTCGTTTCTTACACGTTCTCAAAGACGATGAGCGATGGGGCGGACGGGCTCTGGAATGGCACCGGAGCCATCCGCAACTGGTATTGCCGCAAGTGCGATTACAGCATTTCGTCATACGATCAGCCGCACCGCTTCGTTACGAACTTGACCTATGAGTTGCCGATTGGCCGCGGCAAGATGCTGGGCAGCAGTTGGAATAACTTCGTAGACATTGTTTTGGGGCAGTGGCAGGTCAACGGCATTCTGACGTTATCCGAAGGACAGCCTTTGCGGTTTTCAACGGCCCAGAATACAAGCAATTCTTTCGGCGGAGCACAAACGCCGGACACAACCGGGATCAGCGCCAATCTGGGAAGCAATCGGACGATTGACCGGTGGTTCGATACCTCGCAGTTTACGCAGCCGAAGAATTTCACATTCGGGAACATGGCGCGAAGCACAGCCCAATTGCGGAACGCCAATGCCAAAAACCTCGACTTTTCTCTGTTCAAGAGCTTCCGCATCACCGAACGGATTGGGGCGCAGTTGCGGGGCGAAGCATTTAACCTCACCAACACACCACTATTCGGAAATCCAGGAACGGTTCTGAACACCCCCACTTTCGGAGTAGTCACCAGCCAGGAAAACAATCCGCGCCAAGTTCAGATAGGATTGAAAATACTTTTTTAGGAGCGAAATGGCCGGGCGACGAAGGATGAGCGAGCCGATTGGAATCACTCGCTGGCACCTAGGACTTTTGGCAATCTTTTTCGCCGCTTCGCCTTCGTTTGCCGCGCCGAACGTGCTGGAGCTGTTTCAAAAGAACTGCGCTACCTGTCATTCGAGTGAGGTTCACAGCAGCGGGTTCTCCGTAGCTTCGCTCGATTCGGTGATTAAGGGGGGTAGCAAGAATGGCCGGGCTGTCATTGCCGGGCACCCCGAAACCAGCCCTCTGGTCAAAATGCTGAAGGGGGAACTCGCTCCCCGGATGCCCATTGGCCGCGACCTTCCCGGTGGGGACATCGCGCAGGTGGAAGAGTGGATACGGTCCCTTCCGTCCGCTAAGGACGCGGCGCCGTCGACTGAGTGGCGCTGGCCTTATCAGAAGCCTGCACGGCAAGTTCCTCCCCAGGTGACGAATACATCCTGGGTGCGGAATCCGATCGATAATTTTGTTGTTAGTAAGCTAGAGCGGCAGAAGCTTGAGCCGGCACCACATGCGGCGAAACGAGTGCTTGCTCGACGCGTGTTCTTGGACGTCGTCGGTGTTCCGCCGAGCCCTGAAGAGCTGCAGAGCTTCTTGGCGGATACGGCCCCGGATTCTTACGAGAAACTAGTGGACCGGCTGCTCGCCGATCCGCGCTATGGCGAGCGCTGGGGCCGGCATTGGCTCGATCTTGCCCGCTACGGCGAGACCAGCGGGCTGGAGGGCGACGGCGCAATCGGGAATGTCTGGCGCTATCGCGACTGGGTGATCGACGCGTTTAACTCCAACATGCCGTATGACCGTTTTGTCATCCAACAGCTAGCAGGCGCTGACGAGCAGAGCAAGACGCGTAATAACTATCAACCAGATAAGCAAGGCCTGATCCCAACTGCGTTCTTACGAGTTGCACCATGGGATCGCTCCAACCTGGTAGCAGCCGATGTCCGACAGAATTATTTGAGCGAGGTAACCACCGCAACTAGTTCTATCTTCCTGGGTGTTACCGTTGGATGCGCGCGCTGCCACGACCACAAGTACGATCCGTTTCCGCAGCGCGATTTTTATCGCCTGCAAGCGTTCTTCGCCACCACAGAGGCGGGTAAGACTATTGACGTTCCGTACAAAGACAAAGCCCTAAGCAGCAAAGCGGCGGCTAAGGTCAAAGAGTATGAGGAGCGGCTAAAAACAGGTCCGGAAAAGAAGGAGCTCGACGATTTTGAATTTATCCTACTCAAGAAGCTGATCGCGGGAAAGATTGAGCAGGCGAAAGGGCGAGCCTATGATAAAAACGACCTGCACCTGGAGCTGAAGCTACCCAAATCGCGAATCTTCACAGACGCCGAAAAGAACAAGGAAGCCGACCTGCTTGAGGCAGCCACGCGAACCGGCGACACGGAAGAAAAACAGGCGCTCGACCAATACGACAAAGAGTTGCTGATCAAGCTGCAGGCGGGATACGCAAAAGGCGATCTGGACCCCGCGGACCGCTTTCAGGCCTTGAAAGTGGAAGACGTTCGGAGCGAGGCAACGGCCAAGTATTCGGGCAAGTCGATCTTTTCGCCGGAAGAGAAAGCGCGGCATGGGGAGATGGCCGCGAAACTTGACGTTTACCGGCTCAGGCTGGAGCGCTGGAAGCCCGCGGTTCCTTGCGTTACGCAGGTACCCGGTCCCCCCAGCGGACCGGACATCGCCCCGACCCACGTCCTGAATCGGGGAGACTACCGGCAGCCGAAAGATGCTGTCGAGCCTGGCTTCCTGAGTATCATCACGGGCAACTCAGAACCGGCCGTCATTGAAACAGACCGATATCGTCAATACCCAACGCGGGGCTGGCGCTTGACCCTGGCTAAGTGGATCGCCTCACCGGATAATCCTTTAACCGCGCGGGTGTTCGTGAACCGTCTGTGGCAACACCATTTCGGCTACGGCATAGTACGCACTCCAAGCGATTTCGGCAAGAACGGCGAACGGCCTACACATCCAGAACTACTCGATTATCTGGCGCTCAAGTTTGTCGCAAGCGGGTGGGATGTGAAAGCCATACAGAAGCTGATCCTGACCTCGAGCACGTATCAGCAAGCTTCTGAAAATCCAAAGTTCGCAAGCAATACGGCCGACCCGGAAAACCATTTGCTGTGGCGCTTCAACCGGCAGCGGTTGGAGGCGGAAGCCATTCGCGATAGCGTCCTTTCGGTGAGCGGGCGTTTGAACCCGGAGCGTGGCGGCCCGAGTGTCTTCCCTCCCCTGCCCGGTGATCTCGCGGACTTCGCCAGGTACGGGCGAACAGGCGGTCTCATGTGGGAGCCGAACGAGAATGACGCTGACGCCCGGCGCCGATCGGTTTATATCTTCCAGCGGCGTTCGCTGCCCCTCCCAATCATGGCGTCGTTTGATGCGGTGGCCTTCAGCGAATCGTGCGACCGGCGGAATGTGACCACCACACCTCTTCAAGCGCTCTCCATGATGAACGGCGAGCTGTTGCATGAGGAGTCGGCTTACCTTGCTAAAAGGATCGAGAAAGACGCGGGCCAGGACCGCGCCTCGCAAGTGCGCCGCCTGTTTGAGCTGGCGTTAGATCGGCCTCCGAAGCCGGACGAGTTGATGAAGTTTTCGAAATTTGACGGTTCACTAGAGAGCTTATGCCGCGTGGTTTTGAGCTCAAATGAATTCGTGTACGTAGATTAAAGGATTCTCCCATGACGCGACGAGACCTGCTTTTTGACTCCTATCTTGGCTTGGGGAGCCTGGCTCTGATGAAGTTGCTGGCCGCCGACACCGCGCAAGCCTCGGAAGGTGCCGTCAACCCGATGGCACCCAAGGTGCCGCACTTTCCCGGCAAGGCGAAACACTGCATCTTCCTTTTCATGGAAGGCGGCGTGAGCCAGATGGATACGTTCGAATACAAACCCGCGTTACTAAAATATGCGGGGCAGCAGATGCCGAAAGCGCAACGCACGACAGGCGAACTCGCCACCTTTTCCGCCGCGCCGAACCGTGTGATCCCGCCGTATTGGGAGTTCAAGCAGCACGGCGAATCGGGCCGGTGGATGTCGAGCTTACTACCGAATTTGGCAGAACGAGTCGACGACATGGCCTTTATTCATGGCTTGAAAGTGGACAACAACAATCACGGACCAGCTGTTTATCACACATTGACCGGCAATATGTTCCCCGGGAGCGCGTCTATCGGCGCGTGGCTGACTTACGGCCTTGGAAGCGAAAACAAGGATCTGCCCGGGTTTGTGGTGATGGGCGACCGGCGGGGCGCGACGATTGGCGGCGCGGGAGTCTGGGGCAACGGTTTCCTTCCCGCTGCTTACCAGGGAACTTTATTCCGCAACGGCGCAACGCCTATCGTGGATCTGAACCGGCGGCCTGATATGAGTGCGGCACAACAGCGTTCCGAACTCGACCTTCTAAAATGGGTCAATGAGAAGCACGCCGCCGAACGTTCGGGAGCGGGTGAATTAGAGGCTCGCATCGCCTCCTATGAACTCGCGTTCCGCATGCAGACGAAGGCGCCGGAGCTTGTTGATCTGAGCAAAGAAACAGACGCTACCCGCGCTCTTTACGGGCTGGACGATCCGCTTACGGAACCGTTTGGAAGCCAGTGTTTACTGGCGCGGCGAATGGTAGAGCGTGGAGTGCGGTGCGTAAAACTGCTTCACGGCTCGGGTGGCGATCGATGGGACGATCATGGCGCGATCCAGGAGCGGCTGCCGATTCATTGCCGCGAAGTCGACAAGCCAATTGCCGGCTTACTCGCTGATCTAAAGGCGCGAGGGTTGCTCGATTCTACGCTGGTGGTATGGGCGTCGGAGATGGGCCGGACACCCTTTGACAACAATCTGACCACGGATAAACCCGGGCGCGATCACAACCAGTACGGGCTTGTTGCCTGGATGGCTGGTGGTGGAGTAAAGCCCGGCGCTACTTTCGGGGAGACGGACGACTTCTCCGTAAGGGCGGCTGAAGAAGAGATTCCCGTGCGGGACTTTCACGCGACGCTTCTGCATCTGATGGGCCTCGATCAGAATCGCCTGACTTACCTTCACGCAGGCCGGTACAAAAAACTGACGGATATCGGCGGACGCGTGATTACCGAAGTGCTTAGCTGAACCTGTTACCGCTACTTGGCTAGCGTGCGGTGCAGCCAGGCAATCAACGGCTGCTTGTAAGCCTGAAACCGTTGTTCCTTCTCCCAATTGATTACGCCGTGCACACCATCCTGCACCGTGATGAGTTCACAAGGTGTGCCGTTCTTGTTTAGCAATTCGACCGCGAGTTGCGCCTGCCCAAAGTCGACGGCTTCGTCCTTGGTGCCATGGATGATCAGAAACGGCGGAGTCTTCGGATTCAGGTAGATTCGCGGCGAAGTCTGACGAATCTTCTCAATTCCCGCTTGGTCGAGCGAATCGATTCCGAAAAACGCTTTCAGATCGGTAGATAGGGGCTTCCCTTTTAGGCGTTCCGACCAGAGCACCATGTCGATAGGACCGTAAAAGCAAACTACGGCCGCAACACCGGCGTTGTTGCGAGCTCCCACCAGATTGACCAGATGTCCTCCTGCGGACTCGCCCATCAAGGCGATCCGCTCGGAATCGACATGGTATTCCTTGGCGTGCTACTTCACGTAGCGAACAGCCGCCTCGACATCGTCGACTGCCTCGGGATAGCTGTGGGCAGGCGCCAATCGGTAATCGATTGTGAACCACGCAAAACCAGTCTGATCCAAAACGCCGAACAGGGGCCGGACAAACGCGGCGGTACGGTCGCCTGCTGTCCACCCTCCCCCGTGAACCAGCACGACGGCGGGAAACGGGCCCGTACCCGGAGGGATGTGCGCGTCCAAGTGCAGGCTGACGCCTTGGGGATGCGAATACTCAACGGCCGTGATGACCTTGTAAGCGTCATCGGCGTGGGCGGCGGCAGCGATCGCCACAAGCGCGGCAGCTAGCCTGGAAAGCGTTAAAAGCTGATTAGCCATTCTCAGATACCCGGTATTTATCCAGCGCTTCTTCGTCGATATCAAGACCGAGCCCGGGGTACGGGGGCGCCAGGATCTCCCCCTTTTCGAAGACGAACATCTCTTTGCTGCGAAGTACTTTCAAACCTGGGGACCACTGTTCCTGCGGCAGCAGCGGTGGTGAAACCATGGTCACCTCCTGCCATTCTGAACCCATGGCCAGCGCAGCCTGAAACCATCCGGCTAATGGCAACCCGATGAAGCCGTGCGGAATTGAGGGGACGTGAAACGATTCGGCCAATACCGCTACTTTGCGGCACATCAAAATACCCCCGGCCTGCCGTGGGTCCGGCTGAAGAATGTCATAGGATTTGTGAAGGAGACACTGTTTGTAGGGCTCAAGCGAACTGTAGCCCTCACCCCCAGTAATTGGAATATCCACTAGCCTCGCGAGCTTGGCCGGCGAGTCATAATCGTCGCGGTGGAAGGGCTCTTCGAGCCAGTAGACGCCCGCGTCCTGCAGCGCTCGCGCCACTTTCAAGCCCGTATCGAAGTCCCAGACCTGCTGGTTCGCCATCGAAACAGGCATCTGGGCCGTTCGGTCAACCATCAAGCGAAAGGTCTTGCCGGTTGCTGCCAGAATCTGACGGCAGGCCGCGACGTCATCCATCGGGTTAGGCCTCCAGATACGCATCTTCATGGCCTGGAAGCCCGCGCCCTGAAGCTTCACCGCCATAGCCACTTGGTCTTTCGGAGGCACATGGGACTGATCGGCCGGCCCGGACCACACGCATGTGAAATACGCCTTCAATCGATCACGAGGCCCCGCCAAGAGTTTGAAGACAGGTTGACCCGCGATCTTGCCGATCGCGTCCCAGATCGCATGCTCCACGCCCGCTTGCCGATTGAGGCCGTTACGAAGGAAATCTTCAACCGAGAAGAGATCCTTCCCGACTACGATCGTCCGCAATGAATTCAGGGCGCTGGGCGGCGGTCCCGCAAACGAGTAACCCGTGACGCCCGCATCAGTGGTGATCTTCGCGACCTGGAAACGGTGCTGAAAGCCGGCTTTGTGTTCCGCCGGGGAGACCGGAATATCGATAGCGAAGGAATCGAGGCCAGTAATCCGAACAGGCTTTACTGCCGCGCGCAGCTTTGCTACCCCCGCCATCGCGGCAGAGGCACCGAGGAATTCGCGGCGGCTGCAATTTAGGTTAAACACGGTACTCCTTGATGGCGTCTTCATTCACATCCAGGCCAAGACCCGGCAGATCGGGAAGGTGAACATAGCCATTCTCAATATGAAACACTTCCGGCGTCCGAAGCAGCTTCTTTGCTGGTTCCCATTGCTCTTGAGGAAGATTTGCGTTCCCGATAATCTCCTGCCACTCGCAGTTGGCCATGGAACAACCCGCTTGGATGTAACCGGCGAGCGCAAGAGATGCAGTGCCATGTTGAATACACGGCACCCCGAAAGCCTCGGCGAGGATCGAGATTTTGCGCGCCATCAAAATGCCGCCGCAGATTCGCGTGTCGGGCTGGATGATGTCGTAGGTCCGGTTCACCAGAAACTCCAGGAACTCATAAGTGCTTTTTGCGAGTTCCCCGCCCGTGATCAAGATATCGACCTCCGATGCGAGGCGAGCCGGGCCGTAGATATCATGTCCATCGAACGGCTCTTCCAACCAGTAAGCATTGTGCTTCTCCAGGCCTCGGCATACCTCGAGCGCAGTCCCGTAATTCCAGACCCAACCCGGCCGTACGGCGGTGCGGTCGAGCATGATCTTAAATTCGGGCCCGACGGCGGCCCGGATGACGCCGACCATATCGACATCGTCCATGGGACGTGGACGCCATGCGCGTACTTTCATACCCGTGAAGCCCGCGTTCTTTAGTTGAACCGCGTAGTTGGCCTGGGTCTCGTAAGCGACGTCCGACTGGTCGGACTCAACTACCGCGGCTCCCGCCGGCAGAGGCGTTCGCCGCGGCCACGTGGCGGTGCGGTAGACGCGAAGCTTGTCGCGCGTTCCTCCAAGCAGCTTTGCGATAGGGCGGCCAGCTATCTTTCCGACCGCATCCCACATGGCGTGCTCAACTCCCGACCATATCTGCACGCCAGATTCGCCCCGCTCCATTTGCAGACGATCAATGTGGCGATCAATCGCGAACAGGTCCTGCCCTACCAGAGTCGGCTTCACCCAACGCTGCAGAATTTCATCGGGACAGCGAATAAACGAAGTGCCCGTCACACCCGCGTCTGTATGTACGCGGCTTACGGCATAGTCGTAAACCTTAAATGGCTCACGCTGGCCCGGCAGACGGACATTGAACGATTCGACCCCGGTGATCCGAACACGTTTCGCTTCTGCCGCGGCTGCGCGCAATGGCCGCAGAACCGTGTTTGCGAGCACCGCGGCGGCTCCGCTCAAGACCGCTCTTCGGCTAATGGATTCTGGTTTCTTCATGGAGGGACGTTGCGGGCCCGGGCCCGCACGAATGAGTCTATCGAAGTGCCGGGCGAGTGTATATAATTGCGTGGTCGGTTTCGGCCAGGGTTACGAAGCGAACTCGTCAGTCAAGGAAAACAAATTATGAATCGAAGGGCATTCCTCAAGCTCACCGGGGCTTCGGCCGCTGGTCTGGCCGCGCTGCCGGCTCTCCCGTTCCAGGCCGAGAAGAGTAAGCTGAAAATCACGAGCGTGCGTCTTGTTCGCACGACGCCCAAACACCCCGCACCCGCCTACACTCCGGCCCCCGGGTCATGGTCGACGCAGGGTGTGGAAGTTGCTAACCCCATGTCCGTCTATCCGGAATACAAGTCCGTTCGCTCGCTTTGGAACCCGGATCCCGGTAAGTTCGGGGGCTTCACCGTCGAGATCACAACTGACAAAGGCGTCAAAGGCTACGGCAGCGGAGGGGCAGGCGGCGGCGCCGTTGTGATGGAGCACTTCACCAAGTTGCTGGTCGGCAAAGATCCTTTCGATATCGAACGAATCTGGGACATCTTGTGGCGTTCGAGCATGCCTTACGGACGTGCGGGGATCGCAATCAACGCGATCAGCGGCGTAGATCTGGCG
>Ga0123337_10003720_pt1 | contig 16044 bp, 12 predicted proteins | sample frozenSSSSmetaG_FD_89792 | JGI IMG/M metagenome (GOLD analysis project Ga0123337, IMG submission 89792) | Glacier valley bacterial and archeal communities from Borup Fiord, Nunavut, Canada, to study Microbial Dark Matter (Phase II) -... | ecosystem: Environmental > Aquatic > Freshwater > Ice >... | reverse complement strand
GGGCTACCCGTTGTACAGAAGGTTTATGACCTTGGCCAGCTAAGTGCAAACATGGTGTTACAGATTGCAGCTTCACTTGAGCAACAGTCAGAACATCCGCTCTCCAAGGCAATCGTAGCCAAGGCTCATGAACAAGGCATGGAGTTAGAAACACCTATAAACTTCACGGCACTACCTGGGAAAGGGATTCAGGCGAACTTTAGTAAGCAGCGCGTTGTAGCGACTGCGATCGCGCCAGCGTTAGCGACGGAGGAGCGTCACCCGGAGGGTGAGCTGTTGTACTTTGTAGGTAATCAACGGTTGTTTTCAGACCAAGGTATTCGCTTATCTGGTGAAGCTGAATCTTTATTAGCTGAAATTGAACAACTCGGTCAAATTCCGGTGCTGATAGGGACAAATGAAGGGTTATTGGGAGCGATCGCACTTTCCGATGGCATCCGCTTGGAAGCCACAGAAGCCCTGCGACAGTTGAGGCGGGTTGGATTAAAGCGGTTGGTGATGTTGACAGGCGATCGCACTGCTGTTGCTAAACAAATTGCCCAGCAAGTTGGAATTACAGAGTACCGAGCAGAACTGCTACCATCAGATAAACTTGAAGAAATTCAACTCCTGCGTCAAAAAGGAGTAGTAGGTATGGTTGGAGATGGTATTAACGATGCTCCTGCACTTGCTGCTGCGGATATCAGTTTTGCGGTTGGTGGAATAGATATTGCTCTGGAGACAGCAGATGTAGTAATCGTGGGTAGTGACCTCAGACGACTTGCCTATGCAGTAGAATTAAGCCGTCGCACTGTATCTGTAATTAAACAGAATGTTGTCTTTTCTTTAGTCACAAAAGGTTTATTTCTGCTGTTGGGAACCTTTGGATTTGTTGGGTTAGCTGTAGCTGTTTTAGCAGATACAGGGACTTCCTTATTAGTTACTGCAAATGGAACGCGGCTATTTAAAACCAAGACGGTTAAGGATTAAGCAATGGTACACGACCACAGCCATAAGCATCAGGGACACGAACACGGACAGGGGAACTACAACCGCGCTTTCGCAATTGGTACTGCCCTCAATATCGGATTTGTGATTATTGAAGTAGTCTATGGCAATCTAGCACATTCCCTTGCTTTGGTTGCCGATGCTGGTCACAATTTGAGTGATGTATTGGGATTGCTACTAGCTTGGGGAGCAGGTGCCCTTACCCGGCGACCCCCAACCCGACGGCACACCTACGGATTGCGTCGTTCCTCAGTTTTGGCGGCTCTGATCAATGCACTTGTTCTTCTTCTAGCGATGGGTGCGATCGCTTGGGAAGCAGTTCGCCGCTTTAGCGAACCGAGCTCAGTATCAGGAGGTACAGTCATCGGCGTTGCTGTAGTAGGAATTATCATCAACACAGTCACTGCCCTGATGTTTTTGTCCGGTCGCCAACAAGACTTAAATATTCGAGGAGCGTTTCTGCACATGGCGGCTGATGCGGTAGTTTCGTTGGGGGTTGTATTAGCTGGCATCGCCATTGTTTTCACTGGCTGGTTGTGGTTTGACCCAGTTGTGAGTTTAATTATCGTTGTAGTTGTGGTAGTTGGAACTTGGCAACTATTAAAAGACTCTGTGAATCTTGCATTAGATGCTGTGCCAGAGGAAATCGAGCCTTTGGCTGTCCAAACTTATCTAGCTGAACGTCCTGGGGTAGTTGGTGTCCATGACTTGCACATCTGGGCTTTTGTACTCATAGGCGAGTGCCTCAGTTTAGCCTTTCTTGACTGCTACACCAATTATTTGAGGGCTGACGATCGCAGGGAGGTTTGCCCGAAAATGTTGATAATCTACTTGCTCAAACCCTGCATTCTCCAATGCTAACCAGGTTTCGCGGTCAGGATGGCAACCATCACCAAGCGTTTTCCAAAGCGGTTTTATTCCATGCTGTATCCATCGCAACATTGTTCCTTGAGGTGCCGCAACGTGTTCAAGGAAAAAGAAGCGTCCACCAGGCTTAAGTACTCGTATAACTTCCTGCAATACAGCAGCTAGATTATTTACAGAACATAAAACAAGCGTACTTACAACAGCATCCATGCTGTTATCCTCGACTTCCAGGTGTTCGGCATCTCCATTGTGAAGGTCAATATCTAAGCCGAGTCGCTCTGCTTCTTGCTGTAGATATGGATGCATGAAAGGGTTTGGCTCAATACCAATCCAATGAATGTCGGACGGATAGTAAGACAAGTTGGGGCCTGTGCCTGGGCCAATTTCTAAAACGTTGCCATCCAGTTGGGCAAACAAAGCTCGTTTTCGATCTGCTATCTCCTCCTCGTATTTAGCATTGCCATGAGCCATCATCCAGGCAAATAAGCGTTTATACCAGTCTGGAGAACCTTTTGTATTTGACGTTACAGTATGTATCTTCGCCATCATTATTTTCTCAATTCTGGAACTACAGCTGGCGTTGCTCAAGCTATCATTATTACTTTCTACTGATTAACTAAGGTAATGGCTGAACTGTAATTTTAATTACAAATAATCCTAACATTCAAAATGCCTTGATTGCAGATTTGAGCGATTAGTATTTCAAGTTATTATAGCTATGTAGATAGTCTTCAAATTTATTTCAGTTCTTTCCATGTCTTGCCGCTATCTTGGGATTGAAAGACAGCATTGTTATCATTTACCGTATAAAATATTTGGGGATTACTAGGGGCGATCGCTAATTTTATGACTACACCATTAGTTTCAGTCCAAAGTTTCTCCCACGTTTTACCACCATCACTGCTGCGATAAACACCCGGCGCTGACTTGAGAAAGCGATAGCCATACATGATAAGATTGTTATCTTCTTTTTGCAGAGCTAGACTGGCAACAGGAGCTTCCTGTGTATTAGCTACTAACGTCCAGTCATTGCCACCGTTGCTGCTTTTATACATTCCCAAACGGGTAGTTGCAAACAAATGCTCAGGGTTTCGCGGGTCAACCGCAAGGTCAAAGGGAGCATCGCCTAACCCATTCATGCCAGGTTTAGTCCAAGTTTTCCCACCATCTGTAGAAGTATGCAGCCCTTGCGCTCCAGAAGCTGGCCATACATAAAAAACGTTGGAATTACTGGGTGCGATCGCTATTGCATGAAAATCTACTCTAGGCATGGAAATCTGTTTCCAATCTTGCCCTTGATTCTCACTGATCTGGAATCCTAGATTACCTCCTGTGTGCGGATGTCCACTGGAATAAAAGCGATCGCTGTTAATTGGATCGGCAGTAAAGCCCATATAATCAGCTCGCTCTTTTCCCATCCAAAACCATTCCCCAGTTTCAGAACGTTGCAAGAGTCCATTATGACTTGCAACATAAATAATATTGGGATTATTTCGATTCACGGTCAAACCATGAACGTGATTATTTGCTTGCCAATTGCCCGCTTTCTCTAGGGAAACATTTACAGCCTTTGGTTGAGATTGATTGGTTGATTCGTTGGCAGAGAGTGGCTGGTTGCTTGACTGATTGCTATGTTCATTTTTTCCTCTCCTTTACTTTGTTGAGCTAGTAGATTTTCTTGAAACTAAAGTCATTCTAAACCCTTTAGTTGAGTAGAGAGTCAAGTAATAAATTCAAAAATTTACTTAATGTTTCCTTATGTACTGCTTCTTGAAAATACGAGAAAATAACTGAGTTCCATCATCTACTACCGAATGCATAACAGGAATGACAATGAGAGTGAGCAGAGTAGAGATGCTTAATCCTCCCAGAATCACTGTAGCGATTGGCGAGTATGCATCCATTCCAGTATCAGGGAAAAATGCAAGTCGAATAATCACTACTAAAGTGATAATTACTGTCATCAAAATCGGCTTGAGTCTGATGGGGCCAGCTTCCAGAATAGCGACATCTCTAGGAATTTTCTGCCTGCGCTTTGTCAAAATTAAATCAATCAGCAAGATTGCTCCAGCCACATCAATTCCTGACAAAATGATAATTCCTAAAATAGAAACTGTGGAAAATGTTTGTCCAGCTAGCAATAAAGCTCCAAATACTCCCGCTAGTTCTAAGGGAATTGACAGCATCATGTTAAGCGGCTGGATGAATGAGCCAAACTGAACTACTAAGATGAGATAAATCAGTACGAGTGAAAGCACAAGCCCTCTAAGCAACCGAGCAAACTCAATCATCATGTCAGTCATATCACCCATAGAGTCCAGACCATATCCCGGAGGAAAATCAAGTTCAGCACCAGCTTGCATTGCCACTGCCATTGATAGATCCATAGAGGCGGGGCCGTGCTGACGATAAAATCCATTGACGTAGACTACCCGACGACCATTAACGTGTTCAATCAGGCTTGCTCCGTTACGATGCTCAAGAGTAACAACTGTATCGAGAGGCACTTGCTTGCCATTTTTTGTTGTGAGGTAAGTTGCAGCTAAGTCTTGAGCGTTCCCTCGGTCTTTCTGGTCGTAGCGCACTAGGATGGAATTCAGCCTGCGATTAGGCAAATTGTAGTACTCTTGAGTATATCCTCCCTGCAATGCGTAGCGAGCTTGTTCAGCTATTTCTGCAACACTAAGTCCCAGTTCCATCGCGCGAGGGCGATCAACTTTTAGTTGATATTCAGGTTGGGTCATTGTCGAGCTAGTGTGAGCCATTTTCAACCCAGGAGTTTTCTCGGCAATATGTAAAACCTGGTCAGCAAGACGGTGTAAAATATCTAAGTCCTCTCCATAAACTGCCAACTGCACAGGCGCGGCAGAAGTAGCCATCACATCTACTCCCATTGGTTGCATGGCAATTCGCCGGATACCAGGAATAGTGCGACGAGCAAGAGCTTCTACTGCATCAATCACTTGCCAGATATCGTGGATTCTTTCGCCTCGGTCTTTGAGAGTCACAATCATTGAGGCGCTGTTTACCCCACCCATGCTATAACCACTGAAATAAGTGCTGTTATTGGTTAGTTCAAACCCTACTTCTGAAGAGACTTTCTCTACTTCCGGCTGCTTTTGGAGAATCTGCTCAAACTTTTGGGCGATCGCATCACTCTTAGCAAAAGATGTGCCTGCTTCAGCTTCCACAGTCACCATAAATTGACCAGAGTCCGCTAAAGGCATCATCTCTTGACCCACAAAAGGGTACAAACTGTAGCCCAAGTAGATGAAAGCGATCGCCACAGCTAAAACTATGCCTCGATTTTTTAATGCCAAATCCAGCAGAAATGCATAGCTTCTTTCCAACCACCCAAAACCCCTACGAAATGGAGTAAGGAGTCTTGGGAGCAAGGTTTGCTTGTGTTGATCATGCTCGGAGTGAGGTTTTAAGAAGTAGGCTGCCATCAGAGGTGTCAAAGTTAGTGACACAATTAGGGAAGCTAACAATGCATAAATAATTGGCCAAACAATACCGACAAACATTATTCCTGTCAATCCGCCAGCAAAAGTCATCGGAGCTAATGCCGCAACCATCACCGCAGTAGCTGCGGCGATCGCCAAAAATACTTCCTGTGTCCCTTCAATAGCTGCGTGGAAAGGCTTTCTACCCTGTTTCAGCTTGCGCTCGACTGATTCAATCACCACAATCGAGTCATCTACTAGCCGTCCAATCGCTAACAGCACGCCAATCAGGGTCGAAGAATTCAAGGACATTCCCATCGGCACAAACGGCAGAATTGACATTGCCAACGAGGTGGGAATGGAGATGAGTACCATTGCCGTTGCCCGAAAATCCTCCAAAAAAATCAAAATCACTAGCCCAGCCAGGGCTACGCTAATCAGCAACTCTGCAATTGTGCCTTCTTTGATAATCTCTACCAAATGGGAGTTGTCGTAGGCTTCTTTAAATTCAACGCCAGGATACTGAGTTTGGATACGCTTGAGTTCGGTACGGATGCGAGCAATCACTTGGGGAGAACTGGCATCCGGCTTTTGAATAATATTCACTCCCAGCGCTGCTTCACCATTGTAGCGATAACTACTACGCCGTTCTTCATAGGTATCTTTGACAGTAGCTATATCTCGGACATAAACAATGCGATCGCCCTGATTGAAAATCGGATAATCTAAGACAGTCTGACTACCCAAAGCGCGTTCATCGCTACGCACCAAGATTTCGCGATCGCCTTTGGTTAGTACTCCAGCACCCTTGGAAACATTATTTTTGTCGATTGCATCCCGCACCTGCAAAATTGAAAGACCGTAGGCTGCTAATTTTTCTCGGTCTACGATTATTTGCAGTTGCCGTCGGTATCCGCCAAAAATAGATACAGCCTGAACATCAGGTACTTGTTTAAACCGATCAACTAAAATATTGTCCGCAAAATCGCGTAGACGTACCGAGTCCCATCCTTCCCCCCGCAAAGCTAAGGTTAGAACTGGACGGTTGAGAGGGTCAATGGGTAAAACCCAGTAAGAACGTGTGCTGAAACCGTCGATAGTGATATCGCCTTCTGCTGATTTCATCACACTTTGCACAGCCCCAAGCGATCGCTGCATATCTTGACCCCAAGCAAACTGCACTGTCACTAGGGACATATCTTGCTGGGAACTAGAGCGGACAAAGCGCACACCGTCTAGCACCGTCATTCGCTGTTCGATTGGCTTGCTGATGTAAGTCTCTACTTCTTGGGGGGATGAACCAGAAGCCATTGTTACAATAGCGACTAGAGGACTTTGGAGGTAGGGCATCATCCGCACTGGTAGCTGAAATAGCGCCAGGACAGCTAGGGCAAGAATACCGACATATAAGGCTAACAAAATCACTGGGTTCTGGATTGACCAGCGCGGAATTGAACCGATTTTCATCTGGAAAGCTCCTGAACCTAGCGATTATCTAACGTAAAAGAACTGTTGCCAATTCGTGATTTGTCTTTGACTTTGGCAGTTACTTCCCACTTTCCACTCATACCCAAATAGGTATTGACTTTGAAACGACCTGATTGAGTATCAGGTTTTACTTCCACATCAGTAGACATGGGAGAGGAATTCTTCATTGGCATAGCGACGCTAACTTCTAAACCTTCAACTTTTACAGGCTTCTTGGTTTTAGAATCTTGGACTTCTAGAACCAGTTGATTATCACCAGATACTGCTTTGCCTTGCGGGCTGACTAACTTTATTTGGGTGTTACCTTGTACAGCACTACTTAAGGAAGCGACTGGTTGACCAGAATCATCAACAGCTGCCACCGATGCATTTTCAATCAGTCTTTCCTGTCCCGAAGTGATGACCAAATCACCGGGTTGCAAACCGCTAGTTACCTCTGTGCGATCGCCACTGGTTAAACCTGTAGTGATAAATTTACGTTTAGCTGATTTAACTGCCATAACCCATACAGCTTGCTTACCTTCAGATTCAATCACTGCTGCTTGGGAAACCGACAAAGAGTTTGGTTTATGATCTGTAATAATTTGCATCTCCACAGCCTGCCCTGCCAAAATCTTCCCACCACGGTTATCTACAACTGCCTCGACTGTAACTGTGCGAGTTTCTTCCCCAGCTTTGGGAAAAATGCTTGTCACCCTACCTTTGATGGTTTTAGTGGAGTTGCCAATCACACGAGCCACAATTGGCGAACCAATTTCTACACCTGTTAAATTTTGCTGGGCAACATTTGCTTGGAGACGAACTTTGCTATAATCACCGATTTTGAGAATTCCCATCCCTGGCTGGACAAACACGCCAGGATCTGCCATCCGCTCTTGGACAATGCCTGTAATCGGGGATGTAATTATTTTGTAACTTTCTATAACCTTGAGACGGTGAATTTTTACTTGAGCCTGAGCCACCTGAGCTTGAGCTTTAGCTATCTGGGCTTGCATCCGTTCTAATTTAACTTTTGCAGCACCCAGAGCCGCCTTAGCTGATATTGCCTCGCTTTTTTGCCTGTCAAAGTCATTGCGGGCGATCGCTCCAGAATCTAATAAAACCTGCTCGGTTCGCTGTACTCTTGTCTCTAAATAAGTGGATTCGGCTGCCATCCGTTTTATTTCTTGACGTTGCTCATCCAGTTCTTTTCTACTAACTTGCTCATCAGCTTTGGCAGCCTGCATTTCCGTTGTTGCTTCCTCTACCTCATCAGAAAGTTCCGTTGCAGTTAGCCGAGCCAGCACTTGTCCTGCTTTTACCTTACTTCCTGGGTAGGCAGAGTATTCAGTCAACTGCCCGCCCACTCGTGGATATACAGTCACTTCCAGGTAAGGACGCACTGTCCCCGTATAACGCACACTTGCCTCCATCAAACTAGGCTGGATAGACTCGACCTTAACTGGGGTGGCATTAGAAGAGCCGTCCACGCGCATCATGTCTTCCATTGACATCCCTTTCATATCTTCCATCCCAGCCATAGAAGAAGAGGGTTTGAACTGCTTAGTTAGTATTGAGATGCCACCGATTAGCGCTGCAAGGACTGCAAACGTTATGACCATTTTGACTGATAAAATGGACTTTTTGATAGGCTTAATTTCAACTAAAGTTGTATCATTATTATTACTGAACTGTTTTGATGTTTCTTTTTCAAGGGAGGAGAGCAGAGCAAGCTTCTGTTCCTCGTTCTCTGCTTTTCTGTGAGAGTTTTGATGCTCGTCAGTAGTTCCAGACATTTACTCTTCTCGCAGGTTATGAACAGGTATATCCCGACAAGCAACTTCCTCAATCATGCTACAAAGCTCTTTGCTGAATGGGTCGTCCAAGGGTCGGCTTGACCAGCGTTCTTGATATGCTTCTAGCTCCTCCTTCAGCGCCTTCATGCGATAAATCTGCTCCTCAAGATCAGCTATTTTCTTTTTCAGTAAGCCCCTGACTAGTGGGCAAGCAGGATCGCCGTGGGAGCGGACACCAACCACTTGTTGAATTTCCGAGAGGGAAAACTGTAAAGATTGGGCTTTTTTGATGAATTGCAGTCGCTTGATTGCTTCGCTATCGTAATAACGGTAGCCATTTTCACTTCTTTCAACTGGTGTTAGCAATCCTAAGCTTTCGTAATACCGAATTGTTCCCACTGCCACATCGGTTTGGTTTGCTAATTCACCAATTTTCAGCAGTTTTTTCGGGGATGATGCTTCACAACAAATTTGTTCCACTACAGCAACCATAGTTCTTTATTTCTACTACTATGTATTGCTCTAACCTTAAAGTCTATAGTCGGCTATAGAGTCAACCCCCAGAGTCAGAATTTATGTAAATTTTTCTCACAAAATTTTGTACTACTGACGAATTGTTATGTGTGTTATGGCGGTGTGCAGTTGAGTAAGATACAAAAACTTTGCTGAAATGATTTGACAGCAAGGACTTTGGTGTTCTCATCTAATTGATAACCGCTATAACTACGATAGTAAGCTTGAAACCAGATTTTACTTATAAATGTGCCTTGAATCTATGGAGACGGAATTTTAGTAGGGCGATGGAAGAGTCAAAAACTTATACCTAATAGTTTCTACAAATATGGACTTTTAGAAACTTTAGCTCAACTACTTAACGGCTACATTAAAGACAGCGCTGGCAGCAGGCTGGATATCTTTAAGGTTTACCTTCAGTTGCCAGTTGCCACCATAAGGTAGACTGCTTTGAATTTCAAACATACCAGGTGAAGGTGCTGACTTGACTTGTGTTTTTGCAGTTCCTACTCCTTCCATCCCCATTGCCTTCATTTCTTGCTCAGACATAACCATTTCAACCGCTACATTTTTGACAGCTAAAGGCTTACCACTCTTGACATCCATAACATTCAGCATCAGAGTACTTTTTCCAGTTTTGAGGGGTGTCGCTTCCGTATTTAGGGTCATGCGAGCTTCTCCTGTTTGGGTAGTAGGTTCAATCACCTGGCCGCCTGTCGTGGTTTTTGAGGAAGAGACAGCCGGATTATTACCTGAATTCTCTACCTGTTGTCCATTACTACAGGCCCCTAAAGAAATTACTCCCATGCTTCCTAGAACGATTAAGAGCCACTTGAAAGATTTCATGCTATTTATTTCCTCACAGACGGTAACGATCAATTTGAGAATACTTAAATAAGTAAATTAGAGCGATCTTAAACCCTCAAGTCGGCTGTAGAGTCAAGTAAATATGGGCAATAATTTTACTTAATATTTAATTACAATACGTCTGAATAGCACTGTTACATTAACCATAATTAGGTGTAAGTCAAGTTTTTGCCACATAACTGTCCCGACTACCTCAAAAAATAGTAACTGTTGTTACGGAATTAACTGTAGAATTATGCTAAACTTATGTTGCCTTCTTGGTTATCTTTTCAGTCGTTATCCAAGTTGCAGCAATTCCCATTTTTTGGCAAGTAAGAAGGCACAACATTTAAGACTAGTTAGAGAGGCTTAAGCTCTTGGAGTGTTGGGGTAAAAGTAGCCAAAGGTAAAGTTTCTTGTTACCTCCCTACTGGACTTCTACCACACCACGAAACATATTCATGCCACAAGTAAATTGATATTCTCCTGGTTTGGAAGGTGTAAATTCAATGGGAGTGACATGATTAAGAGCTAAATCTTGAGCAATATGAAAATCAGGTAGTAACACTTTCTCCAAACAGCTACTGGGGTCGCGGCGAAAGAAATTTAGCCGTACAGTTTGACCAGATTTTACAATCACACGATCAGGTTCATAGCCTCCATCTACATTAATTGTTAGCTCTTGTATTCCTTGGCTGGAATTAGCTTTTGTGGCTTTATTTTTACTGAATAGAAACCACCACAGTTCCAATCCAATTAATCCTAAACCGCCCAAAGTAACGCCGACTTTTAATGCTAGTGGTTGCTCAATACGGCGAAATTGACTGGTCTGCTCTGATGAATGTGCGGGCATTTTGGTTGGTATTTGTGCTGTTGCTACGCTTGATGCTGTACCAAACAGAAGTCCTAACCCGGCAATGCTCCCAAAAATCTCACTTTTATTGAACATTTGCTAAAATCCTCCACAATTATTAGATATTTTTGGGGTGAAAGTTACGCAAGCGTAAGGCATTTGTAACAACAGAAACGGAACTAAAAGCCATCGCCCCACCTGCAATGATTGGGTTGAGTAACCAGCCAAAGATCGGAAACAAAACTCCAGCAGCAATGGGAATTCCAGCAACGTTGTAAATAAAGGCAAAGAAGAGATTTTGGCGGATATTCTGCATAGTGGCACTGCTCAATTGAATTGCGGTAACAATACCTTGCAAGTCACCAGAGATCAGGGTGATATCGCTGGCTGCGATCGCTACATCCGTTCCAGTTCCAATTGCAATCCCCACGTTAGCTTGAGCCAGTGCTGGCGCATCATTGATACCATCACCCACCATTGCGACAATTTTCCCCTCTGCTTGCAATGCCTGTATTTGAGACGCTTTTTGGTCAGGTCGAACTTCTGCAAATACTCGTGTGATCCCAACTTCACTAGCGATCGCTTCTGCTGTTTTGCGATTATCCCCTGTTAGCATAACTACCTCTAAACCTAACTTTTGTAGCGTTCTCACAACTGCTACTGAAGAAGGTTTAAGTGCATCAGCAATTCCCATCAAGCCTTGAATTTGACCATCTACGGCAATTAAAATCGCTGTTTTACCAGCAGCTTCCAGAGAGGCTTTACCCTCTTGAAGGGTACGGGTGTCGATATTTAATTCTTCCATCCAACGCTGAGTACCAATTTGTACCAAGTGGTCTGAAACAATCCCTTGGACACCACTCCCAGCGATCGCTTCAAATTTCTTAGCCTTTGTCAGTTCCACTTGCTGAGATTGGGCATACCTAACCACCGCTTCAGCAAGTGGATGTTCTGAATTTCGTTCTACAGATGCTGCCAATTGCAAAAGTTTTAACTCGTTACTATTAGCTGTGCCCTTGACTGTAGCAAAGTCAGTAACAGTGGGTTTTCCCTGTGTTAAAGTCCCGGTTTTATCCAGCACAATAGTCTGGATTTTATGAGCGAGTTCTAAACTTTCAGCACCTTTAATTAAAATACCATTTTCTGCTCCCTTGCCCGTTCCTACCATCACTGAAGTTGGAGTGGCTAAACCCAAAGCACAGGGACAAGCGATAATCAGCACTCCGACTGTGGTAATGAGGGCTAATGTCAAGTTGCCCATGACATTAAACCAAATTACGAAGGCAGCGATCGCGATCGCCATAACTACTGGCACAAACCATCCCGTTACTTGATCTGCTAAACGTTGAATTGGTGCTTTAGAGCCTTGAGCTTGTTGCACCATTTTGACGATTTGAGACAAAAAAGTGTCTTTACCAACGCGGGTTGCCCGGAATTTAAAGCTACCTGTTTTATTAATTGTGGCTCCAATTACTTCATCCCCCGGTTGCTTTTTGACTGGCAAACTCTCACCAGTCACCATCGCTTCATCAACGTTGGAAGCACCCTCTATCACTTCTCCATCAACAGGAATTTTTTCACCCGGACGCACCAAAATTACATCACCAATTTGAACTTCCTGAATAGGAACATTAATTTCTTGACCATCTCGGATTACTTTGGCATCTCTGGCTTGCAAACCGATGAGTTTGCGGATAGCTTCAGAAGTTTGTCCCTTAGCACGATTCTCAAATAGCCTTCCTAGCAGAATTAAGGTGGTAATGACTGCTGCTGCTTCATAGTACACATCAGGCATCAGTCCAGCAGAGGTAAAAAATCCTGGAAAAACAGTAGCAAAGAGTGAATAAAAATACGCTGCACCAGTACCCATAGCAACCAAGGTATCCATCGTTGCTGTATGACGTTTAAAGGCTTTCCAGGCATTTTTGAAGAAGTCTGCACCGCACCAGAACAAGACAGCAGTTGCTAGTACCAATTGTACCCAAGGATTGTCTAACCATAATGCGCGAATCCAAGGCAGGTTTAGCCCTGTCATGGCAGAAATTGACCCTAGTAGAATCAAAGTGCTGAGAATTGCTCCTACAACTATTTTACGGGTAAGTGTGCGTAATTCTGCTTCACGGGCGTTTTTTTCGGCATCATCTTCTCCCGTAATCATTTCTTGTTCTTGGAGTGGATAAGATGAGTATCCGGCAGCATCTATAGCGGCTTGGATAGTTTCCAGATTGGTGCGCTTGGGATCGTATTGCACAGTAGCCTGCTCCACGCCAAAGTTGACGTTAGAATCACTTACCCCTGGAACAGAGCGGATTGCTTCTTCAATGTTGTTAGCACAGGAGGCACAACTCATGCCTCGAAGTTTAAGACTCAGAGTATCCATAAAATAATTCGTACTTCGTAATTACCTGTTTGCAAGGGTTTCAGACATTTAGAAGGGGTGGTTTATTTACGTCGTGGTGTACTAGGCTATACCTTGCTCTGCTTTTATTTGTTGATGGCTTTTAAGCAACAGGATAGCCAGCAGTAGTAATTGCTTCTTTAATAACTGTTTCGGAAGCATTTGTCTCTACTAAGACGATTTTTGTTTTTGGATCTGCTTGAACCGTAGCAGTAGGATCAACTGACTTGACTGCTTTAGTAATGGTGTCTCCACAAGCAGAGCAAGCCATATTAGGAACTTTTAGTTGGAGTGTCATCGCGTTAAAAACCTTGAACTTGGATAGTAAAAAGATGGAGTTAAGAAAATCAGGAGTTGAAGACTTAAATGGTTTATGGCTTTAACTTGCAGGATAACCAGAGTTAGCGACACCGAATAGCCCGTCGTAGACATCGCTACGCCGATCAAAGGTATCGCTTCTTTGATTGCTGTTTTAGATGGCGTAACTGGAAGTACACGAACTGTTACAGCTTTAGATTGTCTGAAATGTCTACTTCATGAATTTATCTTAGACTCTCTAGCTGGCTGGAGAGTCAAGGGATTTTGCCAAATTCTTTTTAATGGTTTCAAAAATATCGCATGAGATATGCCCAAAGTATCTGCGACGAGAATTGCACCTGTATTTCCCTATTAATGAGGCTTGGGGAGTAGCGATCGCAGTCACGCAGGCATTCTAAACAAGCTTGAATGCAACTTTCAAGCCTTTCAAGGATAGATTCGTAGTTGTAGTCAGAATTTTCTCCTTAACTAAATAAATGAATCAGTTATAAAGCTGTAGTTATACTTCTAATAATTCACGTTAGGCTATTGTTGGTGTAAGAGCATCTATCTAATGATACAATGCTAATTTCTTCCTAATGAGTTGCCTAAATTTCATGCTGATTTCATTTAGGTATGCGATTTATTATTTCATCTTAATTTCATAGTGACCTGTCAAGCTGGTTTTGTAAAGGTTCATTCGCTAAGAATAAATCTGCAATCTAGTTGACATAGTTTCTTAATTTAACAGTCAAGATGAAGAGAACACTAGTTTTTTATGCTGCCGTATGTAGTGTAGCTACCGCAGATCTGATTTATGCTGGCTATGCAAATGCGAAAACGGATAATAATAAGGTTACTAATATTGAGAAAAATTTGCAGTCTATTCCTGCTGGCTGGCAACTTGTTAAACAGACATTCCAGTTACACATTCCTAAAAATGGCAACGCTCTTTCCGAGCTAATTATTGACGTTCCATCCACAATAGCTGTAAGTAATGATATTGATATATTGGATGATAAAGGTCAAAAAATTAAAATTAACATCTCTGTAAATAGTAGAAGAATTATTATAGATTTTTCTGAACCAGTTACTTCTAGTACTACTAAGTTGCAAATAAATCTCAACAAAGTGCAACAACCAATTCTTGGTTCTACCTCTATCTACCATCTTTCGGCTAAAGTCGTTGGTAATGACGTAGAGATTTCTATAGGTGAAGCTCAATTTCCTACATTTTAATTTATTTGTAGATTTTAATGATAACTGTTGAAATTTCATCTTGATTTCATTATGACTTGTCATACTAATAGATAGAAGTACTATAACTCTTCTGCAAAAACATCACCGAAAATTTGAACCTGATAAAGGCAAGCTAACTACCTACTTCTCCTGAGTAATGGCTGTATAAAGGGGGTAGTTAAATATGGCTTTGCCAAGTTTTGATCTATCTATTAAGAGCAGATTCACTCACAATGCATGAATCTGCACTTTAGCTAACGTGTTTAATTATTTTGGAGATAAATATAAATATGAAGAAGTCATTGATTTACGCCATTGTATTGACTCTGAGTAGCACAGCTATTATTGCTCCTAGCTATGCAAGTGCTAGAACAGATGATGGTAGGGTTCCCCATATTGATGGAAATTCACAATTCCCTCCCACACGCTGGGGAATTTTTAGACATACTTTCCGTTTACACGTTCCCCAAAATAGCAAAGCTGTTACCCAACTACTTGTCAAAGTTCCAGACAATGTAACTATAAGTAATAACATTCAGGATATCGCTATCGTGGATGAAAAGGGGCAGAAAATTAACACTAATATATCTGTCAACGGTAAAACAATATTACTAGCTTTCGCCGAACCAGTTGCTCCTAACACTAAGTTTGATATTGACCTTAACAAAATAAAAAGACGAAATCTTGGTAATGGTTCTGTCTACAGCTTCTCAGCTAGAGAGGTTGGAATTGATGCAGAAATCCCCATAGGTGTTGCTTGGTTTCGTACTTACTAATACAACCTTTTTTCACTAACAAACTATCGAATTTCATTGAGATTTCATCTAATTTTAGTTAGAGGGAAAAAGCTAACTTCATTTGCATATCAACTAATTAACGACAACAAATTTTATAAATGTTCTTGAGATAGTTGGAATTTCATCTTAATTTCATATTTACGTGTCAAAATTATTATTGACTCAATAGATATCTTGCAAAACTTAGTTTCTATAACTCCTCAAACTAAGTTCACACCCTATTATGGCAAGTTATCTACTGAGTCTTTTCTATTTGATTATGTATCGTTAAGACCCTATCCTGCTGTTAAATATTGTATAGTTTAATCCTAATTTTTAAGAATTTCATCCTAATTTCATAAACTTCTGTCAACCTACTTATAGGGGTATTCCTGTTGCAAACTATTCTTACATCACAAGTTTATGAACCTTTAATTACTCAATTTGATATGAGGGTGCTGCTAGTCGAAGATGAGCCGGATTTAGGGGCTGCTATCAAGCGCACCTTAAATCAACAAAAGTACTTAGTTGATTGGGTAATGGATGGTAATGAAGCATG
>Ga0123337_10003717_pt1 | contig 16049 bp, 7 predicted proteins | sample frozenSSSSmetaG_FD_89792 | JGI IMG/M metagenome (GOLD analysis project Ga0123337, IMG submission 89792) | Glacier valley bacterial and archeal communities from Borup Fiord, Nunavut, Canada, to study Microbial Dark Matter (Phase II) -... | ecosystem: Environmental > Aquatic > Freshwater > Ice >... | reverse complement strand
CTGGCCGATTTTGGCGGTTAGCTGGTCGACCGTCTGCTGACGCCCGTCCATCGTCTTATTCGCCACCGCCAGTTGCGCGGTCAGCTGGTCCATCTTTGCCTGCTGCTCCTTGGTCGTTGCATCCGTCGAGTTCTTCAAGTCGGCGATCTGCTTGTTCAGCTGCTCAACCGTCGTCTTCAACTGGGTGGATTCGCCGGTAACACGCTGGTTGTCGGTAGTGAGCTGGCCAATCTGAGCCGTTAGCTGATCGATGGTCTGCTGACGCCCGCCCATCGTCTTGTTCGCCGCCGCCAGTTGCGAGGTCAGCTGGTCCAGCTTTGCCTGCTGCTCCTTGGTCATGGCATCTGTCGCACTCTTCAACTCGGCGATCTGCTTGTTCAGCTGATCGACCGTCGTCTTTGATTGCGCCGATTCCCCGGTGAGACGCTGGTTGTCGCCGGTGAGCTGGTCGATCAAGCGCTGCAAGGTGTTCTTGTCAGAGGCAGCCTGCCCGCTGACCTCGGCCAGCTTCTTTTCGGCGGCCGCCAGTTGCGCGGTCGCTTGGGCAACATTGGCCTGATCAAGCTGCCGCTGGGTGGCGCCCGAGGCCATCGCGCCTTTCAACTCTGCGATCTCGGCGGTCAACCGCACCACATCCGCAGACGGTTGCGCGGCCACTTCCGTCAGGCGCTTGTTGTCCCGGGTAAGTTCGGCGATGAGACTTTGCAGCGAGCTTTTTTCGCCGGCCGCCTGGCCGCTGGCCTCGACCAGTTTTTTCTCGGCTGCCGCAAGTTGCGCGGCCATCTGGTCGGCCTTAGACTGAACCGCCTGCTGCTGGCTGGTTGCCACAGCGAGGGAGCCTTTCAATTCCGAGATCTGGTCGCTCAGTTTTTGCACGTCCGGCTTCGGTTGCTCAGTCGTGGAAGCGAGGCGCTTGTTCTCCGCGTTAAGACGATCAATGGCCGCCTGCAGCGCGCTCTTCTCCGTAACAGTCTGCTGCTGGGCGGCGCCGAGCTCGGCAATCTTGGCATTCAATCCGTCGATCGTCTGCTGGTTGCCCGCGAGGCTCTTGGCGGTCGCGGCGGCTTGTTCGGTCGCTTGGGAGGCTCGCGCCTGTTCCGCAAGCATGGCCGTCTTGGCGGTGACGAGCGCCGTTTGAAGGTCGGCGACCTGTTTGGTCAGGAGATCAACGTTCACGCCCGGCTTGGTCGTGGTTTCTTTGAGACGCTTGTTGTCGCTGGTGAGGCGGTCGATCGACTCCTGCAAGGCGCTCTTCTCGGCTTCCGCCCGCTGCCCGGAAGCCGCCATGGCCTCGGCCTGCTTGCGGGCATCGGCCAGAGTTTGCTCGGCCGTGGCCAGCTGGGCACGGAGCGCAGTCACGTTTTCGCCCTGCGCGCGGGCACTGGCCGCGAGCCGGGCATTTTCCGTCGCGAGCTGTTCCTGACTGGCCTGAAGCTCGGCCTTGGTCTGCTCAAGCTTTGAAACAGAAGCCTTGAGCCCCGCGGCTTCCGCACGAGCCTGCTCGGCCTGTTGGCTGAGCGCGGCGGTTTGCTTGCCGTCGGCTCCGGCGGGAATGCTCACCGAGGCAAGTTGCACGCGCACCTTGGCAAGTTCGGTGGAGGTTTCGTCGAGGCGTTTTTTAAGATCGGCGGTCTGATCGGCGGACGACTTGGATTGGGCGACGGCCGTGCGGGCGTCCTGCAAGCCGGCCGAAAGACGGGCGTTCTCGGCCTGCAGATCGGATAACTGGCCCTTGAGCTTGGCGGACTCCACATCCGATGCCGGTGCGGCGGCCAGACGCTTCGCATCGGCCTCCAATTTGTCGTTGGCGACGCGCAATGCGGCGACGCTTTGCGTGAGATCGGCAATGCGTTTAGCCGCATCGGAATCCGCCGGCGCCGAAACAGCGGCCGGTTTGTCACCGGAGCGTTGGCGGAGAACATCCAACTCGTGGCGCAGGCTCCCCATTTCGAAGATGGAGCGCTTCACCTCGTCGTTCAGCCGCTTGTTGTCGTCAGCCAGGCTCTTCAGGCGCAATTCGGCATCGGCCAGCGCCTGCTTCAATTTTGCGGGATCGTTGCCGGCCGTTGAGGAGGAAAGCGCAGCCGCCGCCGGAGCTGCGGCGGACTTGAGCCGGAGATTTTCATCGGTGAGTTGCTGAACCGCCTTTTGGCTGGCCTGAAGCTGTGCGGTCATATCGGCCGACGCAGCGGAAGCGGACGCAGTCGATTGCTCGGAAAGTTTTTTCTCCAGGGCTGATTTCTCCAGCGCGAGCCGGCGCGAATCTTCCAGCAACTGCACGTTGGCGGAACGGGCGGTGGCGACTTCCGCCTCGAGCTGGCTGATGCGATCCGGCGAAGCGGGAGCCGAAACCGGAGCCGCCGCCGGCGTAATCAAAGGCACAAAGGTCGGCGTCACCGGCACGGGCTGGACGCCGGCGGCGGCCACAGGCAGGCCAAGCTTGTTGCGCAGGGTGGCCACCTTAACGCGGGCGTCGGCCATCTGGATTTCGTTCAACCGGCGCAGGATGATGTCGCGAGCGGTGGGCTTGACGCCATTTTCCACGGCGAGTGTGAGCCAGGCATAGGCATCGGCTTGGTCGGGATTGAGCCCGCCGCGCCCCTCAGCGATCATGATGCCCAGATTGTTTTGCGCGGGACCGTAGTTTTTTTCGGCCGCCTTGCGATAGACCACGGCCGCGAGACTGTCGTTGCGCTCCATGCCGCGTCCATCCTCGGCCATGAGGCCAAGGTTGTAACTGGCCTGCGGATACCCCTTGTCGGAGGCGGCCTGATACCATTTGACCGCCTTGGCATCATCCTTGGCGACCCCCCTGCCCGTCTCATAGGCCAGTGCCAGGTTATACTGCGCCTCGGCCAATCCCTGGTCGGCCGCCTGACGAAGCCAGAGGGCGGCCTCCATGAGGTCTTGTTTCACGCCAATTCCGTTGGAGTAGAGATTGCCGACATTGAATTGCGCGGGAGCGTATCCCTGTTGCGCGGACTTGAGATAGAATTTGAGCGCAACCGCAGGATCGGCAGGCTGCCCCTCGCCGGCTTCAGCCAGCGTCCCGAGCTTAAACAAGGCCACCGCATCGCCGCTGTCGGCGCGTGCCCGCAGGGCGGCGATATCCGCAGTGTCGGCGGCTCGGACCACGGATCGGGAATCAAGAACCAGTAACAAACCAGCGAGCCCGAGGGCCATTCTAACGGAAACGTGTGGGGTCAGGGATACAAATGAGCGACGCATGCCGTTTTCAGTAGGGTATTCACCCCAAAAGACAAGCTGCCAGTTCCAGAACTGCTTACGCTCCAATCGAAGCCAAAATCCGACACGGCAACAACGCGGCATCCTGCATGCCGTGAATGATTTTCTTATCGGGCGGGCAGAAGGTCGCAAGCGCCCCGCTCAACACGGCTTTGCCACCAATCATAAAATAATAGGGACAAAGGCGCAACCGGCCGTCGACCTCGCGCACCTGTTGTTCGCGATCATAGACGGGGTGTTTTGCACGGCGCGGTTTCTTGAATTCCTGAAGGATGTGCGGATTGGCGGGCGCATCCGCGACGGCCATTTCAACCCCGGCCTGCCACTCTTCGCGCGAGCAGTCGCTGCCGAGGATAACGCTGCGCGCACCCCAGGCAGTCTCGTGGTAACCGGAGATTTTCAGGATGAGATCGCGCTCCTTTTGCGACGCGGCGGCGAGCTGACGCCAGTCGTTGAGCGGACGTCCGCCGACGCGCGGACCATCGAGCACCGCTCCGGGCGGCAGCGGCGCAGGATCCACCACCCACGACATCGGGATAAGCTGGCGCAGGAGCTTCAGCGTGCGTCCGCCGAGTGCCTCAGCCCAGTAGTCTTGCAGAAGGTGATGATGGAAAAGCGCGAGGCCCATTTTCTCCTCTTGATAAGGTCTCATGGGAGGAACAATCGCGACCTCGCCCGCCTCCCACGCCTCGAAGAAAAACTTGGCCGTGGGGATGTTCTCCAGATCGAACAACTCGAAGAAGCGGTAGATGATGTCGATCTTCTCGGGGTTACCCTCGACGTCGAAACAGAGCGACGAGCCAAGCGGGAAAATATCGTCCGGTTCCAACAGGAACACGCGCTTGCCCTGAACCTGGAGCTGCTCGGCGAGCCAGTGCATCTCGGGCCGGTAGGTGGCGGCCTCGTCCGAGACGACGAGCGCAATGAGCGGATTGCGGATGTCGCTGTGCAACGCGGCCAGCGATTCGTAGAAATTGCGGATCATCGCATCGCCCGCACCGAGGATGGTGCCGTTGTCCGCGTAGAGCTTGTTGAGGAACGCCGTGAGACCGATGCCGCCAGGCACCGAGTCGAGTTCGGTCATGACGAAGCCGTCGTCGGTGAGCAGCAGGTCGGGACGCAGCACGGTCGGAAAAACGCCGCGGTTTTTAGGATCGCGCGCGTGGGCGACGAGGTGGGCCGGCTTGCCGCGATCGAGGTAGTCGGCAACCCACGGCGTGATGAGCGGCTTGTTGCGCAGAAGGTTTTTCCCGGCAGCAGAGCGCAGGTAGAGCGTTTCGAGCGCCTGATGATACTCAAGGCAGGCCACGCCGATGGCTTCGAGTTGGGCGACCTGATCGGGAGTAAGCGCCCACGCCTCGGGCGAAAGCTGCCACGACTTGGCCTCGAACAACGACGTGGCGGCAAAAGCGGACTGGAGCTGGTCGTGGGTGAGGTCGGGCATGGTTGGATTAAATCGCTGGCTTTCTATTAATCGTTCCCAAGCTCGAATTCAAACAAAGGCCAACGATTACTCGTCGTCGATTTGGATGTCCTTGTTGCGGTGGCGCGGACAGCCGGCGCGCAGCCAGGCGGTGATGAAACGGTCGATGTCGCCGTCGAGCACGCCCTGCGTGTCGCTCGTGGAAACGCCGGTGCGCAGGTCCTTCACCATCTGGTAGGGCTGGAGCACGTAGCTGCGGATCTGCGCGCCGAAGCCGATCTCGCCCTTGTCGCCATAGAACTTGTCCATCTCCGCGCGCTGCTCGTCCTGCTTCTTTTCGTAGAGGCGGGCCTTCAGCACGTTCATCGCGGTGGCCTTGTTCTTGATCTGGGAACGCTCGTTTTGGCAGACGACCACGGTGCCCGTCGGAATGTGCGTGATGCGCACGGCGGAGTCGGTGGTGTTGACGCCCTGGCCACCCTTGCCCGAGGAACGGTAAACATCGATGCGCAACTCGTCCTCGGGGATGTCGATTTTGATTTCGTCGGTGACCTCGGCGACCACGTCCACCGCGCAAAACGAGGTGTGGCGGCGCGCGTTGGAGTCGAAGGGACTGATGCGCACGAGGCGGTGAACCCCGCGCTCGGCCTTGCAGTAACCGTAGGCGTTTTCGCCCTTGATGAGGATGGTGGCCTTGGCGATGCCGGCGGTGTCGCCCGGCTGCACGTCCATGAGCTCGGTCGTAAATCCGCGGCGCTCCGCCCAGCGCGAATACATGCGGAAGAGAAGGTCGGCCCAGTCGTTGGACTCGGTGCCGCCCGCTCCGGCCTGAATGGAGAAAATGGCGTTGTTGCGGTCGAACTGGCCGGTGAGGAATGCTCCGATCTCGATCTGGTCGAGTTCGGGAACCATCGCTTCAACCTGCGCGGTGAGTTCCTTGGAATATTCTTCCTGCTCCTCAGGACTGCCGGCTTCGATCAGCTCGATCATCACATCGAGGTCGTCGACGCGCTTCTTGAAAGCGACGACCGGGAGGACGGCGCGTTTCAGGGTGTTGACCTTGACGATGTGTTTTTGCGCACGCTCGTTGTTGTCCCAGAACGCGGGGTCTCCCATCTGGGCGTCGAGGGCCTCTATTTCACGCTGCTTTTGATCGCAGTCAAAGAAACCTCCATAGGTGCCCGGCGCGCCTTTTGATGTTCTCGATGTGGGAAAAAGTTTCTGGAGCGATCATGTGAAAGAGTCATGACCGCAACGCCGGGCGACCGGCGCAAGGATGAAAAGGCCAACCGAGATCAATCCACCCCTTCGCCGGCCAGCCGGGCGGCCTTGCGCTTCTTCCAGTCCCAATACCACGCGATCCAGATGGATGCCTCGTAGAGGATGTAGAGCGGCACCGCCATCGCGACCTGCGTGATGACTTCCGGCGTCGTCAGCACCGCTCCTAGCACGAGACACAGCACGATCACATGCCGGCGGTAACGCCCCAACTGGTGATGGGTAAGCAGTCCCATTTTGACCAGCAGCAGCACGATAACCGGAAACTGAAATCCGAGCCCCATGCCAAAGATAAACTTTGTCACGAAGCCGATGTAGTCATCCGCCTTCCAATCGTAGGCCTCGAAGCCCATGAGCTGCGAATACTCGATGGACGCACGCAACGCGATCGGCAGGAGAAAAAAGTAGGTCAGCGCCACGCCGGCGAGAAACAGCGCCGTCCCCCAGCACAGCCATGTGCCCAGCGCGCGTTTTTCCCGGATGTGCAACGCAGGCAAAATAAACTGCCCCATGAAAAACACCCAGAAAGGCGATGAGAGCACCAACCCGCCGTAGATCGCGACATGAAAAGCCACGAAGAACGCCTCCGTCGGACTGAAATTATGCAGCTTCACGCGCGTGCTGGCACTCGCCAATGGAGCCGACGGATCAGGCGTGAGCGTCACGACTTGCTGGCCGTTGACCACCGCCGTGCCCACGTGAAAAAGCACGTGCGGGTTTTCCCCCTCCGGCAGTCCGGGGAACTGCTCCACCGAGACCGGATACGGACCGAGCTTCATGTCGCCGATCTGAAAAGCCACTGAGGGATGCGGCTTCTCAAACATGTCCATGCGGTGCAGCGGATACTCTAAAAGCGACACCAACCGGTCTCCCATGAACAGACAGATCAAGAGACCCACACCCACCGCCATCGCCGATTTGACGAGCGCGGAACGCAGGTCGTCGAGGTGCGCCCAGAAGCTTTTCTGGAACGCGCCATCGTTTACTGGTGATTCGTCTTCGTCGTGGAAGGCCATGGTCTGGTCGAGGATTCAGCCCAGTGAAACGTGATCCAGCAAGCGGGGAGTGCGTTCCTCAAAAGCAAACGTCGCCGCCCCCGAATGCAAAAGAGCCTCTTGAGTTCAACACCCCCTAAAATGCCCAATCAAAAACCCATTTGTCACGTATTACGTGACAAATGGGTCAGGTGAAGCGCGCGTGGATGTGATCGGAGATTCAGTGCATTCGGCTCCGTCATCACTTGGCGCTGAATTCGGTGGGGCGATGCGGCCCACAACTTCCGATTGCACGCCGGGAGTCCGGACGCCTACCATCCCTCCCCTGCGTTTCATGAAGATTTCTCGCCTGCATTGGTCGCTTTATTTTTTCGTCATCGTCTCGGTAATCGCCGCGACGGGGGCGGTGTTGGGCGTGATCGCGTTCGTGATGTTCGGACTGGTGACGGGCGCGGATTTTTCAACCGGCGAACTCGCCATCGGCGGCGCGAAGACGCTCGGGTTTTATTTCACGCTCTGGGCTCCCGGTATCGCCATCGTGCTCTGCGTGAAACGCGCCTACGAGGAGCGGCGCAACACAGGCAACTGACTGCCCATCAGTATTGTAGGAGCGAGCTTGCTCACGAGGATCGAAATCGCGAGCAAGCTCGCTCCCACGTAAACAACCGCCCCTCAAATCTGGAAATCCACGCGGCCGCTGCTCTCGTGCAGGCCGCACTCGCGCTTCACACCACCGAAGCGCGTCTGCTCCTCGGACATTCCCACTTCCAGCTTCGACGTGCTATGCCAGTCGCCCACGGAGACGTAGCCTTCCTCCCAAAGCGGATGGTAATTGAGCCCGTGCTCCGTGAGGTAGCGATGAATCGTGCGGTTGTCCCAATCGATGATCGGATGAACCTTGGTGATCTTGTTCTGGCGTTGCACGACTGGCAGCGCCTCACGCGTGCTGGCCTGCGAACGGCGCAGCCCGGCGAGCCAGGCGGTGGCCTTCAGTTCACGCACGGCACGGTCCATCGGCTCGATTTTGTTGAGATGGTTGTAACGTTTCAGACCGTCGATGCCCAACTCCCACTGCTTGCCGTAAAGCGCCTCCTGCTGGGCAGCGGTCTGCGCGGGCACGTAGGTCTTCAGGTTGAGCGAAAGCTTCTCAGTCAGCTCGCGGGCAAACCGGTAGGTCTCAGGAAAAAGATAACCCGTATCGACAAAGATCACCGGAATCTTCGGAGCGATGCGCGTCACGAGATGCAACATCACCGCCGACTGAATCCCAAAGCTGGTCGTCAGCACGAGTCCGTCACCAAATTGATCCAGCGCCCATTTCACCCGTTCCTGAGCCGTTGATTTCTCCAAATCCAAAGGGGTTGGTGTTACTGGCTCAGCGGCGGCGTTCATCGAGTGACATAACCAATACTTACTTCATGTCCTAAGTAAAGATTGCCCTCGATAATAATCTTAACCCAATAATTAAAAGAAGGTTAAATCCCCATTTAATTTAAGGGAAATGAAGGTTCTAGCTAGGGTGCGGACGCTGGGCCGTCCGGTTTGGAGTGGGAGCGAGCTTGCTCGCGAAGGGCAAACATCGCGAGCAAGCTCGCTCCCACGTTCAAGTCATTCGGGCGGCGCGACCAGCGGTCACGCCTTACCTAAACAAAAACCTAAGCCCTGCTCACTGCACGGCAGCGAGCAGACGTTCGAGTTCGGTGCGCTTGGCCTGCTGGTCGGCGAGCTGTTTGCGCGCGCCTTCGAGAACGGCAGGCGGGGCTTTGCTCGTAAAGGCTTCATTGGAGAGGCGGGCCTCGGTGCCGGTGATGTGCTTGTTCAACGCGTGGATTTCCTTGGTCAGGCGCGCGTGTTCGGCGGCCGGATCAACCTTCACGCCGGTATCGAGGTAGAGCGTGCCGAGCGACGTCACCGTGGCGGGAAGCGAAAGCTTCTCCGTTGTGCGGGAAATTTCCGCGGCGCCGACGAGGCGGGCGAGTTTACTCAGGTTTTTCTCCAGCGCGAGCCACTCGGGCTGGCCGGCGAGCGCGAAGAACTTCACGTCGCGCTTCTGCGCCACGGATTGGTCGGCTTTGAGTTCGCGGGCGAGCGTGCTGAATTGCTTGAGCTGCTCCACGCGTCCCGTCGCGGCGGCGTCAACCGTCACGCCGCGCTTGGCGAACAACGCGACCAGCCCGGCGGCGGTCTCGATGCGCGTTTCCTGCACGAAGGATTTCTCCGCGCCGTAGCCAAGCAAGTGCCAGAGTTCCTCGGTGATGAAGGGAGCGAACGGCTCGAACATGAGCAGAAACTCGCGGATGACCAAATCCTGCACCGCGAGAACGTGCGCCTTGGCGGCGGGCTCTTGGAGGCGGGCCTTGGCGACCTCCACATACCAGTCGCAAAAATCGTTCCAGAAAAACGAATATAGCCGCTGCGTCGCACCGGCGAATTCGAAGCCGGCGAAGCTCTTTTCCAACGTGCTCATCGTGTCGAGCAGCGCGCCGAGGAGCGCATGGTCGTCATCGTCAAGGTGCGACGGATCGACGCGGCCAAGGATGGCGGCGAGCGAAGAGTTGTCGGCCATCTCGCCGCTCATCTGGCGGAAGCGGCAGGCGTTCCAGAGCTTGTTGCAGAAGTGTTTTCCGGCCTCGACGCGGGTCTCGTCGAACTTCACGTCCTGGCCGAGCGGCGCGATCTGGAGGAGGCCGAAGCGCAGACCGTCGGCGCCATAGGCGTTGATGAGATCGAGCGGGTCGGGCGAGTTGCCGAGGGTCTTCGACATCTTGCGCCCCTGCTTGTCGCGGACGATGCCGTTGAAATAGACGTGCTTGAACGGAATGCGCTGCTCCACGGGTGCTCCGGGATTGGCAAATTCGAGACCAGCCATGATCATGCGGGCGACCCAGAAAAAGATGATGTCCGCGCCCGTCGCGAGCGTGGTCGTGGGGTAGAACGCGTCGAAGTTGGCAGCTTTCTGCGCCTCGGCGTCGGGCCAGCCGAGCGTGCCGAAGGGCCAGAGCCACGACGAGGCCCACGTGTCGAGCACGTCGTCTTCTTGATCCCAGTTCTCCGGATCGGCGGGACCGTCGAGAGAAACGTGGATTTTCTTTGGATCGCGGAGATCGGCCTCGGTGAGTTTCTCGCGGTCGATGCCCTTCGCATACCACACGGGAATGCGATGGCCCCACCAGAGCTGGCGGCTGATGCACCAGTCCTGGATGTTTTCGAGCCAGTTCAGGTAAACCTTCGACCAGCGCTCGGGGTGCATCTGGATGAGGCCGTCCCGCACGACCTGCTTGGCCTCCTCGACACGCGGGTAGCGCAACCACCACTGCTGTGTAAGACGGGGCTCGATGGGCACGCCGGCGCGCTGCGAGTAACCCACGTTGTTTTCGTAGGGCTTTTCCTCGATCAACGAGCCGGACTCGCGGAGGAGCTCGGCGGATTTTTTGCGGGCGGCGAAACGCTCCATGCCGGCGAGCGCGGGGCCGGCGAGGTCGTTGAGCGTGGCATCGGCGTTGAGCAGATCGATGACGGGCAGCTTGTGGCGCTGGCCGATCTCGAAATCGACCTTGTCGTGTGCGGGCGTGACCTTGAGCACGCCGGCGGCGAAGACGGGATCGACGGCGATGTCGCCGACGATGGGCAACGCGACGCGTTCGCCGAGGGGGCGCCAGACGGTTTTTCCGATGAGATGTTTGTAGCGTTCGTCGTCGGGGTGGACCGCCAGGGCGACGTCGGCAGGGATCGTCTCGGGGCGCGTCGTCTCGACGGTGAGGTGTGTGAGCGGGATCACGTTGCCCTCGACGTCGGTCGTCGTGGCGGGTTCGACGAGTTCGTAGCGGAGCTTGTAAATGAAGCCTTTGGTCGGACGCATCTCGACCTCTTCGTCGGAGAGCGCGGTGAGCGAGGCGGGGCACCAGTTGACCATACGCTTGCCGCGATAGATGTGGCTGCGGCCTTGGGCGTCGGTGCTGTTGAAGAGTTTGATGAACGACGTGAGCACGGCGCGGCTGTAGTCCGCGTCCATGGTGAAGGCCGTGCGGTCCCAGTCGCAAGAGCAGCCAAGCTGGCGGAGCTGTTTTAAGATGTGGTCGCCCTTCTCGTCGCGCCACGTCCACACACGTTTCAGGAACTCGTCGCGGCCGAGGTCGCGGCGGCCCTTGCCCTCGGTTTTCTTGAGGTGTTTTTCCACCATCGTCTGCGTGGCGATGCCGGCGTGGTCGGTGCCGGGGATCCAGCAGGCGGCCTTGCCTTCGAGGCGGGCGCGGCGGATGAGGACGTCCTGGAGGGTGTTGTTAAGCACATGGCCCATGTGCAGGATGCCGGTGACGTTGGGCGGCGGAATGACGATGGTGTAGGTCTCTTGCCCGGGCGCGGCGTGGCCGGCAAAGCACTTCGCCTCTTGCCAGGCGGCATACCACTTATCCTCAACGTCCTTCGGTTCGTAGCTCTTGGTGATGTCGGCCATGGGAAAATTATGAACGGTCACGCAACCATCCGCGAGGGCGCGTGGCAAGCGGAGGATTGGCCGCTCGACTGCGGGCGCTCATTCCCTCAATTAACCAACATCCATGTTAGGACGCATCCAGAAACACGCCAAAGAACGCCTGAACTTCACCGGGGACGTTCCCATTACCAAACGCCTGTCCGCCTGCAAGACGTTCCTCCGTCTCGAAAGCGCTATGATCCGCATGCGCCACGATGCGGGCGAATCCGGCTTGGTCGTCGCCCAGGCGCGCGCCGTCATGGTGGACGTGATGCTCAGCCATCTCTTCAACTACGCGGTCGCTTCTTACGAGCGTCGGCACGAAAAACTCCCCGCTCCCGTCTCCCTCCTCGCCATCGGCGGCTACGGACGCGGCGAGTTGAGCCCGTTCAGCGACATCGACATCATGTTCCTGTTTCCCGCCAAGGTGAAACTCGCGGTGATCCAGCCGCTGCAGGAGCATCTGATAAACGAGATTCTCTACATCCTCTGGGACTGCGGCCTGAAAGTCGGTCACTCGACCCGCACGATCGACGAGGTCTTCGCCGAGGCGCGCAAGGACATCCAGAGCAAGACATCCATGCTCGAAGCTCGCCTCCTCGCCGGCTCCGACGCGCTCTTCAACGGCTTCAAGCAGGCCTACCGCGTCTACTACACCGTGGAAGACCCCAAGGCCTACATCGAAGCCCGTCTCTCCGACCAGGCCACCCGCCACGGCAAATACGGCGACACCGTTTTCCTCCAGGAGCCCGATGTGAAAAACGGCGTCGGCGGCCTGCGTGATTATCAAAACTCACTCTGGATGTCCCGAGTGAAGCTCAACATCGACTCCATCGAGGAACTCGCCGTCCAAAACTACCTCCGGCGAAACGAACTTCGCGACTTCCAGCGCGCCCACGACTTCCTCCAACGCGTGCGCAACGAACTACACTTCGAGAAAAAACGCCCCACCGACGTCCTCGATCTGGAAGCGCAGACTCACATCGCCCAGGGCCTCGGCTACCACCAGCGCACCATGCTCGGCCGCGTCGAGCATTTCATGCGCGACTACTACAAGGCCGCCCAGACCATCTTCCGCATTTCCACGATCATCGAAAGCCGGCTCGCCCTCACGCTGGAAAAACCCAAAACCGGCCTCATGGGTTCCTTCCGCGAAGCCGTGCGCGCGCGCCGCGACCAGCACAGCAAGCACATCGACGGCTTCATCCTGCGCGGCCGCGAACTCGGCGCCGAGTCCCCCGATGTCTTCCGCAAGGACCCCGTCCGCCTCATCCGCGTCTTCCGCCACTGCCAGAGTCTCAACGCCCAGCTCGATTTCTCCCTCCAGACGCTCATCCGCGAATCGCTACCGCTCATCACGCGCAAGGTCACCCACTCCGCCGACGCCAACACCAGCTTCAAGGCCATCCTCGACGAAGCCGGGGCGGTCTATCCCGCCCTCAGTCTCATGCACGAGCTCGGCGTCCTCGGGCGTTTCATTCCCGAATTCGACGGCCTCACCTGCCTCGTGCAGCACGAATACTACCATCGTTACACGGCGGATATTCACACCCTCAACGCCATCCGCGAACTTGACCAAATCTTTACCGAAGCCGAGCCGATCACGCTTAAATACCGGTCCGCGCTTCACGAAACCGCCGCGCCCACCCTGCTTTATCTGATTCTTCTGCTGCACGATATCGGCAAGGCCGTGGGCATCCAAGGCCACGCCGAAAGCGGTGTAAAAATCGCCATTCCCCTGCTCAAGCGACTCGAAGTTTCCGAGGAAAAAGCCGAGCTCGTTATCTTCGTAATTAAAAATCATCTCATCATGGCACGCTTTTGGCAGAAGCGGGACGTAGATGATCCCAACACAGCTGCTGCATTTGCCGAATTGGTCGAAAGCGCCGAGAAGCTCCGCTATCTCTACGTCCACACCTTTTGCGACGCCCGCGGCACTGCGGCCGGACTCTGGAGCGGTTACAAGGACACGCTCCATTCCTCGCTGTATCGCTCCACTCTCGAACACCTGATTCTGGGACCTGCGATCGCGACTCATAATTCCCAACGGCTGAAAATGACTTTCCAGGCACTCGTCTCCCAAAATATCCCCGGTATCAGCCAGGACGAGATAACCGCGCACTTCAACCTGCTGCCCGAGCGTTATTTCATCCACACCGAGACGGCCGAGATCGCCCTGCACATCCGCATGGTGAACTCCCTCCTGAAATCCATCTCCCAGGCGGACTCGGTCGGCTCCCTGCATCCGGTCATCGAGTGGAAGGACGACATCAACCGCTCCCTCACCGTGGTCAACGTCGTCACGTGGGACCGCGCCGGCCTCTTCTACAAGCTTGCCGGCGCCTTCAGCGTGGCCGGCCTTTCGATTCTCGGGGCCAAGATCATCTCCCGCAGCGACCACATCGCCATCGACACCTTCTACGTTGTCGAGCCCGGCCGAGGCGTCGTGCAAAGCGCCAAGGCCCAGGAAATCTTCGCCAAGACCGTCGAGGAGTCCCTCGTGGCCAACAAGGACCTTTACCCCGACATCGTCGCGCAGGCCAAAAAATTCGCCTCCACCCAGCGTTACAACACGCCCACCGGCAGCGAGGCCGTGCAATCCTCCTTCCCGCCCACTGTCGACGTCTATCACGAGCTCTCGATGCAACGCACCATCGTGGAGGTTCAGGCCCGCGACGAGATCGGCCTGCTCTTCCGCCTGGGCAAGACCATTAGCGACCACGGCTTCGACATCACCTTCGCGCGCATCGGCACGGAACGCGGCATCGCCATCGACACCTTCTACATCGAGAGCGACAACCACGAGCCCACTCAGGACACTTCCCGTCTGCACGCGCTCCGCGAATCCCTCGCCGCCATCATCATTCCCGTGACCGAGCAGGCGGAGGCCGTGTAAGCTGGGACTGGCGAAATTCTCGCCATCGTCTCCGTCTCCCCCAAAGCTGTCCGCCGTGCCAATCAAATCGGTGCCTTCTTCAGACTCTCCGGCCTCCGAGGTTCATCACCCGGTTTGCTACGAGGCGCTATACCGAATCAGCAGCATCGCGGGTCATGGAAACGACCCCCGCGAGGCGCTCACGGCCATCCTCGCGATTTTCATCGAGGTGCTCAACGCCTCCTCCGGCACCGTCTCCCTGCTAAACCCCGATTCTGGAAAACTCGAAATCGAGGTTCAGCAAGGCCTGCCTCCCGATAGCGACGAGGTCTCCCTTCGCCTCGGCCAGGGTATCACCGGCTGGGTCGCCTTCCACGGCCGCCCCCAACTCGTCACCAACGTCGCCGCCGATCCGCGCTACATCGCGCTGCGCCCCGAAGTCCGCAGCGAAATGGCCGCCCCGATGCTTGAAGCCGGCGGCCAGGTTCTCGGCGTCATCAACCTCGACAGCGACGTTCTTGGCGGCTTTACCGATGCCGACCTCGCCTTCTTTGTCCGCCTCACCGAGGAGGCCACCGCCGTCATGCAGCGCCTATGGCAACTTCGCCATCTCAGCGGCAAGGCCCGCCAGCTCGAATCGCTCATCACCATCGGCCAGTCCCTCGTCGGCAAACTCGAGCAACAGGAGCTCTTCGACACCATCACCCGCGACGCCCGCCTGATCACCAACAGCCGCTCCTGCATTTTCTATCTGTGCGATCTGAACCGCCAGACCCTACGGCTCGTCTCCCTCACCAGCCCCGTCATCGTCCCGCTGCCCGCCGCTGACCTGCCGCTCGAATCCTGCCTCACCGCCGCCGCCATTCACACGCGCCGGCAGATCGAGTTTGCCAATATCCAGTCCCCCGAGTTTCGCGACGTCATCGACCTTCCCCGCGACGAGGCCCTGCGATCCGTCCTCGCCGCGCCCGTCGTCTACGAAAACGAGGTCATCGGCGTCCTCGCCGTCTTCACCGACCACGTCCACCGCTTCAACAACGACGAAAAACGCCTCCTCGCCGCCCTCGCCTCCCTCGGCGCCGTCGCCCTGCAAAACTCCCGCCTCTACTCCCGCGTTTTCCAGAGCGAGGAATCCCTTCGCAAGAACGAGCAGCTCACCACCCTCGGCCTCCTCGCCGCCGAAATCGCCCACGAGATCCGCAATCCGCTCACGGTCATCAAACTCTTATTCGGCTACCTCGACCTCAATTTCCCCGAGGACGATCCCCGCCGCACCGACGTCCGCGTCATCAGCGAAAAACTTGACCAGCTCGAGGCCATCGTCTCCCGCGTGCTCAGTTTCGCCAAGGCGCCCGCGAGCCTGCACTCCCGCTGGTCGCTCACCGACATGGTCAGCGACACCATCGTGCTCATCCGCCTGAAGCTCGCCCAAAACAAGATCCAGCTCCGCTTCGAACCACCCGCCAAACCCCTCGTGGTGGATGTCCACAAAGGCCAGATCCAGCAGGTCATGCTCAACCTCCTGATCAACTCCATGCAGGCCATGCCCGACGGCGGCACGATCACCATCCGTTGCAGCACCGAGGATCGCGGCGGCGCGCATTTTGCCATCGTCGACATCATCGACACCGGCCGCGGCATTCCCGAGGAACTGCGCGCGCACATCTTCGATTCATTCCTCTCTGGGCGAGCCGACGGCACCGGCCTGGGGCTCGCCATCGCCAAGCGAATCCTGATCAGTCACCACGGAGACATCACGTT
>Ga0123337_10003716_pt1 | contig 16051 bp, 8 predicted proteins | sample frozenSSSSmetaG_FD_89792 | JGI IMG/M metagenome (GOLD analysis project Ga0123337, IMG submission 89792) | Glacier valley bacterial and archeal communities from Borup Fiord, Nunavut, Canada, to study Microbial Dark Matter (Phase II) -... | ecosystem: Environmental > Aquatic > Freshwater > Ice >... | reverse complement strand
GGGCATCCAGTTCGATGCAACAAACGGCGACTTCATCAATCAATCCGGTGAAGGCGACTGAGCTGTTGTCGGTGTGATTATTGCCAATCAGTATGTCGTCAAAAGACGCAGAGGATTCGAGTCCGTTCATAGTGCCTGACAATATTCCATGGGATTACTTCGCCGCCTGCAACGTCATGGCGAGCAGGCCTAGGGTGGCCCGACCGACTGGTTCGATCATGCGCAGTGTCAGTGAACGCACTTTGCGCGCGGGATGAGGGTTCTTCCATTGCCAGGCGTAGAGGTTGCGTTCGTAACTGAGCGGATCGCCGTTCTCGGTGATCACGCAGGGCATCGTCCGAGTGGACTCGAAGCGTCCGCGGTTGGGGTGCCAGTCGTGGATGATCGCTTCTTCGCGCCATTGGCGGGCGTCGTGCATTGCCTCGGGCTCTTCGGCAAAAGCGATCACCGGCACCTGCTCTTGCGTGCCGTCAATGTAGTCAAAAACATACTCGGCAAATGCCTGATGTTGATAGGTCCAGCCCGCACCATGCAGCAGGTAAATTGCGGCGACGGTCTGGCCAATCGACAAAGTCACCCCAAGGGGCAGAAGCCGGCCGCCCGACGAATGCGCGCTTCGGGACCTGAGCACGATGGCGGCGCGTCCGCCGTTACGGCCTTCATCCAAGAATTCAAAGGGCACGCCGTGAAATGAGATTCGCCCGACCGGCAGGTGCAACAAGGCCTGATCCCCCAGCCAACTGTGTTCGTGCGAACATGTGCGGTTGACGTAGGGGGCTAGGTCGTGCGCTTGGTAGTCCTCCAGCGAGCCGAGTCCGTCCGGGAAGGGTTTGCGATTGAGTTGGTCTACCTGCTCCTTGCGTGCCGCCGAGCTGCGCGACCAGAGACCGATGTGCGGCCAACTGCGCACGTGAGGCGCGTTGTGATTCAGAGCCGGTTGCACCGAGGCATCCGGAGTGGTCAGTTGCGCGGTGCTGGAGCGGGCTGCCAACGAGGGTTCAAGGGTGATCCCGTGCTGGCGCCGTTTGGAGGCCGACAGGGGTTTGGTGGCCATCGTGTGAAGCAATTGTAACGCGATGCGGGTCATCGCGGCCGACTCTTCATGCACTGCCGTGATCGGCGTGACGTTGCGAATGGCCTCCATATGATCAAGCAGGATCATTACCGAGAGGTCGGCGGGCACGGCCAATCCGGACTCCCGGGCCAGGTTGATCACGGTTTGGGCGATGCGAGGGTGCGGGCAAATGATGGCGGTGGTTTTATTTTTGACCACATCCAGTTGACGCCAAGCCGCCTCAATATCGCCGGGCGCATCCGAGTTGATCGTGCCAATCCGCGCCGCCGATTCGTAGAGCCCCATCTGTTGGCAGGTCGTCCGATATCCCTCCTCCGCTTGAGCCGCTATCAGGCCATACGAAGAAATGCTGGCCTGCATGATGTAGCCGATTTGAGTGTGGCCCAGGGAAACCAGATGCTCGACGGCCAGTGCGCTGATTTTGCTTTGGTCTATATTGACATAGGAAAAATCTGCCGACTTGGTCCCGCAAAGCACGATCGGCATGCCTTGAGTCGCAAGGGTTTTTAGGACATCGTGATTGTGTGCGCCCCAAAGCAAGATGCCATCGGCATCGGCTGGCCGCATCTCCAATAGGATTTTTCGCACCACGTTTTCATCCGTGCTCTTGGGAATTAGCACCTCGCATCCCAGTTGCTTCGCCATTTCAAGGGCTGCCCGACGCGGCGTCCGGTCTCCGGTGAACACATAAAACCGTGACGGTTTCCCCTGAGTCGATTCCTCGGCTACGTAAAGCTTGTAGCCTTCGCGCCGCAGCCGACCCTTGCCAATGTAGTAGAGTATGGCGCGGTTCACCGCCGCCTGCGACGTCCCCAACTGCGCGGCCAACACCCGCTCGGAGGGCAACCGGTCCCCGGAAGTCAATTTGTGCTCGGTGATGTAGGCTTGGATCTTTGCGGAAATCGAGGCGAGGGGCATGGGCCAGAACGGTCGCGAAATTTTTTTGATGCGTCAAACCGGCGTTTTTTTTAACCCAGCCACAAATTTACTTTGGGTTAGATTCTGGAAAAGTTCAGGTCATTGGGAATGTTCCACCTAAACTTAACCCGCTTCCGCCCACGTTTCCCTCTAAGTTTCATCAGCAGTTTGGTCGCACCATGCGCCGTGCTTTTGTGTTCGACAGCTCCGACTCCTGTCTGCGCGGCGGAGCTGGTGTTCCCGGCCAACTCCGGGGTGGCCAACGTCCGAGATTACGGGGCCAAGGGCGATGGCGTAACAGACGACACGGCGGCGATCTCCCAGGCGATTTCCGCGAACATCGATAAGTCACGCTACCGTGCCAACCCATTCATCTATTTCCCCAAAGGCACCTATCTCGTCAGCGGGCCTATCGAAAGCCGCATCCAGTCGCCCAAGGTTGCCGAGGGTAAGGAATTCAGCGCCGGCTGGCGCCCGATGATGGTGCTCGTTGGCGAGAGCCGCGAAGGGAGCATCATCAAGCTCAAAGACCGCGCTCCTGGCTATGGCGATCCCGCCGCGAAAAAGTGGGTCATCGCCACCGGCTCCGAAGGTGACAAAAGGGACAACTTCAAGGGCGGCGGCAATCGCGCTTTTCGTCACGGCATCCTCAACCTTACGGTCGATGTCGGCGCCGGAAATCCCGGCGCGGTGGCGATTGATTTCGTCGCGAATAATCGTGGCACGATAGATGGCGTCACCCTCCGCGCAGCCCCCGACAGCGGCCACACCGCGATTGACCTGACTCGCTGGTGGCCCGGCCCGGCGATGGTGCTCGACGTGAAGATCGAGGGTTTCGCAAAAGGAATCACGCTCGATAACTATCAATACGGCATGACCTTTGAAAACATTCAGATGTCAGGCCAGCGCGAGATCGGCATCGCCAACAACCAGAATGTCGTGACCATGCGAAAGGTCTCCTTCAGCGGCACGGTACCTTTTTACAAAAGCGCTTCCGCTCATGGGATGTTATGCCTTCTTGATAGCAATTTGGTGGGGACTGGCACGCAGAACATCCCTGCAATCTCCAGCAGCGGCACGTTGAATCTCCAGCGCGTCTCGGTCAGTGGCTACGGCACCGTGGTGGACGATACCAGCAAGGCCAACAAAGACCTGCCTGCAGCCGGCAGTGGCCCGACTATCGTCTCCATTTTTAATCTGGGCACCACGATCAGTTCGACGGGCCAATCCGCCTCCTGGCTCGGGCTCCCCGTCGAGGATATACCCGTGAGCATTTATCCTCCGATCACCGGCTGGACCGACGGCGGCGATACAGGCGAGTCCCTCCAAGCCGCAATCGATTCCGGCGCGGAATGCATTTACCTAAAGCCCGTCAAGTCGATCAATCTCACCGACACCCTGATTGTGCGCGGTAAAACTCGCCTGATCATGGGACTCAACGCGTGCATCAACGGTGCACCCGGCAAACACGCCATCCGTATCGAAAATGGCGCCGCCCCCGTGGTGGCATTTGAGAATATTTTCGTGGCTGGCGTCATCGAGCAGGCCAGTAACCGCACGTTCATGCTCAAACACGGCGACCTCAGCGGTCTCGTTGCCACCGGTTCGGGGAAAACGCATATTGTGGACGTGATCGGGAGCCATTACAATATCGGCCCGCAACACACCTTCTGGGCGCGTCAGCTCAACGCCGAATTTGGCTCCCAGCCGCTCTTTACGAATGAAGGCACCTCCTGGATTCTCGGGTTCAAGATGGAGGCCTCTCCTTCCGGGAGCAAAGACGCCCCGCTGGGCACGCCTTCGCTTCTGATTAAATCCGGTAAAATGGAGGTTTTCGGTGCCCTTCTTTATACCCTCGGCAGCGGCCTTGCGCAGGCGCCCAAGGTTCCCGCCTTCACCGTCGAGAAGGGCCGCATCGCCGTGTCCTATCGCACCAATGGCCGCCCAGGCACCTACTACTCGGTCCTACTACGCGAGGGCACCATGGCCGCAGGTAAAGACCTCACGGCGGATAAGATCAAGACCCCCGGTGTCGCGTTACTAACGAACTGAAATTCAGTCCTTTCATCCCCATGTTTCCATTTACCCTTGATCCTCGAGGCATCTTAACTGCGCTCGCTGCTCTGGCGGGCTTCGCATTTTGCGCCTCGTTCCCATCCCTCCGCGCTGCGGAGCTTCCGTCGGACAAGGAATACGTCGTCGCCACGCCCGACGGCCACCTCGCCGTCAATGGCGAACGTCAGCGTTTCTGGGCCCTCATTGGCAAACCATTCATCGCCGCCGGTGTCCTGCCCACGGACGATGCTGCCACCCGCATCGCCAAGCTCGAAAAATCCCGCAAAGGCACCGACGTGCTCGTACAGCGTTTCGTTGATCTCGGGTTCAATGCAGTGCGTCTTTGGGATGTGATTCCGGGAACGGACGACTATACGCCCGGCGACGGCTCCCGCGCGGATTCAGTGGACTACTTCATCGCGCAAATCAAAGCCCGCGGTTTCCGCGTCTGGGGGGCCGGATTGGGCAACCGCGTTGGCTCCGTTTCGCCCGAAGACGTGCATATCCTGAAAGATCCAAAAACTGCCCAAGCTTGGCAGGCGGCGGTGTCCGAATACAACAAGCCGACGACCGACCCGAAGGGTGGGAAGAAAACGCCAGTTGACTTACGCCACAGCTTTGCACGCATCTGGGATCCCCGCCTTGAGGCGATCTACATCGAGCGGATGCGCGTCAATGCCACCCACCTCAACAGACACACCGGCCTGCGCTGGTCCGACGACCCCGTTTTCGCTGTCTGGGAACTGACCAACGAAGAATGGTGGATGCGCCGCATGCTCGGCGGAGGCTGGCAAAAGGAGCCGGAGTTTTTTCGCAACGAACTCATCGCCCTCTGGAATGCGTGGCTCGCAAAAAAATACGGTACTCAGGAAAAACTCACCACGGCTTGGGGCAAGCTTCTCCCTGCCGAATCCTTGGAAGAACAGTCCCTGCTCCTCGTCCCGATGGCCGGAAAATCCGACCCTTCGCTCTCGATGAACGACGCCAATGCCGTCGCTCGTGAAGCGCTCATGGGCGTGACCCAAACCTTCACCCGCGACGATTTCGCCCCTCAACGCGCCAGCGACGTGCTCGCGTTTTTCATGGAGATCCAGCTCGCCCATAAACAGCGCTGTGAGGCGGCGGTCAAAACATTCGGCAAGAGCTGCCAACTCAGCCCGACCCTCTACGACACCGGCATCGGTTACGAAATTCAGTCACAATACCTCCAGCAAAACGCCGGCGCCGTTGCGCACGATGCCTACGTCAATGGTTGGGGCCCCGAGTATCAGGCGCCCGAACTATCGGAGACCAAAAGCGAGAATCTCAAGATGGTCAAACAGCTCGACGCCGAGCGCATTAGCGCCAACTCCGGCCCATGGGTCAACTGGCTGCTCAAACCGCCCGGCATCTCCCAGGGTGTGCCCTGGCTCGAGCAGAACAAGGTCGAGGGCAAACCCTTCTTCGTTTACGAAACCCAGATACAGCAACCCGCCAAATACCGCGCCGACTTCCCGCTCCGCCTTGCCGCCCTCGCTGCGATTCAGGACTGGGACTGGATTTGCTGGCACTACTTCAGCCCGCACGACGAAGTCGGCACCGCCGAAAATCCGTGGGATCGCCCGATGGACGTCACCGTTGGCAGTCATCCGCAAGGCTACCACTTCACCTACGACGAGGTGCAAAACTCCACCATGCGCGCCGCCGCCCACATCTTCCGCACCGGAGCCCTCCAGCCCGCGCCCAACCCCACCAAATTCATCTACGGCCGCAAGAGCCTGCAAGACCCCACCTCGATGGACTACGCCGGCAGCTACGGCGTGCGTGGCATGGATATGTTCCAGACCACCTACCAATACGGCGTGCGCATCGAAATCGATCCCACCCGCGAAGAGGATGAGGTCATCGGCCCGGTCGTGACCTTCGCCGAGCGCAACATCCACAACCCCTACACGCCGACCAAGGAGATCGTGTTCGATTGGAAAAAAGGTTTCCTCTCTTTCGATGCGCCCGACGTCGCCGCCTTCACCGGTCTGCTCGCCAAGGTCGGCGGAAAAGTCCAATTCGCCAATGGCGTCACCCTTCGAGACGTCAGCATCAACAACCCCGCTGGCATCTACGCCCCCATCGGCGACGACGAGAAATACCTCGCCTTCGCGCTTTACACCCGGGACGGCAAATCCATCGCCGAGACCAAAGACGCTGCGATCTCGCTTGTCAGCACCAGCTTCAACACTGGGTTCACCATGAACCCCGCCGACCCCAACGTCCCCGTTGGAGGCAAGGCTGGAGGTCTCCCCGTGCTCACCGCCCGTGTTGGCGGCACCATCGAATCCCCTGCGCTCAACGGCATGAAATACACCTTCCGCGACTGGCACCTGAAAAATATAGGCTCCGGCATTATTACCGGCGGTAAACTCAACATACCCGCGGACCAACCGATCTTCATCACCGAACTCAAACGCTGAGCCCTCCCACCGTACTCAATTTTTATCCTGTGAATCAGAATCCTTCCGCCACCGCCGCCTTTCTCACCGGCAATCTCACCACGCTGCGCGAAAAAATCGCCCACCTCCCACCCCTTTGGGCGCGGCGCTGGGAACGTTTTCTCGACCAGGCCCGCACCGGTGTCCGCTCACCCCGCTGGTATGCCGGGGCTACGCCCGACTTTCAGTTGCACGGCACCTTTGCCCACTTGATCACCGGACGTCCCGAGTTCGCCGACATCGCCCGCGCCGACTTTCTGGCGATGGTCGAGAACCTTCCTGAAACCCTTCGCACTGGTAATCAAGACCACGACACTTGGATCTACGCCGCCGCCCTTGCGCGCCGCGCCGCCTCACTTGACTGGGTTTGGGACACCTCCCGTGACCGGGCAAATCCCTCCGCTGGCAACGTGTTCACCGCCGCCGAGCAACAACTCCTCGCCGAGCACCTCATCACCGAGACCCACAAATACGCCTACGTTGTCCTCCAGCACCGCGTTCCCTCGCACGCCAACAATCAGGGCCTCGCCATGGCCCTCGATTGCGTTGTCACCGGTTATCTTTTTGGCGTCAAACACGGTGACGATGTTCGTGCCCGTCACCTGTTGGAATTCGGCCTGCCGCATCTTATTCAGCAGATTGCCCTCCTTCCGCCGGGCGGTTACAGCGGTGAAGGCAGCACGTATATTTTCAACGTCGCCGACCCGCTTATGGCTCTCACCAGCGCCGTGCTTGAAGAAATCTCCGGCGCGAGTTGGTTTCATCGCGAGTTCTGGCCCAATCGCAACAGTGCCGCCTGCGTTGTTGAACTCGACCCCAAGCTCATCCCGCCCAGCGGACTCCTGCCCGCGTGGGATCAACACGGCTACCACCTCATGAAGGCGGGATGTGCCTGCGCCTATGTCGCCCACCGCACCGGCGACCCCGCCGCGTATTACCACTTCCTCTTCGGTCCCGGCTGGGAATTCTCCGGCAGTTTCGCTTGGATGAAAGACGACCACGTCTGGCAATGGATATGGATGCCCGACCCGCGCACCGTCGCGCAACCCGCCGCCGGCGCCACCTGTTACCCCAACTCCTGGGCAGAACTCCGTGTCGCCGGGGCTCTGCTCGACCGCCAGGCCCAGCTCCACCTTTTCCAAACCTGGGACATCAGCGGCCCGCGCCCCGTGCGCGGGCATATGAACCCCAACGCCATTTCCCTCATAGCCTGGGGCTCCGTGCTCACCGTGGACGGCAACGCCACCGACGACTTCCCGCTCAATGCCGACCCGCGCATGCAATACATGCACCTCTACTCGGCCAACCCCAAGGTGCATAGCTGGTCCTCCGGTTCCCTCGGCGCGCACAGCACCATTTGGATCGATGGTGCCATCGAACATGCCTCCGCTGGCGGCGGCTACGAAAACCTCCCCGCCAAGACGAGCACCGGCTTTCTTCTACGGCGCGAAGATCACGACGATTTCCAGCTCCTCTCGGTCGATGCCGCGATGTTCTACCGCAACCGCTACGACGTCACCTCGATGATCCGCAACAGTGCGCTTCTCGACAACGCATTCTGGGTCGTTCTCGACCAGCTCCGCGCCGACACCGCCCACAACTTTACCTGGCAACTCGTCCTCCGCGCCGGAGCCGTGCCCACACCCTACGGTGCCCGTCTCACCACCCCCGAGCACGTCGTTCTCGACGTCATCAACCTCGACCCCGCGCCCGTCGAACTGCACGACATCGCCGGTTATCCCTCCCTCCTCGAAAAACGCTGTCACCATCTGAGAAAAACCCAGCGCGGCTCGTCCGTTGAATTCCTCACCGCCCTCATCCCGCAACGAGCCCGCCGCGAAATCGCCGACTGGACCGAAGGCTGGCAAGGCACTTGGCAACCCGACACCGCCACCTGCCTCGACGCCGACCTCACGCTCCGCCCGATGCGTTTCGACGAGACCTACTACGGCCCGGAGAAATCCAACCTCTGGCTTCGCCGCCGTTGCGACCTGCCTGCGGATACCACCGGACGGCTTCTCGTCGAGTTGCCGCGTCCGCATGACGCCCAACTCTGGATCAACGGCAACGAGGTCCCGGTCCTCTCCATCCAACCCTCCAAGGACGGCGAACAAGGCCTCACCGCCCCCTTCATCGACGTCACCGCCGCGCTCGCCGGCCAAACCACGGCGGACCTGATCCTCTGCCTCAAGCCCGTCCGCGCCCTCGGCACCACCGGCTGGGTCAGGCTTCATCAAGCCGTGCCCGTTCCCTCGCCCCTCGTCGAACGTCTCTCCGCCGACCAAGTCCGCGTGCGCTTCGGCACCACCGACCGTCTCGTTGACCTCGCCGCGCTCCGCACCGCCCCGCAGCCCATGCCCGACCTCACCCCGGCCGGTGAAGACTCTCTCACCGCCGCTCGCGAACTCATCACGCAACTCCTGCTCCCGGCTCCCGCGCCAGCCGCCGGCACTCTGAATTGGAACGGCAACGCCACCGCCCGAGGTCGCGCCTGCACCGAGGCCACCCGCCTGCCGCTCGCCCAAGTCGAAGGCCCGCTTATCGCCTGTCTTGAAGACGCCGACTGGTTCGTGCGTATGCTCGCCATTCGCGCCCTTGGCGTGCTCGGTTCCCGCCGCGCGATCCCCTTGCTATGCGAAATCCTCCGCGCCGAAACGCCCGAGCGCATCAACGCTGAAGATTACGCGCCCAAGTATCGCATCAAAGAAATGGCCGTCATGGCCCTCGGAGAAATCGGCGACCCTGCGGTCGCCCCCGACCTCGTCGCCGCGATGCGCGACGCCGGCTTCTACGGCGTTCGCCGCATCATCCCCGGAGTCCTGCAGAAACTCGGCGACCGCCAAGCCATCGCCGCTCTGGAGCCATGGGTGACCGACCCCGATGGAGAAACCTCCGGCGCCTGCAAACGCGCCCTAGCTGCCATCGCCCAACAAAATGGTTACCGATCATTACCCCTCTGAAAACCAATCTCTCTCCAGTCTGGCTGGTTCCGTTTATTCGTAGAGTGGCGCTCTGCGTCGTTCTGGCATCCCCGCTCACGACCATGATAGCGAAGGAACCAAGCGTTTGGCTGCCCGCCAACGAGAAGGCGCGACTCTTGGAACTGATCGCTCAAAATCCCGAAGCCAAGGTGGTTTTTGAAGGGATCCAAAAGGACGCGGACTCGGCATTGGACGCCGAACCCAACCCGATCAAGGACATCGAATCCCAAGGACGCCTGCTGATGGATCCGCTCAAGGTGAAATCACTCAATGCGTTGAAAGACATGTCGAAAATGTCCGCTCTCTCCGCTGCATACTTAGTCACGGGCAAGAGGAAATACGGGGAGAAGGCAAAACAGTTTCTTTCCGCCTGGGCCCGGGTAAACGTGAGTGACGGTGATCCCATTGACGAGACCAAGCTCGAGCCGGCCATCTTGGCTTATGATTGGGTGCGCGATGCGTTTTCGGAAGCGGAGCGCAAGCCCGTGGAGGCGTGGCTGGAAACCATCGCCCGCACGCACATGGGGATGAAGCAGGCGACCAATAATTGGCAGAACCACCGCGTCAAAATCATCGGCATGATCGGCTACGCGCTTAGGAATCAAGAGATCATCGCCTTCGCGCGCCGAGCGTTCGACCGACAGTTGGCCATTGATTTGAACCCGGATGGGTCAACCTTGGATTTCCAGGAGCGCGACGCGCTGCACTATCACATCTATGCCTTGAGACCGCTTTTGTCGTTCGCCGAGGTGGCGCAACGTCACGGATTGAGTCTTTACGACCAAACATCTCCCGCAGGGGCATCCCTCCGTCAATCCATCGGGTTCCTTTTGCCCTATTGCACCGGGGAAAAAAAACACGCCGAATTTGTTCACTCCAGAGTCGCGTTCGACAAGAAACGAGGCGAATCAGGTCAGCCTGAATATATGGCAGGGCACCCTTTTGATCCCAAGACTGCTGAGCAGGTCTTGGAGCAGGCGTCATTCTTTGATTCTAAAGCTGAAAAGGTCTTGGCAAAATTGACCGGAAATCCAGAGGGCAGCCTGACTTCCTGGCGTCTCCTGCTAAATGCCGCTGGTCGTCCCGATCAACCACTTCGTCCATGACCTACTGCAACCCACTCCCGCTCCCGAACTACCCGAAAGGCGTTCTCTGCCATGATAAAAATGGTTGGGGCTGGACGCGCGAAGATCACCCCGACTTCCGCGAATCCGCCGACCCTTCGGTGCTGTTCTGGCAGGGCAAATGGTATCTCTACCTCTCCGGCGGCAGTGCTTATGTGAGCACGGATTGCGTGACGTGGGAGCATCGCCCGATCACCCCGGCCAGCCCCGGCTATGCGCCGACCATCGTCGAGTGGCGCGGCGAATTCTGGCTCACCGCCTGCCATGCTCCCCTCTACCGTGCCCCGCACCCGCTCGGTCCGTTCACCGAGGTCGGCCTCATGCAAAACGCCGATGGCAGCAAACTCGATCCTTGGGTCGACCCCATGCTTTTCGCCGATGATGATGGCCGACTCTACGCCTACTGGGGCCTCGGTGCGCCCGGCCTCTGGGCCGCCGAGATCGATCCGTCCCGGCCTAACCGTTTGCTCGGCCCGGCGCAGTTGATCGTGACCTTTGATCGCACCCGCAAATGGGAGTGGATGGGCGATTACCATGAGAACGGCTCCGGCAGCTTTATCGAAGGCCCGTGGATGCTGAAACATCGGGGGCGCTACTATTTTACTTACGCCGCCCCCGGCACCGAATGGCGCAGCTACGGCATGGGTTGCTACCATGCCGAGACCCCGCTCGGACCCTTCCACTACCAAGACCGCAACCCGATTCTCCAGACCACCACCGGCCTCGTCCACGGCCCCGGACACGGTTGCATCACCGCCGGCCCCGCGAACACCTTGTGGGCCTTCTACACCTGCCTCGTGCGCAACGATCACGCCTTCGAGCGCCGCATCGGCATGGATCCCGCCGGCATCGATGCGCAAGGCAACCTCTTCGTCCACGGCGCCAGCGAGTTCCCTCAATACGCTCCCGGCAAAGTCGCCGAACCCGCGCTCGGCAACTCCGCCGGCCTTGTTCCGGTCAGCGTCAATAAATGGGTCCGCGCCTCCACCTCCGCGCCCGGTCGCACGCCCGACTATGCGATCGACAACCATATGCGGACTTGGTGGCAGCCCGCTAACGAAGACCGCGCGCCATGGCTGGAGATCGATTTGCGAGCAGATTTTGACGTATCGGCTCTTCGCATTCTTTGGCGCGAGATTGGGCTGGATTACGCCGCCGGCCACGTTCCCGGTCCGATTGGTTACAGGGTGCTCAGTCGCATCAATGCGGATACTCCGTGGACGCTACTGCTTGATCGCACCGCCTCGACCGAAGACTGGCTGATCGACTACCGCACCTTTGCCACCAAACAGGCTGCCTGGCTGCGACTGGAGATCACGAGCTGGCCCAAGGGCATCACCCCGGCAGTCCTGGAATTCACCGCATTTGGCATCTGGCACGAGGGCGCAATGGCTTAAGAATTGTTCACGCGGGGGCCGAGGAGAATCGGACTTCCGCCGCTCCTTGACCTCAATCGCCTAACTAGCCAAGTCCCGACCCCGATGATCCAATGAAAACCATCCTTATTCTGGTCAGCCTGCTTATCATCGTCTCTTCGACAAAAGCCGAAAACATCGTCTTCCCCGCCGACGCAAACATCGCCGACGTCAAACGCGATTATGGCGCGAAGGGCGACGGGGTCACCGACGACACGGCCGCGATCCAGCAGGCGCTCACCGAAAGGCGAAAGTTCATCTATTTTCCCGCCGGCACCTACCTGATCACCGACACCTTGCGCTGGGGACAGCGGCAGACACGGCAGAGTTTCCAGGGTCAGAGCGAAGCGGGGGCTGTTATCAGACTGAAGGATGGCGCTGCTGGCTTTGCCAACCCGTCCGCGCCCAAGGCAATGATCTGGACAGGCGGCGCTCCCGCCCAACGGTTTCACAACGGTCTGCGAAATCTCACTATCGACAACGGAAAAAACAATCCCGGGGCGATCGGACTCCAGTTCATGGCAAACAATCAGGGTGGCATCCACAACCTCACCATTCGTTCTGGCGACGGTTCCGGCCCCATTGGACTCGACCTCGGTTACTCGAACGAACAAGGGCCCTGTCTCATTCGCAATGTCACGGTGCAGGGCTTCGATATCGGTATCAGCACCAAGTATGGCGTGAACTCCATCACGCTCGAACACATAACGCTCAAGGGGCAGCGGAAATTCGGCTTTCAAAACGACGGACAGGTCGTGTCCATGCGCGACTTTAAAAGCACGAACGCGGTGCCGGCTTTCTACAACAAGCGAGGCAGCAGCCTGCTCACCTTGCTCGATGCAGAACTGACCGGCACGGGCGAAGCTGCCAAGCTGCCAGCCGTCGACAACGAAGCGGGCCTCTTCGCCCGCAATATCTCCAGCACCGGTTATCTCAAGGCCCTCGAAAACAGCGGCGGCCTTGGCAACAATCCTGAAGGCAGCAAGCTCGTCGAGTTTTCCTCCCATTCGCCGATGAGCCTTTTCCCGTCACCCCCGAAGAGCATGAATTTGCCGGTGAAAGAAACGCCTGACGTGCCGTGGGACGAGGTCAAGGATTGGGCAAACGTTGCTTCCTATCCGGTCGGGAAAACCGAACGCCCCGTGATGCAAAACGGGAAGGCTCAACTGAACGCGGACGGCACGGCGAAAACGTTCATGTCCGAGGACTGGACCGCTGCTTTCCAGGCCGCGATCGACTCGGGCAAGACGACGGTTTATTTCCCCACGGGCGCGTATCCATGCTTCGGCGAAATCCACGTGAGGGGGAAAGTGAGACGCATCATCGGTATGTCCTCAAGCTTCGGCGAACACACTGGCGACGCCAAGATCATCATCGACGAAGGGGAGTCTCCCATTGTGAGGATTGAGCGCTTTGATTGGAACTACTCGCGGGTCACGATCACGCACACCGCGAAGCGCACGCTCGTTGTTTCCAGTATTTTGGGTGGTCGCTACATCGCCAAACCAGGTCACGGTGATTTTTTCATCGAGGACATGTGCGCGAGGTTTGACATCAGCGGAGGAAATACCTGGGCGCGCCAGCTTAATACCGAAGGAGGGTCCACTCCCGTCCCCACCGATCCGCGCGGCACCTACGTCCCCGGCTACGATCTGTTGCTCATCGAGAATGGTTCTCTCTGGATTCTTGGCCTGAAAACCGAAGGCGACGCAACTCTCGTCACCGCCCGCAAGGGGTCAAAGGTCGAAGTCGTAGGCGGCTTAATATATGCCAACAAAGCCTACCGCCCCGAGAAGCAATGGTTCATCAACGACGAATCCTCCATTTCCTTCACCCTGGGGGAAAACGTGATCCGCAAAGCCCCGTTTGATCCCGTCTGGGAGCGGCGCGACGGGGAGGTTCGGATCTTGAAGAAAGGCGAGTCGCCCGGCCGTGGCGGAGGCTCAATGCTGACGCTCTACACCGGATACAAAGGCAACACCACCGCACCGGTATCGAAACCGGAACGCGTCTCCGCCAACGCCGTCTCCGGTTCGGCTGCCGAGGTCTCTTGGATGAGCACGGCGACGAATGCCGACGGCTTCGTGGTGGACACTTCAACCGATGGCTTCACATGGAAATCTGCCGTGATCGTGCCTGCGGATGAGACCCAGGCACGCGTTCTAAAACTCAAGTCTGGAGCTGATTATCGATTCCGCGTCCGCGCATTTAATTCCAAGGCAGAAGGCGTCTCCACCACAGTCCACGTCACGATGCCCTAGCCCCTGTGGTTCCGGCTTGGTAGGTTGGTCTTCATGTGGAAATATTATAAGGTCAGGACAATGGAGTGGCGTGATGGATGCCAATTGATGTCAGCGGTATGCTTGGAGGAGGGCGATGCCGGGGCGTTCGAGAGGGAATCGGACCGTGCGAACTCCGTCTGTGTTGGCAGGGGAGAGCGGCAGGTCGATCTCGTCGAGGCGGTCCTTGGCTTTTAGCTCCGCGAATTGCGCGGCGGTGGGATAGGCGGGCGAACCCAAGGCACGCCACGCGGCGACGACGCTGTTTTCCACTTCGCCGATGCGCACCAAGCGCACGGAGCGCATCTCGGCGGGCAGAGTCACGGAGCAGGTCAGGTTTTGTGCCTCCGCTGCGATGCTCTCGGGGTAGGCATACACGAGGACTTGGAGGCCGGTCGCGCTGCGGGTGGCTATGGCGTTGACCAGAGCGTCGCCGCCGGTGACCGCATGGCGTTCGGTGCCGAGACGATTGAGCAAGACGTGGGCTTTCCAGGCGGGTTTGCGCAAGCCGTGAAGGCTGGCGAGGCCGTAGTTGCCTTCAAATTCGGCGGCCTGATAGCCGACTTGGTCGTAGATGTCCGAGAGACACCAATAGGCGAAATAGTCCGCATCCTGCGAGACCTCGGCCATGGTTTTCACGACGAAGGCGGCTTCCAGGACCGACTCCTTGCGCGGATCGTGAGGGAACCAAGAGCGGCCCCACTCGTTCCAGTGGACCTCTCCTTTCCAGCCGCGGCGATCAAGCTCCTTGCGCAGGCCGCGAATGACGCCGCCGATGAAGTGCGGCGAATCTTTTACCCGGTCGCTGGCCGGGCCATCGAAGGGGGAGAGCGGCACGGATTCGCTGTCGTTGTTATAAACGTGGGAGATCAGGTAGTCGGGCGGCGTGCCATCGGCTTTGGTCCAGTCGAGAAACGCGTCGAACCATTCGCCGCGGGCGGTGGACGGGCCGCCGATGCGGAGACTGGCGTCCACGGATTTGATGGCGCGCCAGGTGGCCGACCAGAGTTTGAAAAACTCGTCCTGCGTGCCGTTGAAAAAGCCGTTGAGGTTAGGTTCGTTCCAGCACTCGAAATACCAGGAGCGCACTTCCTCGACGCCGAATCGTTCGATGTGGTGGCGGATTCCCCCGGCGACGAAGTCCTCCCATTGTCCGAGGTCGCGAGGGAGGGAGATGGCATTTCGATCCGGCCAGCAGGTGGCGGGGGCATCGGTGAAATCCTGAGGCGTGAAACACGTGCTGTAGATAGGCTTCAGGCCCAGCTCGATGAGGCCCTCGATACAATAATCGACGATCTGCCAGTTCGGGCCTTTGGTGCGTTGGGCTGCAGGTTTGCGCCAGTCGGGGAGTGCATGAGTCCAGACTCTTAATTCCGGGCTATACATGGCGCAGGCGGGGACATGGCGGAGACCGAGTTCATCGCGGGCCTGGGCGAGGAGCTGGCGCAGATCAGCGCGCACGAGCCAGCGAAATTGGTCAACATTGCCGAGACCGGACCAGGTATGGCTAAAATTGGTGGCAGGGTCCTGCCAGTGGGGAGTGAGGGAGAGGATTTGCATGGGATGAGAAAAGGTTTCCATCGTTAAACTTAACCTCGGTTAGCAGGAAACGGAACGGTGAGGGCGAGTGCAGGTTGCCCGTCGAGTTCGATCCGAGCCTCGTGGTAATCGCCGGCACGCTCCAGTGTGATTGGGTGGAGGATGGCTGAAGGGGCGGAGTCGGCCTGCCAAGCGAGGGC
>Ga0123337_10003713_pt1 | contig 16063 bp, 11 predicted proteins | sample frozenSSSSmetaG_FD_89792 | JGI IMG/M metagenome (GOLD analysis project Ga0123337, IMG submission 89792) | Glacier valley bacterial and archeal communities from Borup Fiord, Nunavut, Canada, to study Microbial Dark Matter (Phase II) -... | ecosystem: Environmental > Aquatic > Freshwater > Ice >... | reverse complement strand
TGGACCTGCACCTGCGCGACGTCGGCATTGGTGCCGGGCAGGAAATAGAGCGTGATGATGGCCGTGCCGTTGGCGTCACTGGCGGACGACATGTAGAGCAGGTTGTCGATGCCGTTGAGCTGCTGCTCGATGACGGAGGTGACGGTATCGCTCAGCGTTTCCGAGGATGCGCCGGCGTAGTTGGCCGTGATGGAGATCGACGGCGGAGCCACCGCCGGATACTGGGCGACCGGGAGTTTCGTGATCGAAATGATCCCTAGCAGACAGATGAGGATGGAGACGACCCACGCGAATACGGGGCGGTCGATAAAAAAGCGTGCCATGGAATCTGATGGTTACTGTTTGTTAGCGGTGGAGGCTTGCTCCTTGGCGACGAACGGTTCGGGAACGACGAGAGCGCCCGGGCGGGCCTTGAGGTGCCCTTCCATGATGACTTTTTCGCCCGCCTTGAGTCCGGAAGTGACGACCCATTTGTCGCCGGTGATCTCGCCGGTCTGGACCATGCGGAGCTGGGCGTGGTTGGCTTCATCGACGATGAGCACGCTGCCCACGCCGCCGGCGCCGCGGGTGAGGGCGCGCTGCGGGATGGTGATGGCGTTTTCCTTCACCGACTGGAGCACGCGGGCGCGGGCAAACATGCCGGGAAGCAGGTCGCGCTTGGGATTGGGAAACTCGGCGCGCAGCGAAACCATGCCGGTCGTCCGGTCCACCGAGACTTCCGAGAAGAGGATTTTCCCGGGGTGTTCGTAAGCGGTGCCGTCTTCCAACAGAAGCGTCACCTTGTTCTGTTCGCCGCCGGCGCTGCTGTTTTTCAGAGCGATCAGATCGGTGCTGGATTGGGTGAAATCAAAGTAGATCGGATCGAGCTGTTGGATCACGGCGAGCAGGGTGGCATCGCCTTGTCCGACGAGCGCGCCTTCGGTGACCTCCGCCTTGCCGATGCGGCCGGCGATCGGCGCGGTGACGGTGGCGTAGCCGAGATTGAGTTCGGCGGTTTTCAGCGCGGCCTCAGCGGCGAGGTGTTCCGCGGTGCTGACTTGCAGGGCGGACTCGGCGGTTTCGGTTTCCTGCTTGCTGACGGCGTCGGTGGCGATCAGTTCCATGAAGCGCTTCGAGTCGTTCTGCGCTTTTTTCAGATTCGCTTCGGCCCGGGCGAGGCTGGCGGCGGCGCTGTCGCGGGCGGCGGTGAGCGGCGCGGGATCGATTTTGAAAAGCACCTGGCCGGCCTTCACGTCGATGCCTTCCTCGAAGGACTTTTCCAAAAGGATGCCGGAAACGCGCGCCCGGACTTCGGCCACCCGCAGCGCGTCGATGCGGCCGGGTAGATCCTTGGTGATGTGGACCGTCTCAGCGGCGGCAGGAACAAACGTCACCGCAGCGGGCGGCATCTGTGGAGGTCCGGCGGCGGGTTTTTTCCCGCAGGACGGAAGCAGCCAAAGGAGCGAGAGCGGGAGAAACAGGATGGGGCGCATAGGGAAAAGTCGTAGAAATTCGGTCGATCGGCGAAGATGAAGCCTCACTATGGAGGGGATTCGGGAATTCGGAATGATTTTGATGTTTCCAAGCTGGTAACTATAGATTACCAGTCGCGCGGGATGGAGCTGAGACATTTGAGATATTTCGTGGCCGTCGCGGAGGATTTGAATTTCCGCAAGGCGGCCGGACGCCTGCACATCAGCCGGCCCGCGCTGAGCAAGCAGATCAAGGACCTGGAGGACGAAATTTCCGTCAAACTCCTCACCCGCGACACGGTGAGCGTGGCGCTGACGAAAGCTGGGGAGATTTTCCTGGCCGACGCCCGCGAAGTGCTGAGCCAAGCGGATGAGGCCATTTCGCGAGCCCGCGAGGCCCAGGACGGCAATCTCGGCAGCCTGCGGATCGGCAGCGTGGGGGTGATCGCGACGGATTTCCTGCCCGGCACGCTGAAACTTTTCCAACAGACCTATCCGGAGGTAGAGGTCACGTTCGTGGAAATGCTCCCGCCCGAGCAGCTCGACGCGTTGGCCGCCGGGAAGATCGACATCGGATTCGCCTATGGTCAGAACGCCGGAAACATCCCGGGCCTCGACAGCCTGTGCGTGATCCAGTCCACCTTCGGCATCGCCGTTTCCAAGCTCAACGCTTGTAATAAATGCACCGGCGTGCCGCTGAGCAAGGTCGGCAGCAAAACCGTGCTCTGCCTCGGCACCGAGCCGCGCTCGATCCATCGCCAGGACACGCTGAGGTTCTTCGCCAGCGAGGGCGTGAAGCCCCACAAGATCCGTCAGGTCGAGGGATTCGATTCGCTCGTCACCCTGGTCGCCGCCGATCAAGGTGTCGCGCTGCTGCCGGAGATCCTCGATCTAGCGAACCACGGCGTGACGATCGTGCCGCTCCAGTCCGACAAAACGGACTTCGAGTTCCGCATGTGGGCCGTCTGGCAGGCGAACAGCCCGTCACTGATGGTGAGGCATTTCGTGCACCTGTTGGAGCAGCGGGAAAACCAGGCGAAGAGCAAGAGCGGGGCATCGTTGATGAGCGCGTGAAGAGTTCCGAACATTGCTCATCGGGAGAAAGAGCACCTTATTCAATCGAATCAGGTTTCAACACAACAAGAACCGGCCTTATTCCATCGAAACGCATTTCAATGGAATAAGAACACCGATTACTGCACCTCCACCGGCGGTGGGAACGGCCAAAAGGGATATCGACACGGATTTGACAATCCGCAGCATGCACTCATGAAGAATTCCCGCATCTGGCTGCTGATTTTCATCGGCTCCCTGGCGATCTCAAGGATGGCTCCCGGGTACGGGGTAGGGCCTGCCCTCACGCTAGTTCAACTGGCGGAGGAGTCGGATGTCATTTTCAAAGGCGAAGCCATCGAGGTAAATGCGGTGCAGGACGAGTGGTTCAAAGCCCTCCCGCACTATGCGGCACGGGAAACGCGATTTAAAATCATCTCGCAAATCAAGGGCGAGGTGGGCGGCAGCGAAGTGCGCTTTCGACATTACGACGTGAATGCCGACGGCCTCGGGTATTCGTATTCTCCACAGTTTTACCATTTCGAACCTGGGCGGACTTACATCGTCTTCGCCGATAAAACGGCAACCGGAGCGAGACAAACGAAGCCATCCCATAGCATGAAAATGGATCTAGGTGTACTCCGTTGCCGGGATGAAAGGCCGGTGACTGACAAAACCCTCCCCGAGATTTATTGGGCGGAAATCATCGCCTTGCGCGACAGTCCTGTGGCGGACGACGTGATTTACGCAATCCGTCAGTTGGACGAAATGAGCGAAAGTCCCGGTCGCAGAGATTACGGTGGCACAACGGATTTTTCGCGGATCGAGGTGCTCTCCGCAGTGCGTGGCTTGATTTCACGCCCGGAATCGGAAATCGCACAGGCGGCCATCCGTTTGATCGGCGATGGCAGTCCCTATCTGTCCGATGACCTCGCACCTTATTGGCTGGGCACCATCGGCGTCGAGACACCAGGTCTTGCCAATTTCGAACCCGGCATCCGCAACGTCGGTGGCGCGCTCGCTTGGCGCGAACTGGTCGCGGTGGCGAACAGCAATGCCGCGCCCGAGACTCGCGCGCTTGCCATCCGGGCGATGGGGCTTGTGAAGGCGTGGCAGCTGCACCAGAAGTTCATGGATGCTTGGCTAAAAGCGCCGGAAATTCCCGTTCGCGCCGCAGCCGTGCTGCTTCTCACCGATTTTGCGCGGCCCTGCGACTACACGACAGGGCAGTTTGCCGGATTCGCCGCCGACCCCGCACCCGAGGTGCGGAAGTGCGCCGCTTACGCGATCGGCTTCATGCAGAATCCGGACATCGTTCCCGTCTTGTCCAAATTGATCAAAGACGACAATAAGGCCGTCCGCCGCGCGGCGATGGAAAGCCTGCGCTCGTTTCGCCCGGACATTCCGGCGGTGGCGGCCGCATTGAAGCAGGATCTTACCAATCCCGAGTCCCAACCGCTCTCACTGCTTGCGCTGGCACGGGAAAACCCTGGCGCGCATCTGGAAGAGCTGGCGAGGGTGATCGAAAGCAAGACCGAACCCACCAACTCATCCGGTGGTCAGATTCCTGCCTTCACCGCATGGAAACTTCTCTTCAAACACCTCCGCGCGCAGCCGCCCACGGAGATCCAATCCGGCAAGTGGGACCGTTATCTGGATGCCTTGGAAAAGGTGGGTCAGTATTCGTCTTCCGAACCGCGCGATATCTACGCGTTCTATCTTCAACGCGGCATGCCGGAACGTGCCGCAAAGTATCGCGCGAAGGCAAAGAAGGCGATTTCTTACGATATCGATTATTACTTCAATATGGTGGACAAGAACCCCTCGGCTTATGAAGGAAACTGAAGCTCAGATTGGGAGCTGGTGACACCATCGCAATCGCGCGATTCATCACTTCACCACCACCGGCGGCGGGAACGGCTGCTCGGATAGAACCCAGTCCTCGTTCTTGTCCGCAAAGGTTTTCAGCGCCCACTCGCTCGGCAGCAGGGCGACGAGCCAGCCATTCGAATCGCGGGCGAGCGCGGCGCCAAGTGATAGATTCGGCCTCGCTTCGGGCGCGAGCGGATCGCCTTCCTTCGGCTTGAGCCAGCGGGCGAGCGACCAGTTTGCCTGCTCGATCCGGGTCTCGGCGGCGTATTCGCCTTCGAGGCGGTATTGCAGAACTTCGAACTGCAGCGGACCGACCGCGCCTAGCAGCGGAATTTGCGGGCCCTCGCTGTCGATCAGGACAAACTCGCTGGCCACGCCTTCCTTGAGAAGCTGTTGGAGACCGTCGCGGAAGCGTTTGTATTTCGCGGTGCTCTTGTTGTGCAGGAAGGAAAAACATTCCGGCGCGAACCGCGGGATTTCATCGAACGTCACGCCGGGCTTCGAGGAAAGCGTGTCGCCGATGAGCAGATCGTAGTTTCCGACAAGTCCCACGACATCGCCTGCGAACGCATCGTCCACGGTTTCGCGTTCGCGGGCGAAGAGGCGCTGCGAGTTGGCGAGGCGGACTTTCTCGCCGGTGCGGCCGTTGATCACGTCCATGTCGCGCTCGAATTTTCCGGAAACGATTCTAACGAAAGCGATGCGGTCGCGGTGCTTCGGGTTCATGTTCGCCTGGATCTTGAAGACAAACGCGGAAAACTCCTCGGACGCCGGATCGATCATCATCTCACCACTCACCCGCGGAGTCGGCGGTGGGGAAAGCTCGAGGAAACGATCCAACAGAAGCTGCACGCCAAAGTTGTTAGCCGCGCTGCCGAAGAAGACGGGCGTCAGTTCACCCGAGAGGACCTTTTCCAAATCAAACTCCGCGCCGGCGCCTTCGAGCAGCTCCAGCTCGTCGCAAACCTGGCGGTATGTCCCCTCTTCCAGCGCATCCTTCACGCTCTCATCCTCAATGCCGGTCACCGCGACCGGCGCGCGATAGGCACCGTGAACCGTGCGTTGGAAAAGGTGCACCTGCTTTTGCTCGCGATCGTAAACCCCGCGGAAGCGCGGACCATCGCCGAGCGGCCAATTCACCGGAAACGCGTGGATGCCGAGCACGGATTCCAGCTCGTCGAGCAGATCCATCGACGGCCGGGCCGGGCGGTCCAGCTTGTTCATGAACGTGAAAATCGGCACTCCCCGGCGGCGGCAGACTTCGAAAAGTTTCCGCGTCTGGCTTTCGATACCTTTACCGGCGTCCACCACCATGACAGCGGCGTCCACGGCCGTCAGCACGCGGTAGGTGTCTTCCGAGAAATCCTTGTGCCCCGGCGTGTCGAGGATGTTGACGACGCAGTCCTTGTATTCGAACTGCAGGACGGTGGAGGAAACGGAGATGCCCCGTTGTTTTTCCAGATCCATCCAGTCCGAAGTCGTCGCCCGCTGGTTTTTCCGCGCGGTGACGCTGCCGGCCAGATTCAGCGCGCCGCCGTAGAGCAGGAATTTCTCGGTCAGCGTCGTTTTCCCGGCGTCCGGGTGGGAAATGATCGCGAACGAGCGGCGGCGTGTCACCTCGCGTTGCAGCGCGGGCGAGGGAGTGGCGTAGGAAGAGAGGGACATGAAACGGGAAGGAGGGACTAAACCCCACACTCTCCCCGATCAAGCCCGGATGCGTCACCACTCTCGGAAACACGGGCCAATGCCACAATCAGACGGGCATGAATACCACAATTGGACGCTTGCTAATACCACAATTGGACGCTATCCTATACCACAAATGGACGCTCCATCCACCCTACTCCCTCGCGGCATCCAGCATGCCATGAAAGAAGCGATGAAAGACACGCCAGTCGTATGCCTGCTCGGGCCGCGCCAATGTGGGAAATCCACCCTCGCCCGCTCGTTCGATCCCGGGCGGCTCTACCTCAGCCTCGATGACGTCGATTTACTCGCCGCCGCCACCCGGGATCCGAAGGGATTCATCGGCCAGCTGCCGGACACCGTCACACTTGACGAAATCCAGCGCGCCCCGGACCTGCTCCTCACCATCAAGCGCACGGTGGACGAAAACCGCCGCCCCGGGCGATTTCTGCTCACCGGCTCTGCAAATCTCCTCCAGCTCCCCCATCTCCCGGACTCCCTTGCCGGGCGCATGGAATGCCTCTACCTCCACCCGCTGACCGAAGCGGAAAAATCCTGGAGCCCCGGCCTATTCCTCTCGAAATGGCTCACCGGAGGCCTCTCCGGCAACACACTCCGCGAAGACACCATGGCCCCCTCCACCTTGCCCGGCCGCATCGTGGCCGGCGGCTACCCGGAACCTCAAGGCCGCTCACCGGTCCGCGCCCGCCAGTGGCACCGCCAGTATCTCAGCTCCGTGATCGATCGCGATGTCCACGACGTGGCCCGCGTCCGCGATAGCGAGGAAGTCGCACGGCTGTTGGAAATACTCTCCCACCAGACCGGCAACTTGCTCAACATTTCCTCACTCGCCAACGACCTCCGTCTCGATCGCCAGACCGTCGAGCGCTACATCACCGTGCTCGAAAGGCTCTTTCTCATCCGCCGCCTCGCGCCGTGGCACAGAAACTCCGCGAAGCGCCTGATCAAGACGCCGAAAATCCACCTCGTGGACAGCGGCCTCGCCTCCTCGCTCTCGGGAATTTCCTCGGGAGACTGGCTCACCCGCCGCGATAAATTCGGCCACCTGCTCGAATCCTTCGTCCTCCAGCAGCTCATCGCCCAGGCCGGCTGGACCGATCCGGACCTGCGTTTCTGGCACTACCGGGACAAGGATCAGGTGGAAGTGGACGTCGTCATGACGCGTGGCAGCAAGGTCTGGGGCGTGGAAATCAAAGCCTCCGCGACCCTGCACCACTCGGACGGAAACGGCCTCCGCCGCTTGGCAGCCCAGTCGGGAAATGATTTCCAATCCGGCATCATTTTCTACGACGGCTCCACCATCCTCCAGCTCGACGGCCCGAAAATCCTCGCCGTTCCGCTGAAATTCCTCTGGGAATGGTGAGACCACATCCGGGCGACACGAGAGAAATTGTCTTCTTGTTGGCCCTCCAAAGTGGCATTTCACCTTGTAGCATGAGTCCCAAGCCCGCCTTTTCATCCACAAGTGTCGTCGCCGCCGCTCTGCTTTTCCTCACCCAGTTTCTCCAAGCCGGGATTTTCGGAAACCTGAGCTACATTGACACCGGCGCTTCGATCACCATCACCCACTGCTCCCAAACCGCCACCGGCATTCTGGAAATCCCCGCAACTCTCGATGGCAAGCCGGTCACGGCCATCGGCAACTATGCGTTCTCCATGTGCAACAGGCTGACACGCGTGACCCTTCCCTCGGGAGTCACCCGCATCGGTGATCGATCTTTTTATCTCTGCTACGGGCTCACCGGAATGACCATTCCTGCGGGCGTGGCCAGCATCGGCAGCGAGGCGTTTTTCCACTGCGACGGGATGACCAGTCTGACTCTGGGCAACGGCTTGACGGTCATCGGCGACTCGACTTTCAACAGTTGCACTTCTCTGAAAAGCGTGACCTTTCCAGCCAGTCTGAGCCGGATCGGGAACCAGGCGTTTCTCACCTGCTCCGCCCTGAAAAAGGCGACCTTCCTCGGCAACGCGCCGGCCATGGATGCCGACGTCTTCAACGAAATCCCCGCCGGCTTCAAAATCTATTTCCAGGATGGAGCCAAGGGCTTCACCACTCCCACTTGGTTGGGTTATCCCTCCATCCGCATCAGCGCGGAAATCTCCATCCAACAACCCTCCGGCAACGAACTCAAAAGCCGCACCTCCATCAGAAACTTCGGAAACGCCAGAATCTTCACCACAGGAGCGACCCGAAAATTCATCATCACCAATCAGGGAAAGGCCCCACTTTCCGGTTTGGCCATCACTCAAACCAAGACCGGTTCCGCGGATTTCAGTGTGATTCCCCCCTCACTGACCGCGCTCGCACCTGGTGAGAGCACCAACTTCAAGGTCACCTTCAAACCCGCCGCCACCGGCACCCGCACCACCACCCTCAGCGTCAAAAACAACGATCCGAACGAGAACCCGTTCGTCATCAAGCTGACTGGCGTGGGGCTGCCGAGGTAGTTTTCCGCACAAACGGTGCCCGTAAAAGCAAATCGGCGGATGTTGAAGGGGGGGCCTCCAACATCCGCCGACGTGTTATTCGGGGGGAAATGTGCCGTTGTCCGCTGCACCATGGGGGGGAGTGTGCTTGCGGCGACCCCCAAGAAATATCCCATTTCCGGCCATAAGATATGACGCGATCGCGTAGAATTTCGGAATTGCCCCCACGCGGACAAAAAGAATCGGCGGATGTTGAAGGGGGAAATCTCCAACATCCGCCGACTATGATTTGGGGGGAGTTTTGCGCCTTGCGGCACTTTACCGGGGGGGAAGGGGGGCGTTTGTCTGTGGCGGAGAAGCAGGACAAGTCCCATTTCCGGCCGCACACGGGCACGACATCACGTAAAGCAGGATCAATACCAAGATTTTTCTCTGACGATTTCGTCACGATTCCCGCTTTCCGCGCTGCCGATTCCGCTCATAATCGCGCCGATGCGTGACGACACCCGCCAATGGATTTCCGCCGATCAGGCGCACTGCTGGCACCCGTTCACCCGCCAGTCAGAATGGTGCGCCCGCGGTCACGAACCATTGGTAATCAGTCGCGGCGAGGGCTCCTGGCTGTGGGATTCCGAGGGCCGGAAATACCTCGACGGGAATTCCTCGATCTGGACGAACATCCACGGCCACGCCCACCCGGCCATCAATGCCGCCATCCGCGGGCAGCTCGAAAAAATTTCGCACAGCTCGTTTCTCGGCTTCACCCACCCGCTCGCCGCCGAACTCGCCGGACGCCTCTGCGCCCATTTCCCGGAAAATTCCCTGGAGCGAGTTTTCTTCTCCGACGACGGCTCGACCGCCGTCGAGTGCGCGCTGAAAATGGCCGTGCAATACCGCCTGCAAACCGGCGAGCCCGACCGCAACCACTTCGTCGCCTTCGCCAACGGCTACCACGGCGACACCCTCGGCGCGGCCTCGCTCGGCGGAGTCGGGCGGTTTTTCGAGCGCTTCCGCGGCATGGGCTATCCCATCCAGCACGTTTCCTCGCTCGCGGATCTGAAAACCCTGCCCACCGGAAACATAGCCGCCGTCGTCATCGAGCCACTCATCCAGGGCGTCAACGAAATGCGCCCGTGGCCCGCGGGCATGCTCGCCGCCCTCCGCTCCTGGTGTGACGAAACCGGCGTCCACCTCATCCTCGACGAAGTCATGACCGGCTTCGGTCGCACCGGGAAAATGTTCGCCTGCCAGCACGAAAACGTCATCCCGGATTTCCTCTGCCTCGCCAAAGGCCTCACCGGCGGCTACCTCCCCATGGCCGCCACCCTCACCACCGGGAAAATCTACGACGCCTTCCTCGGCACCGCCGACCGCGCCTTCTACTACGGTCATAGTTACACCGCGAATCCCCTCGGCTGTGCCGCCGCCCTCGCCAGCCTCGACCTTTTTGAAACCGAAAAAACCCTCGAAACGCTCCCAGAAAAAATCGCCCGCCTCCGCGAGAACCTCGCCGCCCTGAAATCCCGCCACCCCATCGTCCACGAAATCCGCCAATGCGGCTTCATCGCCGGCATCGAGCTCCGCCGCCCCGATGGCGAGAAATTCCCTCCCGGCGAGCGCTTCGGCGAATCCATCTGCCTAGCCGCCCGCGTCCACGGCCTGCTCACCCGCCCCATCCTCGACACCATCGTCCTCATGCCGCCGCTCTCCACCAGCCTCGAGGAAATCGACCACGCCGTCTCCGCGCTGGACCTCGCGCTTGGATCGTGAATGCTAACAATCACGATGAGCGTTCCCTCCATCCTGCCCTCTGACTACGGCGACTGGTTAAAAAGCCTCAAATTCCGCATCGCATCGGCCCGCCAGCGGGCCGCGCTTGCCGTCAATCAGGAGCTCGTCACGCTTTATCATTCCATCGGCAAGGACATCCTCCAGCGACAAGCCAACGAAGGCTGGGGAGCAAAGGTCATCCAGCGCCTTTCCTCCGATCTCGGCGAGGCCTTCCCGGACATGAAGGGATTTTCGACACGGAATCTCCATTACATGCGGCTTTTCGCGGAGCAGTGCCCGGATCTTCAATTTGTGCAGCAGCCTGCTGCACAATTGCCTTGGTTCCACATTGTCAGTCTGTTGACGAAAATCCCCGACCCCGCCGATCAGGAATGGTATGCCACCCGCGCCATTGCCGAGGGCTGGTCCCGGCCCACGCTGGACAGCCAAATCAAAAGCCAGCTTCATCGTCGGCAAGGTGCCGCCGTCACCAATTTCGAGCGCCATCTGCCCGCGCCCCAAGCAGAGCTTGCCCTCGCCGCGCTGAAAGATCCGTATCTCTTCGACTTCCTCGGCTTGGGAGATGAGGCACACGAACGCGACATCGAAAACGCCCTCATCCGCCACATCACCCGCTTCCTGTTGGAACTGGGCGCGGGCTTCGCTTTCCTCGGCCGCCAATACCGCCTCGAAGTCGGCGGCGACGAGTTCTTCATGGACCTGCTTTTCTATCACACCCGGCTGAAATGCCACGTGGTCGTGGAGCTCAAGGCCGACGCCTTCAAACCCGAGCACGCCGGCAAACTCAACTTCTACCTCGCCGCCGTGGACGCCCAGATCAAGGCCCCCGACGACAAGCCCACCATCGGCCTGCTGCTCTGCAAAACGAAAAACCACCTCGTCGCCGAGTATGCGTTGTCCGGCATTGAAAAGCCAATCGGCATCGCCGAATACCAACTCGTCCGCGCCCTCCCGGAACCTCTGGACACCTGCCTGCCGAGCATCGAGGAAATCGAAGCGGAGTTGGGGGCGTATTCGCAGGATAAGCCCTGAATCACAAAGTAATCCCTCGCCAGAATCACCGCATTCACTAACAATAAATTTAACCGAATTTCTACTTCACCCAAATACCCACCAGTAACTCATGAAATCTCAGTCGCCGCTCTCCCCTTGGTACGTTTCACTGGTTCTATTCGGAGCACTGGCTTTAGGGAACTTCTGGGGATCTCCCGTTTGCCGGGCCGAGAACATTCCCCGAATCACGTCAGACTCACTCCGTGTTTTCTCTATCGTTTCAGAAACAAAAACTGAGAAAGGGTTTGGTTGGGTCGAGGAATTCTACCTGATGAACGACGGGGACAAATCCATCCCTGTGACAAGCGCTTCGATTGAAGTCAAAAACGTGGATCCGGCCGGAAAAGCCGACGTGAAGCATGGTGCCATGGGAATTGGTGGCACCTCAACCAACGGAAAAGGCCCATCAAAAACAGTGCCTCCGCATGGCATTTGGTTGTTCTACACCATCAAGTGGGTTACCGCTCCTTCTATCGAAATCTCTTGCGGCCACGCCACCTTTACCGAAAACAGCTCCGATAGTGTTCGCCTTATAGAAGTCAAATCCATCCCACGTTACTTCAAACAAAAGTAGTTCTGATATTTTGAACCAGTCAAAATCATGATGAGAATGCTTTTGAAACAGGCGAAATGAATTCCGCGGTCGGTTCAGCGCCTGACGACACCACTTAACCGGACATCATTCCCAAACTGCTGGAAATCCACTTCATCCAGATGCAGCGACTCTTTCAATCCCACGCCACCCAATCCCGGTGACGGGCCGCCACAGAGCATCGGGGCGTAATAAACGACAACTTCATCGACCAGTCCCGCTTCGAACAGCGCGGCGGAAAAGACGCCACCGGCCTCCACCATTATAGTGAGCACGCCTTGATCCTTCACCAGTCCGCGCAGCGTTGCTTCCAGATCATGACGCGGGCGGATCAGCGTCCGCTCCTTCCATTCGTCGGAAAACAACGGCGCTTCCGCAGGCATGGTTTCCGGCTTGTCGGTGGCGACCACGCGCCACGGTTGCTGGCGGCCTTCCAACAATTCCGGCACGCGGATGGTCAGCGCGGGGTTGTCGCGGCGGACGGTCTCGCCGCTCGTTAGAATGGCATCCACGGTGGAGCGTAGTTTCTGCACATCGGCGCGCGCGAGCTCGCCGGTAAGCCACTGGCCTTCGCCCGGTGGTCGCGTGATGCGACCATCGAGGCTCATCGCGGTTTTCCAAATCACCCACGGGAGGCCGGATTCGCGGACTTTGAAAAACGGCCGCAGGATCTTCTCCGCTTCGTTGGAACCAACGCCGGAAACCACTTCGATGTCCGCGGTTTTCAGCAAGTCATCCGCGCGTCCGGCGTGATCCGGATTTCGATCCACACAGGCATAAACGACCCGCGAGATTCCGGCTTCGATGATGCCCGCCGTGCACGGCGGTGTGCGGCCGTGGGTGGAGCAGGGCTCGAGAGTGACGTAGATCGTGGCACCTCTGACATCCTTGCTAGCAGCATCCGCCAGAGCCTCGCGCTCAGCGTGGGGTTGTCCGGCGGCGCGGTGCCAGCCCTTTCCTAACACCACCCCATCTTTCACGATCACCGCGCCCACCGGCGGATTCGGCGCGGTGCGGCCGATGCCTTTCCGCGCCTCTTCCAGAGCGAGCTCCATCCAGCGGGCGTCATCGTTCATCCGTCGAGGGGAGTTGATTTCAGATCTCCGTGGTTGCCTGCCTCAGCATTGGTCTCGGTGGGAGGGCTAGCAGCTGCGGAGTCCTCCGCCTTGATCTCCTGCGGAATGATCTCACCGATTTTTTTCTCCGCCATCAAACGGAGATCGCTGGCCACCACATCCGAGTTGGTCTTGTCGTTGAATTCCGTCCAATAATAGATGCCGAAGATGTTCGCGTTCTCCACGATGTCTTCCAGCGTCACGAACGGCGTGGGGTCCTTGAGGATGAGTCCGTGCCGCTCGACGCATTCCTTGAGGATGGTGACGACCATCTGCACGGGCGCCTTCACCGACACCCGCACTAACAGCAAGCGGCGCACGCGGCGGTTGGATAGAGTGAGATTGGTGATCCGGTTATCGAGGAAATAGGAGTTGGGGATCAGCGTTTCCTTGCCATCCGCACCACGCAGGACCGAGGAGCGGGTGTTGATCTCGGTGACGGTGCCAGCCAGACCGCCGACGTCCACGATGTCCCCCACGCGGATCTTCCGCTCGAACAGGACAATGATGCCGCAGATGAAATTCTTGATCAGCGTCTGCGATCCGAAATTCTGTCCGATGGCCAGGGCACCACCGGAGAAGGCGAACACCGTGATCGGAATCTTCAAAAGTGATAGAGTTCCGATCGCCAGGAAAACGCTCACCACGATCATCGCCCAGTTGCGGAGTGTTTTCGCCTGCGCGTCCGCGATGTGGCCACGGCCGACCACGCTCCGCTGGATCCTTTTGGAAATCCGGGCGATCAACCCATAGGCGATGGAGAAGAAAAACAACGCGCGCAGCAGCTCGCCGAGCGTGACCGGCGTCTTTTTCGTGAAGACCTGCCCGTCCACCTCGAACTTCTCCTCGGTGTGTGTCACCTCGAACGACCACACGCTTTTCACTAATGCCCACGACTTGGACGCCAGGTTCGACACACCATGATAGATGTCCTGCTTCTCCTCCTTTTTCGGGGTGAAGTCATCCACCCAGCGCTCCAGCAGCTTTCGTTGGCTGACGATTCCTTGTAAAATCCGCTGGAAAACCGCCAGTTTCTCCACCTTGACCCTGCGTTGCTCCACCAGCAGGGCCGAGCGGGGGTCGTCCGCGCCGATCGATGCCGCGCGTGAATCCAGACGGCTGATGTCCGCCTCCACTCCCGGAATTTCATTGCCGCTGAAAATCTCCCAAGCCCGGATGCGGTCCAACAAGAAATTGAGCGACGCCAGCGCCTTGTCACGCGCCACCTGGTCCGAGGCGTCGAGGAACGCCCTGCGGTTCTGATAGGCTTCGAAAATCAGGTTCTCCAACTGGATATGGTTCTCCAGACTTTCGGAAATCGTCTGCAAGGTGTCCGACCGTTCGTCGGCCACTTCCATGCGCAGTTTCGCCAGCTCCAGCCCCGGCGGCTGGGTGCCCACGGGAGCGGCAGCCACCAGTTCATCGAACGCCACGCGCTCCTGCTTGCGAGCCGCTTGCGCGGGCTTCTGCCGCTTCGCAATGGCTTCCAGTTCCTTGCGATAGGCGTTTTTCCTTTCGTCCGAAGCCGTCTCGATCTTCGAAAGGTCCTCCTTGCTGAAACTCGCGCCCGCCTTCGCCGCCTTGATCTTGCGCTCCAGCAGCGCCAGCTCCTGCTTCGCCACCTCGATCTGATAGCTCACCGCCTCGCAGTTCGACTGGACCACTCCCGCCCGCGCGGCGAGCAGACGGGACTTCGCCCGGGCCGCCTCCATCCGCCACTTCGCGACATCGTCACCGCCGACCGGCAGTTTGTTAGCCGCTTCCTCCTGCGCCTTGGTTTCCGCGAGCACCTCATCGAGCGTGCGTTGGAAAACCACCAGCGAGGATTCATGGGACGCGAGTTTCCCGCGCACGGCATCCTGCTCGTTGCGGAGCTCGTCCACCATCGTGATCGGATAGGGTGGCTTTTCCTTGAAGCCCACCCATGCCGCACCGGCTTCGCGGGCGGCCTGCACCGCCTTGCCCGCCGCGGCGGCGGTGTCCAGCGTCGTCAGGTAGCGGCCGATGGTGATAACGGTCTGCTCGGCATCGCGCCGGCGCTCCTCGAGATCGGCCGCGGTGATGCCGGCGGGTTGTGAACCGGCGGCGGCCGGATCTTCAAAACGGGCGAGGGCTTCGCGGGCCTCCTTGAGCCACTGCTGGAGCCGCGCCTTCGCGTCGTCGGGTTTTTCAGCGGCGGCCGGTGCGGCCGGTTGCTGGCTTTCCAACACCTTCTTCAAGGTCTGGACCTGGGCGGCGGCGGGCTGTGGTAAGATGGCCACGCAGGCCATAGTAAGTGCCAGCGAGGTGGTGGTGTGATGACGGAAAAACAACATCGGGAAACTGGTTTGCGTAGTCAGACGGGATCGGGCGGCAAAGGCAGGTCTTCAACTGGAGCGCGGAATTTATTCCGCCAGTCTTCTTCGCTGCCACCCGGGCGGAATAAATTCCGCGCTCCAATTCGTTGTGCAGCCAGCGTCATTTTCATTGTCAGGTATCTCACAGATCGCCGCGGTCGTCCTTTTCGAGCTGGATTCTATCAGCCAGGTTGCGGGCCTTCACGCTGTTGCGCTTGGCCCAGCGCTCGACGGCCATCTGGCGTTTTTCGGAGCGCTTCTTGAGCGCGGCGATCTCGTTTTCGAGGTTGAGGAAATTTTCGTAACGAGCGGGATCGAGCGTGCCGGTCTCGACGGCGGCGCGGATGGCGCATTTCGCGTCCTTGCGGTGGCTGCAATCGGAGAACTTGCACTCGGCGGTTAGGGCCTCCACATCGGCGAAACTGTCGCGCAGCGTGGCCTCGTCGGTCCACATCTGGATCTCGCGCATGCCGGGATTGTCGATGAGCATGCCGCCGTTGCGCAGTGGGACGAGCTCGCGGGAAGTGGTCGTGTGGCGGCCTTTTCCGGTGATCTCGTTGACCTCGCTGGTCCACTGCCATTCCTCGCCGTAGAGCTGGTTCACCAAGGTCGATTTCCCCACTCCGCTGGAGCCGACGATGCACATGGTGGTGCCCTTTTTGA
>Ga0123337_10003712_pt1 | contig 16065 bp, 12 predicted proteins | sample frozenSSSSmetaG_FD_89792 | JGI IMG/M metagenome (GOLD analysis project Ga0123337, IMG submission 89792) | Glacier valley bacterial and archeal communities from Borup Fiord, Nunavut, Canada, to study Microbial Dark Matter (Phase II) -... | ecosystem: Environmental > Aquatic > Freshwater > Ice >... | reverse complement strand
GAGCCTCGTCGAACAATTCGAGGCAGCGACCTCCGACCAGCCGACGGTGTTCATCGCCTATACGGTGAAGGGCTGGGGCACGCCACTCGCCGGCCATAAGGACAACCATTCCGGCCAGATGACCGGGGCGCAGATGGAGAGCCTGCGCAAGTCGATGCATGTCCGCGAAGGGCATGAGTGGGACAAGCTCGAAGGCCTCGGCGATGCCCGCGAGGTCGAGCGCTTCCTCGCGGCGGTGCCGTTCAACACGACCGAGTCCCGCCGCCTGACCTCGCCGCGGGTTTCGACCATCGGGCCACAGTTCGTCGGCACCGGCGCTACCTCGACGCAGACGGCGTTCGGCAAGGTGCTCGACGCCATCGCCAAGACCGACAGCGAGATGGCGAAGCGCATCGTCACCACTTCGCCCGACGTGACGGTTTCGACCAACCTCGGTACCTGGGTCAACCGCCGGCACCTGTTCGCCAACGAGGAGCTGGCCGACGTCTTCCAGGCCGAGAGCATCCCGAGCGCGCAGAAGTGGCGGTTCACGCCCGAGGGCCAGCACATTGAGCTCGGCATCGCCGAGATGAACCTGTTCCTGCTGCTCGGCGCGGCCGGGCTCAGCCATTCGCTGTTCGGCGAACGGCTGCTGCCGGTGGGCACGCTCTACGATCCGTTCATTTCGCGCGGCCTCGATGCGCTGAACTATGCCTGCTACCAGGATGCGCGCTTCCTGCTGGTGGCGACGCCGTCCGGGGTGTCGCTGGCCGGGGAGGGCGGTGCCCATCAATCCATCGCATCGCCGCTGATCGGCATGGCGCAGGACGGGCTCGCCTCGTTCGAGCCGGCGTTTGCGGACGAGCTCAGCGTCATCATGGACTGGGCCTTCGACTACATGCAGCGCGACGGCTCGGAACGCGCCGACCTCGCGGCGTGGCCGCGTGACGTGTCGGGCGGCTCGGTCTACCTCCGGCTTTCGACGCGGGTGCTGGAGCAGGTGCCGCGTGCCATGGATGCAGGCCTCGTCGAGGGCATCATCCGCGGCGCCTACTGGCTGCAGCCGCCGACGCCGGCGACGGAGGTGGTGATCGCCTACCAGGGCGTGCTCGCCGACCAGGCGGTCGCCGCGGCGGGAATGATCGGTGGCGAGCGCCGCAACGTCGCGGTGCTGGCGGTGACCTCGGCCGATCGGCTCAATGCCGGGTGGCACGGCAGCCAGCGGGCGCGCCGCCGCGGCGAGGCTGCCGCCTCCTGCCACATAGAATCACTGCTGGCCGAGGTGCCGCGCCATGCCGGCATCGTCACCGCCATCGACGGTCATCCGGCGACGCTGAGCTGGCTGGGCGGAGTGGGTGGTCATCGCACGATTTCTCTTGGTGTCGAGCACTTTGGCCAGACCGGTACCGTCAGCGATCTCTACCGCCATTTCGGGATCGACGCCGACGCCATGCGGGCAGCGGCGCAGAGCTTTTTCGGCGGGCGGTGAAAGGCGAATGCCTACTGATTGGGCAGAGTATTCTGGCCGCACATCGTTTGGACAAAAGCTCCGGAACAGTGCTTGCCAACGATGTCCGTATTTGTCAGACATATGTCATTATCGAGCTGGAAAGGGAGCCCAGCCTCGGTGAACGGCACGGAAGGGGATGCGACGTCACCGCCCTTCCGAGCCTAGCAGGGTGCGGTGCCTGCGGCCAGTCATGCGGCCGGTGCCGACGGGGGACGTCAACAAGGGCTCTGTATCAAGGAGGGAGCATCATGAACGCGTTGCTGAAATTTGTCGGCGTCGCTGCACTGGCCGTGGGTTTGACCGCGGTTCCGGCGCTGGCGCAGACGAAGCTGACGGTACCGGGTGGTTCGACCACCGGCACCTACATGGACTACATGAAGACGGTGTATGCGCGCGCTTCGGGCGCTGAACTCCTGCAGGAGCCGCTCACCAGCTTCGATAACGAGTACCAGCTGACGCCGCTCGCGGCGACGACCTGGGAGCAGTCACCGGATGGTCTGAGCTGGACCTTCCACCTGCGTGACGGCATGAAGTGGAGCGACGGCGAGCCCGTCAAGGCGAGCGACTACGTGTTCGCACTGCAGCACGCGGCCACCTCGGGCTACGACTTCGCCTGGTACTGGAGCTTCGCTGGCGGCATCAAGAACTGGGACGACGTGACGGCCGGCAAGGCCGACGTGTCGACCCTTGGCCTGGCCGCCCCGGACGACACGACCCTCGTCGTTTCCACCGCTGCGCCCAAGCCCTATCTGCCGGGCGTGGTGTCGCTGTGGTACCCGGTGCCGAAGCATCAGTTCGACAAATTCGGCGACGATTGGTCGACCAATGTCGAGAACGTGCTGTCGTCCGGCCCCTTCCTGCTCAAGAGCTGGGAGAAGTCGAACAACTCGGTCGTCCTGACCAAGAACCCTAACTACACCGGTCCGTGGGCGCCGCAGGTCGATGAACTCACCATCGATCCGTCGGTCGGCCTGCCGGAAGTCGGCATGCCTGCCTTCCTCGCCGGTGACCTCGCCTACACCTCTCTCAACGCCGGCCAGATCCCGGTGGTGAAGCAGCGCTTCCCGGATTCGATCCGCACCAACACGGTGTTCGCGACCTCGTACATCGCGTTCGACCTCGAGAAGCCGCCGTTCGACAATGCCGATGTCCGCCGCGCCTTCTACTACGCCGTCAACCGTGACGAGCTGACCTCGACGGTGCTCAAGGACATCGCCATCCCGGCCCACTCGATCCTGGCCCCCGGCTATCCCGGGTACAGCGAGACGGTGGCGGCGCAGGCCGTGTTCGATCCCGCCAAGGCCAAGGAACTGATGGCCAAGGCCGGCTATCCTGACGGCAAGGGCTTTCCGGATATCGAAATCTGGTTCCGCGAAGAGGGTGGCTATAACGGCGCCATCCTGCCCCCGATGGCCCAGTACCTGCAGGCGCAGTTCAAGGACATCCTCGGAATCACCATGAATATCAAGGTGATGCCGGGCAAGGACTGGATGGAGGGCATGCTCGCCCGCAAGAACAACATCTACCTTGCGCCCTACGAGTACGACTACCTCGACCCCTCGAACTTCTACGGCCTGTTCTACAACGGCGGCCGCCATACCTACCACGTGGCCGAGTACGATGCGCTCGTCGCCGCGGCCGACAAGGCCGCGACCTGGGACGAACGCGTCAAGCTCTACGAGCAGGCCGAGCAGGTGATGATCGACCAGGGGCTGATCGTGCCGCTGGTGCACCCGATCATCATGGCAGCGGTCAGCGAAAACATCTCGGGTCCGGGCGTGACGCCCAACTCGCGTGGCTTCACTCCGCTCGATCGTATCGGCAACTTCCTCTACTCGCACATCAGCGTGAAGTAGCGGTCGATGAACCTCGCGCTCCCCGGCCTCGTGCCGGGGAGCCTCCCCGTCCCGCGCCGCCACATAGGCGGAAGGTCGCAGGAAAAACCCTCCCACAATGCTTGCCAACCTCGGTCTAAATGTCAGACATTTGCCATCAGCACCGCAGGGGAGATGGCGGCTGCTGCTAGCAGGCTGGTCGGCAAGGACAAGACTCCACCGTCCGGCAAGGTCCAACGAGATGGCTCTGGGAGGAGCACAATGAACGCACTGCTCAAGCTGGCAGGCGCCTTCGCGCTGGCCACGACAATGGTCGTGCCCGCGCTCGCGCAAACCGTCACCGTGCCCGGTCAATCGACGACCGGCACCTATATGGACTACATGAAGACCGTCTACGCCCGGGCCGCCGGCTCGGAGATGATCCAGGTCGGCCTCACCGCTTTCGACAAGGACTTCAACCTGACGCCGATCGCGGCGGAGAGTTGGTCGCAGTCGGCGGATGGCCTCACCTGGACCTTCAAGATCCGGCCGGAAATGAGCTGGAGCGACGGCGAACCGCTGACGGCCGGGGACTTCGTCTTCGCGCTGCAGCACGCTGCGACCACCGGCTACGACTTTGCCTGGTACTGGGGCTTTGCCGGCGGCATCAAGAACTGGGACGACGTGACGGCCGGCAAGGCCGACGTATCGACCCTCGGCATCAAGGCGGTGGACGACAAGACGCTCGAAGTCACCACCAATGCTCCGAAGCCCTACCTGCCGAGCGTCGTGTCGCTCTGGTACCCGGTGCCCAAGCATCAGTTCGACAAGTTCGGCGAGGAATGGTCGACCAGCGTCGACACCATCGTCTCCTCGGGCCCGTGGGTGGTGAAGGAGTGGATCAAGTCCAGCAACACCGTCACGCTCGAGAAGAACCCGACCTACAAGGGGCCGTGGCCACCGCAGATCGACGAAGTGGTGCTCGATTCCTCGCTCGGCCTGCCCGAAGTGGGTGTGCCCGCCTTCCTCGCCGGCGACGTCGACATGACCTCGCTGAATACGGGGCAGGTGGCGATGATGCGGCAGCGCTACGCTGACCAGATTCACACCAACCCGGTGTTCGCGACCGCCTATATCGCCTACGACCTCGAGAAGGCGCCGTTCGACAATATCGACGTGCGCAAGGCCTTCTACTACGCCATCAACCGCGATGAACTGACCTCGACGGTTCTCAGGGACATCGCCATCCCGGCCCACTCGATCCTGCCCCCGGGCTTCCCCGGGTACAGCGAGAAGATCGCGGCCGAAGCGGTGTTCGATCCGGCAAAGGCCAAGGACTACATGGCCAAGGCGGGCTTCCCGAACGGCGAAGGCTTCCCGACGGTCGAAATCTGGTTCCGCGAGGAAGGCGGCTATAACGGCGCCATCCTGCCCCCGATGGCCCAGTACCTGCAGGCGCAGTTCAAGGACATCCTGGGGATTACCATGAATATCAAGGTGATGCCTGGCAAGGACTGGATGGAGGGCATGCTCCAGCACAAGAACAACCTGTATCTGGCGCCCTACGAGTACGACTACCTCGATCCGTCGAACTTCTACGGCATCTTCTACAATGGCGGCCGTCACAGCTACCATATCCCCGAGTATGACGCGCTCGTGGCCAAGGCGGATTCCGCCGCGACCTGGGAGGAGCGCGTCGCGCTCTACGAGCAGGCCGAGCAGGTGATGATCGACCAGGGGCTGATCGTGCCGCTGACCCATCCGGTCACCATGCAGGTCGTATCGGACAAGCTCGGTGGCGAGGCGATGACGCCCAACAATCAGGGCTTCTACCCCAACTGGTCGGGCTATGTTTACACCCACCTGACCAAGAGCAACTAACCTTGAAACCGGCGCCTCCGGCTTCGGCCGGGGGCGCTTCGCCCGGGACAACGCATGAGTTTGGTAGAGATCAAGGGCCTGAAGGTCAGCTTTCGCCAGCATGGCGGTGAAGTAGAGGCCGTGCGCGGCGTCGACCTCAGCCTCAACGAAGGCGAAAGCCTCGGCATCGTCGGGGAATCCGGCTCCGGCAAGTCAGTGACGTGCCTGGCGCTGATGCGGCTGCTCGCCAACACCGCCACCATCACCGCTGACAAGCTCGAACTGGCCGGCATCGATGTACTGAAGGCCAGGAACCGGCAGATGGCATCGATCCGCGGCAGCGCGGCGGCGATGATCTTCCAGGATCCGGCGACGGCGTTCGATCCGGTGTTCACCATCGGCCACCAGATGGTCGAGACGATCCGGACGCATCGTGGGCTATCGAAAAAGGTGGCGATGGCCGAGGCCGAGCAGCTGCTGCTGAAGGTCGAGATCAAGAACGCCACGGACGTGCTCGGGTATTACCCGCACCAGCTGTCGGGCGGCATGCTGCAGCGCGCCATGATCGCCATGGCGCTCTCGTGCCGGCCGAAGGTGCTGATCGCCGACGAGCCGACCACGGCGCTCGACGTCACCATCCAGGCGCAGATCCTGCAGCTCATCAAGGGCCTGCAGGCCGAGATGGGCATGGCGCTCATCATGATCACCCACGACCTGGGCGTCATCGCCGAGACCGTCGACCGCGTCGTCGTGATGTATGGCGGCAAGGTGATGGAAGAGGGGCCGGTCGAGGAGATCTTCGATAACCCCAGGCACAGCTACACCCAGTCGTTGCTCGCCAGCCTCCGCGCCGGCGAGACACGGCGGCCCGAGCCCGTTTCGTCCGAGCCGGTGGCGCCGGCGCTCGAACTCAAGAACCTCTCCAAGATCTACAAGCTCCGCCGCCAGGGCCGTATCTTCTCACGCTACACCGATTTTTCGGCGGTGCGCGGCGTCGATCTGGTGTTGCCGCGCAACAAGATCGTCGGGCTTGTCGGCGAGTCCGGGTCGGGCAAGAGCACCACCGGCATGATGGCGATGCGGCTGCTCGAGCCGACCGCCGGCCGGATCGTCGTCGATGGCGCCGATATCTCGGAACTCGGCATCGAGGCGCTGAAACCCTACCGGAAGAGCATGCAGGTGATCTTCCAGGACAGTTATTCGGCGCTCGACCCGATGATGACGCTGAGCCAGATCATTGCCGAGCCGCTCGACATCCACCACATGGGCACCTCGCGCGAGCGGCTCGAGCAGGCGCTCGGCTGGCTCGAGCGCGTCGGGCTCGACCGCAGCTACGGCACCCGCTACCCGCACGAGTTGTCGGGCGGGCAGCGCCAGCGCGTCGCCATCGCCCGGGCGCTGATCCTCGGGCCGAAAGTGCTGGTCGCCGACGAGCCGACCTCGGCGCTCGACGTTTCGGTCAAGGCGCAGATCATCGGGCTGCTCAAGAACCTGCAGACGCAGATGGGCCTCTCCATGCTGTTCATCAGCCACGACCTCAGCGTCGTGCGCTCGCTCACCGACACGGTGGTGGTGATGTACAAGGGCAGGGTGGTGGAACAGGCGCCGACAGCCAGCATCTTCGCCAACCCGCGTCACCCCTATACGCGCTCGCTGCTCGATGCGATCCCGGTCACCAATCCGCGCGATCGCCGCAAGCGCACGTTCCTGCAGCAGGCCGACATCGATCGGGCGACGCCGCACTATGTCGTCGCCGAGTTGCCGGGGCATGTTCAGCCGGCACCCGAGCCGCAACTGGTGGCCGTCGCGCCGGGGCACCTGGTTGAAGCGGTGGTGACGCGATGAAGGGGGTAAAGCCATGATCGTCTATCTCATCAAGCGCCTGCTCTCGATCGCGCTGACCTTCTTCATCGTCTCGCTCGTCATCTTCCTGATGATGCACTCGGTGCCGGGCGGGCCGTTCGACGGCAACGACATGCCCGTATCGGCGGCGGTGCGCGCCAAGCTGATGGCGCGCCTCGGCCTCGACCAGCCGCTCTGGGTGCAATACGTTAACTACATGAGCGGCGTGCTGCAGGGCGATTTCGGCGTGCCGTACCAGAGCCCCGGCGAAACGGTGATCAGTCTGTTGAAGCAGGCCTGGCTGCCAAGCCTCATCCTCGGCGGCTCCGGCGTCATCATCGGCGCGACGCTCGGCGTCCTCATCGGCATGGCTGCCGCGCTCAAGCGAAACAGCTGGATTGACTACCTCGCCTCGGGGCTGTCGGTGCTCGGGCTCACCATTCCGGTGTTCGTCATCTCGATGATGCTGATCCTGATCTTCGCGGTCTGGCTGGGCTGGCTGCCGGCAAGCGGATGGGGCAAGCCTGAACGCTGGGTGCTGCCGATCGTCGCTTATGCCGCGATCCCGCTCGCGACCTACGCGCGCTACACCCGCTCGGCCATGCTCGACACGCTCAACCGGCCGTTCGTCACGGCGTTGCGGGCCAAGGGGCTGAGCGAAGGGCGGATCATCTTCCAGCATGTGCTGCGCAACTCCGCCATCCCGATGGTCACGGTGTTCCTGCCGATGTTCATCGGCACCGCCACAGGCTCGATCTTCGTCGAGGCGATGTTCCGCATCCCCGGGCTCGGCAGCTACTTCGTGTCCTCGATCGAAAACCGCGACTATCCGCTCGAGATGGCGCTGGTGCTGATGGTCACGGTGGGCATCTGCTTTGCCTACCTCATTTCCGACATTGCTTATGCGTGGCTCAATCCGCGCATCCGCCTGGGAGACGACGCCCGATGAGCACCGAGATCGAAACCGGCGCAGCTGTTCTGGCTGTCCCGGTCACCAGCCGGCAGCGCAGCCCCGCCTATTTCGCCTGGCGCCGGTTTGTCGCCAACAAGGCAGCGGTGGTGGGCGGGGTCGTCCTCGTCATCGTCGTGCTGATGGCGATCCTGGCGCCGCTCTTCACCAAGACCGACCCATCGGCCCAGGCCTACCTGACGCAGTCGCTGGCCTTCCCATCGGCGGAGTTCTGGTTCGGCGTCGATGACCTGGGGCGCGACTTCTTCACCCGCGTCGTCTACGGAGCGCGCGTCTCGCTGTCGATCGGCTTTGCGGCGGCGACCTTCAGCCTGCTGATCGGCATCCCGATCGGCGCCATCGCCGGCTATTTCGGCGGCCGCATCGACTGGCTCATCATGCGCGTCATCGAAATCTTCTCGGTGGTGCCGTCGCTGCTCGCCGCCATGCTGCTCGGCGCGCTCACCGGTGGCGGCTACGTGACGATCGTCGTCATTGCCGCCGCGTTTGGCTGGTTCGGTGTTTGCCTGCTGGTCCGGGCGCAGGTGAAATCCTTCCGCGAGAAGGACTTCGTGCGCGCGGCGCAGGCGCTTGGTGCCTCGCCCTGGTACATTCTCCGCCGCCATGTCATTCCCAACTCGCTGTCGCCGATCATCGTCGGCTTCGTGCTCGCCATGCCCGGGGCCATGATGCTCGAAGCATCGCTCAGCTTCCTCGGCATCGGCGTCGCGCCGCCGACGCCCAGCTGGGGGCAGATGATCAATGTCGGCATCAACTTCATGTTCTTCTACTGGCACATGGCGGTGTTCCCCACCGCCGCGCTCGCCATCACGGTGCTCGCCACGACGCTGTTCGGTGACGGCCTGCGCGATGCCCTCGATCCCACCCTGAAAGGCCGTTGACGTGTCCTCGAACCTTGCCAAGCACTTCCTCCTCCGCGAGGACGTGACCTTCCTGAACCACGGCTCGTTCGGTGCCTGCCCGCGCCCGGTATTCGAGACCTACCAGCGCTTCCAGCGCGAGCTCGAAAGCGAGCCGGTCGATTTCCTGGGCCGTCGTCTCGTCGAGCTGATGAAGCCGTCGCGGGTAGCGCTCGGCAAGTTCCTCGGCACCACCGAGGAGAACGTCGTCGGCGTGACCAACGCCACTGGCGGGCTCAACATCGTCGCCCAGTCGCTGCCGCTCAAGGAAGGCGACGAGATCCTGACCACCGACCACGAATACTCGGCGCTCGAGAAGACCTGGGCGTACGTGTGCCGCAAGACCGGCGCCAAGATCGTGGTCGTGAAGGTGCCGATGCCGTTCGTGTCCGAGCAGGCGTTCCTCGATACCATCGTCGCGGGGATGACCGAACGCACCAAGGTGCTGTTCCTGTCGCACATCACCTCGCCCACGGCGCTGGTCTTCCCGATTGCGCGCCCGATTGCCGAGGCGAAGAAGCGCGGCATCTGGACGGTGATCGACGGCGCTCATACGCCCGGCCATATCCCGCTCGACCTGCCCGCGCTCGATGTCGATTTCTACTCGGGCAACTGCCACAAGTGGATGATGACGCCCAAGGGCTCGGCATTCCTTTACGCCCGGCCCGAGTTGCAGGTGATGCTGAACCCGCTGGTGATCAGTCACGGCTGGACCGCCGACAACAAGGAGCCGGGCGTCCAGGGACCCTTCGGCAACTCGCCCTTCATCGACCAGATCGAGATGCAGGGGACCAAGGACCCCTCGGCGATGCTCGCCATCCCCTCCGCCATCGCCTTCCGCGAAGAGCACGACTGGGCCGATGTGCAGCGCGGCTGTACGGCGCTGGCGCAGGATACAGCGCAGCGCCTGCGCGAACTCACCGGCCTCGATCCGCTCTCGACCCCGGAGTTCTCGGCGCCGCAGATGGTGGCGATGCCGATCCCCGAATGCGATCCGGTGGAAGTCCACAAGCAGCTGTGGGAGCGCTACAAGATCGAAATCCCGGTGTTCAAGTGGCAGGATCACTTCATCGCGCGGCTGTCGGTGCAGGGCTATAACAGCAAGCCGCAGATGGATTACCTGATCGAATCGCTCACTGAACTGCTGGGATTGAGCGCGCGGCCGGAGCGCAAACGTCAGCACGGCTGACAAATCCGGCAAACTGTGGTGAAAGCTCCGGGCGACGACAAAGCCCACGGGGCCTGAGGGAGCCGGCTTGGACCAGGACGGAGCACTGAGCTATCTTGAGCCGATAGAGACCCGCTCCCGTGGGGTGGCCGTGCTCGACGCGCTCGCCGCCATGATCGAGCGCGCCGGCCTCAAGGTCGGCGACCGGCTGCCGCCCGAGATCCTGCTGGCGACGACGCTGGGCGTCGGCCGCTCGACCATCCGCGAGGCGCTCAACCGCTGGGAAGGCCTTGGCATCATTCGCCGCCGCCGTGGCGACGGCACTTATCTGGCGGCGCGGGTACAGACCTCGAAGGGCCTCGTGCCGACGATGATCCGGCTCGAGGGCGAAGCCCTGATCCGTCTGATCGAAGTGCGCCGGGCGCTCGAGAACGACGTGGTCCACAAGGCGACGGTCAACGCCACGCCGGCGCAACGGAACCAGATCTCGCGGCTGTGCGACGTCCTCATCGTCGAGGTCGATGCGCGTCGCAACTGGCACGAGGCTGACCATGCCTTCCATGGCGCCATCTATGCTGCCTCGGGCAACCCGATGTTCGGGCAGATCCTGCACCGGCTCGACGATGCGCTGGAGCGTTCGAGCGAGAGCCCGTTTGGTCGCGACGATTTCGGGCTCGCCTCGTTCCCGCCCCACCGCACGCTGGCCGACGCCATCCTCGCTTCCGACGTCGAGGCGGCAATCGCCGCCATCCACCATATCCTCGACATCGTCGAGGCCGAAGTGCGCGACATCATCTCGCGCTGATCTGCTGCCGCTCTGGCTGTCGCTGGCCAGGTGCTATGCGGCCAAGCCGACAATCCGAGATCGCAGACGAAGCGCGGAACCATCAGCCTCCTTCGACGCTAACTAGGGCTGATGCGCGAAGCAGGAGGGTCGGGCTTGTGACGGATATCGTGATCGGTGATTCTTCTTCGGAACCGCAGCGTCGCCGCCAGCCGTCGGTCGAAGCAATAGTTGGCCGCGAGGCCGCGAGGCTGGTGCGCGACCTCAACCGGCAACTCGGGCGTTGGCAGGCCCTGTCGGTGAAACTGCACACCATGGCCGGGCGGCTCAAGGCGAAAGGGCGAGCCGATCCGTCGGTTACCGAGGAGGCGCAGGCGCTGTTCAATCTCGTCTCGGCGGAAGCCGAGCGGTTCGAAAGCCTGGTGCGGGAACAATCGTCGGCGGTCGCGCGCCACGGCAGGATCGGCGATACGCGCCGGTCGTTCGAGATGGTCACTGACCGCTTGCGCGCGGCCCTCGATCTGCTCGGCGTCGCATCGAAGGTGGAGTGAGCGCCGAGGGCGCCCACTCCGAAGGTCGGTCGTCAGGCCGCCTTGCGGTTCACTTCGCCGATGGCCAACTGGCTCAGCTTCTTGTCCGTGGCTTCCTCTTCCTTGAGGGTGGCATCGAGGAGGCCGGCGGCCTCCTTCATGCCGAGCTGCAGCGCCCAGGTCTTGAGCGTGCCGTAACGGGCTATTTCGTAGTGCTCCACCGCCTGAGCGGCAGAGACGAGGCCGGCATCGAGCGCCACGGTGCCCTTGAATTCGTCCATGATCGACTTGCCCTCCTCGATGATGCCGAGGATGGCGTTGCAGGTTTTGCCACGCGCCGGCTTGCCGAGCAGTTCGAAGATCTGCTCGAGCCGCTCGACATGGCCTTCGGTTTCTTCGAGATGCTGCTCGAAGCCGGCCTTCAGCGCCGGCGAGGTTGCCGCCTTGGCCATCTTGGGCAGCGTCTTCACGATCTGCTTTTCGGCGTAGTAGATGTCCTTGAGAGTATCGAGGAACAGGTCGTCCAGGGTCTTTTCGTCGGCCATTTTGGCTCTCCGCTTTTGACTGAATGCGTGGCGCAACGGGCGCCGGTCGGGGAGTCCAATCTCGCAAGCGGTGGATGGTTCCGCTCGGGCGCCCGCCGCGGCACGCTGCCGACCAAAGGGCGGCTTGACGAAGTAACCAGGCGGTGAATTAGTTCGACGCGGCCGATGTGAGGATGCCGGCCCTACTGCCGAAGACGAGGAACGACCAAAGTGAAATACGCGATCGTCGGCGTCGGTGGACGCCATGCCATGTTCCGCAAGGCGATCACCGAGACGCATGTCGCGGGCAACGAGCTGGTGGCGCTCTGCGACGTCAACGAGACCCGCCTGGCGCTCTCGGCCAGCAAGGTTCCGGCCCAGCCGGGCAATGGCATCGCCACTTACGATGCCGCAGATTTCGGCCGGATGATCGCCGAGCAGCAGCCCGACACGGTCATCGTCACCACCCCCGACTACATCCACCACGAGTATATCGTGGCGGCGCTGAAGGCCGGTCGCAACGTGATGACCGAGAAGCCGATGACGGTGGACCTTGGCAAGCTCAAGGCGGTGCTCGATGCGCAGCAGCAAAGCGGCAAGTCGCTCACCGTTACCTTCAACTACCGCTACACGCCGGCCCGCACGCAGTTGAAGGACCTGCTGATGAGTGGGGCCATCGGCGAGATCGAGGCGGTGGATTTCCGCTGGTATCTCGACCGGGTGCACGGGGCCGACTATTTCCGCCGCTGGCACCGCTACAAGGAGAAATCCGGCGGCTTGCTGGTGCACAAATCCACCCACCATTTCGACCTGATGAACTGGTGGTTGGCCTCGACGCCGAAGACCGTCAGTGCCAACGGTAAGCGAGTATTCTACACCCCGCAGATGGCGAACGAACTCGGGCTCGAGAGCCATTCCGAGCGCTGCCACACCTGCCCGGTGTTCGACAGATGCGAGTACAGGCTCGACATCGAGAGCGACGAGGCGCTGCGTGAGCTCTACCTCGAGGCCGAGGGCGATGACGGCTATTACCGCGACCGCTGCGTGTTCGCCGACGACATCACCATCGAAGACACCATGCAGGTGCAGGTGAAATACGCCAACGACGTGTTCATGAACTACACGCTGTGCGCCTATTCCCCGTGGGAGGGGCTCGAGATCAAGTTCCACGGCACCAGGGGCGAGCTGACGCACCGGCATGTCGAGGTGCACGGGGTGTTCGGCGGCGAGCGCGACAAGGCGCACGACGACAACATGACCACTACGCTTCACCTCCATGGCGGCCTGCCCGAGACCCTCGAGGTCTGGCAGGGCCAGGGCGATCATGGCGGTGCCGATCCGGTGATGCTCGGCTACCTGTTCGATCCCGAAGGCACGCCGCCCGACCTATATGGCCGCGCCTCCACGCACCGCGAGGGCGCTTGGTCCATCCTTACCGGCATCGCCGCCAACAAGGCGATCGCGTCCGGGCAGACGGTGGATGTCGACACCATGCTGGCGGAAGCCGGGATCGCGCTCGGACGGTAAGCCGTCAGCGTTAGCCCAGGAACCGGCGGTAGTCGGCGGCGGGGATGGGGACGCAGAGCCGCTCATGTGCGACGGCCGGCCCCGCCCTCGACAGGGCATGCCACCGCTCCGGCTCGGCAACCAGCGCCTGCATCTCACGGGCGGCATGGTCCAGTTTCGCGTCGGCCCAGGAGAGCCCTGAACCGCCGGGGTAGCGCCCGGTGGCATCGCTGACGGGGACGAGGTCATAGCCGATCTCGATGGCCGCGCCACCGGCGAACTCCGCCGGCGCCGACCAGCCGGTGATGACGGCCGGCGTGCCCACCGTCATCGCCTCGGCGATCGGCAGTCCAAACCCCTCCGAGCGGTGCAGCGAGACGAGACAGTCGGCGCCGGCGATCAACTGGAGGGTCTCGGCGTCGGTGAGGTGCCTGGTCATCACGCTGATATTCGGCCAGCCCGCGATCGTCTCGCGAAGCTCCTGCAGCGACCGGTCGTCGGCGTCGCCATAGGCCGCCTTGACCAGCAGCGCCGCGTCGCGCGAACCCGCCTCGAAGGCGCGCTGGAAGGCCTTGATCGCGCCCATCGGGTTATCTCTCGCTGCAACTCAAGGCCAGGCCAGGCGCCGGACGCGTCGCACGACGCGCCGTGCCAGTGCCACTTCACGCCAGGTCAGGGATGCTCGACAGTCACTTCGCCGCGGCCATTCTGTCGGTCATTGCTCCATAGACCAGTGACCGCAACACCCTCGGGATGCGGAAATGGTGAGGGGAGCCCATGATCTGGGTCATGAACACCACGGCGAGGTCCTCGGCCGGATCGACCCAGAACTGGGTCATCGGCGCGCCCGACCAGTAATAGTCGCCGGGGCTGCCGAGTGCGTGCTTCTGGCCGGGGTCGAGGGTGACGCCGCAGCACATCGAGAAGCCGTCCCTGTCGGTCAGCATCTGGGTATGCCGGGCTGGGTAGTAGACCTGGCCCAGCGTGCGGCCGCCGGGCAGCATGTTGCGCGAGAACAGCCCGACCGATGCCGGGCTCAGGATGCGCGCCCCGTCGAGCGTGCCACCGCCCAGCAGCATGCGGCAGAAGCGCATATAGTCGGCCATGGTGGAGACGAGGCCGGCGCCACCCTCTTCGAGGCTCGCGGGGGTGAGGAACATGCTGGTGCGCCCGTCGTCGCGGGCGAGCTTGCCATCGCGGATTTCGTAGCAGCTGGTGAGACGGCTCGCCTTCTCCGGCGGGCAATAGTGCGCCGTATCGACCATGCCGAGCGGCTCGAAGACGCGCGTGCGCAGGAACTCGCCATAGCGCATGCCGGAGACGACCTCGACGATCCGCGCCATCACGTCCATGCCCACCGAGTAGTTCCAGTGGGCGCCGGGGGTGAATTCGATCGGCAACTGCCCGAGCGCATTCACGAACGCCTCGAGCCCGCCGGGCAGGTCGCGGTGCCCGAACCTGGCGTCGAGATAGGCGGCATCCACCGGACCGGCCCCCATCCACTCGTAGGTGAGGCCGGAGGTGTGTGTCGCGAGGTCGATGATGCGCATCGGCCGGTCCGGTGTCCGGGTGCGAAAGCCGCCGCGTCCGCCGGCCTCATACACGCCGAGCTTGGCGAAGGCCGGGATGAAGCGCGCCACGTCGTCGTCGAGGTCGAGCCGGCCCTGTTCCATCAGCATCAGGATGGCGACGCCGGTGATTGGCTTGGTCATCGAATAGATGCGGAAGATCGAGTCGTCGCGGATCGGCGTTCCCTGCTCGATGTCCGCGTGCCCCCACATACCCTGGTGGGCGAGTTCGCCATGGCGCCACACCTGCACCATCGCATTGGGCACCTCGCCGCGTTCGACATAGTCCTCGCGCAGCACGCGATCGAGCGTTTGCAGGCGTTCCGCGGAAAAGCCCGCGCGGGCAGCGGCCGACATTGGATGATCCCTCACCTAACCAGATGCGAGCCTAGCATCTGCAGCGCGAACCGCGACATTGGCCACGAGACGGATTGCGCCGGAGGGACGAAGCCGGAGGCCAAGCGCCGCGCAAAAAGAAAGGGCCGCACATGGCGGCCCTTCATATTGGCTGGCGGCAGCGCCTCAGTTCAGGCGCTGGCCGTTGGCGCCGAACAGGTGAACGAGGCTCAGGTCCGGGGTGACGCGCAGCTTTTCGCCGGGGGCGGCGTTGATGCGCTCGCGGAAGATGCCGGTGATGGTCTGCGCGCCAAGGCGGGCGAGAACCGAGGTTTCCGAACCCGTCGGCTCCAGCACGATCACTTCGATCTCGATGCCGTTGGGGTCGAGCTTCAGGTGCTCGGGGCGGATGCCGTAGGTGGTGGCGCCGTCGGCACGGTTGGAGACGGGCAGGTTGATGCCGTCAGTGGTGCGGAAACCTTCCGGCGTCATAGCGCCCTGAATGAAGTTCATCGACGGCGAGCCGATGAAGCCGGCCACGAAGACGTTCTGCGGGCGGTCATAGAGCTCGAGCGGCGAGCCGGCCTGCTCGATGATACCGTCCTTCATCACCACGATCTTGTCGGCCATGGTCATGGCTTCGACCTGGTCATGGGTCACGTAGATGGTGGTGGTCTTGAGCCGCTGGTGCAGCTCCTTGATTTCGGCGCGCATCTGCACGCGCAGCTTGGCGTCGAGGTTCGACAGCGGCTCGTCGAACAGGAAGACCTGCGGG
>Ga0123337_10003706_pt1 | contig 16069 bp, 16 predicted proteins | sample frozenSSSSmetaG_FD_89792 | JGI IMG/M metagenome (GOLD analysis project Ga0123337, IMG submission 89792) | Glacier valley bacterial and archeal communities from Borup Fiord, Nunavut, Canada, to study Microbial Dark Matter (Phase II) -... | ecosystem: Environmental > Aquatic > Freshwater > Ice >... | reverse complement strand
GGGCCGGGAGGTCAGGACGCTGGCTCACCCGCCGACCCTAGTGGCGAGTCGCCGTACGGGCTGGTTTCCGCTGGTGAGAGCCCTCGGGACGCGACGCCAGGGTCGTACGGGGTGCCGTCAGGGCAGGTCGGCGCGCAGCACGACCGCGCCGTCCACCTCGACCAGCTCGGGCTCGACCGCGCGGGTCGAGCCCGACAGCGCCACGAACCCGGCCGCCGAGGTCGCCGCCGCGACCGCTTCGACGTTGACCACCGTCGGCAGCAGCATCGTGGCCGTCCCGGCGGCGAGCTGGTCCAGCAGCACGGCGGGCAGGGTCCAGTCGGCCCGGTCGGCCTCGGTCGTCGCGTCGTCGGGCACCTGACCCTGCGGCAGCAGCGCCGAGAAGAAGTACGTGTCGTAGCGACGCGGCTCGAACGGCGGCGTCACCCAGTGCGCCCGCACCCCCAGCAGGTCGGAGCGAAGCACCAGCCCACGCCGCAGCAGCAGCTGCGCGAGCGACTGCTCACGCGTGAGCAGGGCGGCCCGCTCGCGCTCCCAGTCCGGGTCGCTGAGGTCGGCGACCACGGTGTCGGGGGTGGGCCCAGCCAGGAGCACGCCGCACTCCTCGAACACCTCGCGCACGGCGGCGGCCACCAGCGAGCGAGCCATCGGCTCGTCGCACCCGAGCCGCCCCGCCCAGTCGGCCGCGCTGGGGCCCGCCCAGGGCAGGTCGGGGGCGTCGTCGCGCGGGTCGACCCCGCCGCCCGGGAAGACCCAGGCGTGGGGGGCGAACTCCATCGACGACACCCGCCGCAGCATGAAGACCTCGACCCCGCTCGCCCCGTTGCGCACCAGCATCACCGTCGCGGCAGACCGCACCGGCACCGGCTCGCCCCGCTCACCGGACAGCCAGGCCCGCGCCCGCGCGTCGGGGCGGACGAAGGGGAAGTCGCGCAGCGTCATACGGGGCGTGGGCGGAGAAGTCGGTCGCGTCGGTCGGTGCGGTGTCAGCCGGGCGTCAGTCGCGGACCGCGACGACGAGCTCGACCTCGACCGGCGCGTCGAGCGGCAGGGCCACGACACCCACGGCGGAGCGGGCGTGGACGCCGGCCTCTCCGAAGGCCTTGTCGAGCAGCTCGCTCGCACCGTTGACCACACCGGGCTGGCCGGTGAAGGACGGGTCGGAGGCGACGAAGCCGACGAGCTTCACCACCCGCACGACCTTGTCGAGGTCACCGATGACGGCCTTGACCGCCGCGATCGCGTTGAGCGCGCACACCTCGGCGAGCTGCTGAGCGTCTGACGCCGGCACGAGCCCGTGGCCGTCACCGACCTTGCCGGTGGCGGGCATGACGCCGGACACCATCGGCAGCTGCCCGGAGACGTAGACCATGTCGCCCTGACGCACGGCCGGCACGTAGGCCGCGACCGGGGGCACGACCTCGGGCACGACGAGCCCGAGCTCGGCCAGCCGGTCCTCGACAGCCGACATCAGGCCTTGCCCCGCTTGAGGTAGGCCACGAGGTTGCCCCCGTCGCCCTGGAGGACCTGGACGAGCTCCCAGCCGTCGTCTCCCCACTGGTCGAGGATCTGCTTGGTTGCGTGCACGATGAGCGGAACGGTCGCGTACTCCCACTTGGTCATGCGTCGCACCATATCGGCCTCCCAGGGCGCATGACGTCGACCCTCGGCGCACGGGGTGAAACGTCGCCATCCGCAGCGACGTTCCACCCCTCTCGTTTCAGCGCGGACTTTTACCCCGGACCCTCGGGGGTAGAAGGTCGCCTCAGGGAGCGTCCCTCTACCCCGTTGCGGCCCTGGCCCGTCCCGTCCCCTCCCCCGCGCGGCCGTACCGTAGCGCCGTGACCACACCCGAGGCCCCCACCGCACCCCCCACCCGCACGACCCCGTACGGCGCCGACCCCGCGCAGGTCTACGACGTGCGCGAGCCGACCACCCATGGCGCCGAGACCCGAGGCGCCACCGTCGTCGTGGTCCACGGCGGTTTCTGGCGCGCCGCCCACGACCGGGCGCACGCAGCGGCGCAGGCGCAGGGCCTCGCCGACCGCGGCTTCCACGTCGCGGTCGTGGAGTACCGCCGGGTGGGGATGCCCGGGGGCGGCTGGCCGGGCACCTTCGACGACGTGACCGCGGCGATCGCCGCCGTCCGCGCCGACCCGACGCTCCCCGAGCCGACGGTGCTGCTCGGGCACTCGGCCGGAGGCCACCTCGTCACCCTGGCCGCCTCGCAGCCGTGGGCCCTCGGTCTGCGCGGCGCCGTCAGCCTTGCCGGGTGCGTCGACCTCGTGCGCGGGGACGAGCTGGGGATGGGCGACGGCGCGGTGCCCGACTTCCTCGGCGGCCCGCCGACCACCGACCCGGCCGATCCGCTTGCGGCCGCCGACCCGGCCATGACCACCCCCGCCGTACCCGTCGTGCTCGTGCACGGCACGGCCGACGACACGGTGCCGCTGGAGGTCTCCCGTTCCTACGCTGCGAAGGTCGCCGACGCAGCGTCGCCGCACGCCGCCGTCCGGGTGCTCGAGCTGGAGGGCGGCGACCACTCCGTCGTGATCGACCCGGCGAGCGCCGAGTACGCAGCCGTTGTCGTCGAGCTCGAGGAGCTCACGCGGGGGTGAGCCGCACCCGCCCCCCGACGACGGCGAAACGCACCTCCGACAGGTCGGTGACCACGGCGTCGGCGAGGTCGTCCACCGCCAGCTCCAGCGCGGTGCTGGTGGTGATGACGGCGAGGGTTGCGCAGCCGGCGGCCCGCGCGGCTCGCAGGCCGCCGGGGGCGTCCTCGACCACGAGGCAGTCGGCCGGGTCCACCCCGAGCCGCGCGGCCGCCTCGACGAAGGGGTCGGGGTGCGGCTTCCCGCGTACGACGTCGTCGACGGTCACCACCACGGTGGGCGCGGTCAGACCGCTCGCCATCAGCCGGACCCGGGCCAGCTCGCGGGTGCAGGACGTGGCGATCGCAGCCTTCCGGTCTGCGGCCAGGGCCTCGAGCGCCTCGAGCGCCCCGGGCAGGAGCACGACGCCGTCGGTGTCGCCGATCTCGAGCTCGGTGAGCCGGGCGGTCGCGGCGTCCCACCGGTCCGGCGCGAGAACCGCCTCGACGGTGGTGCGGGCCGGGATCCCGTGGCGGCCGTGGAAGCTGCTGGGGTCGATCCCCTCCTCGACCGCCAGCCGGCTCCAGGACCGGGCCACGGCCGGGGTCGAGTCGATGAGCGTGCCGTCCAGGTCGAAGAGGACGGCGGCGAAGTCACGGGTCGTCATGGCAGCCAGGTCGTGGGTCACCCGGCCAGCGTAGGCAGCCCGCCGGGCCCCGGGTGACCGATCTCTCGCGCCGAGGAGGAGCCACAGAGAGGGGTCTGCGGGACGCCCCAAGGGCCCGGCACTAGATTTGCCGTATGCCCGACGCCTCCTCCCTGCCCTGGGCCCGAGCGCGGTTGCACATCGTCACAGGCAAGGGGGGCACGGGCAAGACCACCGTCGCCGCGGCCCTGGCGCTGGCCCTCGCGTCGGGCGGAAAACGGGTGCTCCTCGTCGAGGTCGAGGGCCGGCAGGGCATCAGCCAGACCTTCGACGTGGGCCCGCTGTCCATCGCCGAGACCCGGATCGCCTACGCGCCGGGTGGCGGCGAGGTGGTGGGACTGTCGGTGGACGCCAAGGCGGCCCTGCTGGAGTACCTCCAGATCTTCTACAAGCTCGGGCGGGCCGGTGGGGTGCTCGAGCGCTTCGGTGCCATCGACTTCGCCACGACGATCGCCCCCGGGGTGCGCGACGTGCTGCTCATCGGCAAGGTCTACGAGGCCAACCGTCGGCGCAAGGACGGCCGCCGCAGCGACCCCGTCGAGGGCGACATGGCGTATGACGCGATCGTGCTCGACGCCCCGCCCACCGGCCGGGTCGTGCGCTTCCTGTCGGTCAACGAGGAGGTCGCCGACCTCGCTCGCGTCGGCCCGATCAGGGGCCAGGCCGACTCGATCACCGACATGCTCCGCTCGGGTCAGAGCGTCGTGCACGTGGTGACCCTGCTCGAGGACATGCCGGTGCAGGAGACCGCCGACGCCGTCGCCCAGCTGCGCGAAGCCCGTATGCCGGTGGGCGCCGTCGTCGTCAACCAGGTGCGCGCCCCGATCCTGCCGGCGGGGCAGCTGCGCTCAGCCGCGCGGGGCCGGGTCGACCGCGACGGCATCCGTTCCGGGCTCGGTTCGGTCGGTCTGGCCACGACCGACGCCGTCGTCGACGGGCTCGTCGCCGAGGCCCGCGACCACGCCCGACGGGTCGCCCTCGAGACCGAGCTCCGCAGCAGCGTGGACCAGCTGGGCATGCCAATCTTCTCGCTGCCGGCCCTGACGGACGGCGTCGACGTCGCGGCCGTTCGTCAGCTCGCCGACCTGCTCACCGACCAGGGGATGGTGCGGTGACCCCGCCCGGCGTCCGTCAACCCGGGACCTCCCGACCCGCCCGACCCGCCCGACCCGCCCGCTCCGGGCGACCGGTTACGCCCGTCAAGCGGGCCGCTGCGCCTCGCCTCGACATCGACGCCCTGCTCGCCGACCGCGCCACCCGCGTCATCGTGTGCTGCGGCTCCGGCGGCGTGGGCAAGACGACCACCGCTGCTGCGCTCGGGGTGCGGGCTGCTGAGCAGGGCCGCAAGGTCGTCGTCCTCACCATCGACCCCGCGCGCCGGCTGGCCCAGTCGCTCGGCCTCACCGAGCTCGACAACCAGCCGCGACCCGTCGCCGGGCTAGACCCGGCGGGCGGCGGCACCCTCGACGCGATGATGCTCGACATGAAGCGCACGTTCGACGACGTGGTCCTGGCGCACTCGACGCCCGAGAAGGCCGAGCAGATCCTGGCCAACCCCTTCTACCAGGCCGTCTCCAGCTCTTTCGCCGGCACGCAGGAGTACATGGCGATGGAGAAGCTCGGTCAGCTGCGGGCCCAGTCCGACGCCGAGGGCACGTGGGACCTCATCATCGTCGACACACCGCCGTCCCGCTCGGCCCTCGACTTCCTCGACGCGCCCGCAAGGCTCGGCTCCTTCCTCGACGGCCGCTTCCTGCGGCTGCTCACGGCGCCGGCGAAGGCCGGCGGCCGCGCCTACCTCAAGGTCTTCAACGCCGGCGTCAACCTGGTGTCGTCGACCATGTCGAAGGTCCTCGGCGGCGACATGCTGCGCGACGTGCAGACCTTCGTCGGGGCCCTCGACACGATGTTCGGCGGGTTCCGCGAGCGGGCCGACCTGACCTACGCCCTGCTCGGGCAGAAGTCGACCGCCTTCGTCGTCGTCGCCGCCCCCGAGCGCGACGCCCTGCGGGAGGCCTCCTACTTCGTCGACCGGCTCGGGGCCGACGGCATGCCGCTCAGCGGGCTGGTGGTCAACCGCGTGCAGGGCGTCGCCGCACCGGGCCTCAACGCCGGACGGGCCCGCGCGGCTGCCGAGCAGCTGACCGAGGCAGGCGACACGTTCACCGCTGCCCTCCTCACCGTGCACGCCGGGGTTGCCGAGGCGGCCGCCCGCCAGCGCAACCTCACCGACCGCTTCCGCGCCGGGCACCCCTCGACCCCGGTGGTGGAGGTGCCCGCCCTCGCCGAGGACGTGCACGACCTCGCCGGGCTGCGCGCCGTCGGCGCGTCCCTGGCGGGCGCCTGAGCCCGCTCATCGCGCTGGTCGTCCGAGGACCCAAGGCGGCGGCGGCGACACCCCTGAACGACAAGGGAGCCGTGCACGCGGGGGGCTGTGAGGGCCCGATTGTCGCGTGCACGGCGGGTCCGCCTCCGGTGAGGCGGTGAGATCACTCCTTCGGCGACGCCCCCCACAGCCGGCACCGTCGGTATGACCTCGGCGACTGACCGTCCACGGGCGCGCAGCCCGAGGGGGTCAGTAGGTCGTGGTCGCTGACGCCGCTGCGGCGCCCTGCTGGCGGTGCTCGTTGAACAGGGTCCACCAGGAGGAGACGCGGGGATGGCGGCGGAGCATGGCGCGGCGCTCCCGCTCGGTCATGCCGCCCCAGACGCCGAACTCGGTGCCGTTGTCGAGGGCGTCGGCCAGGCACTCGGCCACGACGGGGCAACGCTGGCAGATGAGCTTGGCCTGCTGCTGGGCCGCGCCGCGGACGAAGAGGGCGTCCGGGTCGCTCTTGACGCAGTTGCCGAGCGGCGCCCAGTCGGGCTGGAGGCTCTGGCTCGGGCCGCTGTACTGCGAGCTCCCGCTGGACCCGACCGTGGTGATCGTCATTTGCGTTTCCCCTGTTCATCCCCGTGTTTCCCCAGGCACCGGATTCTGATCCGGGCCCCCACCGGCTGTCTCACCCCTGAGCTCGACCGGCGCCACTTATAAATCTAGAGCGGATTGACACCTTTTCCCATGCTCCGATGGGATGGTTGAAGACCGTTCAGGTAACTAGTCATTCCTCGGTCGCGGAACCCTTCGAGCACCGGTCAGGCCCTCGTCAGGCACCCAAATCGCACTTTTGTCCACGCGTCGGGCCGCCGTCACGGCTCCACAGGACCCTCAGAAGCGGTGCACAGCGCTGTGGACGACAACCCGGGGCAGCCAGAGGCGCGGGTTACGCTTGCCCCCATGCGTGCAGGACGGACGACGAACATCGCGAGTGTCATCAGCCTCCTCGGGGCCTTCCTGGCCACCGCGATGGTCATGGGGCTGCTCGCGGCGGGTGTCGCCATCCCCGCCGTGGGGGCTGTGGGCACGGCCGCCCGCTCGGGCATCGACGTCTTCGACTCCTTGCCCGACTCCTTCACCGCCGCTCCCCTCTCGCAGCAGTCCCGCATCCTGGCCTCCGACGGCAGCCTGCTCGCGACGCCCTACGACCAGAACCGGGTCATCGTGCCGCTCTCCGCGGTCTCGGTGATCATGCGCAAGGCGCAGGTCGCCATCGAGGACAGCCGCTTCTACGAGCACGGCGGGCTCGACACGCGCGGCCTCGTGCGCGCGGTCGTCTCCAACGCGCAGGGCACCGTGCAGGGAGGGTCGACCCTGACCCAGCAGTACGTCAAGCTCCTCCTGCAGGAGACCGCCATCAAGAACGGCGACAAGAACGCGGCCAACGCGGCCACCAACCAGCACGGTCTGGCGGCCTACACGCGCAAGCTGCAGGAGCTGAAGTACTCCATCCAGCTCGAGAAGTCGCTGACCAAGGACCAGATCCTCCAGGGCTACTTCAACATCAGCTACTACGGCGACCAGACCTACGGCGTCGAGGCCGCGTCGAAGCGCTACTTCGGCCACTCCGCCAAGACCCTCAACCTCGTCGAGTCAGCCACCCTGGCCGGCCTCGTGCAGAACCCGAGCACGACCGACCCCGTGAACTTCCCCGCTAGAGCCCAGGCCCGCCGCAACGTCGTGCTCGACCGGATGCTCGAGCTGAAGCTCATCAGCAAAAAGGACCACGACGCCGCCCGGAAGACGCCCATCGCCAAGACCCTCAAGGTCACCCCCGCGGTGAGCTCGTGCGCTGCGGCCGGCAACGACGCCTACTTCTGTGAGTACGCCACCAACTACCTGTTACTCGATCCGTCACTGGCCGTCCTGGGCAAGACCAAGGCTGACCGCGAACGCAGGCTCTACAACGGCGGGCTCACGATCAAGACGACGCTCGAGCCAGCGATGGCGGCCATGATGCGCAACGAGATCGTCCAGCGCGTGCCGCAGGGCAACGACGTGCGCGGCATCCACATCGGGTCGGCCGCGGTCTCGATCGACCCCAACACCGGCGGCGTGCGTGGCATGGCCCAGAACACGCAGTACTCGTCGGCATCTCAAACGTGGGACCGCACGTCGGTCAACTGGTCCGTCGACTCCAAGTACGGCGCGTCGGGTGGCTTCCAGTTCGGTTCCACCGACAAGGCCTTCGCCTTGGTCACGGCGCTCGAGAACGGGCTGCCCATTCCCACGAAGGTCTTCGCCAAGGAGGCCAGCAAGAACAACATCCTCCACCTCACTGACAAGGACTTCCCTGGAGGGCCGGAGAACTGTGGCCTCAAGGGGACCTTCTGGAACATGAAGAACGAGCAACCGGGAGAGGGTGGGAAGCTCCTGACCCTGAGCGAGGCGACCGCGAGGTCGGTCAACACGGCCTTCGTCGCCCTCGCCCAGCAGCTCGGTCCGTGCAAGATTCGCGACACCGAGATCCGGCTCGGTATGCACAAGGCCAACGGCGCGCCCATCCCCCGTAACCCCTCCGACATCATCCTCGGGACGGCCGAGATCTCCCCGATGACGGTGGCGAACGCATACGGCGTGATGGCTGCCGGTGGCAAGCTGTGCACCGCCGACCCGATCGTCTCCATCACGGACGCGAGCGGCAAGGCGTTGGCTGTCCCGGCGCCCGGCGCCAAGAACTGCAAGCAGGTCGTCGACCCCGGTGTCGCCGCGGGTGTCGCGCAGATCATGAAGGCTCCGCTCCAGGCCGGAGGCACCGCGGTCAAGAGTGCCCTGGCGGGGGGGCGGCCGGCCGCCGGTAAGACGGGGACCTCGGACGGCAACAACGAGACCTGGTTCGTCGGCTACACCCCTCAGCTGGTCACGGCGGTATGGACCGGGACGCCCCTGGAGAACACGAGCGTTCTGGACAACATCAACCTCACGGGCACGAACATCCCGGTCGTCTTCGGTGCGGCAATCTCCGCGCCGATCTGGAAGTCGATCATGGACAACGCTCTGGCCAACCAGCCCGCACCCGACTTCCCGACCCCCCCGCCCAACATCGAGAACGGCAACCTCCAGCCCTTCAGTCCTTCCCCGATCGGCTACTCCGTCGACAACGCGACCGCGATCCTGCAGGCCCAGGGCTATCAGGTGGTCGTCGGTGGCACCGTCGCCTCCAACTTCCGCCCCGGAGTCGTGGCGACGACGGCCCCGAGCGGGAGCGCCCCCGCTGGAAGCACTGTCACCCTGTTCACCTCGGCCGGACCCGGTGGCTTCACCGGCAACAACGGGAACGGCAACAACGGGAGGGGGAACGGCAACGCCGGGAATGGCAACGCCGGGAACGGCAACGGTGGGAACGGCAACGGTGGGCCCCGCTGACCGGGCCCCGTCTCACCGGGTGTCAGCCACCAGCAGACGCCGTACGACACCGGAGACACGGCCCCCGTCGGCGCGGCCGGCGACCAGCGGCTGGACGGCCTTCATGACCTGCCCCATCTGGGCCATACCGGTCGCCCCGGTCTGCCCGACGGCGCGCCGTACGAGCTCCTCCAGCTCGTCATCGGTGAGCTGGGCGGGTAGGTAGCCCTCGAGGATCGCGAGCTCGGCGACCTCCTGGTCGGCGAGCTCGGCCCGGCCGGCGTCGCGGTAGGCCGTGGCGGCCTCCTTGCGCTTCTTGGCCTCCTTGGCCAGCACCTTGAGCACGTCGTCGTCGGTGAGCTCGACCGCAGTGTCACCCGCCACCTCAGCGGTCGTCACGGCCGTCAGGGCCATGCGCAGGGTCGCCGAGCGCGTCGTGTCGCGCGCCTTCATCGAGGCGGTGAGGTCGGAGCGGAGAGTGTCCTTCAAGGTGCTCATGGCTCCATTCTCCCAGCAGGGGGCAAGCGCCTTGGCGGGCCGTGAAAGCATGACCCCATGCGACCTATCGTGCGAGCCGGCCTGCAGCTCGGGACGGGCGCGGTCGGTCTCGGCGCGCTGGGGGTCGGCTATGGCTCCCTCATCGAGCGCAACGCCTTCACCCTGCGCCGTCGCAGCATGCCGGTGCTGCCCCGCGGCCACCGCTCCATCCGGGTGCTGCACCTGAGCGACCTGCACCTCATGCCCGGGCAGCGACGCAAGGTCGAGTGGGTGCGGACCCTGGCGACGCTGCAGCCCGACCTCGTCGTCACCACCGGTGACAACATCGCCCACCCCGACTCGGTCAACGTGGTGCTCGGGGCCTACGAGCCGCTCATGGAGGTGCCGGGCGTCTTCGTGCTCGGCTCCAACGACTACTACGCCCCGAGGTTGAAGAACCCGCTGCGCTACCTGTTCGACGACCCCATCGGCCCCGACCAGTGGCAGGAGACCCGGCGGCTACCCACCGATCGGCTGGTCGACGGGATGGTCGCCGGCGGCTGGGCCGACCTGACCAACGCGCGCGCGGTCCTCGACGTGGCCGGTGAGCCGGTCGAGTTCGTCGGGGTCGACGACCCGCACCTCGAGAAGGACCGCTACGACCTCGTGGCCGGACCTGCCGACCCGAGCGTCCTGCTCACCGTCGGGGTCACCCATGCTCCCTACCAGCGCACCCTCGACGCGATGACCCGCGACGGCGCCTGCGTGCTCATCGCCGGCCACACCCACGGCGGCCAGCTCTGCGTGCCGTTCTACGGCGCGCTCGTCACCAACTGCGACCTCGACCCCGGGCGGGTCAAGGGGGTCTCGCGCTGGTGGCCGGGCGCCGGTCACCAGCCGTCGAGCCAGGCCCCGCCCGACGCCGCCTGGCTCGAGGTGTCGGCCGGGCTGGGCACGTCGCCGTACGCACCGGTGCGCTTCGCCTGTCGCCCCGAGGCGACCCTGCTCACCCTCGAGCCCGCACGCTGACGCTAGCCCGTATGCCGCGTCGTCGCCTCGCGGGACGCCTCGGCTCGGTCGGGGCATACCGATTGGGAGGACCCGGGGGTGAGCGGATACGATCGTCCCTGCTGCTCGTCGCCGGCTCACCGGGGCTGGCAGACCAGCCACGGGGTGTGGCGCAGCTTGGTAGCGCGCTTCGTTCGGGACGAAGAGGCCGCAGGTTCAAATCCTGTCACCCCGACTCGGTTGGCCAAGGCCCTGACCAGCGCAAACATGGTCGGGGCCTTGCTGTCGGAGCTGTACCGGGCCACTGACGACACTCAGCCGGCACGGCGATCTCGCAGCACCCTGCTCCGCCGGACGCATGTGGGCGGGCCCGGCAGGTGCCACCGCCCGGCGTGCAGCGGCCTGAGGGCCGTCAACCGGTACGGCCAAGGTGAAGCACGTCGATCCGGATGATCGGGTCGTTGATCTCGTACAACACCCGGTACCGACCGACGCGCAGACGCAGGACACCGCTGAGGCCCCACGGAAAAGCGGCGGGCGGGCGGGGGTCAGTGACGAGGTCGTCCACTCTGTCGAACACCTCCGTGAGCCCTGCAGGGTCCTCCACCATGAAGGCCTGCGCGGCGGTGAACGCCTCGTCGGTCCAGACGACCTCATAGGTCAAGCGCCCGCACCTTGTGACGGGGTCGGGGGCAGCCCCAGCGAGGCCCGCGCCTCTGCCTGCGAGACATAGATGACTTCACCCAGCTCACGGCGCAGCTGATACCGGGCCAACGCCAGTTCGTCCTCGAGGTCCTCGACCCGCCGCACCTGGTCGGTCAGGTAGGTACGGATGGCCTCCCTGGCGACGTCCTGCTTGCTTCGGCCCTCACTGCGGGCCCGCTCGGTCAACAGCTGGTCGTCTCCCTCGCTCAGCCTCAAGGTCATCGCCATGACCCGTATGGTATCACCAGATACCACTCAGCTCATCCCCGTCGACCCGTTCTGGGGGCGTCCCGGCCGACCGACGACCATTGCTCCCGCCGCCCCTTTTCCCTCGGTGGGGGATGCGGGCCTTCCTCGGTGGGTACCTCTCGCTGGCCGCGGGGCTGGTGCGGCTGCAGCGCTCACGGGCTACTGAACGCGACGTTCCCGCAGTGCTGGACACGGCGATCAACACGGCGATCATCAGACGAGGTCGTCGTCAGCCGACTCGACCACGACGCCACGGTCGGTTTCGTGATCGCGTCCTGGGTCGTCCTCATGGCCCCCCTGTTGCACACCATCGACATCCCGCTCCTGACGAGGCTCACGGCGTTGGGTTACCCATCGCGGACGTGATCGTCGTCGCGTTTGCCACGCGGTTCCTACTCACCGCACGCCGCCACAGCCCAGTCTTCGGCTGGCTCGCCGGCACCGTCGTGCTGATGATCCTGGCCGACACGACGTTCGCCGTCCTCAACCTGCTCGGCAGCAGCTACCACACCTGACATCCGATCGACTTGTCGACCTTCACCTACGCAGGCCGTGGCCGAGATGGCCGACACCGTGATGCGAGACACCCGATGGGACCCTCTGCGCACGCGACCCGCCCGGCTGACGATCCTCGGGCTGATGGTCGTCCTGCTCGTCGCCATCCCCGTCGTGTGGATCACCCTGCCTGCCCTGGCAGCGCTCGGCGTCATCGTCGTGGCCGTCGGCGCCTGGTGGGCGTTGTGGATGTCGGTGCGCGTCATCGCGGACCTGCCCGAGCAGTACCTCGACGAGCGGCAGGCCCGCGCGCGTGACCGGGCCAACGTCGAGGCCCATCGCGGGTTCGCCGGCCTCACGCTGCTCGGCGCGACCATCGCTTTGTGCGCGTTCGTGGTCGTCAGCGAGAACGACGTCGTGACCGTGAAGCTGAGCTGGGGTCTGGCGATGGCTGTCTTCTGGGCCCTCGAGGGGCTCGCCCTGACGCTGCCCTCGATCGTCCTCGCCCTGCGCGAGCCCGACCACACCTGGCACCACCCAGGACACCCCCCTGTCACCAACCCTCGGTCAGCACCGCGTCCAGAGCGTGCAGCACCACATCGGCACTGCCCAGGGTCAGGCACATCGGCGGCTTGAGCTTGAGGACGTTGGCCCGCTCCCCCGTCGGCTGCACGATTACCCCGAGTTCACGCAGCCGCTCACAGATGGCGGCACACTCGGCGCCTGCCGGCTCGAGGGTCTCGCGGTCCCGCACGAGCTCGACCCCCAGGTAGAGCCCTGTGCCGTGCACGGCCCCGATGACGCTGTGGCGCGCCATCAGCGCGGTCAGGCCCTCGACCAGGTGGTCACCCACGGCGACGGCGTTGGCCTGCAGGCCCTCGTCCTGGATGACGTCGAGCACCGTCATCCCCGTCACGCACGAGACCGGGCTGCCTCCGGCTGACGAGAAGAACGACCCCGCCGCCCCGAAGGCGTCGGCGATCTCGCGCGTGGTGATGACCGCGCCGAGGGGGTGGCCGTTGCCCATGGCCTTGGCCACGGTGACGACGTCGGGCACGACGCCCGACCGCTCGAAGGCCCACCACCATCGGCCGGTGCGACCGTAGCCCACCTGCACCTCGTCAGCGACAGCCAACCCACCGGCCGCCCGTACGGCGTCGTACGCGGCGGTGAGGTAGCCGTCAGGCAGAAACACCCCCCCGGCGTTGCCGAGCAGCGGTTCGCACACGTAGGCCGCGGGGGGCCTCCCACGCTCGACCAGACCGTCGATGAGCTCACGGACCTCGGCGGCGTAGTCGGCGCCCGACGACGGACCCCGGAAGCGACCCCGGTAGGCGTTGGGCGCCGACGTGAGGTGCACCCACTCGGGCCGGCTGTCGAGCGCCGACGGGTTGTCGTAGAGGGACGTCGTCACAGCATCGGAGAGCGCCGTCCAGCCGTGATACGCCTCCCGCACGGCGACGACGTCCTGGCGCCCCGTGACGGTCTGGGCCATCCGCAACGCGAGGTCGACCGCCTCCGAGCCGCTGTTGACGAGGAACACCTGGTCGAGTCCCTCGGGAGCCAGGCCCGCGAGCCGCTCGGAGAACTCCGCGATGGCCGCGTAGTGGAAGCGCGAGTTGGTGTTGAGCGTGCGCAGCTGTCGCTCGACGGCGTCGGCCAGCCGGGGGTGGGCGTGGCCGATGGCCGCAACGTTGTTGACCATGTCGACGTAGGCCCGGCCCTCGATGTCGACGAGGTGGTGGCGCCACCCCCGCTCGATGCGCATGGGCTGCTCGTAGTAGCTCTCCTGCACGGACGCGAGAGCCCGGCGTCGGCGTCGCAGCAGGTCGGCCGGGTCAGGTCGCGGTGCCGCGACGTCCACCCCGAGCAGGGGTGACGGGTCGGGGCAGAGGGCCAACCATCCCTCCGCCGTCGACGGCAGGGCGAAGGCCGGCGGGTCGAGCTGCGGCGAGACGCACCACTGCAGGTGGGCGCTCTCCGTGGTGAAGACACCGAGCGGTGAACCAGCCTCGACGTGCTCACCGTCGGCAACGTCGCCAGAGAGGGAGATGCCTCTCACGACCAGGTTGAGCCCCGTCTCGTGCACGAGACGAAATCCCGAGTCGGCCTCCCGCGAGACGATACCCGCGAGGGGGCTGACTACCAGTGAACCTTCCTGAGCAACAACCTGCGTACCGAGGGCGATAGTTTCCGGAGCAACGATACTGTCAAGCCTGGTGCGGGTCAGCCTCGCCTCGCCCCATCGCGTGGCCGCAGATCCCCTGGGCCGGGCCGCCTCACGCAGGACGTCGTGCTCGACCTCGGGCTCCAGGAACCGCCCCGAGTGCAGGAGGGGGCTGGTCACCGAGAGGTCCACCACCGAGGTCACCGGCGTCACCGGCGTCCCCGGCGTGGCCGAGGTCACCGAGGTCACCGAGGTCACCGAGGTCACCGAGGTCCCTCCCGGGCCGGTGGACAGCATCGGGGTCGCGGAACGTGCTACCCCGAGGGCGGCGGCGTGCCTCTCCCCCACGGGCAAACCGAGACCAGCCCGCAAGAGGGACTGGGCGAGGTCGAGGTCGACTGCTCTCGCAGACTCGAGGATGCGCCACTCCCCCTCGAGCGGCTCGGCCAGGTCGGCGTTCCCCGGGTCGAGCGCCAGCTGGTGCTCGGTGCTCACGACGAGCACCGCCCCTCTCAGGACCAGCAGCGGCCACAACGCGGCGATCTCGTCGTCGGTGAGGGGCACGACAGCGTGGAAGGCGCGCACGGCGGGCAGCAGGTCGGTGAGCTCGTGCCCGGGGTATCGCAGCACCGACGAGCAGGTGACCGCGAGGTCGCCCACGAGCCAGCTGCGGCTGAGGTCGCCGAAGTCGATCACCGCATCGGGGCGCACCCGCCCCGCCTCGTCACGGGAGCCCACGACGTTGTCGTCGGTGAGGTCGCCGTGGATCGGCCCGACCCGCAACCGGGCCGCGACCTCGGCGAGCCGGGCGGAGGCGACCGCGGCCGCATCGGCGACGACGTCACGACGTACGGGGTCGCCGACCGACCCCAGGAGCTGCGGGACGACGGCGACGGCGCGGCGCAGGTCCCACTGCGTGGCCCGGTCGAGCCCGGCGTGGTCGAAGGTCGTCAGGGCCGAGCAGACCCGAGCCGAGAGCCGACCGAGATCGGCGACGACCTCGGGGGCGAGGCGGCGGGCACCCGTCAGCGGCGTTCCCTCGACGTAGGTGAGCAGCCGCACCAGCACGGTGCCCGCACCGTCGGGCACCTCGTAAAGCAGGCGCCCGTCGAGGCCGGCCCGGGGCACCGGCGCCACCAGGTCGGGGTGGTGGGTGGCCAGGTGGGTCAGGGCAGCGTTCTGCGCCTCGAGCGCCGCCACCCCCCAGCCGGGGTTGGCGACCTTGAGCACCACCCGGCCGGCGCAGGTGTCGATGCGGAAGTTCCGGTCCTGCTGGCTGCCCAGCTCGACCACGGGACCCTCCACGCCGTAGAGCTCGCGTGCGATGGCAGCAGCGCCCGCGGCGTCAACCGTGGGGCGGGGGGACACCTCGAGGGAGAAGCCGTCGACCTGCATCTGTGTCGTCCGTCAGTCCGTCGGTCCGTCGTTCGGTCGGCCCGAGTGGTCGGGGGCGACCGGAGAGCCGGCCGCCCCAATCCTAAGGGAGTCAGGACCTCGGGGGGTCGTCAAGCCCCGGCCACGCCCGACGGCACGACCACCACGGGGCAGTGGGCGTGGTGGAGAACGTGCTCGCTGACCGACCCGAGCACCAGCCCCTTGAGCAGCCCACGACCACGGCTGCCGACGACCACGAGCTGCGCGTCGTCGGACCCGTCGACCAGTGCACCACCGGGGTCGCCCGGCGGCACGGTGACGTCGATCGGCAGGTCGGGAAAGCTCGTGCGGGCCGGCTGCAGCAACGCCTCGGTGAGCTCGACCTGACCCCGGGTGACCGAGGCACGGATCTCGTCGCGCACCGTGTCGACCGCCCTGATGTCGTCGACCGTGATGTCTCCCGGCCAGGCGTGCATGACGGACAGTCGACAACCGTGCTCGACCGCCCAGCGGGCGGCGAAGAGCAGGGCCGCGGTCGAGCTGGGCGACCCGTCGAGACCCACGACGACCCG
>Ga0123337_10003703_pt1 | contig 16097 bp, 13 predicted proteins | sample frozenSSSSmetaG_FD_89792 | JGI IMG/M metagenome (GOLD analysis project Ga0123337, IMG submission 89792) | Glacier valley bacterial and archeal communities from Borup Fiord, Nunavut, Canada, to study Microbial Dark Matter (Phase II) -... | ecosystem: Environmental > Aquatic > Freshwater > Ice >... | reverse complement strand
CGTCGGGCACGGAGAACTCCACGACGACGTGGGCACCGGCCAGGTCGCCGAGGGGGTCACCGACGTCGTACGTCCCGACGAGCTCGAGGCCGTCTGCGGCCTCCACGGCCGCGCACACCTGCGCGCCCATCCGCCCCGAGGCGCCGACCACGGCCACTGCCACCACGTCCGCCACTCCCGTCATCCGGCCCACCCTAGCCACCGCCGGTCAGGGACCTGCCCGCTAGGTTGAGCGTGACCCCCACCGCACCCGTCGAGAGGCGCCGTCCGCATGCCCCCCCCGCTCCCCGCCGGCACCGGCCCGATCGTCCACCTGAGGGCCGGAACCGTCAGCGTCCTGCTCGAGGCCACCGCCGACCGGCTCCCCTCGATCGTGCACTGGGGGCCCGAGCTCGTGGGGCTCGACGAGGAGACCGCCCGCTCCCTCGTCGTCGGTGCCGTGCCCCTCGTCGGGCCCAACAACGTCGACGTGCCGCTGCGGGCCGCCGTACTGGCCGAGCCGTCCTCCGGCTGGCCTGGACGTCCGGGCCTGCGGGCCTCACGCGAGGGGCGGTCGTGGTCCACCCGGTTCGTCGTCTCCGAGCTCACCCTCGACGGCCTCCCCGTCACCGGATGGGCGGAGACCACCGAGGCGATGGTCGTCGTGACCGCCCGCGACGCCGACGCCGGCATCGACCTGAGGCTCGAGCTCGAGCTCCTGCCCAGCGGCCTGGTCCGGCAGCGGGCGACCGTCACCAACCACGACGCCCAGGTGCTGGCCGTCGACGACGTCACCCTGAGCTTCCCCCTGCCCCCGGAGGCCGACGAGCTGCTCGACTTCACCGGCCGGTGGGGACGCGAACGCCTCCCCCAGCGCTCACCGCTCGTCGCCGGGCTGCACCTGCGCGAGAACCGCAAGGGGCGTACCGGCAACGACTCCGCCTACCTGCTGCACGCCGGCACACGGGGGTTCGGGTTCGCCTCCGGCGACGTGTACGCCGTGCACACGGCCTGGAGCGGCAACCACACCCACCTGGCCGAGCGGGTCTTCACCGGCGAGTCGTTCCTCGGTGGGGGTGAGCTGCTCCTCAGCGGCGAGGTGCGCCTCACGGAGGGGGCCTCGTACACGACGCCGTGGGTGTACGGCGCCCACGGGCACGGTCTCGACGACGTCGCCCGTCGCTTCCACAGCCACCAGCGTTCGCGCCGGCCGAAGGTGGGCGCGGACCGGCCCGTGACGCTCAACGTCTGGGAGGCGGTCTACTTCGACCACGACCGCGATCGCCTGCTCGACCTGGCCGACCGCGCCGCCGCCCTCGGGGTGGAGCGGTACGTGCTCGACGACGGCTGGTTCGGCTCGCGACGCGACGACCACTCAGGGCTCGGCGACTGGGTCGTCTCGGACGAGGTCTGGCCCGACGGGCTGCACCCGCTCGTCGACCGGGTGCGCTCCCTGGGCATGGAGTTCGGCCTGTGGTTCGAGCCCGAGATGGTCAACGCCGACTCCGACGTGGCCCGGGCGCACCCCGAGTGGGTCATGGCCGCCCGCCCGCAGTGGCCGGTGGAGTCGCGGAACCAGCAGGTTCTCAACCTCGGCATCGTGGGCGCCTACGCGCACGTGCGCGACCATTTGATGACGCTGCTCGACGAGTACGATATCGGCTATCTCAAGTGGGACCACAACCGCGACCTCGTCGAAGCGGGAGACCAGACCGACGGTGGGCGCCCGGGGGTGCATGCGCAGACCGAGGCGTTCTACCGGCTGCTCGACGAGCTGCGCGCCGCGCACCCCACCCTCGAGATCGAGTCGTGCTCCTCCGGTGGCGCCCGGGTCGACCTCGGGGTGCTCGAACGCACCGACCGGGTGTGGGTCTCCGACAACATCGACCCGCACGACCGTCAGCACATGCTGCGGTGGACCACCCAGCTCATCCCGCCGGAGTACCTGGGCTCGCACATCGCCTCGGGCCGGTCGCACACGACCGGGCGCGTGCACGACCTCGGGTTCCGCGCTGCGACATCGGTATTCGGTCACCTGGGCATCGAGTGGGACCTCGCCCGGGCCAGCGACGACGAGCTGGCCGAGCTGCGGCCGTGGCTCGACTTCTTCAAGGAGCACCGGGGCCTGCTGCTCGCAGGTGACGTCGTGCGCATGGACGGATCCGACAGCTGCGTCTGGGTGCACGGGGTCGTCGCGATCGACCGCTCGAGCGCCGTCTTCGCGCAGGTCGTCCTCGACAGCCCGCGGCACCAGCCGGTCACGCGCTTCCGCTTCCGGGGCCTCGACCCCGAGCGTCGGTATGCCGTGCGCCCGGCCCTCGTCGCTGCTGCGCCATCGGGGCTGGCAGCGCCGCCGTGGTGGGGCGAGCGCGAGGCCAACGGGGCTGCCTACCCGGGGGTGGTCGTCACCGGCGCCGGTCTCGCCCACACCGGGCTGGCCAGCCCGGCCCTGCACCCCGACCAGGCGGTGCTCTACCTCGCCACCGCCCTCTGACCCTCCCGCCCCTTCCATACCCCTCTTCGTCACGTCGACTTGTTGCTCGCGATGTGACCTTTCGCCGGCCCTGGCCCGCCGGCGGGTCACACCAGGGGCAACAGGGCGGTGGAGGGCAGGTGTGGGGCGTGCCACGATGTCCGGGTGGACCTCGAGGAGGCGGTGACCGAGCTCTACGGCCAGCACCCCGACGCGTTCATGGGGGCGCGGACGGCGCTGGTGGCCCAGGTGCGGTCGGATGGCGACCCCGGTCTGGCCAAGGCGGTCGCGTCCGTGCGCAAGCCGACCGTGGCAGCGTGGGCGGTCAACCAGCTCGTCCGCCGACGGCCCGACGACCTCGCCACGCTCCTCGACCTCGCCGCCCGTCTCCAGCAGGCCTCGGAGCGGATGGACGGCGCGGCCCTGCGCGACCTCGGGCGCGAGCGGACCGCCCTCGTCGACAGGCTCCTGCGCGGCACCCGCGGCGTCGCGTCGGACGCGGGAGGCCCCCTCACCGGGGTGACGGTCGAGCAGGTGCGCGAGACGTACGTCGCCGCCCTCGCCTCACCTCCCGCCGCAGAGGCGGTCGCCTCGGGACAGCTGACGCGGGCCCTGTCCTACGCCGGCTTCGGCGACGTCGACCTGACCGAGGCCCTCGCGGCCCCCGCCCCGGCGCGAAGGCCGACGCTGACCGTCCTCCGGGGCGAGCGGGGCAGCACGGCAGCAGCGGCACGCGGGACGGACGTCGACGACGAGACGACTCCGGACCACGAGGAGGGGGACGAGGAGGACAAGGGCGAAGGAGAGGGGGACGAAGGGGACGCGGGCGAGGAGGACGCGGGCGAGGAGGACGCGGGGCCCGACCCGGCGCTCGTCGCCCGGCTCGACGCCGCGCGGCGTCGTACACGGGAGACGACGACGGAGGCGGCAGCTGCTGGCGCCCGCCTCGACGAGGCCACCGGCGCCCTCACTGACCTCGACTCCCGGATCACCGAGCTCGAGGCGGCGCTGCGCGAGGCCCGCACCGAGCGGGACGGGCTCCTGACGGCCAGAGCCGACGCGACCGCCGCCGACAAGGTCGCCCAGCGCACGTTGCGCGCCTCGTTCGCCGAGCTCGACGCGGTGCGCGAGCTCGTGGGCGACGACGACTGAGGCGGCTGCGCCACCGCTTGCCCTCCGCGACACGGACGCACCGAGGGCGACCGCCGCCTTCGCGCCGGTCGTGGTCGTCAGCCCGGTGGACGCACCGGGTGCACGTCCGTGCCGACCACGATCGCCCGCCCCCTGGTCGGTCGGCTGACGGCGACGGTGACCGCATAGTCCCGGGTGAGGACCGCGGCAGGGCCGTCGGCGACGCCAAGGGCCGCGGCGAAACCCGGCGGCCGGGTGAGCGGGTGGCCCGGGGAGGAGGTCCTGGTCTCGGTGCAGAGGAGGGTCGTCAGGGCGAGCACGCCGGAGGCGCTGCGGACGACTCGTAGCGTCTCGGGCAGCGAACTACTGGGCGGCCCGACCGGGTAGGGACGACACGACGCGCTCCTGGCCCGCTCGCCGGGCTGTGGTTGCGAGAACTGCGTCCGGGTCTGGGACAGGAACGGCGTGACGTAGACGTCGGGCAGGTCACCGGTCTCGAGGTATCGCGCGATCGCCACCCGGGTGGTCCGGGCCCGGGAGAGGTCGTCCCCGGTCGTGGTACCCGGCTTGTCGTCGGACGAGTGCGGAACCGCCTCGACCGGTGCGAGCATCTCGGTCTCCCACGGCGAGGTGAACGACTCGCGCCGGATGACGAGGAGGAGGTCGGTGGGCACCCAGTAGTCCGGCGGGGGGACGAACGTGGCGGTGACCCGCGCGATCGCCCAGACGGGGTAGGTCACGAATCCGTTGGCCCACGTCTCGCCGGCAGTGAGCGTCAGGCCCAGCGGCGCCGCGTGGCCGCTGACCGCCCGGGTGACGGCAGAGTCGAAACGGTCACCCGCCAGCAGGGGTCCGGTGTCGACCCCGTCCCAGGCATGGTCGCTGTACGTCGTCGACAGCTTCGCGAGCACGGCGTTGTTGCGGCGGGAGTAGTCGGAGACCACGGCGGGGGCGACGGCCGCGGTGAGAGCGGCGGAGGGCGGCCCGGGCGGCCGCCCGGTGAGGGTCACCGGGCTCGGGGACGACGTGCCCGAGCACGCGGTGGCCATGAGGACGACGATGGCCGCGGTACAGCCGGTTCGACGCACGTTCGCTCCCGGAGTCGCACCCCCCGCACAGCTGACCACGACACTACCCCCGGCGTACGGTCGCCCGGTAGTGCACCGGGGGCGCACCTCCCCCACGCCCGACGGGCGCAGACGCGGCCCGGCACCCCGTGGGGTGCCGGGCCGCGTCGTCAGGACGTACGGCGAGCCGTCGCTCAGGCGTCGACGGACTCCGGCGCCGGCGCGCTGGTGGCGGCGTCACCCTCACCGTCGGGCATGACCGCCCCGAGGGAGAGCTTGCCGCGCGGGTCGATCTCCTTGAGCTCGACCTGCACCTTCTGGCCGACCTTGAGGACGTCGTCGACGTTGTCGATCCGCTTGCCACCGACAAGCTTGCGCACCTCGGAGATGTGCAGCAGGCCGTCCTTGCCGGGTAGCAGCGAGATGAACGCGCCGAAGGTGGTGGTCTTGACGACCGTCCCCATGAAGCGCTCGCCGATCTCGGGCATCTGCGGGTTGGCGATCGCGTTGACCGCCGCCCGTGCCGCCTCGGCCGAGGGGCCGTCGACTGCACCGATGTAGACCGTGCCGTCGTCCTCGATCGAGATGTCGGCGCCCGTGTCGTCCTGGATCTGGTTGATCATCTTGCCCTTCGGGCCGATGACCTCACCGATCTTGTCGACAGGGACCTTCACCGTGATGATCCGCGGGGCGAACTCCGACATCTCGTCAGGCACGTCGATGGCCTCGGCCATCACGTCGAGGATGTGCAGACGGGCCTCGCGGGCCTGGGTCAGCGCGCTGGCCAGGACCGAGGCGGGGATGCCGTCGAGCTTGGTGTCGAGCTGGATGGCCGTGACGAACTCCTTGGTGCCAGCGACCTTGAAGTCCATGTCACCAAAGGCGTCCTCCGCACCGAGGATGTCGGTGAGGGCGGCGTACTTAGTATCGGACTCCCCGGCGTCGTTCACGATCTGGTCAGAGACCAGGCCCATGGCGATGCCGGCGACCGGGGCGCGCAGCGGCACACCGGCATTGAGCATCGACAGGGTCGAGGCGCAGACCGAGCCCATCGACGTGGAGCCGTTGGAGCTGAGGGCCTCGGACACCTGGCGGATGGCGTACGGGAAGTCCTCGCGGCTCGGCAGGACCGGCATGAGCGCGCGCTCGGCGAGCGCCCCGTGGCCGATCTCGCGGCGCTTCGGGGAGCCGACGCGCCCCGTCTCACCGGTGCTGTAGGGCGGGAAGTTGTAGTTGTGCATGTAGCGCTTGCGCGTCACCGGGGAGAGGGTGTCGAGCTGCTGCTCCATCTTGAGCATGTTGAGTGTGGTGACGCCCATGATCTGCGTCTCCCCACGCTCGAAGATCGCCGAGCCGTGCACCCGCGGGAGCACCTCGACCTCGGCCGACAGGGCCCGGATGTCACGCAGTCCGCGACCGTCGATGCGGACGCCGTCGGTGAGGATGCGCTGCCGGATGAGCTTCTTCTGGACCGAGCGGTAGGCCGCCGACAGCTCCTTGTCACGACCGGCGAACTCGCCGTCGTCGCCACCGAGGGCGCCCTTCATGGCGTCCTTGATCTCGTCGATCTTCGCCTCGCGCTCGGCCTTGCCGGCGATCTGCAGCGCCGGCTCGAGCTCGGCCAGGACGTGGTGCTCGACCGCGGCGTACGCGTCGTCCTGGTAGTCGAGGAAGAACGGGAACTCCTGGACCGGCTTGGCCGCCTCGGCGGCCAGGTCGGACTGCGCCTTGCACAGCTGGGCGATGAACGCCTTGGAGGCCTCGAGGCCCTCGGCCACGACCTCCTCGGTGGGAGCGCCGACGCCCTGGGTCTTGACCAGGTCCCAGGTGTAGTCGGTGGCCTCGGCCTCGACCATCATGATCGCGACGTCGCCGGTGTCGGTGACCCGACCGGCGACGACCATGTCGAAGACCGACTTCGGGGTGTCGGAGAAGTTCGGGAAGGCGACCCACTGGCCATCGATGAGCGATACGCGCACCGCGCCGACCGGCCCGGAGAACGGCAGGCCCGAGATCTGGGTCGACGCGCTCGCGGCGTTGATCGCGAGGACGTCGTACTGGTGGTCGGGGTTGAGCGCGAAGACCGAGATGACGACCTGCACCTCGTTGCGCAGACCCTTCTTGAAGGTGGGGCGCAGGGGCCGGTCGATGAGGCGACAGGTGAGGATGGCGTCCGTGGACGGGCGACCCTCACGGCGGAAGAACGAGCCGGGGATCTTGCCGATGGCGTACATGCGCTCTTCGACGTCGACCGTCAGGGGGAAGAAGTCGAACCCCTCGCGCGGCTGCTTGCCCGCGGCGGTCGTGCTGAGGAGCATGGTGTCGTCGTCGAGGTAGGCGGTGACTGCGCCACCAGCCTGCTTCGCGAGACGGCCGGTCTCGAACCGGACGGTGCGGGTGCCGTGCTTGCCGTTGTCGATGACAGCCTCGGCGAACGTGATCTCTGGACCCTCCATGGGTCCTCCTTTTCTTCGTCATTCCTCGCGCATCGTCGTTGTGCGCGGGCTTCTTTCGGGTGCGGACCCCGGGTCCGGAGCGGACCAGGGGCCGCGTCATACGAAATGGCGGCCTCCGCGGAAAGCTCCAGCGGTGGCCGCCATTCGCACGGCGTTATCGGCGCAGGCCGAGACGCTTGATCAGCGAGCGGTAGCGCTCGATGTCGACGCTCTCCAGGTAGCGCAGGAGCCGACGGCGACGGCCGACCAGCAGGAGCAGACCGCGGCGGCTGTGGTGGTCGTGCTTGTGTGTGCGCGAGTGCTCCGTGAGGTCCTTGATACGCTGCGTGAGCAGCGCGACCTGCACCTCGGGGGAACCGGTGTCACCCTCGGTGGTGGCGTACTCGGTCATGATCTGCTTCTTGACGTCCAAGGCCAACGGCATGGGTGACGGGCTCCTTCTGGTGTGGGTGCGCGGTGCTCCAGGGCTGGTCCACTGGGCGCTCTCGGTCCGCGGCCGGTACACGGCGTCTCTCACGTTACCAGCCGAGGGCGGTGGCGCCCGCATCGTGGTGCCCGCATCCAGGCGCCCGGGGACGAGCCAGGAGAACGACCTCGTATCGAGACGCGTGTCGGGGCAGACATGCGTGTCCTACTGGTGTAGACCTACGTTTCCAGCGCCCGTCTCGGGGGGTATCCCTCCCTCTGCTCACGTCACGGAGCCGCCAGACACAAGGAGAGCACATGATCGTCCTCGGCATCATTCTCGTCATCATCGGCCTCGTGGTGGCCAGCCTGAAGATCCTCGTGACCATCGGGATCATCCTGCTCGTGGTGGGGGCCGTCCTCGCGGTCCTCGGCGCCACAGGCCGCGCCATCGGTGGTCGCAAGCACTACTTCTGATCGGAAGCGCTAGTTCTGACTGGCCCAGGTGGGCGGGTCGCTCCTGGTTGGGGAGCCCGCCCACCGGTGGGTCCCTGCCCAGGGGCTCGCACGTCGCGACCACACCTCCCGGTCGGGCGACGCGGGCCATCTCGGCGATGCCCTGGCCCGATCGACCATGACGCCGACTAGTGACGCGTGCTGTCAGTCCTGTTCCTCCGCAGTGACGGTTCGGCGCGAGCGACGGGCTCGGCGGGTCTTGCCCCGCCAGACATGCGCCATCGCGTCTGAGCCGGTCGTGCGACGTCTCAGAGCTCACGGCGCATGTTTGGTGGACCGCCATAGACCTCAAGGTCGTCTTCCGCACGCGGCGTCAGGTCACGAGGGTGCCCGACCGCTCCTGCCGGTTCTCAGCGAGCCAGCGAGGTCACCGGGGCGGTGGACGTGGCGCCTGTGGCCGTCGCTGACGGGGTCGACGGCGACGACGTGGGCGACAGCGCGAGTGCCCTTGCCGAGCCCTCCCCCGGCCGTCCCGAGGGGACGGCCGCTGGTGTGGTCGCCGACGACGTCGGGCCGCTGACGAGGGGCGCCACCGACGGGGGTGGGCTCCAGACGTCGGCTCCGGCGAAGACCGGGCTGCTGGGGTCGGCCTGCGGGTTTCGAGCGTATGGAGTGCCGCCCACCGTCCACGGACGGGGGAAGACGTTGGTCCACCACTGGCCATAGACGTCGCTGACCCCGGGGAGCGTGCGGCCCTGGTCGACGACGTCGGTGGTGCGCTGGAGCACCAGCGAGCGACCCTGGGCGTCGAACAGCCGCACGTCCTCGAGTCGCCGCCCCTCGCGGTCGTAGACGTAGACGTTGTCGACCGGCTGCCCGGCGAACGACAGCCCGTCGGGTGGTGGCACCGAGGTGTCGACGTAGTCCACCTGACGGGCCGCGATCGGGAAGATCACCAGGGCGACGAGCCCGACGACACCGAGGACCGCACCGAGGGCACCCCGCCACCGGTTGGCGGGACCCAGTCCCCGCCCGAAGAGCACACTGAAGCCAACTGTGGCGACCGTGATGACCATCCCCCGCAGGGATGACGGGAGGAGGGTCGTCTCCTGACCTCCTGACAGCTCGGAGCACACCGCTCCGAGGCCGAGGCCCCGCAGCACCCACCACACCGGTCGCAACGGGACGAGGAAGCCCCAGGCCCCCGAGAGCCAGCGATGGCGGTCGCGCACGCCGACCACCTGCGCCGTACGGCGAGCCCACCACGCGCCGAGGTCGATCGTGCGGACCGCGGGGACCTTCGACGGGGCGGGCGGGACGCCTGCCGCGGAACGGAGCTCGATGGAGTAGTCGAGCGGGGAGCCCAGGGCGGACTCCAGCAAACCGCCCCGCTCTGCGAGCAGCTCGGTGAGGTCGGCCTCCATGCCGCCGGTCAGGTCGTCGACCTCGTCGTCGGGCCGGTCGGCGAGGGCCGTCCGGACGGCCGCGACGTACCTCGTGACCTCGCGCGCCACCTCGTCGTCCGCCCCGGTCGGCGCGCCTGCCGGTGCCCCTGTGGTCGTGCTCATCGCCCTGCCCCCTCCGCTGTCGTCACCAGGTCCTCCATCACTGCGGCAAAGGTCCGCCACGTCTTGCCCTCGAGCTCAAGCTGGGAGCGCCCCTGAGCGTTGAGTCCGTAGTACTTCCGGTGCGGACCCTCCTCGCTCGGCACCACGTAGGACGTAAGGGCGCCGGCGTTGAAGAGCCGGCGCAGCGTGCCGTAGACCGACGCGTCACCGACGTCCTCAAGACCGGCAGCGCGCAGGCGACGCACGATGTCGTAGCCGTAGCCGTCCTCCTGGGCGACGACGGCGAGCACGGCGAGGTCGAGCACCCCCTTGACCAGCTGGGTCGTCTCCACGGGCTCTCCCTCGAGTGCGGCTGCTGTTACGGACCGGACACTACTACGGATTACACATTAGTGCACGGAGCCGGCCCGGGACAGACCGATGGGCGACATCCCCAGCGGAAGGGGGATGCCGCCCACCAGGCGTGCTCGCTGACGTCAGAGGTTGATCATGTGGCCGGCGATACCCTCGACCGCTTCCTTCATGGCCTCGGACAGCGTCGGGTGGGCGAAGACGTTGCGGGCGACCTCGTCGGCCGTGAGGTCCCACTTCTGGGCCAGGGTGAGCGCCGGCAGCAGCTCGGTGACCTCGGGGCCGATCAGGTGCGCGCCGACGATCTCGTTGTGCTGGGCATCGGCGATGATCTTGACGAACCCGACTCCCTCGGCCATGCCGCGGGCCTTGCCGTTGGCCGAGAACGGGAACTGGGCGACCTTGACGTCGTAGCCCTTGTCGCGGGCCTGGGCCTCGGTGTAGCCGAAGGAGGCGATCTGCGGCTGGCAGAACGTGGCCCGAGGGATCATGTCGAAGTCGATCTCGACCGTCTCGGCACCGGCGATGGTCTCGGCGGCGATGACGCCCATCGCCTCGGCCGTGTGAGCGAGCATGAGCTTGGCCGTGACGTCACCGATGGCGTAGACGCCGGCCACGTTGGTGCGCCCGCGGGCGTCGACGGCGATGGCGCCCCGCTCGGTGAGCTCGACCCCTGTCGACTCGAGGCCGTAGCCCTCGGTGCGGGCGGCGAAGCCGATGGCCTGCATGACCTTGTCGGCCTCGAGCACCTGCTGGTCGCCGCCGGCAGCGGGGCTGACGGTGACCTTCACCTTGTCGCCGCTGTCGTCGATCGACTCGACCTTGGTCGAGAGCATGACCTTGACGCCGAGCTTCTTGTACTGCTTGAGCAGCTCCTTGGACACGTCGGCGTCCTCGGTCGGCACCATCCGGTCGAGGAACTCGACGATGGTGACGTCGACGCCGAAGTTCTTCAGCATGTAGGCGAACTCGACGCCGATGGCCCCGGAGCCGGCAATGATGATCGAGCCGGGCAGCTGGTCGGTGAGGATCTGCTCCTCGTAGGTGACGACCCGCTCGGAGAGCGAGGTGCCGGGGATGAGCCGGGTGGTGGCGCCGGTGGCGATGATGAGGGACTCACCGGTGACCGAGCGGCGCGAGCCGTCGGTGAGCGCTACGTCGACCGAGGTGGGGCCGGTGAGTGTGCCCTTGCCCTCGATCTCCTCGATCTTGTTCTTCTTCATGAGGTAGTGCACGCCCTTGGCGCTGGCGTCGGCGACCTGACGGCTGCGCTTGTGGGCGGGACCGAACGCCATCGTGGCATCGCCCTCGATCCCGAACGTCTTCTTCTCGTGGGTGATGATGTGCGAGATCTCGGCGTTGCGAAGCAGCGCCTTGCTGGGGATGCAGCCGACGTTGAGGCACACCCCGCCCCAGTACTTCTCCTCGACGACCACCACGCTCTTGCCGAGCTGTGCCGCCCGGATCGCCGCGACGTATCCACCGGGACCTGCGCCGAGCACGACGACATCGAAATCAGCCATGTCCTTACCTTAGAGGACCGCGCTCCCCCGACAACGACGCCCCCGACCGCCGCTCAGCGACTGGTCGCCCGGCGGTACTGCCAGCTCGCCAGGGGGACGAAGACGAGCAGGATGGCCGCGGCCCAGATGACGGTGTAGAGCTCGGGATGGACCAGGGCCCACGACGTGGGGGCGGGCGCGTTCGGGTTCGGGTCGGGGTTGCCGAAGAGCTGGCGGGCGGCCATCGTCACGGCCGACACGGGGTTCCACTCGGCGAAGGAGCGCAGAGGCCCGGGGAGCGCCGACAGGGGCACGAAGGTGTTGGCCACGAAGGTGAGCGGGAAGATGATGATGAAGGCGGCGTTGTTGACGACCTCGGGGGTCGGCACGAGCATGCCGACCCACGCCATGATCCAGCTGACCGCGTAGGCGAAGACCAGGAGCAGGACGAAGCCGAGCAGGGCCTCCCCGACCGACGTGCGGATCCTCCACCCCACGACGAGCCCGGTGAGGCTCATGACCACCAGGACGATGACGTTGTTGACGACGTCGGACAGGGTGCGGCCGAAGAGCACGGCCGAGCCTGACATCGGCAGGGACCGGAAGCGGTCGATGATGCCCTTCTTGACGTCTTCGGCGAGGCCGGCTCCGGTGATGGTGGCCCCGAAGACGACGGTCTGGGCGAAGATGCCGGCGATGAGGAACTCGCGGTAGGCCGCCCCCCCGTCGGCCTGCGAGATGGCGCCGCCGAAGACATAGGCGAACAGCAGCACGAACATGATCGGCTGCAACGTGGTGAAGACGAGCAGGTCGGGGACCCGCTTGATCTTGATGAGGTTGCGCTTGGCAACGACGAGTCCGTCGGCCACTGCGTCGAGGGCGCTCACTGGCTCTGCTCCTTCGTGTCGTCGGCCTCGTGCCCGGTCAGGGTGAGGAACACGTCGTCGAGGGTGGGGCGGCGCAGCCCCACGTCGTCGACCGCGATCCCGGCGGCGTCGAGCCGGCGCAGACCGTCCATGAGGACCGCGGGCCCCCCGGAGACCGGGACCATGACCCGGCGCACCTGCGCGTCGACAGTCGCCCCGGCCCCGGGTGCGGCCAGCGTCTCGAGGAGCGCCCGCGCCTCGTCGAGACGACCCGGGTCGGTGACCGTGACCTCCATCTGCTCACCCCCCACCTGGGTCTTGAGCTCGTCGGCGGTGCCCTGAGCGATGACCTTGCCGTGGTCGATGACGACGATGGAGTCGCACAGCCGGTCGGCCTCCTCGAGGTACTGGGTCGTGAGCAGCAGCGTCGTGCCCCCCGCGACGAGGCCGGAGATGACGTCCCACATGTCGGTGCGACTGCGGGGGTCGAGCCCGGTCGTCGGCTCGTCGAGGAAGAGGACCGGCGGGTCGGCCACCAGGGCCCCCGCGAGGTCGAGCCGCCGCCGCATACCCCCCGAGTAGGTCTTGGACGGCCGGTCGCCCGCGTCCTCGAGGTTGAACTCGGCCAGCAGCTCGCGCGCCCGCTCCCGGGCCCGGCGCCGCCCCGAGGTGGTAGAGCCGGCCGATCATGTCGAGGTTCTCGAAGCCAGTGAGGTACTCGTCGACCGCCGCGTACTGACCCGACAGACCGATCTTCCGTCGGACCCCCCGCGGGTCACCCAGCACGTCGAGGCCCGCGACGCTGGCCTCCCCCGCGTCGGGCAGCAGCAGCGTGGTCAGCACCCGCACGGCCGTGGTCTTGCCAGCGCCGTTGGGCCCGAGCAGGCCGAGAACGGTGCCGGTCGGGACGGTGAGGTCGACCCCGTCGAGGGCGGTGACGGCTCCGTACCGATTGACCAGACCGCGCGCCCGAACGGCGATCGAGGGGCCGGAGGTGCTCTCAGTAGGCATGGACGTCGCTCTCTCAGTCGGCATGTACACAGCTGTCAGGGGGCATGAAGGAAACCGTAACGGTCGCCTCCGACAAGGGCCTCGACACGAGGCCCTTTCTTCCCACCACAGCCACCCGGTCGGGAGTAGGTTGCGGTCTCGTCGGGTCACGACGACGTGTCCTGCCACCCGAACACGGAAGGCCCCCGATGTCCCCTGCCGCCCCAGCCGGGCGCCCGAGCGCGCACGAGGCGCCCCCGGCGAACCGGACCCTGCTCGCCGTCGCCGCAGCGCTCCTCGCGCTACCCGTCCTCGCCCTCATGCTCGTGGGCACCTACGCCCGCAAGGACCCCACGTTCCTGGGCTTCCCCTTCTTCATCTGGTACCAGTTCCTCTGGGTCTTCCTCTGCTCGGCCTGCACCTACGCCGCCTACCGGATCGTGCGCGTCGCCCGGCCGCACCGGCCGATGACGCCGGACGGCACGGCCTTCGTCGACGGACCCGCCCGCGAGGGGGGCCGGCGATGACCGGGGGCGTCAACGTCGTCGCGCTGACCGTGCTCATCGTGATGTTCGTCATCGTCGCGGTGATGGGCTTCTGGGCCTCGCGGTGGCGGCGTCCGACGAGCATGGAGAGCCTCGACGAGTGGGGTCTCGGTGGCCGCAGCTTCGGCACCTGGGTGACGTGGTGCCTCCTCGGAGGCGACCTCTACACGGCCTACACGTTCATCGCCGTGCCCGCGGCGATGTTCAGCGCGGGTGCGGTGAGCGGCTTCTTCGCCGTGCCCTACACGATCGTGCTGTACCCGATCATCTTCGTCTTCATGGCCAGGCTGTGGTCGGTCAGCCACCGGCACGGCTACGTCACGCCCGCCGACTTCGTCTCCGGCCGCCACGGATCGCGCTCGCTCTCGTTGGCCGTGGCGGTGACCGGCTTCGTGGCGACGATGCCCTACATCGCCCTGCAGCTGGTCGGCATCCAGGCGGTGCTCGAGGTCTCGGGCGTCGGCGGCACCGGCAACATCGTCGCGCGCGACCTCCCCCTGTTCGTGGCCTTCCTCGTGCTGGCGCTCTACACCTACACGTCCGGCCTCCGGGCGCCGGCGATCATCGCCTTCGTCAAGGACATCCTCATCTACATCGTCATCATCGTGGCGGTGATCTACCTGCCGTCGAAGGTCGGCGGCTGGGCCCACATCTTCGACGCGGCCCAGCAGAAGATGGCGACGCCCACCAAGGCCGGCAAGCCCACCGGCTCCTTCATCCCCACCGCGACGCAGTTCTGGTCCTACGCCTCACTCGCCCTCGGGTCGGCCATGGCGCTGTTCATGTACCCCCACTCGATCACCGCGACCCTGTCGTCGAAGAGCCGCGACACGATCCGGCGCAACGCCGCGATCCTGCCCGCCTACTCCTTCGTGCTGGGCCTGCTCGCACTGCTCGGCTGGGTGGCGATCGCCGCCGGTACCAAGCCGATCGGGCTCGACGGAAAGGCGAACCCGCAGCTGGTCATCCCGCAGCTCTTCGAGGACATGTTCCCGTCCTGGTTTGCCGGGGTGGCCTTCGCCGCTGTGGCCATCGGGGCTCTGGTGCCGGCGGCGATCATGTCGATCGCGGCGTCCAACACCTTCACCCGCAACATCTACAAGGAGTGGATCAAGCCGACGGCCACGGTGCAGGAGGAGGCTCGCGTCTCCAAGATCGCCTCGCTGGGGGTCAAGGCCTTCGCGCTGGTCTTCGTCCTGGTGCTCGACAAGCAGAACGCCATCAACTTCCAGCTGCTCGGCGGCATCTGGATCCTGCAGACCTTCCCCGCCATCGTCTTCAGCCTCTACACGCGGTGGTTCCACCGCTACGCGCTGCTCGCGGGCTGGGCGGTCGGCATGGTCTACGGCACGGTCAAGGCGTACGGCGTCTCCTCCGCCACCACCGCGCACTTCGGTGGCTCGATCACCGCGGTCGAGGGCTGGGGGACGATGGGCTACATCGCGGTGACCGCCTTCGCCCTCAACGTCGTCGTCGCCGTCGTGGCCAGCCTCGGGCTGCGCGCGGCCAACGTCTCCGGCGGCACGGACGAGACGATCCCGGCCGACTACTTCGCCGACGAGGGCGACCCTCGGGTCGACAAGCTGCAGGCGTCGGAGCCGGGGAAGGCCACGCGGGTCTGACGTCACGCGAGCGCACCAGCCTTTCTGTCCGGTATGCCGGGTGGTCCCGACGCGCACGTCGGCCGGCCACCCGGCATGCCGGCAAGAGTCGGTCGTGGGGTCTAGCGTGTCGCCATGACGACCACACGAACCCCCTCGGCCGGGCCGGCCCCGCGGGCCACCGTCGTCGAGACCAACGGCCTCGACGTCATCGCCGAGTCGGAGCGCCGCGGTACCCCGCAGACCCTCTTCTGGCCGTGGTTCGCCTCGAACATCTCGGTCCTCGCGATCCCGTACGGTGCCTACGTGCTGGGCTTCGGACTGTCGTTCTGGCAGGCGGTCGGCGCCTCGGTGGTGGGCATCGTGCTGTCCTTCCTCCTGTGCGGGTTCGTCTCACTCGCCGGCAAACGGGGGTCCGCTCCCACGATGGTGTTGTCGAGGGCGTCGTTCGGGCTGCACGGGAACAAGCTGCCGGCGCTCGTGTCGTGGCTGCTCACGGTCGGCTGGGAGACCGTGCTGGTCGTGCTCGCGACCCTGGCCACCTCGACCATCTTCGAGCGGCTGGGCGTCGGCGGCGGCACGGGGACGAAGGTGCTGGCGCTGCTGGTGCTCGTGGCCGTGACGGTCACGGCCGGCCTCTTCGGCTTCGGCAACCGAACACCTTATGCCGCATCAAAATGGGCGGTGATCGGCCTCACCAAATCTTT